>ENA-UOUJ01000616-UOUJ01000616.1-activated-sludge-metagenome-genome-assembly--contig:-NODE-616-length-22455-cov-37.193839_pt1 | contig 22455 bp, 24 predicted proteins | sample MGYA00249839_ERZ747224 | MGnify/ENA primary metagenome ERZ747224 (study PRJEB28782, sample SAMN03220277) | activated sludge metagenome | biome: wastewater; feature: sewage sludge; material...
CGACAGCGACAGCGACAGCGACAGCGACAGCGACAGCGACAGCGACAGCGACAGCAATTAGTGTAGATACAAGAAAGCCCCACTCACTTGGATTCAATCCAAAGTGAGTGGGGCTTCTTATTTATTAAGCTATGACCGATAGGACCCGCTCAGGCTCAGTTGAGCCTTAAGCGTAAGAAGCAGCTTCCCCCTACTGAGTCACGAGGCCTAGGCCAGGATCTGACCTGTATTTCAGGTAGCAGGGGCGGTGTCAATCAGACACTACTTCTGCCACAAGTCCATACGCTAAACTAGGCCTGCGCCTCGACTCTGACACTGGTTCAAATTCTGGTTTGGCTTCGGCTTTTAACCCTGCTCAAGCCTGGTTCCGGTTGCGCCACTGCTTCAGCTCCGGGCTATCGGCTCCCAGCAAACTCTCCAGCGCCTGCTCAGTATGCTCGCCCAATTGTGGCGGAGCCATACGGTAGGACACCGGGCTATCTGAAAAGCGCATGGGGCTGGCCGTCATGCTGACCTTGCCAGCCTGACTATGGTCCAGCTCGATACGCATATTCCGGGCCTGAACCTGCGGGTGCGAGAACACGCCGTGCAGATCATTGATAGGTCCAGCTGGCACGCCAATCTTGTCCAGCGTTTCCAGCCAGTAAGCGCTAGGATGCTGTTGCATCGCGACGCTCAGAATCTGCTCCAGCTCATCCCGGTGCTTGACCCGCTGACTGTTAATGTTGAAACGCGAATCCTCAACAATTTCCGGGTGTCCAATTGCTTCGCAATAAGCCGCGAACTGACGGTTATTGCCGATAGCCACAATGATGTGGCCATCTGCCGTTGGGAACACCTGATACGGCACCAGATTCTGATGTGCATTACCGGCTCGCTTCGGTGCCTGTCCACTGACCAGATAGTTCATGTTCTGATTCGCCAGCATGGCTACCTGACAGTCCAGCAAGGCAATGTCGATATGCTGCCCCAAACCACTGCGTGAGCGTTCAAACAAGGCGGCCAGAATGCTGCTGGTGGCATACATGCCCGTCATCAAGTCCGCGACGGCAACCCCCGCTTTCTGAGGACCACCGCCGGGCTTGTCATCACGCTCGCCCGTCAGGCTCATCATGCCGCCCATGGCCTGGATCATGAAGTCATAACCCGGACGCTCGGCATAAGGACCAGTCTGGCCAAAGCCGGTAATCGAGCAATAAATCAGGCGAGGGTTGATCTCTTTCAAGCTGGCGTAGTCCAGGCCGTATTTAGCCAGACCCCCCACCTTGAAGTTCTCCACCAGAATGTCGCATTCCCGCGCCATGGCACGCACCACATCCGCCCCTTCCTGGCTGGCAATGTCCAGGCTGATCGACTGCTTGTTACGGTTGGCCGACAAGTAATAGGCCGCTTCAGCCGTATCTTCCTTTTCAGGTGTCTGCAAAAAGGGCGGGCCCCAGGCGCGGGTATCGTCGCCGGTTTCGGGTCGCTCTATCTTGTAGACATTGGCCCCCAGGTCGGCCAGGTTCTGTGTGCACCATGGGCCAGCCAGAATGCGTGTCAGATCCAGAACCCGGATACCATCCAAAGGGGCAGGACGCGTCGCCTGCGAGGCGTGCTGATCGCTCACGTTACAGTGCTCCATTCAAAAACAATTAGTCCAGCGTGATATTGGCTTGCTTGATCAGGCTGCCCAATTTCTCGTCTTCCTGACGCAGGAACTCGGCGTACTCGGCAGGGGTGGAGGAAATGATGTCCACGCCCTGACGACGGAAGGTTTCAACAAACTCGCTGTTCTCGCTGACGGTTTTCATGGCCTGGCTCAGGCGATCAATAATTTCAGTAGGCGTGCCGCTGCTGACGTGGAAACCAAACCAGGCTGTCACGTTATAGCCCTGGTTCAGGCCCAACTCTGCAAAGGTTGGAACCTCTGGCAACAAGGAGGAACGCTCCGGACCGGACACAGCCAGGGGACGCACAGTATTGGCGTTGATGTGCGTAATTGCGGTGCCCATGCTGTCGAACATGAAGGAGATGTGACCACCTAGCAGATCGGTCATGGCAGGTGCGCTGCCACGGTAAGGAGCGTGGATGACGTCGATATTGGCCATCGTGGTAAAGGCGGCAGCCGACAGGTGCGAGGACGAGCCATTACCAAAGGAAGCGTAAGTCAGATCATCGGGCTTGGCGCGAGCATGACTGATCAGCTCCTCGCCCGTATTGAATGGGCTTTGCTTGGCGTTCACCACCAGCACGTTCTGCCCTTCCGCCACCAGAGAAACAGCGGCCAGATCCTGCGCCGGATCGTAAGGCAGTTTCTTGTAAAGGTGGTTGTTCACCACGGCCTGACCAACCGCAGCCAGCAGGACGGTATAGCCATCGGGGGCAGATTTCGCGACGAAGTCCGTAGCGATAATGCCGCTGGCACCGGGCTTGTTTTCCACAATGATGATCTGGCCCAGATCCTTGGACAGTTGCTGCGCGACACCTCGGGCAATCACGTCAGTCACACCGCCCGGCGTAAAGGGCACAACCAGACGGATAGGCTTGTCCGGATACGCGGCTTGCGCGCCCAAGGAACAAAACAACAAACCCATTCCGGCCAGAAGAGGAGCCACTTTACGGGCTAGAATTTTTTTCATGCATCACTCCAAACTTATTTTGTCCGATAATCGAACTTGATTATTAAATTGCTAAGTCTTGTTTTTTTTACAATTTATCATCGATAATTCTTGTGAATCCCATCAAGTTCGTTAATCGAACAAAACTAGACCTTGCCACTTCCTGAGCCATGACAACAAATAAAGAGACAGGCCCCGCCACCAGCAGCTACAAAGGCGACCCGGATTACATGCAATCGCTAGCCCGTGGTTTGCAGGTGATTACGGCTTTTTCAGATAGAAGACGCCCATTGCGGGCCGCAGAAATTGCCCTGAAAACGGGTCTGGCACGGGCGGTGGTACAGCGCTGCCTCTACACGCTGCAAGCCCTGGGCTATGCAGAGCAGGAAGGTCCGTTCTGGAAGCTGCGTCCGGCGATTTTGCAGCTGGGCCATGCCTACTTTTCTTCGACCTCCATCGTCAGTCTGGCCCAGCCCATACTGGACGACCTGAGTGACCGCGTCGGTGAAACCTGTGCACTGGCCTTGCTGGATGGGGACGAAATTCTGTATCTGGCACGCGCCCAACGACAGCGTGTACTGACTGTGTCTCTGGGCCTGGGTAGCCGCCTGCCTGCTCACTGCACCTCTATCGGGCGAATGATGCTGTCGCAGTTGCCGCAAAGCAGGCTGGATGCCTACCTGGAGCTGGCTCCCTTCAAGATCATGACGCAATACACCGCCCATACTCGCGAGGCCTTGCTGCGCGAATTGAAGCAGGTGCAGGAAAAGGATTATTCCTTGATCAAGGAAGAACTGGAACTGGGTCTAACGGCAATTGGCGTACCCGTGCGCAGTGCCAGCGGGCGCGTTGTGGCCGGGATGAGCATCAGCATCAAGGACTGGCAGGACACAGAAGAAAAGCTGATCCAGCGCTGCCTGCCCGAACTACGTTCGAGCGCCAGGCAGCTGGGTTTGATGTTGCCGGCCTGAGCAATCAGGCGGGATTGAGCATGGTCAGCGCACTGGCCAAGGCGTATTCCACGGCCTGCTGACGGATTTGGGCCCGGTCTCCGTCAAAGATACGGGCAGAGGCGCGGGTCACAATGCCATCACCCCGGCGCTGTGCAAAACCAAAGCACACCAGGCCAACCGGCTTGCCCGCTGTAGCTCCATCCGGACCGGCAATGCCGGTCGTGGAAATCGCCAGTTCCGCGTCTGCGGTAGCTTGCAGCGCACCCGCCGCCATTTCCATGGCGGTTTCTTCACTGACCGCACCGAAACGATCCAGCGTGTCCTGGTTCACGCCCAGTTCCTGAACCTTGGCCTTATTGCTGTAGGTAACCAGACCGCGCTCGAACCAGGCGCTGGAGCCGGGCAGGTCCGTCAGGGCAGCAGCCAGCAGGCCACCGGTACATGACTCGGCGCAGGCGACCATCCAGCCGCGATCTTTCAGGGCTCGCCCCAGGGCCAGGGCGGCATTGCCGTGCTCGTAATCGCTCATGAGAAAACTCCAAAACGTACCAAGACAGCCATCAGCAACAAGGTATAGCCTGCTGCCAGGAGATCGTCCCACATAACGCCAAAACCATTATGCAGACGACGATCAAAATAGCGGATCGGCGGTGGTTTGAGAATATCAAAGAAACGAAATAAAACGAATGCGATGCCCTGTGCCAGCCAGGTCTGCGGAATCAGCCACAGCACCAGCCAGAAGGCGACCATCTCATCCCAATTCATGCCGCTGTGATCGGACACGCCCAGGTCGTAGCCCGTGCGGTGGCAAGCCCAGCAGCCAATGAAAAAGGTAAGTGGCAAGAAAATGGCCATTTGCGTGTCGGTCAGCACATGCAGACCCAAGACCCACAAGACCCAGGCCAGCACCGTGCCCCAGGTACCCGGCCCCGGACGCAATACGCCGGTACCGCCGCCAAAGGCAATCAGGCGCCAAGGCTTTTTCACCACCCAATCCAGGGTAGGACGTTGAATGGGATTCAAGGAAGGATCAGGAAATGTGCTCATGACACAGACTCAGCCACCAAAATGATCGAAACCGCCCTGGGCAGGGGCAGGATGCAGACCCTGTTGATCACGCACGTACACCCCGCTACCAGCGTACATGGAGCCAATACGGCTAAGCTGCACGCCTTCGCGCTGGGCCAGCGCCATGATGGACTCCCGTTGTTGGGGAGCCCCCGTAAAACACAATTGAAAAACGTCACCACCAACCAGAACCGCTTCGCGTTGCAGCTCGGCAGGCAAACCCTTTAAGGAAAGATCCAGCGGCAAGGCGTCCCAATCCAGATGGGCGGCACATTGGCTGGCTTTGGCGATATGACCCAGGTCTTGAACCAGGCCATCAGACACATCAATGGCAGCATGAGCCAAACCTGCCAGGGCATGACCCAGGCGGTAAGGCGGCCAGGGCTGTTCCAAGGCTGGGCGGCTGGCAGCCAGACGATCCGGGTCCGCAGCCAGTCGACCCTGCAGGAGGCGCAAGGCAATGTCTGCCGCCCCCAACGTCCCCGTCAACCAGATGTCGTCACCAGCTTGAGCCGCACTGCGTTGCAAGGCCTGCCCTACCGGGACTTCACCCAGCACCGTAATGCTGATGACCACCCCTTGCTTGCTGCGCGTGGTATCGCCACCGATCAAGGGGCATTGCGCCTGATCGGCCAGTTCAAACAAACCTTTGGAGAATGCGGCCAGCCACTCGGGCCGGACTTCAGGCATGGACAAAGCCAGGAGGCAGGCTCGTGGCTTGGCGCCCATGGCGCCCAGGTCCGACAGGTTCACGGCCAGCGCCTTGTGCCCCAAGAGAAAGGGGTCCACATCGGGAAAGAAATGTTGCCCTTCGATCAGCAGATCCACGCTGCTGGCCAGTTGCCAGCCGGGTGTTGGAGTAAAAAGGGCGCAATCGTCGCCCACTCCCAAATAGCCTTCGGGAGCGGGACGATTGAAATACTGCTGGATAAGACCGAACTCGTTCAGCACGGCACGCCCCGTTTTAGCGGCGGGCCTGCTTGGCAACTTCAGGTGCGCGTACGTCGGCGGCCAGTTTGTCCAGCACGCCGTTCACGAATTTGAAACCGTCGGTACCGCCAAAGGACTTGGCCAGTTCAACGGCTTCGTTAATGGCAACGCGGTAAGGCACTTCAACGTGATGCACCAGTTCGTAGCTGCCAATCAGCAAGATGCCGTGTTCGATGGGAGAGAGCTCTTCCAAAGGACGATCCACATACGGCAAAAAGCGTTCGCGCAGCACAGGGGCTTCGCGCATGACGCCGAACAGCAAGGTTTTGAACCAGGCTGCGTCGGCTTCGCCAAACTCCTCGTCGCCCCGGATATGGGCGTCGATGGAGGTGGCTTCCTGCAGGCCATCAGCACCTCGCAACAGCCAGGAGTAGATGCCCTGCAGGGCAAATTCGCGCGAGCGGCGGCGCGCGGATCGTCCGTTGGCCTTGCTGGCCGGGACTTTATTTGTCGTCGTCAAGATCTTCGTCCTCGTAATCTTCGTCCTCATCGTCGTCCAGCTCGGGTTCGAGGACGGCGATAAGATTGCCCAGCTCGACCGCTGTACGGGCGCAATCGCGACCTTTTTCAGCAGCACGAATCTCGGCTTGTTCATCTGTGTTGGTGGTCAGTACACCGTTGGCAACAGGAATACCGGTTGCCAGGGAGACTTGAGTAATGGCCGAAGCGCTTTCATTGCTGACCACTTCAAAGTGGTAGGTGTCACCGCGGATAACAGCACCCAGAGCGATCAGGGCATCAAATTCGCCGGTTTCAGCCATCTGGCCCAGGGTAATGCCCAGTTCCAGCGCACCGGGGACGGACAGAACGGTCACGTCGCGCTCGTCTACACCCAAAGCTTCCAGCTCTTTCAAGCAGGCTTCCAACTCGGTCAGACCGATGGATTCATTAAAACGCGCACGCACAATACCAATGTGCAGACCTTCCCCATTCAGGTCAGGGGTAACAATGTAAGGATTCATGTTGGAAGCTCCGCTTAGGATTGAGAGTCTGGTTCGCTATGGTAACCCGTCACGGTCAATGCAAACCCGGCCATGCTTGGCATTTTACGTGGTCGCGACATCAAACGGGCTTTACCAACATTGAGGTCACGCAAAATTTGTGCACCAATCCCGTAGGTGCGCAGATCGTTGCGGCTAGGGCGACCGCGTGGCGCCTGGGCCGGGCTGTCTGCAGCCCAAGCCTGAATCTGCTCGAAACTCTCTTCTTCGGAGCTCTGGCAGTTCATCAGCAAGACAACACCGCTGTCGGATTTGGCCACGGTACGCAACGCAGTGGGCAGGGTCCAACTGTGGCCCACATCCCCCTCGATCAGAACATCCAGCACGGTAGTCGGTTCATGTACACGCACCAGGGTTTCCACTTCCGGGCTGATTTCACCGTGCACCAGTGCCAGATGCAAGCCACCGGAAGACAGATCGCGGTATGCGTGGCATTCAAATTCGCCATAAGGAGTCTTGACGGACTTCTTGTGCAAACGCTCGATCATGGACTCGTGTTCGCTGCGGTACTGGATCAGGTCCGCAATGGTGCCAACCTTGATGCCGTGTTCGCGGGCGAACACCAGCAAATCGGGCAAACGCGCCATGGTGCCGTCAGGATTGAGCACTTCACAAATGACAGCAGCCGGGGTCAAGCCTGCCATCGCCGTCAAATCGCAGCCCGCTTCGGTGTGACCGGCACGCACCAGCACACCACCTTTGGCCGCCTTCAAGGGAAAAATGTGGCCAGGCTGCACCAGATCAATCGGACGTGCATCACGGGCCACGGCCGCTTGCACAGTACGGGCGCGGTCAGCAGCGGAAATGCCGGTCTCCACGCCTTCAGCCGCTTCAATCGACACCGTGAAGTTGGTGCCAAAGCGTGTACCGTTGCGGGTGGCCATCAAAGGCAGGTCCAGCTGACGGCAGCGCTCTTCGGTCAGCGTCAGGCAAACCAGACCGCGGCCATGCGTCACCATGAAGTTGATCGCCTCGGCATTTACGAATTCGGCGGCCATGACCAGATCGCCTTCGTTTTCGCGGTCCTCTTCGTCAACCAGAATAACCATGCGACCGGCGCGCAGCTCTTCAACAATCTCTGGAACGGGAGCGATTGGACTGGCGCCCAGTTGACCAGCGTCGGACTGAATTTCTTGATTCATCGTGCTCTTTGCTCAGACAGATAATAATTAAGGCCATTTTACGACACCCAAGGCCCGGCGGGCAGCTTCATTAGTCGGTACACTTGAAGACCGTGCCAAACCGCTCCAAACCCCTATGACCGAACCCATTTTGCCTGCTATGGACGAAAAGCGTCGCCGTATCCAATCCATTGAAACGGGTTTTGGCCTGTTGAAAGTGCTGGTAGATAGCGGACAACCCATGATGTTGCGAGATCTGGCCACGCAAGCTGGGATGAGTTCGGCCAAAGCCCACCCGTATCTGGTCAGTTTTACCAACGTAGGACTGGTGCAGCAGGCTCCGGCTACCGGCCTGTACGAGCTGGGGCCGTTTGCCTTGCAGATGGGTTTGGTCAGCTTGCAAAGCCAGAACCCGGTGAAGATTGCCCTGCCCCTGGTTCAAGCCTGGGCCTCGCGCATCGGGCACACCCTGGGCTTGGCGGTGCTGGGCTCACACGGACCCACCATGGTTCATATCAGCGAGGCCAGCTACCCGGTCCATGTAAACATGCGCTGCGGCACGGTCATGTCCATGCTGCACACGGCCACCGGCCACGTCTTTGCCGCCTGGCTGCCCCCTGAGGTGGCGCGCCACTACATTGAGCGCGAGGCAGGCGACAGCGCTGTTGTCACCAGTATCAGTCCGCTGCGCCCCAGCCCCAAAGAACTGGCTGCCATGCTCGAAAAAATCCGTGAACAAGGTGTGGCACAGGCACTGGGCAACCCCTTGCCCGGTATTGATGCCCTGTCCGTCCCCGTGTTTGATCACTCCGGCCAGATTGTGCTGGCCCTGACCAGTCTGGGCCCCAGTACGCTGTTTGATGCCAGTATCAACAGCCCCATCCTGGCTCAGTTGCGACAGTGCGCCAACAGCATTTCACACCAGTTGGGCTGGCGCGAGCCGCTAGGTACTCCCCCTTTATAAAACTTGACATGACTACACACACTTATACGGGTGTCGACACTTCAAGTTTGGCTGGTTTACATGCAAAATAATCGTTTTATCCGCCCACCTGTTGTGGGTGATTTCTCGAGTGCGATGCTGTGCTAGAACAAGAACTGAAATTTTTTGTACCCGAGAGTGCCCGTCCCGGTTTATTGACCGCCTTTGACGCAGTACGCACGGGTAGCATTACCTTAAATGCCATTTACTTTGATACGCCCGAACGCGATTTGGCGCGCTCGAGTATCGCCTTGCGTCTGCGCAAGGAAGGCGAGCAATGGGTCCAGACCGTCAAACTGCCCGGTCCTGATACCCTGTCCCGCATTGAAATCAATCACCCCCGTCCCGGCCCGGAACTGGACCTGAGCCTGTATCAGGACACACCCGCCCACGCTGCGCTGGCTCGTTACGCGGATCAAATCCAAGCCCGTTATCAAACCCGCATCCAGCGCGAGCTGGCCCTGATCAAGCAAGGCCAGTCTGAACTGGAGCTGGCCTACGATGTGGGCCATATCGAATCCAATGGTTTGAAGCTGCTGGTCAACGAGCTGGAAATTGAGCTGATCAAGGGCGAGAGCCTGACCATGTTTGAGGTTGGCCAGCGCTGGCTGTACAAACATGGCCTGATTCTGGAGATGCGCAGCAAGTCCGAGCGTGGTGATGCCCTGGCCAGTCTGGCGGACCGCCGCCGGGCCAAATCGGAAAGTCTGGATCTGACGCCCGAACAGGTAGCTGCAGCCCTGACCCGCAAAGCCTACGACCTGCCCAAACCGCATTTTGTTGACACCGAGGATCTGGAACAGTTTTATAGCCTGAGTGCCACCATGAGCCTGGAGCAGGTCATTCGCAATGCCGCCTTGCTGGCCGGCGTGGATGGCATACGTCCGGACTCTTCCCGTCAGGCCGACTATCTGGCCTTGATGCGCGTGGGTCTGCGCCGTCTGCGCTCCTGCCGCAAGCTGTTCAAAATGTGGCTATCGGCTAGCGAAGGGTATGCCAATACGCGTCTGACACATTATTTCGGTCTGTTTGGTCAGGCACGCGACCATGACCTGGTACACCTGGAAATCACCCCCTTGCTGCTGCAGGCGGGAATGCCCGGCCCGGCACCTGAGCCTACTCCTGCCCATCTGGAGCACGACCCGGTCCAACTGGCCAGTGCAGCCGAGTTTCAGTCCCTGCTGTTAAGTAATCTGCAAAGCCTGATTTGCGGCCCTACACTGGAACTGAATGGTGTGCCTCAGCCCGAACATTTGATCGAAGCCCGTATCAGCCGCTGGTTCCAGACAATTCAATTACGCAGCCAACGCTTTGCTCAGATCAGCCAGGACAAGCAGCACCGCCTGCGCAACCGGATCAAGAGCCTGCGCTACTGCCTGGAGTTTTTGCCCAGCGCAGCCGACAAGCAAGGGCTGCACAAAGTGCTGCGCGAATGTCAGGCCTTGATTGGTGCAGTCACCGACGTGGACGTGGCGCTGGATTGGTATGCCCAACATGCGGCCAACCCCGAACAAGCGCAGTTTGCGCGGGACTGGCTGACGCATGCCCGTCAAGGTCGTGCCGCCCATGCACAGCATGCGCTCAATGCCTTGGATCAGCATCAGCCGCAAACAGAGCTTCTGCGACGCTGAACGTCAAAATTACTGAAAAGCCCACTGTGCACAGAGCCTTTGCTTGCCACTACGTAGCGCTCTTTTCCTGGAAGGCCCAGGAATAAAAAAACGGCGATGCCTGTAAAGACATCGCCGCTTTTTTGACAGCCAAACTTGGATTTAAGCGTTCATGCCCAACAAGGCCGACGCAAACTCACGGGCCACAAAGGCCTGCAGATCCTGCATGCCCTCGCCCACGCCAATCCAGTAAACCGGAATAGGACGTACGCCTTGCGCACAGGCAGCAACGGCAGCCAGCGTACCGCCTTTGGCCGTACCGTCCAGCTTGGTAACCACCAGGCCAGTCAGACCCAAGGCTGCATCAAAGGCACGGATCTGCGAAATGGCGTTCTGGCCGGTATTGCCGTCCACAACCAAGAGAATTTCATGAGGAGCCTGACCATCGGCCTTGCCGATGACGCGCTTGATTTTCTTGAGCTCTTCCATCAGGTGAAGCTGGGTTGGCAAGCGGCCGGCGGTATCCACCATGACCACGCCCATATCGCGGGCACGGCCTGCATGCACAGCATCAAACGCCACCGCGGCGGGGTCACCACCGTCTTGAGCAATAACACTGACGTTATTGCGGGTGCCCCATTCAATCAGCTGTTCACGAGCGGCAGCACGGAAGGTATCACCGGCGGCCAACAAGACTTTTGCGCCCTGCTCCTGGAAGGTGTGAGCCAACTTACCGATAGACGTGGTTTTACCTGCACCATTCACCCCGGCAATCATGACTACCAGTGGTTTGCTCGATTCCAAAGGAAAGGATTTCTCCAGGGGCTTCAAATGATCGGTCAGGATGTCACACAGGATCTGTTTGACCTGGGCCGCATCGCTGACTTTTTCTTTACGGACACGAGCACGCAAGGCGGTAATCAGTTTCTCGGTAGCCTCAACACCCGCGTCTGCCATCAGCAAGGCGTCTTCCAGTTCCTCGAACAAGGTTTCATCAACCTTGGCACCGACGAACAGACTGCTCAGGCTCTGGCCTGTACGCGACAAGCCCTGCTTCAAGCGTGCCATCCAGGAAGTTTTCACCACAGGCGCGGCGGCTTCTGGCTCTGGCGTCGGGGCAGGAGCTGGTTCAGGCTGTGGCGCAGGAACTGGAACAATCTCTGGCTCCGGTTCAGGAGTCGGTTGTATCTCGGGTTCTGGCTGCGGCACCGGCTCGGGAATTGGCTGCACCTCGGGTTCAGGTACAGGCTGCACTTGCGGCTCGTGGACACGGGCAGGCGCTGGGGTCGGCACACTGGCCGGGGCCGGTTGTGGCACCTCTGGCTGCGTGGGCGTAGACACGGAAGCAGCGCGATGTTCAGCCTGGCTGACTGCCTGGCTATCCAAAGCCACAGCAGGCGAGGCCACCGGCGTTTGAACCGGCGTGCTTTGCTCCTGCGATACAGCGGGGGATGCATCTGCCGCGTCAGCCTGGGGCTGAGACGGGGCAGGAGAAAGCGGCTCGGTCAGCTCCGTTTGAGTGACTTGTGGCTCTGGCTTGGCCTTCTTTCTTTTAAAAAAACTGAACATACGATTTACACTAGAAAATTCTGTTGAATGACCACATTATCCGATCAAAGCGCTAATGAGAAAACATGCTGTCCGTATTGTAGGTGGTGATTACCGCCGCACACCGATTTCAGTCGTCGATGCACCCGGTCTGCGGCCCACCCCGGATCGTGTGCGCGAAACGCTGTTTAACTGGCTTAACCACTTCTGGGGCGGTCAGTTCAGCGACAAGAACGTGCTGGATCTGTTTGCCGGTAGCGGAGCCCTGGGCTTTGAAGCGGCCTCGCGCGGTGTCGCCTTTGTACAAATGGTGGAACGCCACGGACCCGCTGTCAGCAATTTGCGCAGCCTGCGTACCAAACTCAAGGCAGACCACGTCCGTATCCATGCGGGCGACGCCCTCCATATTCTGGAGCGCAGCCAGATGCGCTACGATCTGGTCTTCATAGACCCGCCTTTTGCGCAGGACTGGATGGAACGTATCTGGCCCTTGCTGCCCAATGTGCTGGCACCGGACGCACTGGTTTACATTGAGTCCGAAACCCCTATACAAGCCCCAGATCAATACGGGATACTACGACAGGATAAGGCAGGGCAGGTACATTATCATTTGTTGCGATTTGCTGCGATGCAAAAAACAGTCAATAATGCCGAATTTTCCGGGACGCCTGCACCGCTCCCCCCGGACTCTGACCTGCCAACTTGAACCACTTACGCGGATGCACCATGATCACAGCTGTTTACCCCGGCACCTTCGACCCCCTGACACGAGGCCATGAAGACTTGGTCCGGCGAGCCGCCAACCTTTTCGATCACGTTGTGGTCGGTGTGGCCTCCAGCCAGAACAAGCGCCCTTTCTTCACCGTTGAAGAGCGTGTTGAGATCGCCTCCGAAGTGCTCAGCCACTATCCAAACGTGGAAGTGAAAAGCTTTTCCGGCCTGCTCAAGGACTTTGTGCGCGAGCAAAATGGTCGCGTTATCGTACGTGGCCTGCGCGCCGTGTCCGATTTTGAGTACGAATTTCAAATGGCGGGCATGAACCGTCACCTGCTGCCCGAAGTCGAGACCATGTTCATGACTCCTTCGGATCAGTACCAGTTCATCTCCGGCACTATCGTGCGCGAAATTGCCATTTTGGGCGGTGATGTAGGCAAATTTGTGTTCCCGTCCGTGGAGCGTTGGCTACAAACCAAAGCCAAGGAACGCAATCAGCAAACGGTTTCAGCCACCTGAACTCGCCCTGCGCAGCGGTCCGTACTACACTGTGGGGTGACCGACTGGTCAAATCCAAGGACCACGCTTATCAGGACACTGCGCTATGGCACTGCACATTACTGAAGAATGCATTAACTGCGACGTTTGTGAGCCGCAGTGCCCTAACCTGGCTATTTACATGGGCGAGGAGATCTACGAGATCAATCCCAACCTGTGTACAGAATGCGTCGGCCACTTTGATGAGCCGCAGTGTGTGGTAGTGTGCCCGGTCGAATGTATCGAGGTTCACCCCCAGCATCAGGAAAGCCAGGAAACGCTGCTTGCCCGCTATCACCGGCTGCAGTCCGAACCTACGACATAAGCAGAAAAAAAAAAGCCCTGCCATGAGCAGGGCTTGTTCTATATGGATCACCGCGCAGACAGCTTACTCAGCCTGGGGCAAACGCTTTAACAGACGCAGCGGCTGGCCTGTATAGCGGCTGAACCACTGGGCAGGCAAATCCCCTTCGTCTACCAATTGCACGGATTGCCCATTTTCCTGCCACAGGGAAAAGGAATCCGGATCGTCTTCAATAACGTCCACTTCGATATCCAGGCGCAACATGCCCGGAGCGCGCAACACCAGCTGGCCAAAACGCAGTTCCATACTAAGCTCGGCCAAGGCAGGCAGCGCATCGGCAGCCAGGACCTGCCCCTGATCGTTCCCCAGCACCCATCGCCCCTTGCAGGCCAGTGCCTTGCCGTCACTAAGGGACGGGCCGCCTTGCAACAGGCAAACCGTCTGGTCAGGCGAACTTAACGCTGAACTTGTGCTCATGGCTTGAACCACTGCTTCATGGCTTCGCCCACGGTTTGTGGAACCTTGGCCCCCAACTCTTCCTTGATGATCTGCTTCACCTCGGACTTCACATCGGGGGTGGACTCTGCTTTAGCTTCTGAAGCTTGCTGGCTCAACAAATCCAGCAAACCGTCTTGCAGTGCCTTCTTGATGGAGTTGCTGGCAATGTCTTTCCACTGAATCTGGTAGGACAGCCCTGTCCAGGGGCCGGAGATATGGATAGGAATCAGCACATTGCGCAGGTCCTGGAAGGACTTGCGCTCTTCCACGGCCAGATTGTTGTGGTTCAGGCGAGCCTGCAAAGTCACATCTGCTTGTTGATTTACCAAATCCAGCGTGGCACCTTTAGCCGCTGTCACCGTCAGAATCGGGGTGGTGGCCCGTAAATTACGGAAAGTCGCTTGCCCTTTCTTGATATCCAGACTGCCCTGCAAACGGTTCAACACCGTGCGGCGCAAAGGATCGGACTGGGGCAGCAGCAAAGGAATCTGACCGCCAAAGGCATTGCGCACGGCTTCGTTGATATCGCGCACGCTCTGGTCCAGATCAACGCTGCGCCAGCTGCCGTCATGCAAATCGACCGTCAGGCCACCTTCCAGAGCATTCAGACGCTCCTGGCTTGTGGCGCCTTGAGCCTTCAGGTTCAGATCCACATTGCCCTTGCCTGCCAGGTAGTCATTGCCGAACGCATCCAGCAAGAGCGAACCGACCTGCATTTGCTGCAACTTCAGGCCCAATTCGAAGCGCTTGCCGGGCTCAACCTTGGCCTTGGCCTGAAGCTGACCTTCATACGCCTGCGCATTGAACTGCGACAAATTGATCAACTGACCCTGGTTCTTGACCTGAGCTTTCACCTGATCCATCACTACACCCAGGCTGCGCAGCTTTTCGATTTCAAAACGCAGATCAAAGCTGAGCGTATCCAGCCAAGCGTAAGAGGAGGCTTCTTCAACCACTTCTTCGACTGCGGGAGCCTGCTCTGCCTTGGGCTGCTCGGCTTGTTCAGTCCCCTCTGCAGCCGGCTCCTGCTCGGTAGCGACTTCCGGCGCTTCAGCCTCTGGCTCCGGCTCCGGTGGGGTCACCACTTCGGGGGCTGTCACCCAGAAAATCGAACGCAGTTCGTCCAGGTCCAGTTTGTCCGCTTTGAGTACCGCGTTCAGCAACGGCCCTTTACCCTTATCTTTCAAGCTCACATCCAGACTGCCTTGAGCCTGCTCGGTGCTACTGCTTAGCTGCGCACTGTATTCTTGTTTGCCTTTGTTCAGGTCTGCCTGACCCGTCAGAGGCATCTCGAACCGGCTACCTGCGTCGGCCTCGTCTTCCACGCGGATATTGGCTTTAACCTCGGGCAGACGCAGCCACTCATTCGATGGCTGCCACTGCATGGGGGAACTGGCCTTCAATTGCGCCACACGGCTGCCTTGCTTGATGGCGCCGTCCAGCTTGGCCTGCTCAAATATCAATTCCTGGCTGTTACCGGACAAGCCTTGCAACGTCAAACCCAAACCCAGGACCTTGGGGCCGCTGACTTTCAGGCTGGCAACGACAGGCGAGCCTTCAGCCTGGGCAGGCGATACCTGGATACGAGGCACGTCCAGGGCCAGATCCAGATTCTGATCTTCATTTTTGCCACGAACACGCAAAGCCAGCTTCTCGAAAGACACCAGGTCGCTGACGCTGTCGATTTCCATCTTGGGCGTATTCAACGTGGCATTCAGATCACTAACCGGATAAGCGCCCAACCACTGACCTTGCAATTGGGTATCCAGATTGGTGGCGCTGAACTGGCGTTGGGCCGACTTGTAGGCCACATTGCCCTTAAGAGTCAGGCTTTGTGCCTGCAACTGGTCCAGATCACCGACAAAGCTCAAGTTCAGCTTTTGCGCGCCGTAGGATTTGGAAGCAGGGTCCAGTCTCAGCTGCCCTTGCCCTTCCAGCACACCATCCGCCACGGGATAGTCCCCCGACAAGCGGCTCTTGAAAGCCACATCAAAAGGCTGACCAAACGTCATGCGGCCCGTGTTCACTTCCAGCTGCAACAAACGGCCAATTACATTGCTGCGTTTGCTGAAGTAATGAATCTCACCACCCTTCAGACTCAGACCCGCAATATCAATCTGGAAATCCGTTTCGCTACCCGAGCGCTTGGCAATCAACTCGGGAACGGGCAAGGACTCGGGTGCAGGCTCGGCTGTCTGAGGAGCCTCGGCAGCTTGTGCTGCGGGCAACAAGGATACGCCCGAGCGGGCAAGGGGAAGGTGAGGGCCGGCAGGCGGGGCTTGCAGCAAGTCGTCAAAATTCAGCTTGCCTTCCTCATCGCGCACAATCCAGGCTTTGAAGCCGGTAACAGCAACGTGGTCCACCACCAGGCGGTTATTGATCAAAGGCCACAAGGCCACCGCAAACCGGGCGCTTTCCAAAGAAGCGAAAGGATCTTCCGAATTACGGTCAGACAGGGACAGCCCCTGCACGGACAGGCCAATGCGGGGAAATAAAGAAAGTTCGATATCACCGTCAATCTTGAGCGTACGCTGATACTTTTGCTGGACGATGTCAGCCAGCTTCTGCTTGTACGAATTGGGATTGAATGTCAGCAGGAAAATCGCCCCGCCTACCACCGTGACAATAGCTAAAACGACGAGGCTGAATAAGCCCCGCTTAAACCATACTTTCATGTAAGCCTCTAGGACCTCGGGGCAGGATGCAACACGCCATCTGCCCGGATACGAAATGCTAACCCATGTCGGGCCATTGCGAAGTAACGAAAATAAGAAATATCCACCCGCACTTTAAAAAGCAGAGCCTGTTGTCAGTAATTCGCCATTATTACCAAAAGAAATAAAAGCATAGTATTAATGTCTGCGCCCTTAGATGCTTTTCTCTACATACAGGGGTTATGCTTGCTTTGTCTTATATAAGCCACTTGATCATCAATTCCAGAATTAACCATGAAACTAGAGACTCTCGCCATTCATGCTGGCTACCAGCCTGATCCGACCACAAAAGCCGTTGCTGTTCCGATTTACCAGACCACTTCCTACGCTTTCGACAATACGCAACACGGCGCGGATCTGTTTGACCTGAAGGTGCCCGGCAATATTTACACCCGCATCATGAACCCGACCAATGCCGTGCTCGAAGAGCGCGTGGCAGCACTGGAAGGCGGGATTGCGGGCTTGGCAGTAGCCTCTGGCATGGCAGCCATCACGTATGCTATCCAAACGATTGCAGAGGCCGGCGACAACATTGTGTCCGTCAGTAAACTGTACGGCGGCACCTACAACCTGTTCGCGCACTCCTTCCCGCGCCAGGGCATTACCGTCAAATTTGCCCAACCCAATGATATCGAAGCACTGGAAGCCCTGATCGACGACCGCACTCGTGCCGTGTTCTGCGAAACCATCGGCAACCCGGCTGGCAACATCATCGATATCCGTGCACTGGCCGATGCCGCTCACCGCCATGGCGTACCCCTGATTGTAGACAATACCGTGGCCTCGCCTGCCCTGTGCCGTCCTATCGAGCACGGTGCCGACATTGTCGTGCACTCGCTGACCAAATACATGGGCGGTCACGGCACCACCATTGCGGGCATGGTCGTGGACTCCGGTAAGTTCCCCTGGGCCGAGCACAAAGATCGCTTTGCCATCCTGAATACGCCTGACCCGTCCTACCACGGCGTGGTCTATACCGACGCCTTTGGCCCAGCCGCCTTCATCGGCCGCTGCCGCGTGGCTCCGCTGCGCAATACCGGCGCTGCCCTGGCCCCCTTGAGCGCCTTCCAGATCCTGCAAGGCATCGAAACCCTGCCTCTGCGCATGGAGCGTCATACAGAAAACGCCCTGAAAGTAGCCCAGTATCTGAACAAGCACCCACAAGTGTCCTGGGTGAAGTACGCCGGTTTGCCTGACCATCCGGATCATGAACTGGCCAAGCGCTATATGGGTGGCAAGCCTGCGGCGATTTTGTCCTTTGGTATCAAGGGCGGCATTGAAGCCGGTACTCGCTTTATCGACGCGCTGAACCTGGTGCTGCGTCTGGTCAATATTGGTGATGCCAAATCCCTGGCTTGCCACCCTGCCAGCACAACTCACCGTCAGCTCAATGCCGAAGAACTGGCCGCCGTAGGCGTGAGCGAAGACATGGTGCGTCTGTCCGTTGGCCTGGAACACATCGACGACATTCTGGCCGATCTGGAACAAGCTCTGGAAGCAGCGGCACGCGGCTAAGACCCAAAAACCTGTACAGGCCGGAATTGCTGTACAGGTTTTTCGGCATCAAGCAAAAAAGCCTGGAGTCGGTGCAATACCGATTCCAGGCTTTTTTCATTCTTGGCAATACGGCCGTCAGACAGACCGTGTCACGGACGCAAGAGAATCAGGACTTGCGAAACAACTGCGTCAAACCACCCAGCAGGCTGCTGGCATCGGTAATGTGAGATGGGTCAAACTGACCATTGGGGCTGGCTTGATTGATCAAGGACGGCAGCATGATCTTCAGATTATCCAGCACGCTTTGCTGATTCAAACCCGACAGGTCCACCAATTGCTTGATGGCCGGTTGCCCCATCACGCCCAGCAAATCCTGCTGGCCGATTTCCTGATTGCTGCCCTGCGAAATCCAGGACGACACCACATCACCAAAACCACCCGAGCGAAAACGCTCGATCAGGCCGCTCAAACCGCCTGGATAGCTGCTGATGACTTGAATCAGGGCGGGCAACAAAGCGCCCTGCTCTTTGGATTTGGAATCCGTAGCCGACAAGGCCGACACAACAGAATTAAGCAAACTCATTATTTTTCTCCCCAATGCACGGCACCGCGCGTGGGCAGGTGCTGATATCAGGCCTCATTATGCCGCGACAGGCCGCCAGGCGGGGCGGATTAATTGTCAAGGTGGGTCAATAGATCACTGGCGGAAAGGCCCTATTGCCCTGGGCTGGGCCTACGCTACACTGGTTTCTCAATAGTCCGGCATCCCCCACAGACCGACTCCATGGAGACCCTGGAATGACGCAAACTTCCTATACCGTCCTGTCCTCTGAAGAGACTGCTCGTGCCCTGCCTTATCCTGAACTGGTCGCCCAGCTAGGCAAAGCCATGGCCCAGTATGCTGCTGGCACTATCGTCGCCCCAACCCGTCAGGTTCTGGACTATCCCAAAACGGGGAAAATGCTGTCCATGCCAGCGGTTTCACACGATATAGGTGTTCATAAACTGGCTAATGTGATGCTGGACAACCAGCAGCAGGAACTGGGCAGTATCCAGGGCCTGGTCAGCGTCTACGACGCCCAGAACGGTTTGCCGCTACTGATTCTGGATGCACCCACCCTATCCGGACGCCGTACTGCAGCGGTATCCATGCTGGGTATTCAAGCCCTGTGGCCCCAAGGGCCGGAGCACATTACTTTGCTGGGGTACGGACAACAGGCTGTCGCGCATTGCGATGCCATCATGACGCTGTACCCCAAAGCACGCGTCACCCTGACGGGCCGTAACCCAGACCGTGCACAGGCTGTGGCCACATCCTTGCAAGCCAGATTCGGGGACCGGGTCCAAGCCACCACAGCTGTTCCGGAAAAAACGGATGTGCTGATCGCTCTGACCTCCAGCCTGACACCCGTGTATCACGAACCCGCACGCCTTGATCGCTTGCTGATTGGCTTGGGAGCCTTTCAACCGGATATGGCCGAGTTCGAGGCCCACACCTTGCTGGCCAGCCGTCTATATGCCGATGATGTCGCCGGTGCCCGCCAGGAAGCAGGCGACCTGATCCAGGCCGGCGTGGACTGGGAGCAAGTCCACAGCATTCACCAGGCGCTGCGTACCCCAGCCCCCAAAGACAAGCCCTTGTTCTTCAAATCGGTAGGCTCGGCTGCGTGGGATTTGGCAGCAGCACGCTGCGCCCTGCAACATTTAAACCAAGCCTAAATACTTAGGCTATTAACTAGCTGACTTCACACGCCAAAGCGCGCCCAGAGTGTTACTCTGGCGCGTACAATCCCTTACAGTCACTTACCGATCTCTTTTTGCCGCCCTGCCCATGACTTCTACGCTCCCTCCCACCGAAGACGATCCGTATCAGATCCAATCCAAATTTGAAATTCTGCGTGTTTTACAGGCTATCGAAAAAGGGGGCCTGTTACTGCACATGGAAGCCAATCAGGGCAATGACCGGATTGTCACCACCATTCTGGATATTGATCTGGACAACAACGTGGTGGTGATTGATACCGCCAACAAAGAAGAAAAAACCCGCAATCTGCTGCAGTCCGAACATACCCATTTCGAGACCTCGCTGGACAAGATCAAGGTGACGTTTCAAGGCCCCACCCCAGAGGTCGTGTCCTACGAAGGTCAGCCAGCCCTGGCGATCCCGATCCCCGAATCCATTCGCCGCTTGCAGCGACGCGAGTTCTTCCGCGTCAACGTACCCGTCAGCGAACCGGCCATGGTGATCTTGCGCTTGAATAACGAATCCAAAAGCTTTCTGCTGCACGACATCAGCGGTGGCGGCTTGTCTTTGGTGGACGAATCGCAAAGTCTGGCAGAAGTGATCGGCACGCATAAAACCGAATCCCTGCTCGAACTGCCGCAAGCCGGTTCTTTTGTTGTGGCACTACAAGTAGCGCGTACGGAAACACAGCAGTTGCCTAATGGCAAACAGATTCAACGTTTGGGCTGTACCTTCATTGACCTGTCTGCCTCCACGCAGATGGCAATTCAGCACTACATCGGCCGCCTGGAGCGCCAGCAGATCGCCAAACAGCGCGGTCACGGCTAATTGGATGTTTGAGACATCCCCAAATCGCTGGGGGTGTCCACATCGCGCAAGATCCCCTCATCCACTAAAGGCACAAACAAGGTCTGATCCTTGTTGGCTTGCAACAAGTCGCGCGCACCCTGCTCGTCTGCCAGCTCCAAAAGCGGTTGATGCCACTCCAATCCAAAGCCAACCGGATTGCCAGGCTGGCCATTAAAAACGGGGCGTACAATTCCGGCCCCATCCTGCACAGCCTGGGCCACTGCCGCTACAGTGCTTGGCCGCAACCAAGGCATATCCGCCAGCAAAACAACATACCCATAACGGGGACTGCTAGCTCGGATACCGGCTTTCAGGCTAACACCCATACCGCGGATGGCCTCAGGTGCCTGAACAAATCTGATCGGCAAGTCACCCAACTCCTGACGCAAAATCTGCTCATGGATATCACAAACAAGCAGCACCTCATCGAGCACAAACAAAGCCGTCTCACAGACGCGGCGCACCATCGTTCTACCATCTTCAGTCTTGGCCAACAGTTTCAACTGCTGGCCCGACGGATCAAACCGCCGCCCCAAGCCTGCCGCCAGAATAATGCCGGTCACCCCAGATACATGCTGCTGCCCTGCCATTGATTCACCTCTCCAGTCTCACGTGACTACTCTGTCACACCATGTCTTTTCACGCCCCTGCGTACAGGATAAATTTATTGATAGAAACAAGCACGAAGAAACCAAGCAACACTCAATGTAGTAACATAACTACATTCAAATACCGCAGGAGGGTGCATCATGACTATCACCACTCTTTCAAGCCGAGAATTCAACCAGGCCACCAGTGAGGCCAAAAAAGCCGCGCGCAATGGTCCCGTCATCATTACCGATCGTGGTCGCCCCTCACACGTGCTAATGACATTCCAGAATTACCTGCAACTGACCGAGCAGCGCCGCAACATTATTGATGAATTGGCCATGTCAGACGATGACGCCGACATCGACTTTGAACCTGCTCATAGCAACATCAACACTCGCCCCGTTGATTTCTGACCATGTACCTTCTGGACACCAACGTCGTCTCCGAAATACGGAAAATGAAATCTGGCAAAGCCGATGCAAATGTCACCGCCTGGATTCACAGCGTCAACGCCGCCACCCTGTACATATCCGTCATTACCGTCCTGGAACTGGAACAAGGCATCCTGAGCAAAGAGCGGGAAGATGCCGCCCAGGGAACCATATTGCGCAATTGGTTTGAAAATCAGGTGCTAGCCGCATTCTCCCAAGCCACCTTGAACATTGATGCAGCGGTAGCACGACAATGTGCCCAATTGCATGTTCCAAACAAGAAGGGCGAACGGGACGCCTTGATCGCGGCAACAGCCCTGGTTCACAACATGACCGTCGTCACGCGCAACACCAAAGACTTCAAAGGTACCCCTGTCACCCTCCTCAACCCGTGGGAAAACTGAGCCGAACAGCTCTCCAAAATCAGCAGCCCCCAGCATCCTCTATTCAGATACCCGGCCACCAGCAAATATCATCTCTTAGCAGCGTCACCATTCCGGCCTGCTCAGTTTCCCAATCCTGGCCTTGGCCGGCAGACTCGCTCCTGACTATCTGACTACTTTCCCCTCCAATTCCCACCCTCCTCGTTTCTTTTCCTCCGCCCCAGTGCCGTTTGGGCTTTAACCAGTGTCACATGTTTTCTTGTGCGGCCCGGGTACGGCTTGGCGGGCGAGTCAGGGCTCTTGCCGCAGGCAGAGTGCTG
>ENA-UOUJ01000617-UOUJ01000617.1-activated-sludge-metagenome-genome-assembly--contig:-NODE-617-length-22440-cov-9.838061_pt1 | contig 22440 bp, 23 predicted proteins | sample MGYA00249839_ERZ747224 | MGnify/ENA primary metagenome ERZ747224 (study PRJEB28782, sample SAMN03220277) | activated sludge metagenome | biome: wastewater; feature: sewage sludge; material...
CGATCGAGCGTCGTCATCAGGGTCCCCCGGTTCGTATCGGCGCGGACTATAACCACGCCGCGCCCCCGATGACACCCGCCCCGCTGTAAAGTAGGCTCCCCACGCGGGACCCCGAGGGAACGCTCTCGAAGGAGAGACGCATGCGATCGACCATACGGTGCGCCCTCTCGGCCGGTCTTGCCGCCAGCCTCGGGCTCTTCATGGCGTTTTCCGCGGCCGCATCCGAATGGTGGATGCTTCAGCAGACCGAGACCGGACGGGAGTGCGCCCCCTCCCTCGAGGTCGACGGCATCGCGCTGACGCCGCGCGCCCTTTTGGCCGATCATCCGGAATGCAAACTGACGAACGAAACGCCCTCGGCCGACCTCGACACCGTCATGATCAACTGCGAAGGCCGCATCGGCCGTGTATTCGTCTTCACCAGGAGCAAGGCCGGTTGCGAACGCCTGATCGCGGAATGATGCAGCAATCCATTGCCGGCGTTGTGCTGGCAGGCGGCATGAGCCGCCGCATGGGCGGGCCCGAGAAGGCCCTGATGGTACTCGGCGGCGCGCCGCTGGTCGCCCACGCGGTCGCCCGGCTCCGCCCTCAGGTTGCATCTCTCATTCTGAACGCCAACGGCGACCCCGCACGTTTCTCCGCGCTTGGCCACCCCGTCGTGCCGGACGAAACGGCGGACCGGCCCGGCCCGCTCGCGGGCGTGCTCGCAGCCCTCCATTGGTTCGCGCGGCACGAACCCGAGGTGACGGCGGTCGCGAGCCTGCCCGCCGACTCGCCGCTCGTTCCCGCCGATCTCGTTGCCCGCCTTCGGGACGGTCTCGTCGACGCCCCCCACGCGAAAGTCGCCGTCGCCTCCTCGCGCGATCGCCGGCATCCGGTGATCGCCCTCTGGAAGCGCGGCGCGGCGCCCGAGATCGAAGCCGCGCTGGCACGTGGCGAGCGCGCCGCACACGCGATGATCGACCGGCTCGGCGCCGTGTCGGTTCCCTTCGCCGATCTCGACGTCGCAGGCGGGACCATCGATCCGTTCTTCAACGTCAACACGCCGGAAGATCTGGCCGTAGCCGAAGACATCCTGTCGAAGCATCGCGAGCCGGGAGCGTCCCCATGACGGCCCCCGCGCCCTTCGTTGTCGGCATCGCAGGGTGGAAGAACTCGGGCAAGACGACACTCGTGACGCGTCTCGTCGCCGAGCTCGTCGCGCACGGCTATCGCGTCTCGACCGTCAAAAGCAGCCACCACGACATCACCGCCGAAACCGAAGGCAGCGATAGCGACCGCCACAGGAATGCGGGCGCAAACGAGGTCGTGCTCCTCTCTCCCGCGGGATGGGCGGTGATCAGCGAAGACGGAGCATTCACACCCGATCCTGGGCCTGCGCCATCGCTGGACCGAATCGTCGCCCGTCTCGCACCAGCGGACCTCGTGCTCGTCGAGGGCATGAAGCGCGCGCCGATCCCGAAGGTCGAGGTCCGCAGATCCGCGCAAGGCGCCGGGCCGTCCCTGGCCTCATCCGATCCGCACGTTTTCGCCATCGCAGCCGACCATCATGTAGAGGGCGCGAACGTGCCTGTCTTCCCGCTCGACGACATCGCAGGCGTCATGCGAGCCGTTCTCGCCAAAGGCAACCTGCCGGACCGCAAGGCGGCTCGATCATGACGGCGTTACGCAAAATCTCGACGCTGTTCTGTCTGGCCGCGGCGGCCCTCGCGTCCTCAGGGCTAGCCCGCGCCGACGACCCCGTCCTCAAGCCCGGGCTCGATCCCGGCGGCATGGCCGTCGCGATCCTCGCCGACGGCTTCGACTACACAAACCCGGCGCTTGCGAAAATTCTCGCGCGCGATGGGGAGGGCGAAGCTATTGCCTGGGACACGGTGGACGAGGACCACCGCCCCTATCGGAAAGACGGCCAGGGAACGGCCGCAGCCCTCACCACCGCAGCAAGCGGAAACGTTCGCATCGTCCAGGTTCGGATCGATCCCAAGGACACGGCATCCCTCGCCCGCGGCATCGCCTTCGCCGCGCAAACGCCGGCAAAGATCGTCCTCGCGGTTCTGCCCGCAAGCGACGCGCCGAGCCGTGACGTAGTGATCGCTGCTGCCCGGAAGTTCGAGACGATCCTCTTTATCGGATCGGCCCCAGCGCTCACGCCCGACGACAAAGCACCGAGCGACGGCATCGCGAACCTGATCCTGGCCGAAGCGGGCGAGCACGGCCATGCAGCCGCAGAAGCGCTGGCGGCGATATGGGAATGCGCCAGCGGCCCGCCCGAGGGATTGGGCGCGGCCGAGCTGAAGCGCGCAATCCTAGACCGACGAAAGGAAACGGCGACGGCGGAGTGCCACCCAAAGGGTGCTGGAAAGCCCGATTAGGCCGAACGCAACGGCCACCTCGCGCAACGAGCGGATGTCACGCTGCCCGGACACCGCCTCTTCGATGTCCTCTTCTGGGACACGCACGAGACGCGCGCGGCGCTTGAAGCGCTCGCCCTCGGCCTCCGTGAGCGAAACGGCCGCCGGCTGCTCCCCCAGCGACACCGCAAGAGGGGACGGGCCCGCGCGGGCCGTGCTTGCGAGCAAAATGCCCGCAAGCACGGCGATCCCCCAGCGATCCGGTCCAAATCCGCGATGTGTCATTCCGGTCGAACGCCTCTCTGCCGAGAGGCGCTGGCTGGCTTTACCAGAACAGGACGAGCGCCTTCTCGAAGGTTTGCCACACGCCCCAAGCAAGCGGCACGCCAACCAGTGTCCAGAACGCCACCGCCTTGGCGTCGAGCCCGCCCCTGCCGATGCCGTAGGAGCCGCCGGCGTTTTCCGCGGCCGGCATGAGCTTGGCCTGCTCGGCCGCGACTTCCACTTCGCTCATGTGCCATTTGGGATCGACCGGCCTCACCAGCATATTGGCGATGAAGCCGACCACGAGCATGCCGGCCAGGATGTAGAAAATCTGGCCGTAGAGCTGATCCGGCGAAATGCCCTCGGCATAGCGCGTATCGTGCAGATAGTTGACGATCACGGGGCCCACGATGCCCGCCGTCGACCATGCGGTGAGCAGCCGCCCGTGAATGGCGCCCACGAACTGCGTGCCGAAGATGTCCGCGAGATAGGCCGGAACGGTCGAGAAGCTGCCGCCATACATCGAGGCGATGATGCAGAAGCACAGGACGAACAGCGCGATCACCTTCCAGTCAGCGGCAAAGGACGCGAGCACGTAAAGCGCCGCACCCAGCGTGAAGAAGATGAAGTAGGTGTTCTTGCGGCCGAGATAGTCCGAAGACGACGCCCAGACGAAGCGGCCGAAGATGTTGAACAGCGAAATGAGCCCGACGAAGCCGGCTCCCACGGCCGCTGCCTTCGCCGCGATCGCCGCGTTCTCCTTCATCTCGGCATAGCCGAGCTCCGGCGCACCGGCGAGCGCACCGCCGAACGTCTCCTGCAGCATCGGAGACGCGGCACCGATGATGCCGATGCCTGCCGACACGTTGAGGCACAGCGCCGTCCAGATCAGCCAGAACGCCGCCGTCTTGTGCGCATCCTTGAGATGCACGTGGTTGTTGGTGATCATCGACTTGGCGCTGACCGGCGGCGTCCAGCCTTCGGGCTTCCAGCCCGGCGGCGGGATGCGGTAGCGGAACGAGCCGATGGTCATGAACACCGCATAGATCGCGGCCATGGCGACGAACGTTTGCCACACGCCGGGCTCTGTCGCCGTCTTGAAGACGTTATCCATGAGGAAGGTCGCAAGCGGCGAGCCGATCATCGCGCCGCCGCCGAACCCCATGATGGCCATGCCGGTCGCCATGCCGCGGCGATCCGGAAACCATTTGATCAGCGTCGAGACCGGTGAAATGTAGCCAAGTCCGAGGCCGATACCGCCAATCACGCCCGAGCCGAGCCACATCAGCCACAACTGATGCGTATAAACGCCGAACGCCGCGATCAGTAGACCGCCGCACCAGCAGAGCGTGGACACGATGCCCGCCTTGCGCGGACCGGCCCGCTCGAGCCAGCCGCCCCAGATCGCAGCCGACACGCCGAGCAGGACGAAGAAGAAGGTGTACATCCAGCCCAGGTCGAACTGGCTCCAGTTGCAGTCGGTCGCGGTCAACGCCCTGAGCGTACCCACAGCCTTCTCGCCGAACGTCACGGCCCCTGCCGAGCACTCGGGGATCACGTTGCCGTTGGCATCGACGAGCGCGGCCTGCAGCGGCTTCCAGAAAACGGAGAAGCCATAGGCCATGCCGATGCAGAGATGGATGCAAAGCGCCGCAGGGGGCACCATCCAGCGGTTGAACCCGGGCTTGGCGACGATCGCCTCGCGATCGAGCAGCCCGGGCGCGGATTGAGACCCGTTCGCAGCAACACTTGTGCTTGCCATGTATGCTTCCTTCCCCCGAAGATCTTCACGTCGCTCGTTGTTTTGTCGGCGTTTTCGCTAGCAGTATCGCCTGCCGCCCGCTCGTACAAGTGTCCGCGGCAGTCTTGAAGTCCGCCGTAAGCTCGCTACTCTATGTGACAAGGGATCGAGAGGGGCCGAGGAGGAAGGCGCCGCTCGGTTCCGCCATGATCTGGGAGCGGATCATTGCTGCACTCGCACACACGCTCCCTATGGAACGGAAGATGACCTTCACGCCCACGACACTCCCTGCGGCCGCACCGGCTCCGGCACTCGTCGATCCGTTCGGCCGCCACGTGAATTATCTTCGCGTCTCGGTCACCGATCGTTGCGATTTTCGCTGCGTATATTGCATGAGCGAAAACATGTCCTTCCTTCCCCGGAAGGAGCTGCTAACGCTCGAGGAGCTGGATCGGTTGTGCTCCGCTTTCGTCACCAAGGGCGTCAGGAAATTGCGCATCACGGGAGGCGAGCCTCTCGTCCGCAAGAACATCATGTCCTTGTTCAAGGCTCTCTCGCGCCACCTGGAGACGGGTCGTCTCGATGAGCTCACGCTCACCACCAACGGCAGCCAGCTCGCCCGCTACGCCGACGATCTGAAAGCGTCCGGCGTGCGGCGCATCAACGTCTCCATCGACACGCTCGACCCGGTGAAGTTCAAGGCCATCACCCGTTGGGGCGATCTCGCCAACGTGCTCGCCGGACTCGAAGCGGCGAAGCGGGTGGGCATAGGCGTCAAGATCAATGCCGTGGCGCTCAAGGGCGTGAACGAGCACGAGATCGACGACCTGATCCGCTTCGCCCACGGCGAGGGCCACGACCTGACGCTGATCGAAACCATGCCCCTCGGCGACATCGAGGGCGACCGCACGGATCAGTATCTGCCGCTCTCCGTCGTGCGCGCGCGCCTTCTCGACAAATGGACGCTCGAAGACCTACCGCTCAACACCGGCGGTCCGGCGCGATATGTGCGCGTGAAGGAAACCGGCGGCAGGCTCGGCTTCATCACGCCCATGACCCATAATTTTTGCGAAAGCTGCAACCGCGTGCGCATCACCTGCACGGGCACGCTCTACATGTGCCTCGGCCAGGAGGATGCCGCGGATCTGCGCGCGCCCTTGCGGGCGAGCCCGGACAACGGCGCGCTGTTCGAAGCCATCGACGCTGCGATCGCGCGCAAGCCCAAGGGGCACGATTTCGTCATCGACCGGCGCCAGAAGCGGCCCACGTTGGCGCGCCACATGAGCGTGACCGGCGGCTGAGGCAAGCTCTCGCGTAGCGCGTTACTGCCGCGCCGTATAGATGCTTTCGGCAGTGGGCGGCACGGCGAGATAACGCCCCGCCAGAGTGATGATCGATCCGACCACCACGATCGTGACCAGCCAGCCGAAGGCATTCATGAAACGAGCGTGCCAGCGCCCGCGGCGCGCCGCCCGCACCCACGGTGGAGGCGACACCACGCCATGCCGGGGCGTCTCGCCCCAGGACGACGATGCGAGGGCCGGCGACGCCTCGTCCGCGGCAGCGACGCGCTGCACGGCGGGCTGAGACGGCGCATCCCCGGCAAATGGAGACGCCGGCTCTTCGACGCGGCTCTGTTCAAGCTGGAGCGCGAGCGACGTGAGCGGCTTGCGCTGCCGCAGCGCGGTCCACGGCACATCGCGCGGATCGGAGTGGGAAACGAGATCGGATTCGGGAGCAAGACCGGCCTCGGAGAGGGCGTCCTTGAGGGATCGCGGGGCCGCTCGGGGTCCACGGCTTTTGCCGGGCACCCGCCTCCCATCTGTCCATCGGTCCGTCACGGCCACCTGGGCCTCACTCATGCACGCGTTCCGCCCTGCGGCGAGTATGCTAAGAACACAGGGCTCGGGTCAATCACAGGGGACGTCGTAAGCGGGTACGTCGGGGCATGGATCTCCCGGACGGCACCTTCCCTGCGACGAAGATCATCGCATGCTTTTGTTAATTCTGGGCTTACTCGTTTTCTTCGCCATCCATCTCGTGCCGACGTCGCCAAGCCTGCGACAAGGCCTGATCGAGAGATTTGGCGAGGGACCATACAAAATCGGCTTCGCGGTGTTCGCGGCGCTCGGCTTTGCGCTCATCGTCTATGGCTACCACAAGCTGCAGATCAATCCGGGGAAGAACCCCATTTTGTGGGATCCGCCCTCGTGGACGCGCCACGTCGCGTTCCTGCTGATGGTGCCGGCGTTCGTCCTGCTCGCCGCGTTTCTCATCCCATCTCGCATACGCACGAAGGCCAAGCATCCGATGCTCGGCGCCATCAAGTTCTGGGCCCTCGCCCATCTCTTGACCAACGGCGACCTCGGCGCCCTCGTGCTGTTCGGGAGCTTCCTCGCTTATGCGGTCTACGACCGGATCTCGGTCAAGCACCGGGCCGCACCGAGCCCGCTCCCCGGCAGCGCAGTCGGACCGGTCAACGATGTGCTCGTCGTGGTGGTCGGCCTCGCGCTCTACGGGCTGATGCTCTACTGGGGCCACGGCGCACTGATCGGCGTGCCGCTCGTCAGCGCTTAATCAACGCAAAAAAGAAAACGCGCCGCACTCTCCTGTGCGGCGCGTTTTCTTTTGTCCGGTCCGGAAACCTAGCGGATCGTGGCGATGAAGTCCGTGTACTTGCCGGTTTCGTTGCTCATCCGAAGGTCGGAAATCACGACCGAGGATCCCGGCTTCATGACGTCCGCGACGGCCTCGCGCGCATATTCGGGGATGTCGATCCGCTCGAGCGCAGCCGCTGCCGTCTGCGCCGGCCGGCCGGAGCGCGCAGCCGTGTCCTCCGGATTGGACTTCGCCTGCTTGCCCTTCTTGCTCAGCGTCTTCGCGGCCGCCGAACGCTGCGCCTCGTAAGGCACCGACACGACGCTCCAGCTCATGCCGCCAGCCTCGGGCGCGTAGTCGAGCGCGGTGAAGACGTGTGTGCCGATCGGCGCGTCGGGATCGCGGAAGCTCACCTCCACGTCGAAGATGTCGTCGTAGCCTTGGCGCACGTAAAGCCGCTGCCGAGCCCGGCTGATGAAGACGGACACCGGCAGATCGCGCTTCGCCTCGCGGGCCTGCGCGGCATCCTCGGCGGCAATCGCCTTGTCGAGCTGGGCCTTCGCGTCCTTAGCCTCGGCCTTTGCAACATCGAGCTTGCTTTGGGCGTCCGCCGCCGCGGCTTCAGCCGCCTCACGCGCTTTGCCCGCCGTCTCGGCCGCTGTGCGGAGTGCTGCAATCTCGGGCTCGGCATCGGCGATTTCACGGCGAAGCTCGTCGATGCGGGCTGCGCGCTCTTCTGCACTCAACGCCTTCTGCTTCGCTTTCCTCGACTTGCGCTTGCCTTTCGCGGCAGGTTCAGGACTTTCGAGACGGGCGATCTCCCGCTCGGCACGCGCCACGGCCGTTTCGATCTCGGCAAGCGCGCTCTCGATCCGCTCGGACTCTGCACGGGCGGCTTTGAACGGCGCTTGCCGGGCTTCGGCTTCCCGCTCGGCCTCGGTCAACGTTCCGCGCTTGCCCGCCCAGACATAGCCCGCCGTCCGGATCGCGCGGGTCCGCTCGGTCGCTTCCGCGGCCCGCTGCGCGAGAAAGCGTTGGCGAGGCGTGGACGGCACGACCTTATCGGCGCTCGTGTCAGCGGCATGCGCCGACGAGACGCCGAGCATCTCGGAAACCGCATCGCTCGCGCCGCCCGCAGCCTGGGAGGCATCGGCGACCTGCGTCGGCTCTGCCTCGGGCTTGCCGTCCGCGATCACGTCCACATTCGGATACGCACCGAACAGGCGCTCGTGCGCGATCATCTTCGGCGTTACCGGATCGCGCGTGACGATCACCCGCGTGCCGAGCCTGGTCATTCCGAAGAACTGCCGCGAGAAACCGTGCGACAGACGAATACACCCGCTCGAAGCCGGATAGCCCGGCAGCACGCCCGCATGAAGCGCGATCCCGGACCATGTCAGCCGCTGCATGTTCGGCATCGCGACGTTGTAGATGTTCGAAATGTGGTGCCTGCGCTTCTGCACCACCGAGAACACGCCCGTGGGCGTAGCGCGGCCGCGTCGCCCGGAGGAGATCGGCGCACTCGCGATCGTCTTGGTTGCATCGTAAACGGTAAGCCGCTGCCGGTTGAGCGAAACGGTGACGACCAGCGGCCCTGACGGCGCTTTCTGCACCACGTCCGCAGCCCCGGCCCCACGCTGCGCACCGCGCCGCTCCGACGCGTCGCCCCGCTTGCGCTTGGCCTTGGACGAGACCTCCCCCTTGCGGGCGCTTTGCGCCTCGGCCGCGTCTGGAACCGCAAGCGTTGCCCCCGAGAAGGCGAGCGCGACACCGAGCGCCACCATGCCCCCGAAGGGAAGGCTCCGCGGCAAGATACGGGCGAGAGGTAGGATCCGAGCGAGATGCGACACGATGCGACCGTCCCAGAGAAGATTAAAAATATATAGCAATATCAATGCTATGATGAGAACGACTTCCCCGACTTGCTCCGCCCTCAAAGCGTACCAGAGCGGGATTGCAGGAGGCAATTCGAGCGACGCCCGAGGGGCAATCTCCTCGTCACCTGTGGCTGGATTCCAACGCCGTGGCGCCGTTGACGCTGCCCGAACGGCGGGGTAGCGCGGCACGGGAGGCAAGTTTAGGGTCTCCGGATAAACATGGCCCTAAGGAACCCGCGACCATGTCCTTGCACCCCGTCAATCGCCGTCTGATGGCGCCCGACATCACAGCACTCAAGGGCGAGCGGCCCATCGTGGCCCTCACGTCGTACCATGCCCATACGGCCGCAATTGCCGACAGGTATTGCGATTTTCTGCTCGTGGGCGACAGCCTCGGCATGGTGATGCACGGCTTCGAGACGACGGTTCCGGTCACCATGGACATGATGATCGTGCATGGCCGCGCCGTCGCCCGCGGCGCCAAGCGCGCGCTCGTGGTCGTGGACATGCCCTTCGGCACCTATGAGGAGAGCCCGTCGGTTGCGTTCCGCAATTGCGCCCACGTCATGAAGCAGACCGACTGCGGCGCGGTGAAGCTCGAAGGCGGCCGGCGCATGGCCGAAACCATTCGCTACCTCGTGGATCGCGGCATCCCCGTGATGGCTCACGTGGGCCTCACGCCGCAGTCCATCAACGTTCTGGGCGGCTTCAAGACCCAGGGCCGCCACCGCGCCGAATGGGCCGCCATCGAGGACGATGCCCGCGCGGTGGCCGAAGCCGGGGCCTTTGCCGTCGTGCTGGAAGCCATGGCCGCCCCCCTCGCGGCCCGCATCACGGCAGCGGCCCCGATCCCGACCATCGGAATAGGCGCCTCGTCCGCCTGCGACGGGCAGATCCTCGTGATGGAGGACATGCTCGGCCTCTCGCCCAACGTCCCGAAATTCGTGAAGAAGTTCGGCGCCGTCGCCGTCGCCATCGAGGACGCCATCAAATCCTACGCGGAGGATGTCGGCTCACGGCGTTTCCCGGAGGAGCAGCACGCCTACGGCATGAAGGAGCCGGAGGGCGCGCCTCCGCCGGCCACGCCTGCCCCGTCCCCAGCTCCAACCCAAGTCACGAAAAAGCCGAAAAAGCTCAGCACTTAACTCATCTTGTTGTGGGAGGCGGGCAAACGGCACGGTCGGCATTTGCCCTCGACCGGCTTGCCGGGCTATCAAGCAGGCGCGACGTGGTGTCGGGCATCGGGAGAAGCCCTGATCAAACCCGCGATCGCCGTCGGACTCTCTAGGATCGGCGCCTGAACTAGCGTTCCACCTCCGGAGCGCCACCAACTGGGATAGCAAGCTCAATGGTCGATAAGAACGACGCAGCGTTCCGCGAGCTGGAAGACGAAATGCGCCGGGAGCGGTTTGCCGCGCTCTGGCATCAGTACGGCATCTACGTGATTTTGTTCGCGGCCGCGATCGTTATCGGCGTCGCCGGCTCCCAGCTGTGGCAGACTTGGTCGCAATCGCGGGCCGAAGCGGTCGGCACGGAATACGAAACCGCGGTCGCGCTGGCCCACGCCGGCAAGACGGAGGAAGCCATCGCGGCCTTCGGCGCCATTTCCGAGACCGGTCCGAAAGGCTTTGCCACGCTCGCGCGCCTCTCCGAAGCCAGCGCGTATCTGAAGCAGAACCGGCGCGCCGAAGCCTTCGCCATCTTCGACCGGCTGGCGGAAGATCGTTCCACAGATCCGTTGCTCGCGAATCTCGCGCGCCTCCAGGCCGCATCCCTCAGGCTGGGGGAAGCGGACTTTACGGAGATGGAGAATCGGCTCAAGCCGTTACTCGCAGACGGCAACGCGTGGCGCTTCCGCGCCAGCGAATTGCTGGCAACCGCAGCGTTGTCGGCCGGTAAGCTCGATGAGGCACGCGCGCTGCTGACGCCGCTGATCGCAGATCCGAACCTCTCGCGGGGCGCATCGGAACGGATCGACCGGTTGATGTCCGGCATTGCGGCGGCCGAATTGGGCGGCACGCGGGGCCAGGCTGCGACAGGCCAGGCCACGACGAGCCCGGCACCGGCTGCGGCCACGACGCCGGCAGAGAATGACAAGAACGCTGAGACACCCGCATCGGCACCTTAGTAACAGCCGATCCCGGAGGCTCCCTATGGCGCTAAACCGCAAACGTGCTTCCGGCGAGGGCGAGCTCCGCTCCCCCAAAAGGAGCGCGCATGGCGGCAACGCAGCATTCGCAGCGCTGCTCGCGGGCACCGTGCTGGCGGCGACGCTGTCCGCTGGCGGCTGTGCCGACAGCCTGCCGAGCCTGCCCAAGGTGGGCGATCTCAATCCCTTTAAGGAAACCACCCCGCCGCTGCCCGGAAAGCGTATTCCCGTTCTTCCGGCGCAGGAGCGCAAGCTTGGCGAGCTGGCGGAGGCCAACACGCCCATCGTGCTGCCGCCGCCCCGCCTCAACGAGGCCTGGTCGCAGCCCGGCGGCGAGCCCAACAACGCACCCGGCCACCTCGCCCTGTCGCGCAGCACGCTGCAGCAGGCCTGGACCGCGAGCATCGGCCGCGGCACGAGCAAGGTCGGCCGCGTCTCGGCCCCGCCCATCGTCTACGACAACCGCATCTTCACGCTCGATTCCGACGGCGTGCTCTCCGCATTCTCGACGTCCGGCGGCTCGGCCGCCTGGAAGGACAATCTGAAACCGACGACGGACAAGACCGGCCCCGGCTTCTCCGCGATCACTCAGAACATCCTCTACCTGACCGCGGAAGACGGCGGCGGCTACGGCGGCGGCGTCGCGGCCGACGGCGGACGCGTCTATACGGCCAGCGGCTGGGGCGCCGTCATTGCGTTCGATCCCGCCACGGGCAAGCGCCTTTGGGAGCGTCCGCTCGGCGTGCCGATCCGTTCCGCCCCGACCGTCTCGCAGGATCGCATCTACGTCGTCACCATCGAAGGACGGCTCTACTGCCTCTCGGCCGCCGACGGCACCGAGCTCTGGGTGATGCGTGGCCTGCCGCAGCAGGCGAGCCTCGGCCTCAACGCGAGCCCGGCCGTCGCCGGCGATATCGTCGTCGTGCCGTACGCATCGGGCGACGTGGTGGCCGTGCGGGCATCCGACGGCAGCGGCCTCTGGTCGGAAAGCCTCTCACGCAGCCGGACGACATCCCAGCTCGAATCCATGAGCGACGCGGCCCGCCCCGTGCTCGACAACGGCACCGTCTTCGCCGTGAGCCACGGCGGACGCATGATCGCGACCTCCGCCGAGTCGGGCGAGCGCTTGTGGTCGGCGAACATCGCAAGCACCCAGCCGCCTTGGGTGGCGGGCGAAAGCGTCTTCGTGGTCGACACCTCGGGCCAGCTCATGGCGCTGAGCCGCAAGGACGGCAAGGTCAAGTGGACGGCAAAGCTGCCCGATTCCAAAACCTGGGCCGGCCCGACGCTCGCGAACGGCACCCTCTGGCTCGCCTCCAAGGAAGGCCAGCTCGTCGGCGTCGATGCCACCACGGGCCGGGTCACGGGGCAGATGGGCGTCGGCGGCGCTGTCTACATTTCGCCCGTCGTCGCGCAGGGCCGCATGTATGTGCTGACGGACACCGCCCAGCTCGTCGCCCTCAACTGATCTCCGGCGCGCACAGATAGTCCCCTCGTCGCTAACGGTATAGGCCAGCGTTAACGCTGGCCTATTGAGTGCCTTTTGCATTTCGCGCCGTTTCAGGCCATAAGCGGCGGCTCCAAGCGAGCACAGTGATGACCCCGAAAATCGCCATCGTCGGCCGGCCCAACGTCGGCAAATCGACCCTCTTCAACCGCCTCACGGGCACGCGCGCCGCGCTCGTCTCGGACCTGCCCGGGCTGACGCGCGACCGCAAGGAGGGCGAAGCCGACCTCGGCGGGCACATGCTCAGCATCGTCGACACCGCCGGCCTCGAAGAAGCCGCCGAAGGCTCGATCCCGGATCGGATGCGCCGGCAGACCGAAGCCGCGATCGAAATCGCCGACCTCGTGCTCTTCGTCATCGACGCGCGCGACGGCGTCACCGCAACCGACGAAACCTTCGCTCGCACGGTGCGCGCCTCGGGCCGACCTGTGGTGCTCGTCGCCAACAAATGCGAAGGCCGCAGGGCCGACGAAGGCTTCTACGAGGCGTTCCGTCTCGGCCTCGGCGAGCCGGTCGCCATCTCCGCAGAACATGGTCTCGGCCTGATCGACCTCGAACGCGACGCACTCGCAGCTCTCGGCCTCGAGCCCAAGCCGCACCATCGCGGCGACGAGGACGGCGACAACAAGGAAAAGGAGCGCCCGCTCCGCGTCGCCATCGTCGGTCGGCCGAACGCGGGCAAATCCACGCTCGTCAACGCCCTCGTCGGCGAAGACCGCATGATCACAGGCCCCGAGCCCGGCCTGACCCGCGACACCGTATCGAGCGACATCACCTGGAGCGGCCGCGCGATCCGCCTGTTCGACACGGCCGGATTGCGCCGCAAGGCGAAGGTGACGGATCTGGCCGAAAAGCTGTCGACGAGCGATACGGTGCGCGCCATTCGCTTCGCCGAGGTCGTGGTGCTTCTCATCGACGCCGAGCGCGGCATCGAGCACCAGGATCTCACGATCGCCGATCTCGCGACGGAAGAAGGACGCGCTTTCGTCATCGCGATCAACAAGTGGGATCTCGTCGAGGACAAGCAGCAGATCCTGAAGGGGCTCACCTCCAAGGTCACCGATGGCTTGGCGCAGGTGCCGGGCGTGACCGTGGTGCCGATCTCGGCCGCGAGCGAAAAAGGGCTCGACAAGCTGCTCAAGGCCATCATCCGCGCCGCCGAGATCTGGAACCGGCGCGTCCCGACCCACGAGCTGAACCGCTGGCTCGGCGAAGCGCTCGCCCGCCACGCTCCGCCCGCGCCATCCGGCCGCCGCCTCAAGATTCGCTACGTCACTCAGCCGTCGACGCGCCCGCCGACTTTCGTCGCATTCTGCTCGCGGCCCGAGGCCGTGCCGAAGACCTATTTGAAATACCTGACGAATAGCCTCAGGACGGCATTCGGCCTCCCCGGCGTGCCCATCCGCTTCAACCTGCGCAAGGGCGACAACCCGTTCGCCTCCAGGGCTCGCCGCGGGTAACCGCACATTTGTAAGATAAGCCGGACTGGCGCCGAGCCCCGTGAACAGCTAGGTTCCGCGCGGATCTCAGCCGGCTGAGCCGTGCCAAAAGTAACAAAGGAAATGCGTATGTCGAAGGTGTTCCCAACCCGCGCCGTGAAAACCGCCCTCCTGGGCCTCGTGTGCGCGCTTCCGCTCGCCGCCGCGACAGTGGCGTTGATGCCGAGCGAAGCCGCCGCTTACAGCAAGCGCGTCGAGAACGCATGCAAGGGCGACTACAATCGCCACTGCCCGCACTACAAGGCGAGAACGCCCCAGATGCGCAGCTGCATGCAGCTCGCCGGCCGGCGCGGCAACTTGAGCCCGCGCTGCATCGACGCGCTCACCGACGCAGGCATGGTGCCGAAGAAGTATCGCAAGAAGCGCTAGACCATGATCGCTAATCGAACGTCGAAATCGTAAATGTGAGGGATGCCTGCTGAGAATCGCAGCGGGCGGGAGCAACAGCGACGAACCCGAAGATGCCGCTATGCTCACCGCCCGCACGGGCGTCACCCAAGATGGCGCCGCACCGGACGAACACAGATAGGCGACCTCTCACTTTGCTTCAAGACCCATCGAACAATTTCTGAGCGAATGCGATCGTGACCAGCGCGGAGAAGGCAGAGGTTCTGTTCTACCACCTCGAACACCACGCGCTCGAACGCGTGCTGCCGTCGCTTCTCGAACGCACGCTCGAACGCGGCTGGAAGGCCGTCGTGCAATCGGGAAGCGCCGAACGGCTCGAAGCCCTCGACCTCACGCTCTGGACCTACAGCGACGAAAGCTTCCTGCCGCATGGCACCGCGCGCGACGGCGATCCGGCGCGCCAGCCGATTTACCTCACGACGGGCGAGGAAACGCCGAACGGCGCTGGCGTCCGCTTTCTCGTCGATGGCGCCGAAGCGAGCGCGTTCGAAGGCTTCGTGCGGATCGTCTGTCTTTTCGATGGCCGCGATCCCGACGCCACTGCCAAGGCGCGCACCCAATGGAAAGCCGCGCGCGACGCGGGCTGCGCCGTCACCTACTGGCGCCAATCCGACAACGGCCGCTGGGAGAAGCAGGGCTGAGGCGGCCGGATCGCTCTCATATCCGAGTGAGTTTTCGGCTTTCCGAAAGGAAATTCGCGCACGCATCGGCGCAGATCCGGAACGCAGCGCGATCTTCCTGCGCGCGGCAAACCGCCTCGCACGCCGCGCACGTGCCCGCCGAACGCCCCACCGCATCCTCGAATGCGTCGGCACTGAAATCCAAAACATGGGCGACGGCTCTGCAGGACGCGATCATGGCGGCCACGTTATCGGAAGCCCCGGAGGCCAGGCACGCCTCGCCCGCAGAAACACAGCGAAGCGCCGCATCGAGCAGCGCCTGATGCTGCGAATCCGGCCCGTGCCGGCCGTCGACGTGAGAGCCGCTCCACCCCTCGAGGATCTGCACATCGCGAACATGGAGCGCGGGAATGAGACCACGTCCTGCTGCCGAGGTACCCGCGGGCATCGTCAGCCCCGCAATGCCCGCAAGTGCAGCGCCGCCCAGCGCGATAAGGGTACGCCGCCGCGCGGGATGGGCCAAAGCACCCATTTCGCTGCTGTTGTCGCGTGTCATTCGGCAACCTCGCTTCAAGATCGGCCTACGCCAGGCTCACCCAGCATAACGCACAATCTGCGGAGGAAGTGCCTCAGCCCGGACGGCGCGCCGTTCCCGCGAGAAACGATCTGAGATCGAGCGTCATGTGGTGGATGTGATCGGGAAGCTCGCTCCACCGCTTTATCTCGGTCTGCACGGGATGATCGACATAGCTCGAATATACGAGCACCGTCGTCATGCCGAGATCGTGCGGTACGGCGAGGTTCATCGGCATGTCTTCGAACATGGCCGCTTCCTGTGGCGAAACGCCATGCCGTTTGATCATGCGCTCGAACGCCTCCGCCGCCGGCTTCGGCACGTAATCGCAGGCCACGATATCGCAGATGTCCTCGAAGAGATCGAGCACGCCGAGCTTTTCGGCCACGCGCTCGGCGTGGCGCTTCGAGCCGTTCGTGTAGATCAGGCGCCGGCCGGGCAGCTCCGCGATCTCGGTGCGCAGCTCCGGCAGCTCCGGCACCGTCGAAAGGTCGATGTCGTGCACATAGGCCAGGAATTCGGTCGGATCGAGCTTGTGCACCCGCATCAGCCCGGCAAGGGTCGTCCCGAACTGCCGATAATAGCTTTTCTGCAGATGCCGGGCATGCGCGAACGGCACGCCGAGATAATGCGCGATGAACTCGCCCATCCGCCGGTCGACTTCCGCGAACAGGTTGCACTCGGCCGGATAGAGCGTGTTGTCGAGATCGAAGATCCAGACCTTCGTCTCGGAAAAGCCCCGCGGCGTGACGTCGGGCCTCGGCACCAGGAGCTTGGGCGTCTCGGTAGAGAACCCCTCCGGCGCGCGTTCCGCGGCTCCGCGAGGATCGCCCTTCGCCATCAGGCCGACCTCGCCTTTGCCCGGCGCCGTCCGAGCAGCGTTCCCACACCGTGATCGGTCAAAAGCTCGAGCAGCACGCTGTGCGCGACCTTGCCGTTGATGATGACGACCGCCTCGACGCCCGATTCCACGACCTCGATGCAGCCCTCGATCTTGGGGATCATGCCGCCCGTGATGGTTCCGTTGCGGATCAGCTCCTGCGCCTCGTCGATGGAAAGGTCGGCCACGAGCTGCCCCTCCTTGTCGAGCACGCCGTCCACGTCGGTCAGAAGCAGCAGGCGCTTCGCCTTCATCCTGGCCGCGAGCGCGGACGCGAACGAATCCGCGTTGATGTTGAGCGTTTCGCCCTCGAAAGAGATGCCGATGGGCGCGATGACGGGGATGAGGTCCGACTTCGAGATCACATCCACGATATGCGGATTGACCTGCACCGGATCGCCGACGAAGCCGATATCGACGGCGCGCATCTCGCTGCTCTCGGGGTCCGGCATCTCGGTGATCTTGCGTGCGATCATGAGATTGGCGTCCTTGCCGCAAATCCCCACCGCCTTGCCGCCCTGCCGGTTGATGGCGGAAACGATGTCCTTGTTGATGGCACCCGCAAGCACCATTTCGACGATCTGGATCGTCGCCTTGTCGGTGACGCGCAGGCCGTTCTTGAACTCGGATTTGATCTCGAGCTTGGAGAGCATCTTGGCGATCTGCGGCCCGCCGCCATGCACGACGATGGGGTTCACGCCCGATTGCTTGAGGTAGACGATGTCCTTGGCGAAGGCGTCGGAGAGCGCCTGGTCGCCCATGGCGTGTCCGCCGAACTTGATGACGACCGTCTGCTCGTCGTAGCGCAGCATATTGGGCAGCGCCTCGGCGAGAATGCGCGCCTGCACGTGGGCCGGGATGTCGGCGGTATTGAAATCCTGCGGAGCCTGAGCCGGCCCGTCCGTCGCGTTCGCCATATCGTCCCTGCGCCCTTTGCTGCTCGTCGTGCACTCTACATCCGTCTTCGGCGAAACCCCATCGAGGGGCATGGGCCGCGCAACGACGGATGTCGAGTTGGCGGAGCCACCCGGAGCCGAGCCCACCACGGCCGAGCACTTATACCGGAGGACCAGCCGGCTCAACGGAATTCCCACACAATCGCGTGTCATACAAACGCGTTGCCTTGACGCGGGACGCGGTCCAGCCTTGCCCAGGCCGGTATCATAACGTCATATCCTGCATGGAGATTCGATGGCTTGGGGGGTTCGGTCGGCTTGCGCCGGAACAGTGCGCACGAGCGCCCCGGAGGGAGCCTGAATGACGGCCATGATCGTCGACGAGCTGGCCCGCATCCCGATGTCGCCGTTTCTCACGGCGACGCTCACCCGTGCCGCGGACTATGCGACCGCCCAGACCCACCGCGAGGTTACGCTCGAGCACCTCCTGCTGGCGCTCACCGAAGATCCGGAAGCGACCGTCGTCCTCAAGGCGAGCAACGTCGATCTGCATCGCCTGACGGCGGAGGTCTCGGATCACCTCGGCCGCTACGACGACCGGATCGATCCGTCCAGCGGACAGCCCATCGCCATCTCGGCCGATCTCCGGCGCATCCTCGAGGCCGCGGCGGCCGCCGCGCGCCAAGGCCGGCGCCGCGAGATCAACGGCGCCATCGTGCTGGCCGCCATCGTCGGCGACGGGAAGAGCCCGGCCGCGCACATGCTGCGCGTCCAGGGCCTGACCTTCGAGGAAGCGATCCGCGCCCTTCAGCACGTGACCGCCGCGCCGCCGCCGCCTCAGCCACAATTGCAGCCGCCTCCTCCGCAGCAACGGCCGCCCGAGGTCACGCAGCCCGCTCCGGTCGTGTATCCGCCGCCGCACGACGAAAGAACCGGGCCACCGCTCGAACCGCCGCACGACGAGCGGACGAGCCCGCCCATGCATCCGCCGCCCTACGGCGAACGCACAAGTCCGCCGACCCAGTCGCCGCCTCCGTTCGGCGAGCGGACCGGTCCTCCGACGCAACCGCCCGCCCCCGAGCCGGCACGCCCGGCCACGACGGAGGAAATCCTCGCGGCCGCCCGCGAGCGTCTCGAGGCCCGCAAGCCTCCGGGCCAGACGACCGGGGACGTGGCAGAGCCCGTGCCGTCCGCGCCCACGCCTCTTCCGCGCGCCAACTATCCCGATCGCGGAACGCCGCCGCCCCGTCCGGCGCCCGCACCAGCGACGGCAGACACGGTCTTCCAACCCGAACCGGCGCATAGGGAAAGGTCGCATGCGTCGCCGCTAGGCGAAGCGCCTCCCTACGCGGACGATCATCGGTTCGAAGAAGTGCGCAACGAGACTCACGGCGGCATCCCCCCGGCAGGCGGCGGGGTCTCCCCGTCGTGGGACGAGGGCCATCCCGCGGCCCGCAGCGCGCCGGTGCCGCCCCCGGCACCGGCCCCCGCCGCGCCTCAACGCGAGCGCCGTCGCGGCGCGGCGTCAGGCCCCTTCGTCGGCTCCTGGCCGCTGATCGAAGCCGGCCAGCTCATCGAGAACATTCCGCGCCGCATGCGTGTCGGCATCCCCGTCGTGGCGGAAGCCCGCATCGCCCGCGCCGACGTGAAAGCGCTCGCCGAAGGCCTCGCGGGCGGCGGCGCCGCATTCCGTCACGAGATCGTCGTGACCAAGGCCATGTCGGTGCGGCTGCGGTCCCCCGGCGGCGGCTTCACGATCGAGAACCGCTCGCCCGAGACGCAATGGATCGAGAACGTGCTGGGTCTCGGCAACGACGATTACGCGAGCTGGCGCTGGACCGTGACCCCGATGGCGCGCGGACGCCGCCAGCTTCAACTCATCGTCTCCGCCCGCACCGTCGGCGCCGACGGCATGACGGCGGAAACCGCGCTCCCCGACCAGTTCGTCGATGTGAAGGTCGCGATCAACTACAGCCGCACGGCGCTCAAGTGGGCCGGCTGGCTCGCGGCTGCCGTGGTCGGCGGCCTGCTCGCAAAGTTCGGCGAAACGGGCTGGATCGTTCTCCAGATCATGTTTGCCCGTCATTTCGGCGGCTAGACCATGATCGCTTCAGGCCCTATCAGCCTGAAGCGTGAATCATCGGTCTCACCAAAGAGATAGAGCGTGATCCCGATTCAATCGAAAATGATCACGCTCTAGAGCCGTTCCGCGGTTCCACCAAAATCGGAACGGCTCTAAGACCGCGCCTCAGAATGGCGCGTCGATCGTGCGGAACTTGTCCGACACGTCACCCGCAAGCGCCATGTCGTGCGGATCGAGCATCTTCACTGGCGCGCCCGGCGCGAGATCGAACTTGGAAAGCTCCGTCCAGATCACGTTCGGATTCGTCGTCAGCTCGAAAAAGTAGCGCCCGTGCGTGAGATCGGTCGCCGTCCGATACTCCGTGTTGTAGACCCCGAACCCCTTGTAGGGCGCCCCGAACGGCACCGACACGTTGCGAATGATGGCAAGCACACCCGCAATCGCCTCCTGCTCCGTCTTGGGCTCGGGCAGAAGCGACGCATAGTAGGCCGCGCGCTGGAAGCGATCCCGCGGGTTGACGTTGCCGGGTAGCGGCATCTCGCTGCTGGGCTTCGAGAAGTCGAGCTTTGCGAGCAGGGCCAATTGCTCGTCGTAGCTGGGATCGTTGGTCATGATCCGGTAGTCCCGGCCATGATGCACGACGGGCTTGCCGTCGATGTATTCGATGATCGCGGAATCGCCGCTCGCATCCTCGATGGCGAGATGCACGGTTCCCTTGCGTCCGCGCGCTTCCGCCATGACAATCTGCACGGCCGGCAGAATTTCGAGCGCCTCCGCGACGGTCGCTGCGTTGTCGAGCACATACTGCGCCCACATCGAAACGACGACACCCGGCTTGCTCGGATCGCGCGGCCCGAAGTCGGTTGCCGTCAGAAAGAGAAGATGCGCGCCAACTCCCCGCTCGTTCAACCCGTCGACGGCTCCGATTCCGTAGACGGTCGTGACCATGCTGCCGTATTTGGACGTCCACTTTGCCGGATTTTCCGCGACGATGACCTCAGGGCCGACATTGCTGCCGCTCCGCTCGATCCCGCGAGGAAAGACGACGAGCGTCGGCTCGGTGCTCTCCGGCCAATCCATGCTGCGGCCCGTCACCACCGCCAGCTTGTTGTCGTTCCAGAGCACGCGCGTGCAAGCTTCCGCGACAGGAAGCGCCAGCCCCATCGCCGCCCCTATCGCGATGCAACCGGCAATGCGGCTCATGTACACACTCATCTCGACCTCCACGAAGCGACGCTTTCAATCCTGTCCAGAACATGCGTGCCTGTCCGCGCCCGAGCAAGCTCAAGGTCGTGGGCAGATTAATTTAGTCGAAACACGAGCAATGACGTTTATTCGACAGAGATCCATCGCGCAGGCTGGCCGATGAAGCCGCCGATCGTCCGAAGCTTCCCGCCGATCGCCGGACCGGGGTCGCGCATTCTCATTCTCGGCAGCATGCCGGGCGAGGCTTCGTTGAGAGCGAAGCAGTATTACGCGCATCCGCACAATACCTTCTGGCGCATCATGGGCGATCTCGTCGGCGCTGCTCCGGACCTTCCCTATCCGGCGCGCACGCAAATATTACGCACGCACGGAATTGCCGTCTGGGACGTTCTCAAATCCTGCGTCCGGCCCGGCAGCCTCGATTCCAGCATCCGCGACGAGATTCCGAACGACTTCGCACGATTTTTCACGGTCCATCCGCAGCTCACGCATATCGGCCTCAACGGCGGAAAGGCAGCTTTGAGCTTCAAGAGATATGCCGCGCGGCACTGTCCGCCCCATGTCGTCGTCACGACGCTCCCATCGACGAGCCCCGCGCACGCGGCCCGCAGCTTCGACGAAAAGCTCGCGCTCTGGCGCGCGGCCCTTCCGGTGGAGGGATAAGGGAGACCAGCTACTCGCGGAGCAGCGCGGCGAGCGTTGCGCGGAGGTCTTCGAGCCCGACGTCCTTCTCGGATGACGTGGCGAGCACGGTCGGAAATGCGGCCGCGTGCCCCTTGAGCGCCGTCTCCGTCGCCGCCTTGACGGCAGCGAGCGCCGGCACGCTGATCTTGTCGCCCTTCGTCAGCACGATCTGGTACGGCACCGCCGTCGTGTCGAGCATCTTCATGATATCGCGATCCGGCAGCTTCAACCCGTGCCGGCTGTCGATCAGGAGAAACACGCGCCGGAGCGTCGGTCGCCCGGCAAGATAGGCGCGGACCAGCGCCGTCCACGCCTCGACCTTGTCCTTCGGCGCGCGAGCGAACCCATATCCCGGCATATCCACGAGATAGAGCGGCGCTTCGGCGGGCGCGAAGAAGTTGAGCTCCTGCGTGCGCCCCGGCGTGTTGGAGGTGCGCGCGAGCCCGCCGTGGCGCACCATCGCGTTGATCAGGCTCGACTTGCCGACGTTGGAGCGGCCGGCGAAGGCGACCTCCGTCCAGCCCTCGTCGGGCAGACCGTCGAGCGCGACGACGCCTTTGATGAAGCGCCAGGGCTTGGCCACGAGGCGCTCGCCCGCCGCGAGATCGTCGGGCGAAAAGAGCGCCTCTCCGCTCATCCCTTGCTCTCGGTCTTGGGTTTGCGGCCGAACAGGCGGCCGAGCGGCGCGAACTGCCGCTTGAGATTGTCGATCAGGTGGATCTCCACGCCCTGCCTGCTGGAGATGTACCACTGCTGCGCGATCGACAGCACGTTGTTCCACGCCCAGTAGATCACGAGCCCCGCGGGGAAGCCTGCCAGGAGGAACGTGAAGACGAGCGGCATCCAGTTGAAGATCTTCTGCTGGATGGGATCGGGCTGCGGCGGATTGAGCTGCATCTGCAGCCACATGCTGATGCCCATGATGACCGGCCAGATGCCGAGCATGAGGAAGTCGGGCACCGAGTAGGGCAGGAGGCCGAACAGGTTGAAGATCGACGTCGGATCCGGCGCCGAAAGATCGCGAATCCAGCCGAAGAACGGCGCATGGCGCATGTCGATCGAGACGAACAGCACCTTGTAGAGCGCGAAGAAGACCGGGATCT
>ENA-UOUJ01000618-UOUJ01000618.1-activated-sludge-metagenome-genome-assembly--contig:-NODE-618-length-22419-cov-5.020032_pt1 | contig 22419 bp, 30 predicted proteins | sample MGYA00249839_ERZ747224 | MGnify/ENA primary metagenome ERZ747224 (study PRJEB28782, sample SAMN03220277) | activated sludge metagenome | biome: wastewater; feature: sewage sludge; material...
CCTTCGAGATGGAAACCTCGGCCGCGCTCGGCTTCGGCTTCCGCTGCGGCTTCCTTGGCCTGCTGCATCTTGAGATCATCCAGGAGCGGCTCTCCCGCGAATTCGACCTCAACCTGATCGCCACCGCTCCGAGCGTCATCTACAGGATGAAGCTGACGGACGGCGTGGAGATCGAGATTCACAATCCGATCGACATGCCGGACGTGGTGAAGATCGCCGAGATCGAGGAGCCGTGGATCGAGGCCACCATCCTCACGCCCGACGAATATCTCGGCAGCGTGCTGAAGCTGTGCCAGGACCGCCGCGGCGTGCAGAAGGAACTCACCTATGTCGGCGCGCGGGCGATGGCGAAATACGACCTGCCTCTCAACGAGGTCGTGTTCGACTTCTACGACCGGCTCAAGTCCGTCTCCAAGGGCTACGCCTCGTTCGATTATCATCTCACCGACTACAAGCCGGCCGATCTCGTGAAGATGCAGATCCTCGTCAACGGCGAGCCGGTCGATGCGCTGTCCATGCTGGTGCATCGCACCCGCGCCGAAGGCCGCGGCCGCGCCATGGTCGAGAAGATGAAAGAGCTGATCCCGCCGCACATGTTCCAGATTCCGATCCAGGCGGCGATCGGCGGCAAGGTGATCGCGCGCGAGACGGTGCGCGCGCTGCGCAAGGACGTCACCGCGAAATGCTACGGCGGCGACATCACGCGCAAGCGCAAGCTTCTGGAGAAGCAGAAGGAAGGCAAGAAGAAGATGCGGCAGTTCGGCAAGGTCGACATCCCGCAGGAAGCCTTCATCGCCGCGCTGAAGGTCGATAGCTGACGCTTCAAATCAGGCTTGCTTCCCGCAGCACGGCCGCAGGAACCCTCGCAACGGCCCGACGTTTCGAATCCATCGAAACGCAATCGGGAGAGGCGTCATGCCGCGCGGCGACAAATCAGCCTATACAGGCAAGCAGAAGCGCAAGGCCGAACACATCGAGCAAGGATACGAGAAGCGCGGCGTGAAGAAGCAAGAAGCCGCGCGCCGGGCGTGGGCGACCGTCAACAAGGAGAGCGGCGGCGGCAAGAAGAGCGGCTCGGGCCGCGGCCGCAAGACCACGAACGTCGCATCGAAACGCGGCGGCAAACTTGGCGGCAAGGCTTCGGCTGCCCGTCCGGCGGCCGATCGGTCGCGCGCGGCAAAGAAAGCCGCGGCGACCCGCAAGCGCAATGCCGCCAAGCGTTCCCCGGCAAAATCGAAACGCTCTCCGGCCAGGAAGGCCGCCGGCAAGCGATAACGGAGCACGACCCGCGAGCACGGATCGGCAGGCAGCCACAACCGAAGCTACCACGGCGCGGGCCAGGATTGATTGAGCCGAAAGGTCCGCCGGCTGATATTTCAAGAGAGAAGTGAGCGGAGGCCATCCGGCATCGCCTGTCGCGGTTTCGATAGGCGAGCGGGTATTCATATCGCTCGAAAACGCTATAGAATCGCCGCTCATGAACATCCGCGCGATTCTCTCCCTGCTTCTGTTCTCCGGTTTCGCCGCCCCGATCGGCGCCTTGACGCCGAGCGCGCTCGCGCAAGATAAAGGCACGCTGCACCCGAAGCCGCTGCCGCCATTGGCCAATCCCGACGATCCCGCATTGGCCGCCAAGCAACTGTTTGGCCGCAAGACGTTGCCGGCCGCCGGATCGCCTTACGTGATCGGCTTCTACGCGCGGGGCTGCATTGCCGGGGCAGAGGCGCTGCCGGTCAGCGGTCCGACCTGGCAGGTGATGCGGCTGTCGCGCAACCGCAACTGGGCGCATCCGGCGATGGTCGCGCTGCTTGAACGGGTGTCGGCGAAGGCGCGCAGGGACGCCGGCTGGCCGGGGCTTCTGATCGGCGACATGGCCCAGCCGCGCGGCGGTCCGATGCTCACCGGTCATGCCAGCCACCAGATCGGACTCGATGCCGACATCTGGCTCACGCCGATGCCGAACCGGCTGTTGTCGCGCAACGAGCGCGAGGAGATGTCGGCAGTCATGATGGTGCGCCGCGACCGCCTCGATATCGACCCCCACGCCTGGACGCCGAGCCACCTCAGCGTCATCCGTGCCGCGGCCCGGGAGCCCGCAGTCGAGCGCATTTTCGTCAATGCCGCGATCAAGAAGGCGCTCTGCCGCGAAGCGCGAGGCGACCGCAGCTGGCTCTCGAAGGTTCGCCCGATGTACGGCCACGACTATCACTTCCACATTCGCATCAAGTGTCCGCCGGGCAACCCGCAGTGCGAATCCCAGCGTCCGCCGGAGCCGGCCGAGGGATGCGGCGCGCAGGATCTGGCCTACTGGTTCAGCGACGCCGTGCTGCATCCGAAACCGCCGAAGACGCCGCCAAAGCCGAAGCCCCCGATTACATTGTCGCAACTGCCTGCGGCCGGCCGCCAGGTTCTGGCGGCGCCGGACGCCCGCCAGTAGCTGGGAACGGCGGAAAACCGGCGACCGCAAGCTCTTTACGTATATATCGCTCCGCTGATATTATCGGCGAGCGATCTTTCCGGCCGGCCGTAAGCCCGCTGGAAATCCTGGAACGGCGCTTCCGTCGATCGTCTCGTCAATCCCTCGCACAACCTGCGCGATCATTCGCGCCGGATCGATCTGGAGCGTCATATGAAAACCGTCACGTTCATTGCTCGCGGCATTGCTGGTGGGTGCCACCTTCGTTCTGCCGGCCTCCGCAAAGGATGCAAAGCCCTCGGCCGCGACGCCCGCCGCGCAGGCCAAGACCCTCACGGTGTTCGCCGCCGCCTCGCTGAAGAACGCGCTCGATGAGGTGGACAACGCCTACGCCGCCAAGACCGGCGTCAAGATCACCGCGAGCTACGCGGCAAGTTCCGCGCTGGCCAAGCAGATCGAGCAGGGCGCGCCTGCGGACGTCTTCGTGTCCGCGGACATTGCCTGGATGGACTATGTGAACGGCAAGAAGGCCATCGTCGAGCCGACCCGCGTCAACCTGCTCGGCAACAGCATCGTATTGATCGCGCCAAAGGATTCAAAGATCGACAATGTCACCATTGATCAGGGTTTTGATCTCGCCCGGCTCGCCGGCGACGGCAAGATCGTGACCGGCGACGTCAAGGCGGTGCCTGTCGGAAAATACGCGAAGGCGGCGCTGGAGAAGCTCGGCGCATGGACGGCGGCGGAACCCAAAGTCGCGATGGCGGAGAATGTGCGCGCGGCGCTGGCGCTGGTGGCGCGCAACGAAGCCGTGCTCGGCATCGTCTATTCCACCGACGCCAGGGTCGAACCCGGCGTGAAGGTCGTCGGCACCTTCCCGGCATCCTCATACCCGGCGATCGTCTATCCCGTGGCGGCGACTTCAACCGCGCATAAGGATACAGCGGATTATCTCGCCTTCCTGCGCAGTTCGGAAGCCAAGGCGATCTTCGAGAAACATGGCTTCACGTTTCTGGTCGATCCTACGACCTGAGCGCTGCCGGGCAAAGCGAGTTCGCGACAAGATCGGCTCGTGCGTTCGGCTCATGACATAAAGCAACCCGGCGTTCCCGCGGGACGGCCGGGTTGCTTCGTCGCGGACGCGACGATTCACTCAATCCCGAGCCTGGGAAACACCTCCGAGACCTCATGTTTGATATCTCGACACCTGAATGGATGGCGGTGCTGCTCTCGCTCAAGGTCGGAGTCGTTGCAACGGTGGTGGCGACGCCGATCGCCATCGCGCTGGCGTGGGCTCTGGCGCGCTACGAATTCTGGGGCAAATCGATTGTCGATGCCGCCGTTCATCTGCCGCTGGTGCTGCCTCCCGTCGTCACCGGCTATCTGCTGCTTCTGACCTTCGGCAAGCGCGGGCTTGTCGGAGGCTGGCTCGACGATCATCTCGGAATCGTGTTCGCCTTTCGCTGGACCGGCGCGGCGCTTGCCTGCGGCGTGATGTCGTTTCCGCTGCTGGTGCGGCCGATCCGGCTGTCGATCGAGGCCATCGACCGGCGGCTGGAACAGGCCGCCAGCACGCTTGGAGCCTCGCCATGGAAGGTCTTCGCCACGGTGACATTGCCGCTGGCGCTGCCCGGCATTCTGGCGGGCATGGTGCTCGGCTTCGCCAAAGCGATCGGCGAATTCGGCGCGACCATCACCTTCGTCTCCAATATTCCCGGCGAAACCCAGACGATCTCCTCGGCGATCTATTCGCTGATCCAGACCCCCGACGGGGATGCCGCTGGGATGCGGCTGGTGATCATATCGATCGCGATGTCCATGGCGGCGCTGATCGCCTCCGAGGTGTTCACACGGCGCGCGACGCGGCGCCTGCACGGAATCTGAGCATGCTGCGCGTCGAGGTTTCGAAACAGCTTGGCCAGTTCTCGGTCGATGTCGCGTTCGCCAGCGAAGGACGCGTCACCGGACTGTTCGGACCGTCGGGCTCGGGCAAGACATCGCTGGTCAGCATGATCGCGGGGCTCATGACCCCGGATCGCGGCGTCATCTCGGTCGATGGCGAAGCGCTCGACGACACCACGCGACGCTTCCACGTCCCCGTTCATCGCCGACGCATCGGTTACGTCTTCCAGGACGCCCGGCTGTTTCCCCATCTCGATGTGCGGCGGAACCTCGACTACGGACGATGGATGAACCGGCTGACCAGAGATGTCGCGCAGGAGAAACGCCTCAGCGAGATGCTCAATATCGGCCACCTGCTCGATCGCCGGCCGGGCCAGCTTTCCGGCGGCGAGCGGCAACGGGTGGCGCTTGGCCGCGCGTTGCTGGCGCAGCCCCGGCTGCTGTTACTGGATGAACCTCTGGGATCGCTGGATGAAGACCGGAAGGCGGAAATCCTGCCCTACCTTATGCGGTTGCGCGACGAAGCCGGCGTGCCGATGGTTTATGTCAGCCATGACCCGGATGAACTGCGCCAGCTCGCTTCGCACATCGTGATGCTCAAGCGCGGCCGGGTCGCGGCATTCGGCGGCCCCGAGGTCCTGCCCGCTTAACCCGAAAATGCCCATGCGTGGTCATGTCCCGGCAACCGCCGACCAGGCCTTCGCCGCTTTCTGCTTCAATGCGCCCATTCTGGACGGCGGCGACCGCTTCTCCTCGCCTTCGGGCAGGCGGAGTCCGACGACATTGACGCGGCCCTGGCTGATGTTGCGTGCGACCAGAACGATGGCGTCGAGCGGCAGGGTCGCCCCCTCTTTCGGCGCGCGGTCGAGATGCACATCGAAGTAATCCGCCAGCGTCAGCTCGGCGGCGGCTGGGTCGATCGAAATGCCATAGATCTGCGCGATATCGCCAAGAGCGATTTCCCCGGAGACCAGGAAGTCGCCCAGCAGATGCGGGTCCGGCGACGCCATCGGCTGCATATCGACGAAAAAGCGGTCGAGGGCCTCGGCCTTTTCCGGCGGCGCCAACAGATAGAGGTAGTCACCCGCCTCGATCGGTTCGGCTTCAGCGGGCGTCAGGATTTTCTCATTGCGGATCACGAGGGTCGGCTTCGACCATGACGGAATCAGCCCGCGCCGAAGAAACAGGCTTGTCGGCCGCACCGCATAGCCGACCAGCTGTTGTTCAAGCTGCCCCGGCAGATCAAGCTCGACACGGCGCGGCCCCCGGTCGGCCCGCGGCAGCGCCACATGCAGCCGCCGGGCAGCCGGAGCAAGCGTCCAGCCCTGCAGCAAAAGCGAGATGATCACCACCACGAACGCGACGTCGAAATACAGATACGCCTTCGACAGCCCGACCAGCATCGGAATCGAGGCAAGAAAGATGGCAACCGCCCCCCGCAGCCCGGTCCAGGCAATGAACAGCTTTTCCCGCCAATTGAAGGGAAACGGAGCGAGGCATAAAAACACCGCAAGCGGCCGCGCCACCAGCATCAGCACGAACGCGACGAGCACCGCGGGCAGCGCGCTGTCCATCAGGCGGTACGGCGAGACCAGCAGGCCGAGCAGCACGAACATCACGATCTGCGCCAGCCAGGTCGCGGCGTCGAGGAAGGTCACCACCGAGCTGTGCGCGCGCGTGGGGCGATTGCCGATGATGATTCCCGCGAGATAGACCGCGAGGAACCCCGAGGCGTGGAATATCTGCGCCACCCCGAAAATCACCAGCGCCGCCGTCGTGACGAACGGCGCATGCAACCCCTGGGGAAGCGCCACCCGATTCAGGGCGACGACCACGAGCCGTCCGCCGATCACACCGACGATGCCGCCCAGCATGGATTCCCGGAGAAACTCCATCACCACATGCCAGACCGAACTGTCGCCGACCGAGATCAGCTCGACCAGCATCAGCGTGAGAAACACCGCGAAGGGGTCGTTGGTGCCGGACTCCGCCTCCAGGGTCGCACCAACGCGCGGACGCAGCCGCAACCCCTGCGCGTTAACCAGCAGAAATACCGCCGCCGCGTCGGTGGAGGCGACGACCGCGCCGATCAGCAGCGCCTCGGTCCAGTTGAGGTCGAGCGCATATCTGGCGACCGGCGCCGTGACCAGCGCTGTCAGCAGCACGCCGATCGTGGCGAGCACCATCGAGGGCGCAAGGACCGTTCGGATGCTCTGGAACCGGGTCTTCAGACCGCCGTCGAACAGGATCAGCGCCAGCGCGGCCGAGCCGACGAGATAGGTGTTCTGAACATCGCTGAACGACAGGCCGCCGGGCCCGGAATCACCCGCCAGCATGCCGATGAACAGAAAGACGAGCAGCAAGGGGGCGCCAAACCGCAACGCCAGCAGGCTCGACAGAATTCCGGCCATGACCAGAATCGCGCCGAGCAGGATGGCCAGACTGACCGAATCCAGGGATGCCATCAGAGATCCGAAGCGGTAAACACTTGCACTTTCATCCTTATCGCCGCCGCCGCGGCGCGCCAATCGATTTTCTGCCGATCAGCCTCATTTGGGCGCCGGGCCGCAAACGCGATGCCTCCACACCCGCCTGATCACACCACATGGAATGCTTCAGCTTGCGCTGGCAACGCCATCCATTAGATTAGGAGACAGCAACTTCCTTCATCCGGATTAAGACCAGCCGATGAGTTACGTCGAAGCCTCCGAAACCCCCTTGCGAAAGACCGGACAGATCAAACTGCACGGTCCGGGCGGTTTCGCCGGAATGCGCGAGGCCGGAGCCCTGACGGCGCGCTGTCTCGACGAACTCGCCGATTTCGTGAAGCCTGGCGTCCTCACCTCGCAGATCGACGATCTCGTCCGGGAATTCGCCTTCGGCCACGGCGCCTATCCGGCGACGCTGATGTATCGCGGCTATCGCTACTCAACCTGCACGTCGGTCAATCACGTGGTCTGTCATGGGATGCCCGGCGATCGCGTCCTGAAAGAGGGCGATATCGTCAATGTGGACGTCACGTTGATCGTCGATGGCTGGTACGGCGATTCCAGCCGCATGTACCCGGTCGGCCCGATCGCGCGCAAGGCCGAACGGCTGATCGATATCACCTATGAAGCGATGATGCGCGGCATCGCGGCCGTCAAGCCCGGCGCGACCACCGGCGACATCGGTCACGCCATCCAGAGCTTCGTCGAACCCCAGGGCATGAGCGTCGTCCGCGATTTCTGCGGCCACGGGCTCGGCCGCATATTTCACGATGAACCGAACATCATCCATGTCGGACAACCCGGCGAGGGCGTGCGGCTCAGGCCGGGAATGTTCTTTACCATCGAGCCGATGATCAACCTGGGCAAGCCGCATGTGAAAATCCTGTCCGACGGCTGGACCGCCGTCACGCGCGACCGCTCGCTGTCGGCGCAGTTCGAGCATTCGGTCGGCGTGACCCAGACGGGCGTCGAGATCTTCACGCTGTCGCCGCGTCAACTCGACAAACCCGCCTCCGGCGGCTGAACTTCAAGCCGGAAACGGATCGCGCGGATCGCGGACGCTTTCGTCACCCGTCATCCCGAATTGGGGTTGCAAATACCGCGAGCCACGGCAAGGTTGTGGAAACGAGTGGAGCGACGTCGACATTCGCGTCCCCCGCCGGCGCGCTCCGGGAGGGAATGTCAGATTCAAACCTCCGCCGACAGCTTATATTTTGGGGTCCCTTCGATCCTGACATTCGCAAGAAGGCTCGCTGAAACGGGACGCGAATGTTAGAATCGGAATCGGACCACCAGGAATGGTTTGCTCCATCCGATGCCCGCCAACGCCGACAACCCCGCAGGATTCGCCGAAGCGTCGCACTATCACGGGCATCGCGAACGGCTGCGCGAGCGCTTCCGGGACGCCGGGCCCGACGCGCTCAGCGATTACGAGCTGCTCGAAATGGTGCTGTTTCGCGCGTTGCCCCGCCGCGACGTCAAACCGCTGGCGAAATCCCTGATCGGCCGGTTCGGATCATTCGCCGAGGTGGTTCATGCGCCCGACGCCCGGCTCCGCGAGATCAGCGGGCTCGGCGAGGCCGCGATCATCGAGATCAAGCTGATCGCGGCAACCGCAAGCCGGGTCGCCAAGGGACAGTTGAAGCAGCGGACCGTGCTGTCGTCATGGACCGCGGTGATCGACTATTGCCGGACCTCGATGGCGTTCGCCGACAAGGAACAGTTCCGCATCCTATGACAAGCCATTGACTCTGCTTGTCCACGTCCCTGCCCGTCTTCCGCTCCGCGTCCCTCCCCAGCCCACCGCCTCTAAATTATTTTCAATCCGTCCCAAAAATCGGAATGGCGCGGCTCAAATCGTATTTGCAACAATACGGGAGCCACGCGATGCAACTTTTGAAACTTACTCAAGTCACCCAGGCCACCGGCTTGGGCCGGTCCACCGTCTATCGACGGATTAGCGAAGGTACGTTCCCCGCGCCGCTCCGGTTGTCTGCCGGGTGCGTGCGATGGGACGAGGACGACCTGGCGAATTGGAAAGCGAAGCTGAAGGTTGCCAACGATAACCGCCGCGCTGGCGAGGAGGCGGCGTAGCCATGACTCTTGAGCAATTCAGAAATTCGCATTGTGAACGTGAGGAGCAGGCGGCTATCGCCAACGCCTTTGATGACGCTGTGATGAAAGTCATCCCTATGGGGACGGCGTACTTCCTCGCTAGCCGCCTCGCGAATGCAACGATGCAACACGGGTATTCCGCAGTTTCGCATAATAGCCTTGCGAGGGTTTGCCGAAGTAGCCCGCGCAAAATCGGAAAGGCTATACAAGCGTTAATTGACAACGGGTTTGTATCATACGAAGGGCGCGCCGATAACGGTGCTCCCATTTATAAGTGCTGCTGGGAGCGTGCTGTGTTGCATCGTGATTGGATGAATGCCAATTACGAAGCGCAACATAAGGCGCTGCGGACGAACAGTGATTTCGTGCCTCCCGCATATCCGAAGTGGGAGAACAAGAGTGACGTCAAAGCGGCGTAAAAAACCTGCCGAGCTTGCGCTACGGCGTCTCAACGAAGATGCGGCCGGCGACAGGCGGCTCACCGACGGGGCACGCAAGCTCTACCAAAAGATCGTCACAAGCTATAACTGGGGGCTCGGCTACGCCGAGTGCTCGGATAGCTTCGTCACCAAGAACGTGGACACGTCGCTTCGCTCAGTGAAGCGTGCACGAAAACTATTGTTAGAAACCGAGCGCGTTTCAATCGTCCGCAAGGGCGGTAAGCGCGGCACCGTCGTGTGGTCGACTCGTTATGACCTGCCTTTCGCGTACCGCGGATCCGATGAATTCCGGGTGCTACATGGTGGAAAGCACGCCCTTGACTGGCTGAAAACGCCCGTGACGCTCCCGCTGGACAGGCCTCTGAGGAAGGTTCCCAAGGTGCCAAATTCCCAAAGTGCAGAACTCCCAAAGTGCCAAATTTCCCAAAGTGCCACGATGGCACCCAAACCTATTTCTAACGAAATAGTCGATACCGCCCCCTATGGAGCGGCGGGGCTATCGCCCGCCGCCGTGGGGTCGGGAGATAATAAATCAAAATCTGGCCTTCCTCCTGGGTTCGCAGTTTGGCGCATTGCGCGGGCTGGTTACGTGGAGCGCAAGCGCAAGCCCGGGGTTACCTACCTAGAGGCTAACCTCGTCAGCGAGCGCGGCAGCAAATTTAACTTCCTGGCTGATTGCGAATCCGAAGCGGCTGGAAGCTTCTCAGAGGCCACGAACATGGACGGCGAACCTAAGACAGTGGCGGGCCTTGAGGTGGCTATGAGCACAAATCGAAAAGGGCCAAAATCGTTTCTTCGCCCGCGCCCTGAACCGTGGCGGGATTTCACGATTGCTTCTGGCGAAACCTCTGAGCGTGGCGAAACGCTGCTAACGGTAATATTTCACGACGAAAGCGAAAAGCCGCAGCGCTGGCCGCTGCCGCAACACCACATCGACACCCTGCTAGAGGTTTGTGGCGGCGAGGATCGTGCAGTCGGCGCCCGCCTGCGCTTCCGTTTGATGCCGGACGATAGACTGGAGTTTGCCGTCCTGGTTGCGGCTCCTCAGACGATGGAAGCCTATAACGACAACGAGCCCGAAGCGGAGGCTGCGTAGAATCTGGCCAAGCGCCGCCTGCCCGACGGCTGCCGTGGCGCGATCAGCAAGGTGTTTATCGATGCCGACTTGCGAGAGGGTGATTGGTGCGGGTTCTTCCGCAACCCGCACCTCGTATTGATTGCTACCAGTCCCTTGGGCCCCCCGGTTGAGGAGGCCGGCATCCCTCTGTGCCGCCGCAATCTACCGGCCTACCAGCGCACCAAACTGGCCTTGCGGCTGGAGTCGGTGATTTCGAAACGGGCGAGAGAGAACCAGGTTGCGTGCCTTAAGCAGGGCGGCGTTATTCCCGTTCCGCAGAATTCTGCTAAACGGGCTCCTATAGAAACCAGAACAGAAATCGCCAATCTCTCGGCTGGTCGCGCATTCCCGTCCGCCGCGTAAACCTGCAATCGCTTATCCGCGGTGAGCACGACGAGAATGAACTTCGCGAGGACTTTAGGCCGAGTGAACGGGTGGCGATCGCGGAGGCGCTAATGCCGCAGGTTGGCGGTGACCGCAAATCAGATCAAAAGCAAAATTTTGCTTTTGATCGTGATAGCGCAGCCCGAAAGGCAGGCTTCGGCAATTACGAGACTGCCCGTCAAGCCAAAACCGTCGTCACCAGTGGCGCGCCTGAATTAATTGACGCTATGGACTCGGGCCGCGTTGCGATCTCGGGCGCAGGCGAAGAAGGCTGACGAGACAGGTGCGAGAATTTCTCGCACCTGTCGATAGGGTGCAGGCGGATAAAGATTCCGTTGGTGGGGGAATTTGTCGCACCAACGATAAGAGGAAAGACGGTCGCAAGAAAGGGCAGGCTGAGAAGGTGGGTGAAACAAATTGTACCACCCAGAAGGCAAGCGCTCACAAGGATAGACCTCAGAACAAGAAGCAATTCGCGGCTGAGATCGCGGAGGTCACTGGCGTAACTAAACGCGAGGTAAATAAGAAAATCGCCCGCGCCAGCCTGGCCAGTAATTACAATCACGAGGATCGACGATGCACCACCACAACGATAACGCGCCTCGCCGCGCAACTGATTTCCCGGACACTCCGGAGGGCTTAGCCGCGAGGCGGGCCTTTCTGGAAACCGCACCAGCTACACATGCTCCGCATCGCGCGCAGTCGCCGGTTGTGACGTGGGCCAAGCGCGAGAAGGACTCGGCGACGTTCTTCGGCCTGCGCCGCTGGAGCAGCCTAAACGAGCCGCCAAGTATGGCGGCGAACGACAACAGTCTTGAAGATCAAAGCATCGAGGCGGGCGAGCAACCGGCGCTTCCGAATGTGGACTGTGAGCTGGTCGACGTTTCTGCGAAGCAATTAAAGTATGCCGCCGAGCATGGGATGGTGCGCTGGCAAGGCAATAGACTGGCTAAGGTTTGGAGCGGGCACAAGTGGGTAAGTCCCGACGTCGAGTTCGGCGACGTACGCAGGCGGGTAAGCGACAAGGCTGACACCGAATGCTTCGACGCGGAGATACCAGACGTTGAAGTTGAGTTGGCGCGATCGGTCGATGCTGAGCGGCTTCGCGCGCGGCTCGGAAGCAAGATGTCGACGATTTTGGACATGGCGATCGGCGCCAGCACTCTGCTGGAAGTCGGCGAATACCTCGGGTTCAGTGGACAATACGCCACAAGGATTGCTCGCAATGAAATCCGTGCGGCAGTCGCTGCATTGAACGCGGCGATGGCGGTGGAAGATCGAGAGGCCGCCTAAGGCATGTACGCTCGCAGCCCGCCGACTCCCTTTAGTAATTGTGGGGCTATTCGCCCTTGTCCTCGTTGATGGCAAAACTCGCGGCGCCGCGGACGCACCGGCCCGCGTTTTTTTGGCCAGCACAAGATTGTTTTCAAAAGCATTGGAGTACCAATGACGCGCTCGAAGGCGATAGAAGTAATCGCCCGCCACCTCGGGATGAACGCTGGCCGCGTTGCCGCATTGGCGCAACGCGTCGCGGAGGCCGGTGAGCTTCCTAAAGCGGTTGGGCGCGCGGTGCCCGATCTTTCGCCGAGCGGACTCGCCAAGCTCTTGATCTGCGCGATCGCCGATCGTGGCCTCGGCAATGCCGCATCGAGCGTGCGCGAATTCGCAGCGCTGCGCAGCGACGGTGGCGCAACGCTGCTTGATCTCTTGGAGGCCTGGTTCGCCGGTACCGTTGCGGTTGATGGAATTCACAGCGTGATCGCTCAACTCGAACCCGCCGCCGTCACTGTAGTCACCGGGGTGGGTCGTCTGCACTACGGTGCGCCTCGCGAGCAGGGTGCAGCAACGCACGTCGTCACCATTCCGGGCTCCGCGATCCGTGCAATCGTGGCCGAGTTCCGGGGCGCTCCTCGGAGCCACGAGGCGCGTGCGGCGGCCTAATCGGCGGACCATATTCCCTCCCGCAATGCACCATTAAGACAATATTCCCAACGATATTTGTTAGCGATTTCAATATCTTATGCCAATTGTATCTCGTCTGCAACACTGTTGCCAGTCTGCAACACACCCCTCCATTAGGTTCTTTTTCCTACCCCGGGCGGCCCGCGGGTGTGGCGCAGCCCTAAATATCAGCCGCTGCAAGATTTTTCCTGAGGGATTTCCTTCCAATTGGTAGCGAAGACGGGGCCGATCGCGGCGCGAATATAGGCGTATGCGCGGTGGTGCGCGAAAATCAAAAAGGAAATCCCAGCCCAATGCTGAAGTTCGTTCCATGTTGCGCGGCTGCGGGCGCCGATGCCGATTACGGGTATTACGTCGACGCGGCGGAAGTGCCGAGCACTCCCGCTTCGATGTCAGCGGGATCGGCTGTGATCCCGGCGCAGTCGAGCGATCTGCTCCCAGATAGAGAGTTCACGCCCGATTTAGGCGTTTGTTACCACGAGGCGGCCCACTCGGCTCACCTCCATGCCCGCGGCTATCGCATCGCGCGCGCGCAGGTAGGGCGTCGCAATTTCATTGAGCGAGCGCCGGGCGAGGGCGCGCGGATGACGAGTCTCGAACAGATAGAGGCGGCCCTGGCTGGCGAGGTCGGCGGCAACTACGCAACGGTTCACCAGATCCGCCGGATGATCGACGAAGAGATCAACACGGCCATCGCCAGAGTCGCGACCGGAAGGCACGGCAATTGCGATCATTGTCTCGCCGGTATCTTTACGCGGCACATCGCGAGCTTCTCCGCCAACCCTGACGACCCTGCCGTGATCCGCGCAATCTGGCGGCGGGCGGAATGCAATGTGATCGAAATGCTGACGAGTCGGCAAGCGTATCTAGGGATTCGCAGTCTCGGGGAGATGTTGCGAAATGAAAACGAGATGACGGGCGAAGCCGTTCATCGAATCGTCGAACCATACATCGAGTTCGGCTCCCAATTATCGGAGCATTAAAAATGCCTAACGACACCAGCTTTCTCGACGAAATGTCGGCGTTTCTGCGCAAGTCCTTGGATCGAGCACCTAGTGCGCAGGGCGACTCCCTGTCGACCGACTTTGGTGTCGCGCTCGAAGCCGGCCTGAAAGCTGCGCGATCGGCGGACTCTGTGACGGATGCGACACGTCTCGCAATGTCGGCGACCGAAACTCGCGATGACGATGTGCGCGGCGCTGCTGCGATGGCGGCCTTTATTATGCACGCATATATCGCCAACGAAGATCCGTTCGCGCACGGGGAAGGTTTCTAAATGTCGAGCAGGACAGAAAGACTCGAACACCTACCCAAATTCGGCAGGTCGGCGGAGGTTCGCGCTGCGTCGTTCGATGATGCCGACAATACCGTTGAGGTTGTCTGGACAACTGGAGCGGCGGTTCGTCGAATGGATTGGCGTAGTGGCCGCCACTACAGCGAGATTCTTGAGGTGAGTGACGGTGCCGTCCGGCTTGATCGACTGAACGCTGGCGCGCCGTTGCTTGATACGCACGATGACTGGTCGTTGAGGTCGGTTATCGGAAGCGTGGTGCCCGGCTCTGCCAAACTTGAGGGCGGCAAGGGTACGGCGCGAGTCAGACTGTCTAATGCTGCGGGCGATGCGGACGTCGTGTCCAAGATTCGTGACGGCATCATCAGAAACATCAGCGTTGGTTACGCAATCCACAAGGTCATTAAGACTGAGGCGGATCGTGACGGCGGAGATGATGAATGGCGTGTGGTGGATTGGGAGCCGATGGAAATCAGCGCTGTTCCCATTCCGGCAGATGCCGGTTCGCAGATTCGCAAGAACGATGACAGGGCGCTGACGCCTTGCGAGTTCGTTAGCGTAGCGGCGGCCCCTGGCCGTAATGAGGCGGTGTTGGCACGTATGCGTGCGCGGCAGCGCAGCGTCATGAGGAGTTGGTGAGAATGTTTAATCGCTTGAATAATAAATTGACCGCCGGCCGCACAACCACCTCGGCCGACATCGAGGCGTCGCTCGCGGAATACAACATCCAAGAGTTGGAATCGCAACTGGTCACCGCGCAGCAGCGTCGCACAGATTTGTTGCTTACGGGCAGTGATACCGAGATCCTTGCCGCCGAAGGTGCCGCCACGAAGGCGCGCCTCGCTCTCGATCGCGCTGTGGCGGCCGTGGACGAGTTGAATCTACGGTTGGCAGAGGCGAAGGCCGCCGAGGCGGAGGCTGCCGTGCGCGAGCAGTTCGAAGATGCGAAAGCGGCAGTTGATGCTGCTGTTGCGCGCATCGAGTCGGAATATCCGGATCTAGCGAGGCGAATCGTGGAGATCGCGGAGGTCGCCCGCGAAGCCGACGATGCCTGCAAAGCGTGGACGAATGTCTACTTCAACGGTGATCCGCGCGGCTTGCCGTTAGTCGACTCAATCGTCGAGCGGTTGGGATGGTGGAAGCGATACGCCGATGCCACGCCGTTCCACGCGGCGACGCGCCTCCCGCCGGTCGGCGATTTCGATGGTCATGCGGTTGATTGGACCGACGCTGATTTAGTGCTTGCCAGGTACGGCCATGCGGCGCCCCAGGCGGCGCAGCACCAGTTTGCATAAGGGCCTACCCATGAACATTCCCGCACTAAAAATCATAGACGCCATTCGCGGCAAACCGAACTTAACGAGGTTGACGCTATGATCCGGGCGAAAGTGCAAGCCTGGGCGGGGATGCTTTCGTTCAGCGCGTCACCGTCGATCACGCCGAAGTTGGGTGTGCCTGGGCCGACGCCGAAGGGTGATCCGCGCCAGAAACATAGTTCAGCTAACAGCCTCACACATGCACGCCACGCGGCATTCGCGGATGGCGTGAGCTTTGGGTCGTTTGGGTAGGCGAGAATCTCCACTGGCGGTTAGGAATCGGGAAAAGGGCGGGATAGTAGAACCCGCTGCCGGTGGCACCGCGGCGGGTTCCCTACGCTGTGAACAAGCCACTTAAGGCTTATTCAAACTCTCTCTACAAGGTTGAGGAAATGTATATCTCCCGAAGTCTTAGCGAGATTCTGCTCGAACATCATCGTTAGGGTGGCGTATGATTCCTAGGTAGAATTTCAAGCGGACAGTGAGTTTTTATTCCCGGCTTAGAAAACCGGTAGACCCTAGGTCATATATAATTCTGCCAGGACCAGTTATCTCTCTCATGCTGCGCATAAAGTGTTTGGCTAAATGGTTCTCGTTGAACGAGATGTGGTGCACTACGACTTTAGCGGATCTTTTCCCTGACCACGATCCAAAGTTTAGATCCGCGAATCTCTGCCTCATATCGCCTCGCTGCTCAGACCATTCTCTGACCCACCACGCCCAAAAATCGGCGGCTTGTAGAGGCAAAAGCTTCTGGTCGTCCTCAAAGCGAGGGGTCTTGCCGTAAAATCGTTGTAACTCGGTTTCCCTGTTAGATACGTACCTGTCCCAACTCTGTTGTAAGATTCTTTTGCCGCTTTGCTGATCGAAGATGAAGTCGACTGGCTGGTCAATCGGGAGGCAAGGTAGCTCGCTGCGATTCTGATGAAACTTGTCAAGTAGACATTTGCTGGCAGCTAAGAACGGATTTTTCCAGAAGCCATAATCGATGTGTACGCCCGGACTGTAGATGCGGTTAATTGCGCAGTGTAGTTCAAAGAGGTTTATTCGACACGAGAGCGAAACTAGGACGTGATCTTGGATAGTCCTCCAGAAGAATGGAAGCCGCTCCATCCTCTCTTTGTTGGAGGCCATTTCTGACATTTTGAAATGATACGAGCCGTTCCTAGCGAGAGTACCGAATTTTTTCAGACCGGCTCTCCACTGGCTATCAAATGCAGCCCAACGTTCATCGGTAGAAATGTGGCCGGCGAGTATGAATTCACCGTTTGCAGTGTAACTGTCGTCAATGTAGGCTTTAAGACCCATAACTGGCTGTCGCTCGGCGTGGGGCGTGGGATTTCCCCTTGTATCGACATGTCTGTGAAGGTGTTCCGGTGGCCGGTGCTAGGTCATGATGTTCATCACTTCATGCGCCCAATAGAACCTAGGGCGGAAGTCTTCGGCGCTTGGTCGAAGGATTTCGAGCTCCAAAAGTCTGTCTATATTGTTTTTCGCGGCGTTATAGGTGATCTCCAGCTGCGCAGCGGCATACGGCACTGTGATCGCCGGATGCTCGAAAATGAGATCCACTAATCGGCCCAAAAGTGCAGATGATCGTGCCTGCTGAATTTTAATCCGGTATTCCATCTGCAGGTCTAAAAGCTTTTGGGAAAGAGAGATCGCGTCGAGGCAGGTTTCTTCGACGCCATTCAGAAAAAAGCCGATCCAAGATTCCCACGATCCGTTTTTGCTTACAGCAAGCATGCAATCGATGTATTGCTCGTAATGCTTTTCAAAATAGGTGCTGAGGTACAGAAGAGGCTGCGAAAGTTCCTCCTTTTCGCAGAGCATGAGAGGGATCAATAGACGCCCGACTCGGCCATTGCCGTCAGGAAATGGATGGATCGACTCGAATTGATAATGAACCAACGCGATCTTGATGATGATTGGCAGTTCGTCATCGTTGGAGTTGATGTATTTTTCCAAGTCAGACATTGCGTTCGCCGCTTCCAATGGCGGCGGGGGGACGTACCGTGCGTTTTCGATAGATCGGGCACCAATCCAATTTTGATCCCTGCGATATTCCCCCGGAACGATTGTGGATCCTCGGTTCTTTCCCACCCGGTGAAGTAACTTCTGATGAGCCTCTTTGATTAGACGAGAAGATATCGGCAGATCAGCGAGGCGACCTAGCGCGTGCTCCAATGCGCGTACGTAGTTGTACACTTCCCGTGCATCATCTGGGGCCGATGTCTTATTCTCAACCTCAAAAAGGAACAGCTGAGACAGACTGGTGACGGTGCCCTCGATCTTTGATGAAGCAACGGCCTCTCTGCGCATAAAGGGCCGAATCAAGAGATACGGGTTCTGCAACGTGCGTCCCAGCCCACTCAGTTCACCGAGGGCCTTCGTTGCTCTAGCAACTTGGGGTAGCAAAGGCGCTAAATCGAGAGGCCGTTTTGGAGGAAGGGGGTGGGGAACAAACGCCACTCCCTTAATGGTTGGGACTAGATCACCGGCAACGCCGACACTAAATTGGCTTCCATCCATGGGAAAGTTCCTGCAATTCGGTTGTCATGAATTGCACGAAAAGGTTCAAAAGTGAAATTGAAAATGAAGCTATTCCCACGACAATGTGAGTTCCGCAAATTGGAAGAATGGTCGAACAACGATATAAATTGACGAGCTAACTGGACAAACCCGACCGGCACTCTTTCCTCGCCAGCTTCTGCTTTCCTGATCTATGGCCCTTCTTGCCTTCCGGGTACCAATTCGGCGGCGGCTTCTCTCCGAACACGGCCCGGTAGAAGTTGCTCCGCGCCATGAAGATGAACGGACCGCCGTGCTCCGCTGTCTGATGGTGTACATCCGCCTTGCCTTCGCCGCTGATCGTGCCATTTAGCGTAGGCGTTCATGTCCCACTCAAATCATCCGGCACGACTCCAAAGGCTTTCAACACCACCGCGTCGCTAAACTCACCTATGGCCGGGTCTCCGCTGCGACTGAATGCAACAGCGCCGACGTTTCCAGTGATGCGCGATAACGCTTCAGCCCTACGGATGGCAGCTGATGCGCTCTGACATTCCGCAGCTTCGCCCGGTGCAACACCGTCCTCAGCGCCGGTGAAGGGGAGGGCAACGTAATAGGTTACATCAGCCATCATGGTTATCCCTTAGCTTGCCGCGCGTAAAACCATGCGAGATTGATGCGTATACGTCCGACAATTCCCTCTCCATCATGGTCATCGCGATCAGCGCTGCCTTGAGTGCCGCTTGTATATCGCCGCCGCACGCCTCGATTGCTTGTGCGACCGCAACCTCCAGACTGTCGCTTTCGTCTCGCTGTGGACTGGTTTGCATGTCGCTGTTCCGTCTTGACCTGATGATAGGCATGTTCCTATTTTGTTCTTATGGAGTCAAGCGGCCATAGACGACGTTTCCCGCCACCCTGGACCGTACGCCGGGATGGCGCGGGGTTCGTGGTCAGCGACGCCATTGGCGTCCCGCTCGCCTATGTTCATTGCCGCGACGATCTTGAAGGCGTGCGCTTTGCCCACAATCACCTGACATCCGACGAGGCCCGGCGCATTGCCAACGGCATTGCGCGGCTGCCCGAGTTCATGATGCAGCGGAGGGACTTTCACCCGAGAGGCGTCGGCGACTTCCGATGGAGGAGATCACGTCCCTACCACGTCGCGCTGGCTGACTTATACATTAGGGAGCATTGGGGATTCATCGACGCGGTTTGCAAGATGAATAGCCTCCCGTTCGACGGGACTGGCGAGCGCATTGAACGCGAAGGGATGTGGCGCGTGTATGAGTTCGGGGTGCAGCTAGACGCGATTCAGTTTTGGGATCGGTTCGAGGGCCGATGGCTCCGCGGCGAGGAATTCATCTATCCGGATCGCCCGCAAGGCTTGCCGCAACTTCGCGAGCCGGTCGACATGTATCGGTTCGGACGACGGCCGGCGGGGCGGTGATCAGTCCCGAAGCCGTGAATGGCGGGTACTTGAACATTCAACTAATATCTGATGGGACCGATCTAATTTCGGGAGGCCCTAATGATGTTGCTCAATCGGGTTATCGTTGCTGGAAGCCTCGCCACGGTCTTTTTGGTTTTTGTGTTAGGCATGGCTTACCGATGAAAGTCAGCCGTCTATTGATCTGAAAAGATCGTCGAGATGCGATCTGCCACGGTGCGGTATTGCCAATCACCGCCGCCGACACCTGCTCGCCTTGTGCGGCGCGCTCGATGACTTTCTTCCGCTCCGGTTCATTCATCTTAATGAGCGCATCCATCTCGACGCCTTTATCGAGGCTGGTGCCTGCGATCCTGTGAAGGTCGGTGCCGAGGTCCTTAGCTCGCTTCAAATCCTGACTAATCGCGCTTCTGGAAGTTTTGGCTATCGCCGCAGTTTCAGTTGCGAATTTCTTAGGTCTACCTTCGCCGACCCTGCCTCGCTTCGACGGTTTTTTAGTTTCGTCCGAATTCTGGACGATACTCTTCTCTTTATTTTTTCTATCCAAAGCTCTGCGCGCCTAGAAATGTGAACGGCACGTTCAGCGGGTGACAGTTCGGCGCGCTGGAGATTTTCGTCGATCTCCATAAGTTCGGCGTCATCCGGAGACACATTATAAACGTCGCACGTTTGGCTGCGTCTCACGCGCTTCGAGCGTGCGCTATCCTTTTCGCTATAGTCTTGGCCAGGCGCAGCTCAAAATCTGCCTTTCGCTCCGCCGCAGACCGTTGGAATGTGTTGTCGTGGAAAATCAGCGCCCGCGCCTCGTCCGGAGCGAGACCGTCAAGGTCGCAGCTTTCGAAGACGCAGTTGGTGAAAGAGAGCTGCTCGGTGCCGGCATCGACAAGGATCTTGCAGTCAACGAACACGCATGCATCAAAACGTGAAAATGAAATTCGAGAACGAAAGTCAAACGTCGCACCAAAAAAGCTCTGTTCATAGAACGCGCGCTCTTCGTAAAAGGTGGGCATTCGGTTCTGTCTCGTGGACTATCTCTTCGGTGGGCGGCGCACATCCGTAGGCGGCTGCAATCCGGGCGATCTCGACCATGCGTCATACCGGGCTGCGGTATCCGCCTGCTCGACTTTTTTCAGCAGGGCATCTCTCGCGGGGCCAGGTTCAAGTGCGTTCGCTTGCTCGCGCGTCTTCTCAGCCCAGCCCGAAAGGCGATCCTGGAGGGTGAGTCGCTTCAAAACATGACGTTCGCCCATTGCCACATCTCCACCTGCTGGAAAGAGGTAGAAATTCTAGCACATAACAACTTATACGTGCAAGTCATTTCTTACGGGCGCGACCAATCCGGGGTGCGGGTCATCCTGCCGACTATCCTTGCGTGGGTCATTTAGGGCTCAAGGGAGAGCCTCGCCGCGGAAGTTGGAATCTTTGCCTTCATCGCTGCTAAGCCTGCCGCCGTAATGCGAAACATAGAGGCCGCAGGGACTTCGATCCAGCCTTTTGCGATCATTCTGTTGATTGTTACCGCCGCGGGCTGGAACTGCCTTTTATGTAGCTCGCCCCCTCGCTCGTGAAGATGCTGTAAGATGCTCCGCTCTCGATGAGTAGGTATGTGACTAGCTCTGGCGGGCATTAGCTGCCCTTCGTCTTCAGTCCCGCTCTTTTCTTCTTCGGCGGCGAGGGTGGCTCTATAGCCTCACGAGCCAGCCGCTCGGCCCTTAGACGCTCGCGATTTTTGTCGAATGCCTTTGCTGTGTTTGCATGCTCAGTCATTGCCAATTTTGCATCGGCTTCGCGAAGCACTTTGCGAGCTTCACGTACCTCTTTCGAAATGGGCTTACGTGGTTCGTACTCCCCGGGCGTCTTCATTTCATTTCCTTTTTCGCCTTCAGCCCGAGTTCGACCAACCGCCTAATCGCTTCCGGCCGCCCCGGTATGTCGTCTTGTCGGCGGCGCCAGTCGTCCTAATGTTTTGTCGATCCTGGCTGCTCTTTTAAGAACGACCGAATGCCCTCAACCTCCAGCGTTCTGCAAAACTCGGCATAGGCGTCCTCATCGGTGGCGAAACGATCATCCCAAACCGTAGAAGCGCCTTCGCAGTCGACGACTTCCAGTGTCCAGGTTCTGTCACCTTCGACCAGGCGATAAATCTCGACGCAAACGGCGACGCCGTCGCGAGTCACAATTCCGCTCAGCGGCGATTCTTCGATTTCGGGTTCTTCATCGGACATGGCCGCAGAATAACGTAAGCGTCGCGCGCGGGGTAGGGGTTAGCGTCTCGCCAGCCTCACGCCGGGACCACCACCGTTCTCCGCGATGAACTCGACGCCTGCGGATTCGAGGGCGGTGCGGATGGCGTCAACGGTCCTCTCCTTCAATTCCTCGCCCGCCTCAAATCGCGAGACTGTCGCCTGCGCGACCTTCGCAAGTGCCGCCAAATCCCGGACGCCTAAACCAAGGGCTGTTCTTGCCATCTTGCATTGCACTGGCAACATTATAACCACGTCCTCATTTTATATTGACGTTATGGTTTTGTACTGCTATTAGATTCACGTTACAAATTAATAGCACAGTTACAGGAACCACTCCAATGCCGCAAGCACACTTGCAGGCCGACGCCATCGGCTTGCCTACAAATCGCCGCCAGATCGAGCAGCAAATCGCCGCCCTTATCGACCTTCTCGACACCCTCGACGGCGATACCGACCTAGAGGAAACCGACGACCTTGAGGACACCGCCGACTCCGAGCCCAGTCTCGGCTTCTCAACAGGCGGGCACTTCCCTGAATTTCAGCGCCAAGAGGGTCGCGCACTCCACATGAATGCCAACGGCGGCGATGATTGCGAAGATGAACACGATGGCGCCGAGCCGTCAGAAGACGCCGAGCCGGATGTGGACGATGAGTACCCACTTGGTTGGGGCACGGGTGTCGTCCAAGAGGGGAAGACATGGCGCTGCGTGAAGGATCTGGAACAGGGCGTCGGCGCGGTGCGGAAGAAGCGGCCCCCGTCGAGGACGGGGAACCGAGCCG
>ENA-UOUJ01000619-UOUJ01000619.1-activated-sludge-metagenome-genome-assembly--contig:-NODE-619-length-22411-cov-5.898238_pt1 | contig 22411 bp, 15 predicted proteins | sample MGYA00249839_ERZ747224 | MGnify/ENA primary metagenome ERZ747224 (study PRJEB28782, sample SAMN03220277) | activated sludge metagenome | biome: wastewater; feature: sewage sludge; material...
TGATTTCCGGATAGTGGATGCGCCGGCCGAAGATAGTCTCGACGTAGCCCGTATCATGCACGTGCTTCTTGGTGGCGTCCATGTAATCGCGGATGCCGGGAAAGCGCTCGAAGTACGTTTTGATGTAGGCACCCGCCTCGTCGCGGCCGATGCCGAGCTGATTGGCGAGGCCAAACGCAGAGATGCCGTAGATGATGCCAAAGTTGATCGCCTTGGCGCGGCGGCGCACCTCCGACGGCATTCCCTCGATCGGCACGCCGAACATCTCGGACGCCGTCATCGCGTGGATGTCGAGCCCTTTCGCGAACGCCTTCTTGAGTTGGGGAATGTCCGCGATGTGCGCCAGCACGCGCAGCTCGATCTGCGAATAGTCCGCAGAGACCAAAACTTTGCCCTTCTCGGCGACAAACGCCGTGCGGATCTCGCGGCCTTCCTTGGTGCGAACGGGTATGTTCTGCAGGTTGGGATCGGACGACGCGAGCCGGCCCGTCGTTGTCGACGCCAGCGCATAGCTCGTGTGAATGCGGCCGGTCTCTTCCTGGATAAAAGCGGGCAACGCGTCGGTATAGGTCGAGCGGAGCTTCGAGAGCTGGCGCCATTCGAGCATCTTGTTGATCAAAAGGCGCGCGTCCCCAGGCAGGTCCTCACGGGCGGCGAGATCATCCAAAAGTCCGGCGCGCGTTTCCCACTGTCCGCTTTTCGTGCGCTTGCCGCCCGGCAGACCGAGGCGGTCGAACAGCAGTTCACCGAGTTGCTTCGGAGAGCCGAGGTTGAACTTGTGCCCGACCAGGCCGTTGATCTCCTCTTCGAGCCGCGCGAGGTTTTGCGCGAATGTGGAGGAGAGGCGCGACAGGACACTGCGATCCACCTGGATACCCGCATGCTCCATGCCGACGATCACCGGCACGAGCGGGCGTTCGAGTGTCTCATAAACCGTCGACAGGCGCTCGGAAGCGAGACGGGGCTTGAGCTTGTGCCAAAGCCGGAGGGTGACGTCGGCATCCTCGGCCGCATAGGCCGTCGCCTGGTCGATGGGGACCTGGGCGAAGGACTTCTCGGCCTTCTTGCCCGGCAGAGGAGCAACCACATCGTCGTAGGCAAGGCAGGTATGGCCGAGGTGTCGTTCGGCAAGACTGTCCATGCCATGGCCTCCGCGCCCGGCATCGAGCACGTAGGAGATCAGCATCGTGTCGTCGATGGGCGCGACGCGAATGCCGTAACGAGCGAGCACAAGGCAGTCGAACTTGATGTTCTGCCCGATCTTCAGAACGGACGCGTCTTCGAGAAGCGGCTTGATCAGGGCGAGCGATTCACGAAGCGGCGCTTGCACGAGCCCGCTGCCGTCTCCGAAGTCGAACCCTTCGCCGCCTGCGCGGTGGCCGACGGGCACGTAACACGCCTTTCCCGGCTCGATGGCCATCGAGAAGCCGACGAGGTCACAGGTCATGCAATCCAGGGCCGTCGTTTCGATGTCGAAGGCGAAGCGGCGAGCGTCGCGCGCGGAGCCCACCCACTGCGCCAGCCGTTCGACGCTCGTCACAGTTTCGTAGGCTGTCCGATCGAACGGAACCTTGGCGATACGGGCCGCATGGATCGCCGCGCCACCTGCGGGCGAGCCTGGACCGCCTTCCATCGCCGTCGATCCTGGCGTGGGAGGCGCGTCGGCTTCCGTCCCTGAAGGCGCGGAGGACCGCGGCGAAGTCGTCGGCTTTTCGGGGATTGCCGGAGGTTCGACGCCAAGCTTGCCAGAGATCCGCTTGGTGAGGGTCGTAAATTCCATCCGGTGCAGGAAGCCGAGGAGTGCTTCGGGGTCCGGTTCCTGCACGCCGGTCCGCTCTACAGCGACTTGAACCGGAACGTCGTCCTTGAGTTTCACGAGATCGCGCGAGATGCGGGCCTGATCGGCGAACTCGATGAGCCTCTCGCGCCGCTTCGGCTGCTTGATCTGCGCCGCCGCCGCGAGCAGGGAGTCGAGATCTCCATACTCCGTGATCAGTTCGGCCGCGGTCTTGATGCCGATGCCGGGAACGCCCGGCACGTTATCGACCGAATCGCCGGCCAGCGCCTGTACGTCGATGACATGCTCCGGAGCGACGCCGAACTTTTCGCGCACCTCATCTGGGCCGATGCGCTTGTTCTTCATGCCGTCCCACATGACGACGCCGGGACGCACGAGCTGCATCAAGTCCTTATCGGAGGAGACGACGGTAACGTCGCCGCCGGCTTCCACCACCTGCCTGGCATAGGTCGCGATCAGGTCGTCAGCCTCGTAGCCGTTCTGCTCGATGCAGGCGACATTGAACGCGCGCACCGCCTCGCGGATCAGCGGGAACTGGGGCACCAGTTCTTCGGGTGCCGGCGGGCGATGGGCCTTGTAGTCCTGATAGAGCTCGTTGCGGAACGTCTTCTCGCTGGCATCAAAGATGACGGCGAGGTGCGTCGGGGCTTCGGACGCCTTCGTCTCCGCCAGCAGCTTCCAGAGCATGGCCACGAAACCGTGTACCGCACCGACGGGCAAACCATCGCTCGGGCGCGTCAGCGGCGGCAGCGCGTGGAATGCGCGGAAGATATAGCCGGAGCCGTCCACGAGATAGAGGTGGCTCCCTTTCACGATCGGCACCGGATCGCCATCGGGGACGGTGCACACCACGGCGCGGGGCTGCGTTTCGGGATTGGATTCGCTCATGCTTTGGGTCATGGGCGGGCAATATAGGGGGTGATGCGACGCCGGTCAGCACCTCATGGGCGCCCCGTAGCGACATGAAGGCAAGCTGGCGCAAGTCCGTTTGATCCGGCCCCCGGAATGCGCTATCAGGGGCTCCCGGCGCCCCAGGCGCTTGAGGCCCCTTGGACTGCACCCGTAGCTCAGCTGGATAGAGTGCTGCCCTCCGAAGGCAGAGGTCACAGGTTCGAATCCTGTCGGGTGCGCCACTCTCGAACAAAAGGGGGAACTCCGGGCGAGGTCGTATCGAGGCCCTGGGCTGCGGCCCTCGCCAAAACGGCCTTCGACCCCGTGATCCGGATCTCCTTGTCCTGAACGACGACTTCCCGCATCGCGCGCCGAGCATAAGCCTGCCTGAGCTCGGGCGGACCACTGTGGAGCTGGTCTCGCAAGAGAGGGGCCAGCTTCTCGATCTTCTGCGGCGCGATCTCCTGTTCACCACTCGTGATCCGCTTCTGACGCTCGGCAATGTCCTGCCAGAGCCGCTGGACCTTGAGACCGACAAGGCGTTCCTACTCCAGCGTCGACGGCGTCAGCCAGCCTTCTCGCCCTCGGCAGTCGGCATACTTCTGGACGATCTCGCAGGCCAGTCGGTGACGCCACCTGCAAACTGTGAACCGGCAATGCTGGACACCATAGCCGTGAGAGAAGCCAATCAACTCGCCACTAAGCGATAAAAACACGAAGCCGGGCGTCTTGAAAAATGCGTTTTGATTATTGCCAACGGCGAACTGTTGCGCCTGCACTATGGTTAATTTCCAATGGAATTTCAGAAACGAAAACTTTTCGCTTATGAGTGCCTCGTCGACGATGCGTCATTGCAGGCTCTACGAGGACAAAGAGAAACACGGCCGCAACGCATTGATTTTACGTTTATTTTACGGAACGTTAAGGGTTGCACCCGCCATCCATCTCCAAGTCGATGACGTGCGATAATTTATTCTGCGCAGCGTTTCAACGGCGATCGATTTAGAGACGGACATGTCTAAGCCTGACGAGAGTTTGCGGGCTACGATGGCAAGTTCGACATTTCCTGTGCACTATGACGCCACGTCGGGGTCAACGCACCGATACCGCGCCCAACAGCTTGACCGCCGAGATCACAGCCGCGCATATTTTCAAGCACCGCACTGACAATCGAGCTTTTGACATAGGGCGCGCACAGCTTCCCTCTCAGCGCGCCCCGCTCCTTCGACATACCAGCCGCAGCTTGGATCAACGTTTGCTCTGTAATGCTCTGCGACACTCAAAGAGCGTCGTGCGGTAGAGTGATCCATCAAGCGGTAGATGTCTGCCTTCTCGGCGTCGCAACTGTAGCATCACCGCAAAGTCCCAATTGCTCCCGTCGCAATACTTGATCGGTGACGCGGCGAGTGCCGCCGACCAGGTCGCTCACAAAGTCACGAAACTGCCCGTCAAGCGGGGTGCGCAATCGTGAATGGCGTGTACCGAATATCACACGCCTGATCATTTCAATGCATCGGCGTGCTGATTAAGAAATGAGCATCCGGCGCGAATCGACTTTTCTAATCAAGAGATTATTCCGTTCACACATCAGGAAGCGACATGCTGGCGCAGCTCCTCATAAGGACATGGATTTGGTTGTCGGTCCAAGTTCACGCGTTGGCGTTCATCAAATCGTCGCCCGACACACAGCCGGATCGCACGCGCAGGAGGTGTCAGCTGTCTGGCTCTTGCAGCTGCGACCTGGGGGAGCAGCACCGCCTACGCGCAGCAAGTGGTGGCCGACGGTATAACGCGAGACGTTTCGGGACCATTTTCCACAATTGCCAATTCAGCTCATGTATTCCACGCGCTCAATGGCGGCATCATTCAGAACATTCCCGGTTTCTCTGTTCAGGTGACGTCCAGCGGCATCGGCTCGCATGCATTGGTGGCGGGTACCAATGGCCAAATTCTACTCGGGGCAGGCACGATCATCACCACAACCAATTCCGGCTCGAGGGCCATTGACGCGGGGCTGAATTCGACGATTGCGATTACCGGAGCAACCATTTCGACAAGCGGCGCAAGTTCCACCGGCATCACGACGAGTGCGGGCGCCTCGGTGACGCTGACAAACAGTTCGCTGAGCACGACGTCCTCCGATGCAATCTCGATGGGAGGTGGTTCCGTCATACTCGACAACACTTCGGTGCAGCCTGCGCTTCTAGGCGCAGCATTGATCGGTACGAGCAATCTTACGCTGCGAAATGGTTCCTCCATCACCACCACACAGGCTGGCTCGATCGGCGTCAGTGTTTCCGCAGCAAACAGCGCCGTCACGGTCAACGATAGTGAAATCCACGTTCAGGGCGCAAACACGGCTGCGGTAGAGTTTTCGGCTACCGGCACTTTTGACGCCGATGGCGCCACCGTGACATCCGATGACGGTGCTGCTTTTTCAGTGACTGGAGGCACCCTTAGTGCAACGATTACTGACTCCGCCATTGCCGGCGGCAGTACGCTTTTAAGCGTGGGAGCCGCAGGCGCGACCGCGAACATATTTGCAGCAAACTCCACGTTGACGGGTGCTGTGACGATGGCGGCCGGGGCGACGGCGCAGGTAAACCTTCAGGGGGCATCGACCTGGAACATCACCGGCGATTCCATTCTTACGCTGTTGATCAATCAGGCAGGCAGCACTGCGCAGTTCACGCCACCTGGCTCCGGCGCCGGACCGTTCAAAACACTGACGGTGACGGACTATTTGGGGCTAGGCGGAACCGTCGGCATCAATACGCATCTGGGCGGCGACGGCTCGCCATCCGATAGGCTTGTGATCGATGGCGGCAACGGATTGGGCACATCTTCGCTCGCAATCACCAACGTGGGCGGCACTGGCGCCGTCACGCAACTCAACGGCATCCTCGTGGTCGACGCGATCAACGGCGGCAGCACGGTGCCCGGGCTGTTCACGCTTGCCGCGCCAGTGACGGTTGGCCCCTATGAGTATTCGCTCTATCGCGGCAGTGTGGACGCTTCCAATCCCAACGCCTGGTATCTGCGGTCGATCCTTGACTGCTCGCTCGATCCATCCGCGCCAGTCTGCTCATCCCCTGCCACACCAGGCTCCTCGTCCCCCGGCACACCAGACTACCGCCAGGAAACCTCTCTTTATGCTGCCGCACCTGCGATGACACTGCTCTATGGACGCCTGATGCTCGACACGCTGCACGACCGGCGAGGCACCGGGGTCAGCTCAGATGCCGACGGCGCACAGAATGCAGCCTGGGCCCGCGTGATCGGCCAACATGGCGGCCGCGACGGCGACCGAAGCGGTATTTACGGCTCGGGCCCGAAGTATGACTACGACTTCTGGGCCTTCCAAGGCGGTCTTGATCTTTATCGCGACGGCGATGCCGGCGCGTCACGCAATCACGCCGGTGCGTTCTTCGCCATCGGTCACGGCTCTGGCGATGTCGATCACTTCGGCATTGGCAAGGCGGGTGAGAACAGCTTCATGGCCTATTCATGGGGCGCCTATTGGACCCATCACACACCGCAGAACGCCTACATCGACGCGCTGCTGCTCGGCACATGGTACGATATCGATGCCAGCTCGAACCGCATGCCAAAGATGACGACTGACGGCGGTGCGTTCGGTGCTTCGTTGGCGGGTGGTTTTCCGGTTTACACGGGATCGTCGGGGTTCAGCATCGAACCTCAAGCACAGCTCGCATTCCAGACTATCAATCTCGACCATGGTTCCGACACCTCGTCGCAGGTCCATTTCGATAACGTCAACTCACTTGTAGGACGCATCGGTGTTCGTTTCGCGCAGGACTTCGGCACACCGATGTGGCTGACCGCAGCACCGTCCACGTTCACCGCCTGGGTGCAACCAAACTTCTGGTACGAATTCCTCGGCGATCCGAAGACAAAGTTCTCCGCGGGCACCGGCTTCGTCCCGTTCGCTGCCGACATGGGCGGCACGACGTTCGAAATCAACACCGGCTTTACGGCGGATGTGGCTGACGGCACCGCCATCTATGCCAGCGCATCCTACCTTGTCGGGATTGGCGAGCACGCCGACGGTAACGCCTTCGACGGCAAGCTCGGCGTCAAAGTTGCGTGGTGAGCAACACAGCGTGGTTTACTCGCGACAGCTGAACGGTTGCAAGCATGGACCCGGCCGAACTCGCAGCGGCTTTCGACCAGACCGAAAAGGAACTCTTGCGCCTGTTATACGATGATCGGCCAGCTCCGATCTTCTTTCTCTCCGGCGCGCCAATTCTTGAATAATGGGCGAGGTGTTTTTTCCGAGGCGAGCAGGCGTCTGATTTTCTTATGGCGTGCGCTTCGACGGCATTGGGGCGAGCCTCGCGGCAAGGGCCGTCAGCGAGGCATCGCCCGGAAAGCACGTCAGGAAATGATTGAAACTGCCTTTCGATGCCGCGGCATCGGTCGAAAAGCCGACCGAGTCCCGCATCTCGTTATTCAGACATAGCGTCGAGAGAAACCAGTCGGCCGGAGTGTCGCCCAGGATCGAGGCAAAATTCACCTGCCTCTTTGGGCGCGCGAGAGCAGTCCGGTACGAACACTCAAACGCGCGAACAAGTTGAGCCGGTGTCCTTGTTGCGGCCACGTCTGCGGCGGCTCGCTCGCCAATCCGCGCAACGACGTCGGGCCTCTCCATCATCCAGGAGAGCCGACGTGCGGCCGCAGGCGCATCTCGCTCCACGAACCCGGTTTCGCCGTGCCGGACAATGGCGGCTTCCGCAGGGTTATCGAGCACCAGCGGTGCCCACCCGAGAGACATCGCCTCGATCAATGCATTCTCTGCCGTCCCGAAATGGCGGGCCTGAAGAGGGTAGAGGAATATGCCAGGATCGGCGAGGGCGTCTGCCGGATCCGCGCTATGCCCTTTGAAGCTAATCCTTTCAGGAAACCGCATCGCTGCCGCGCGTCGTGCAACCGCGCCGCTCGGATCGACAGCACCCCACACCGAGACGGTCAACTCCGCCCGTTCTACCGCATCGACGATGTCGAAGAACTGAGGGCTCATTTTCGCGAAATCGACCGTGCCGAGATAGGTCACCGCCGGGGTGGACACATTGCGCGGTCGCGCGATGCCCTTCCGTTCGAAGCCAAAGGCGCTGTTGGCGACGGCGATGCGGCTTCGAATTTCTGCAGGTAGGGACGAGACGTTTGGCGCGGCAAACGAACATGCTGATGTCAGCAAAACGCTGTCCGCTGCAGAGAAGAGGCCTGTCGGAATATACGGCGCATGAAGGCCGGAGACGTGACACCAGAACACGCTGCGGATGGATGGAAGATCGGCCCGGCTCAGACACGCGTAGAGTCGCGGATGGTTCCACCATTCGACCTGTACGACGTCAGCCTCCGCGGCGAGCCGTGCCACGGTTACATCATCGGGTGCAATCGTGATCTCTGCTCTCGAAGCTTCCACACTGTTAACGAAGCGCACGTCGCGCGGCGTTTCGAGCAAAACGTAATGGCGGCGCATGTCCGGCGGCGAGGCGGCGGCGAGGACGGAATGCGCACGTCCCACTCCGCCCCCGAGATGCACCGCGATATGCAGAACCTTCATAGCGTCATCGCAGCGGTAGGATACCTTCCGCTGTTCATCGATCCGCGGCGTATGCTCGCAGGGATCATACCGGCACTCGCTGTTTGATCGCGTTCGGAATCCCGACAACAGCAGACGGATCGGCGGGATGAACCGCGGCCGTCTCGAATGCGAGAAGATCTCGTCTGCCGTACTCGTCGGCAATTCGCTCCGCGAACTGCCTTATCGTGACCGCTTCGCCTGAGCAAATATTGATGGCGCCAGCTTGCTGTGTGTCAACGACATTGGCGATGGCTTCGCCCGCATCCGCAACATCCATAAAATCCCGAATTTGCGTTCCCGCCGATAGCCGCGCCACGTTGCCCGCTTCAAGGCGCGCGCGGATGTAGGGCGCAAGGCGTGTGGGTTGCTCGCCCTCTCCGTAGAGATAGAAGATCCTGCACCAAGAGAATGTGCCGCCCTCTTTCGCGTGCCACTCTTCCAGCGCGCGATAGAGCGCGACTTTCGAGGCCGCATAAAGCGTGGAGGGTTCAAGTGGCGCGTCCACGCCGATGGCATCGGACGGCAACCGATATTCGAAGCATGTGCCGATCCCGATAAAGTGCTGCACGCCGGCTTGCCGTGCGCCGCGCGCCAGCGCGAGGCTGCCGGCAACGCATTGCTCATTCTCGGGTGCATCAAGATAGAGGCCCGGCTTTACGTACCACGCGGCATGAATGACGGCATCCACCCCACGGCACGTCTCGGCCCACCACGCCTCATCTTCCGAAAAGAGATTTTCGGTTTCAACGATGCTCGCCGCAGAGGCCGGCCGCGCGAGATGCGACGATGCCCCGCGCCGGAGAACAAGACGAACCTCATGCCCGCGCGCGCTGAGGGCTCTGTGAATATGGCGGCCGACGAACCCGGCGCCCCCGGTCAGAAGCACAACGCCCATGATTTGGTCTGCAGGAAAACCTGCACCTCTTGGCCTCGAAAACCAGACGATCCGAGCGATGGCCGGCCCGATTCGCCCTGCGTCCAATATAACGGGGCGAAACCAGGAATGAAGCGGGGCGGCCGGGCTTCGTGCTCTTAGGCCTGCAGGAGGTTCGCGCTGTACCGGAAGGGCGCAATACGGACTTTATTCCGGCACTGGCTGACCGACGGTCGCGGTTGGGTCCTTGGGCTCGGCGCTGTCCGCCCCGTCTTCACCAACGTCGTCTCCCGTGATTTCCGCCACGACATCGGCGGCCATCGTCGCGAGCACTTTCAGTTCCTGCTCATCGAGCGTGCGCGGCTCTTTGTCGAGAATACACATGGCGCCGAAGACGATGCCGTCTGCCGTGCGGAGTGGTGCGCCTGCATAGAACCTGGCATTCCACATTTTCAGGGTGGGATTGTCGGCAAATCTTGGATCGCGATCCGTATCGGCTACGACGAGCGTATCGCCGCTCGAAACGACATGGTCGCACACCGCATCCCCGCGCGGGATGACCAGCATGCCGTCGCCCTCGGCGCGCGTGTCTCCCGGCAGTTTCCTGCTTTGACCGATGATGAATTCCTCGCTGGCGTCGATGGCTGAGATCACTGCCAGATCGACGTTGAACACATCCGCAGCGCGGATCGCGATGGCGTCGAGCTCTTCCTTTGCGTCTCCCGACAGCACGCCGGTTGCGTGGAGCGCGGCCACCCGCTCGGCCTCGTTTTCCGGCGGCTCGGCAACGTGGGCGGCTTCCGCCTCTTCCGGCGCGACCATGCGGTGAAGCCGCCCGATGGCTTCGTCTATCGAGGTTACGATCTCGTGGACGCCAAGATCTCGAAGGGCATCGCCTTCGAGCAGCTCGGCCGGCGCATCCCAAAGGGCCAGAACGATCCGGACCTCCGGCCATTTGCGGCGAAGGCGGCGGCAGAGCTGGCGTGCCGGAATTATCGGATTGGCGCTGAAATAGCTGAGGCACACGATCCCGCCCTGGCCCAGCTCCAGATCCGCAAGATTGCTGGTGCCGAGGGTGGAGGCCGCATGCGCGCCGGCCGGAAGCCCTTCGAGCTCGAGGGCGTGAGCCAGCATCTCGGCCGCGACGGTATCCATCTCCCACTTGCCGCCGATACAAAGAATCGGCGCGTGCCCAAGCTGTTCGCCTTCGGCCGGGAATTCCTCTCGCAGCTCGTCGAGCAGTTCCTCCAGCCCGTTCGCGACGCGCAGGCGATGCTCGGGCGTCGCGTGGCGGAGGTAGTCTTCGCTCGCGAGACGCAGCACCGGGATGCCGACTTCGTTGTAGAATTCCTTCACCGACGACTTTTCGATTTCCGTCGTCGCGATGTCGATGGCTTCGTCCGCATCATCCGCAATCAAGCGCTGATAGATCCGAGTCGGCGTATCGAGTGCGGGCATCGATCCGAGGATGGTATCGAGGAAGCGAAGCTGCGGCACGTTCTTTCCCAAGACCAGAAGACAAACCGTCAGCGGCGTGGAGAGAATGAGGCCGACGGGACCCCACAGCGCCGTCCAGAACGTGGCAGCCGCAATCAGAGACATTGCGGACAGACCGGTGCTCGTACCGTAGAGCACCGGCTCCACGATGTTGTTGCTGATCAGCTCCAGCACCAGGATCAGCGCAATCGTCCAGAGAACCATGCTCCAGCCGGGATCGACCGCGAACGCTAAGCCAATCGGAAACACGGCGGAGATCAGCGGACCGACGTACGGCACGAAACGCATAATCGCGGCGACAGCGCCCCACAGCATCGCGCCCGGTACGCCGATCACCCAAAGGCCGATGGCCATCGGGACGCCGTAGCTGACATTCACGATCACCTGCATCAGCAGATATTTGCTGATCCGCGTTGCCGCTTCTTCCAAAGCGTCGGTGGAGCGATGCAGATTGCCGCCGAGCAATCGCAACAGGCGGTCGCGAAGGTCGCTGCGGTCGAGCAGCGCAAGAAAAACAAAGACGAAGACGATGCCAGCCGTCGCTAAAGGCTGAAGCGATGGCGCGAGCCATTCGGACGCCATCTCGATCGGCTCTTTCGGGCGCGGCACGACCTCCACCCGTTGCGGCGTATCCGCCGTTGCCGCCGGTTCGCTCTTTCGCTCCTCCTCGACCGCCCCCATCGGGTCGTCCAGCACGGCGGGCACTTTGAACTGCCCGCGCATGTCGTCGATCTTTGCGCGAATGGTGGATTGATACGTCGGCAGCTCCTCGCTGAGCGAGCGCAACTGGGCGCCGAGCACGACGACAAGCCCGCCGATCAGCACCAAAATCATCGTCATGACGACAATGACCGCCCCGATGCGCGGCAGCCCCACGCGCACGAGCCAGGACACCAGGGGATGGAGCGCAAAGCTGATGAGGAAGGCGCAGGCCAGCGGGATAAGAACGTCGCGGCCGAAATAGAGCGCGCAGATGATGATCGCGGCCGAAACGAGCGTTGCGGCCACCCGAACCGCATCATGCGGTTTAGGATCGACCGCATCGGCAGGCCCGACGAGGACCGTTTGCTCGACAGGTTTTAGAGACATGGCCGATACCACCCCGAACGTCAGCGAGCATAACGCCGTTCAGAGGTCTGAGGTTCCCGCTCGGCACGCGCTAGCAGCCGTGCAACGGGCGCTTCGGCGCGCGCCGGTCAGAATGATGAAGTATCTCAATAGGTGCGGGCGACAGTCAGGTAGAATGCGCGTGCGTCTCCCGGGGCAACTCGGCCGCCGAGATAGAAATGAGAGACGAAATAGTCCTCGTCCAAAAGGTTCTTGGCAGACGCGGTGATCTTCCAATCGTCCGTTGCGTACGAGACCTTGGCATCGACCGTCATGTAGCTGTCGGTGAAAAACAGATTCAATGGGTCGACGGCTTGTCCTGACGCAGCGTAGAGCCCCGCGCCGACGCTCCACCCCTTAAGAGCGGGCTCGTCGAACGCGTAGTCGACCCAAACCCGCCCGGAGTGTTCCGGCACGCCGATGCGCCGGGCGCCGGGCTGGATCAAGGCTGTCGCACTCACCACCTCGGCATCGATGAATGCGTAGGATCCCAGGATCTTCCAATTGGGCGTCGGCTGCCAGATCACATCGAGCTCGGCACCCCGCGCGCGCTGGTGGCTGGTGCCGATCATCACCGCGTCGAGACCCACCGGCGTGTCGTATCGGTCAAGCTGAAACAGCGCCGCCGTTCCAGTCAATCCGCCACCGAGATCGAACTTGAGGCCTGCTTCCACCTGCGCCGACGTCTCGGGTGGCGGGGTCCCGCGGAGACCCACGACGGCGTAGCTTGTGAGGCCCTCGCTGTAGCCGGCGAAGACCGAAGCCCGATCCGTCACGTCCAACAGTGCGCCGATGCGGGGAAGGAGGCGCGTCTCGCGTTCGTTTGCGCGCGCGCCGTTGATGTAGTCGATGGAGTCGACGTCGATGTCCGCCAGCCTCACGCCGGCTAGGACGTGGAGGCGGTCGGCCAGCGTACTTTCGAGCTGGACATAAGCACCCTGCGAAACGACCACTTCGCGCTCATCCATCACGGTCGTGTCGGGCGCTTTCGGCGGACGCACGAAGGGCAACGGCCGGGGATTTCTCAAGTCTATGAGCCCCGCTCCGCCGCGGAAGACATCGAGCACGATTGCGCCGTTGGCTGCGAGACGGCTGTAGTCCGCGCCGACGAGGAGCGTGCTTTTGTGCCAGGAGGCGGACGAGCGGAACCGCGTGTCGGCGGAAATCAAAAATTCGTCCTGGTCCTGGTCTAGGAAGCCGTTGGTCGCGAGCCAATGCGAAGGCGGGATCAACGGCATGTTGGCCATGAGCCCGTCGCTGCCGACCAGGATCTGACCGATCTCGGCCAGGTCCGAGCGGCTCCAGCGCGCTTTCACCGTCGTATCGACGTCTCTGGAGAATGCATGATCGAGTGTTACGGTCACGCTATCGACATCGCTGTGCGCGTCGGGGGCTTCCCGCGCGCCTGTAAAAAGGCTCCTGTGGACCCTGAAGTCTCCGGCGACCGTTCCGACAGCAGGCAAGCCCTGGTATTCCGGCTGCTCCCAGCGCGAGAAACGGCCCTGTAGCGTCAACGTCGTCGCGTCGCTTGGGCGGAGCATGAGCGTGGGATTGAGCGCAAACGCCTTCGTTTCGATGTGATCGATAAAGCTTCCGGCATCGAGATATTCGCCCGTCAGCCGGAACAGCACGGTGCCGTCTGCTGCGATGGGCTGGTTAATGTCGAAATAGGGCCGGTAGTAGCTGTCCGTCCCGATGGTGGCGCCGAATTCGGCGCGCGGCGCATCGAACGGCATCTTCGACACGACGTTGAGCGCACCGCCCACCGGCGCGCCCAGACCTCCGCCATAAAGCACGGCTGTCGGGCCTTTCAGCACCTCGATGCGCTCGATGTTCACGATGCTGTCGCGAAACCCCGGATTGTACGTGACCGGCAAGCCATCCAATCGCTGCTCGGAAAAGAACCCGCGCATCTTGCCGCTGTCGTAGGCTGGCGTCTGAAGCCGCAGCGTGCCCGACACGCCGCTAACGTTGCGAGACACTTCGTCGATGCTGATGGGCGACTGGTCGTCGATGACAGATCTCGGAATGACCTGGATCGACTGCGGAATTTTTTCAATCGGCCGCTCGGTCTTGGTGGCCGATGTCGCTGTCAGCGCACGGTAGCCGTCCACGGGACCGGCCGTGGTCTGAGTGACGCCCCCGCCCGGCGGCAGGGCGGCAGGTTCCGCGTCCGTCGTCGCGGACACCGCAGAGGGCGGTCCTCCAGCCTTTTGTTTGGGTGCGCTTTTCGAGGCCGGAGCAGACGCTGCCGGAGCCGTCACCTCAATCTCGGGGAGCTCCGTTTCGTCGAGAGATTGACCGTGCGCTCCGTGTGCTGCGAGGACAGCAAAAATGGATACGCTGCCGAGCGATGCAAAGGAGGCCGATCTCCCGATCAGAGACTTTCGAAACGCCGTCCGCAAAGTGTGATCCCGACCGTTAGATGGGAGAGATTATCCGATGCCCGGTCACCGTCGCGGAGTCAATTTCAGGATGCACTTTTTCAAGTGTCGATGCATTTTTCACGCGGGAGTAGGCTTTCCCGGTGCTTTCCGGTCACTCCGCCTGCTCTGATTGCGCGGCCGTCCTGCGGCCCGCGGTCCAGACTTCCACGATGCGTTCGCTCACCCTGATGTCCTCTGTCGGATCGCCGTCGAGGACAAGGAAATCGGCGCGCTTGCCTGCTTGGATGGTGCCGCGGTCGTCGAGGTCTATCAGCTCCGCCGCATTCTTCGTCGCAACCGTCACGGCGGCGGCCGGCGACAGCCCAGCCTCGATCATCAGGGCGAGCTCGCGATGCTCGGCAACACCTGGCACACGAAGCGGCGTCGCGCCGCTGTCGGTTCCAAACCCGATTTTCACGCCGGCTTCATAGAGCGTTTTGAGGTTCTGGAGGTTCATCGCGAGCGAACGGCGCGCTGCAGCCGTGCGGGGCTCTTTCAGCACCTTCTCGCGCCACGCGGCATCGTCGATCTGGGCTGCGAGTTCCGGCGAGACCCCGGCGCGCACGAATTCCGTTTTCGTCCAGGCCGGCGCCTCGGCCCAAATGAACGTCGCGTCGTCGAGGGCGAGCGTCGGCACATACCACACGCCTTTGGCTTTCATCTTCTCGATCAGCTCGGGGGGAACAGGCTTGTCGCGAATCCCGTGCGCGATGATGTCGGCTCCCGCATCGACGATCGCGATGGCATCGTCGAGATCGTGCACGTGCGCTGCAACCTTGAGGCCGTGCTGGTGCGATTGCTCGATAACGGCCCGATAAATCTCGGGCTTCATTTTGACGGGCAGCAGGCCCCCGAAGTTGTCGAGCCACAACTTCACCAGATCGGTGTTGGCGGCCGCCATCTTGTCGATCGCTCCGCGCGCTTCCTCCGCCGTGTTGGGGCGGAAAAGCTGATTGGGTGCGACTTTGAGCGACTCCTGCGGCGGGGCTCCGTTTGGAACGCCAATTCCCTGCATGACGCCGAACAGATCCGCACCTTCCAGCGCTCCCGCGTGCGCCTCGTCTCGCAGCGTCGTGAAGAGCGGGCCGTTGTTCCCGAGCGCAACGACCGTCGTCACGCCGTAACGGGCGAATTGCGCAAGCTCGGCCGAGATCACTTCGCGCGTGTAGTTCTTCGCGCCCATCGACGTGCCGCCGACCTGGCCGACATGGCTGTGAGCGCTGATTAGGCCGGGAATGACAGTGCGCCCGATGTGGTCGATACGGCGCGCGTCAGCGGGGATTTCAATGTCGGGACCGACGCTGACAATGCGGCCGTCGCTTACGACAATCGCGGCGTTTTCGACGGGCGCGGCGCCGGTTCCATCCACGAGGCGGACGCCTGTAATCGCGACCGTCTCCGCCCATACGGGCGTGCTCAGCACCAAAATCGCCAGAGCGGCCAGCCGCTTCATCATCCACCTCCCATCTGCTCTATCTCACAGCACAATGGACGAAAGCGATGATAGTTCGGCAACGCAGCCCGCGTGGCGCGTGGGCGGCTATGGATGGAGGCCGACGCCTGTCACGGGCATTGCTGATAGACGATGGTTGCGCCGATCTCGCGATCGCGACTCGTCATGACAAGCATCTTGTGTTCGCGGATCGTCGTCAGCAGCCAGATTTCCGACGTCTTGTAGGTCTCTCCCTCGGCACCACACGACATCGCCACATGCGCGTCGCCGAAGTCGCTCGTCTTGACCGACGTGAACGCGCACGAGCCCTCCGCGAAGTGCAGTTCGTCCCGCGTGACACGAATGTGCGTGTCCGTGTGGTTGGGGCCATCCCAATCGGAACTCTCACAGCTCGCGGAGCGGCCCTCCATATTCATCCAGACACCCCGATACGCGTCGGGCATCGTCTTGGCCATCGCCGAGGCCGGAATGAGGGCAGCCCCCGCCACCAGAGTTGCAAACACCATGCGGCTCGTGGTGCTACGGAACTTCATTCTTCTTCCCCATCGCGAGATTCTTGCCGGTCAGTTGCCAGTCAGCGAGCAAGCAGGGAGCAAGCTCCGTGCCATCCCCCGACGGATGGACATGCATCTCGATGGTTCTTCCTGAACCGTGTCGCGCCGTGTGAGCACTTGCACACCGACCGTATTTCGGCATTCCGCGAACTCAAGTAACGTCGCGAGTACCTCGCACTGGGGCCAGTCAGCCGCAGGCGGCGGAGACGATCCACGACTGAACCATCAGTCTCGCGTCACGTCCAAACGGAGGAAGGCATATGGCTTTGGAAGCCCTTATCATTTGGCTCATCATCGGTGCCATTGCTGGCTGGCTGGCTGGCCAGATCATCAAGGGCGGCGGCTTCGGCCTCGTCGGTAACATCGTTCTCGGAATCATCGGTGCCGTGGTCGCCGGCTGGCTCTTGCCGAGGCTCGGCCTCTACATCGGCGGCGGCATTCTCGGTGACATCATCAACGCCACCATCGGTGCACTTCTGATTATCTTCCTGCTGAGATTGGTGGCCCGCTAACAAGGGCCCCTGGCTCGGGCGGGGCGATCCGCCGTGCCCGAGCGGACCGGCCTTTGTGCCGGTTCACCTCCCCGTCGGCTTGCCGGCGGGTTTTTTTTGCTTCCGGCGTGCCCATATCCAGCGGACTTGCGGCCCGGAGCTCCTCATGTCTCAGAACACCCCTATCGATCCTCAAGTCCGCATCGGACACGTGCATCTGAAGGTTGCCGACCTCGACCGCGCCATTGCGTTCTATCGCGATGTGCTGGGCTTCGAGATCACGCAGCTTTACGGGCGCGATGCCGCGTTTCTCTCGGCGGGCGGCTATCACCACCACATCGGCCTCAACACCTGGGAGAGCAAAGGCGGCAGCCCGCCGCCTCCCGGCACCACAGGGCTCTTTCACGTGGCCATTCTCTATCCGACGCGCGCCGCACTGGCGGATGCTGTGCGGCGGGTTCGGGGGGCTGGGATTGCCATCGACGGCGCGAGCGACCATGGCGTCAGCGAAGCCGTGTATCTGCGCGATCCGGACGGAAATGGCGTCGAACTCTACCGGGATCGCCCCGAGGCCGAGTGGCCGCGCGCTGTGGACGGATCTCTAGCCATGGGAACCCAGCGGCTCGATCTCGATGCCCTGGCGACGTCTTGACGACAACGCGAAATGCGCCTGCCGGTCTGCCAGCAGGCGCATAAAAAACTCAGGTGTCTCTAGGGATTAGCTTAGGCCGCTGCCGTCTTTTCGGCGTTGACCTTGGCAATCTCGCGCTTGAGCTTCTGGCAGTCCGGCGAGAGATCTTCAGCTTTCGCCTTGGCCAGGAACGCATCAAGGCCGCCGCGATGCTCGACGGTCTTCAGTGCATGCGCGCTGATGCGGAGCTTCACGGAACGCGCCAGCGCGTCGCTGATCAGCGTGACATTCACGAGGTTGGGCCTGAACTTACGCTTCGTCTTGTTCTCAGCGTGGCTCCGAAGCTGGCCCGAAAGCGGCAGCTTGCCCGTCAATTCACAGCGCCTGGTCATGGTCGCGAAATCCTTCTCGGCCCCCATGGCCAGCCGGCCGCCCCTGAGCGGGGCCCGAAATCACGGGGAAAATCAATGAAAATGGCCCGCCGATGGAGACCGGCAGGACCGTTGGGCCCTTCTATACGCGAGCCTCGTTCCAGGCGTCAAGCATCGCGCACGACGCGCCCATGATCTTCGCGCCACAGAACAGCCAAAAAATGCTCCAGGGAACGGAATAGAAGATTTGTGGATTAACGGGCGGGGCGTGTGTTTCGGTTCAGCTCGCCCGTGAGCGAATTGTTAAGCCTTCCAAGTCAGACTGGGTCTCGACAAAGAGTTGTAACCTGTAGTGACCCCCCAATGCCGCGTTTCCGGCGCGGCGGGGTAGTGAGTGTGTGATCATGTACCAGTCGTCTCGTCGCGTCGCGTCATGCGTTGCTGCCCTGGGCTCGGCCGCTCTCGCCGCCCTCTCTGCAGGTCCCGCAGCCGCACAGGCCATTCCGGCCACCCTCTCCTCGGCATCTGTCGATGCAGGCTACCGGGTCACCCTCAACGGGTTCGATCTCGGCACCTTCTCTTTCAAATCCAACGTCGGCGACAGCGAGTACACACTCCATACCAACGTCGAGCTCTCGGCGCTGCTCGGCGTGTTCCGCTGGAAGGGCGTCACGCAGGTTTCGGGCTCGGTCGGTGACAAACGCCCCGCCCCCTCCGATTTCCGCTTCGACTACGAAAGCTCCGTGCGCAACGGCTCGGTGATCATGGGCTTCGACAAGAACAACGTCGATCACGTCACGGTGCTGCCGGTCGTGCGGGAACCCGAGGATACGGTGCCGCTCGAGCGCAAGCACCTCGCCAACGTGCTCGACCCCTTGAGCGCCATCCTCGTTCTGACCCATAGCGATGCCGCCACCCCGTGCGGGCGAACCGTCGCCATCTTCGACGGCAAGCAGCGCTTCAACATCAGTCTCCACGAGGCGCGGAAGATCACCCTCGCTGGCACCCAGGGCGAGCGGGCGACCGTCTGCCGCGTGAAGTACACGCCGCTCTCCGGCTATCGCGCCAATGCCGAAACGCGCCATCTGGCCCAAACGAAGGACATCGAAATCACCTTCCGCATGGTGCCAGCCGCAAAGCTGATGGTGCCGCAGTCGGTCTCCGTGCCGACGGGCGCAGGCACGGCACGCATCGACCTCGAGCGGATCAGCATCCAGCTTCCCGAGCGCGGTCGCGTCGCGTCTGTCGACTAGAAAAGCTCCAAGCTTATCCTCGTTCCCAGAGCGCCGCGGGCTTTCCCTCGGCGCTCTCCGCCATGGCACCATCCGCTCTCCTGAGCCGGCCCGGACTTTTTCCCACGGACGCTTCCGTTTCGCGCAACCCCAGCATGCGGGGGATGGCCACACGAAAAGCTTGATCTTGAACCCCTTGGATGCAATGCCAGGGGGCTTTTCCCGCATATCAGGGTATCCAGTATGGTCAGCGACCTCGAAACGCGCATTCGCAACGTGACCGCGGTTCTCGGGCCCACCAACACCGGCAAGACACATCTCGCCATCGAACGCATGCTCGGTCACGAGACCGGCATGATCGGGCTTCCGCTCCGGCTGCTCGCGCGAGAGGTCTATGACAAGATCGCAGCGCGGATCGGTGCCGACAAGGTCGCGCTCGTCACGGGCGAAGAGAAGATCAAGCCAGAGCGTGCGCGCTATTGGGTGTCCACAGTCGAAGCGATGCCGCGCGACGTGGACGTCGACTTCCTCGCTATCGACGAGATCCAGCTCGCGGCCGATCCCGAGCGCGGGCATGTGTTTACGGACCGGCTGCTTCACGCACGCGGCCGTCAGGAGACGCTGCTGCTCGGCGCGCAGACGATGCGCGATGCGATTGCCGATCTCATTCCCGGCGCGAACTTCATTTCGCGGCCGCGCCTCTCGCGCCTCACGTATGCGGGCGAGAAGAAGATCACGCGGCTGCCGGGCCGCACGGCCGTGGTCGCGTTCTCGGCCAACGAAGTGTACGCGATTGCCGAGCTGATCCGCCGCCAGCGCGGGGGGACGGCCGTCGTGCTCGGTGCGCTTTCTCCGCGCACGCGCAACGCGCAGGTGGAGCTTTATCAATCGGGCGATGTGGATTTCCTCGTCGCGACCGATGCCATCGGCATGGGCCTCAATCTCGACGTCGATCACGTCGCGTTCTCGGCCGTGCGCAAGTTCGACGGTCACACGTTCCGCAACCTCACGCCCGGCGAGATCGGCCAAATCGCGGGCCGCGCCGGCCGCCACATGAATGACGGCACGTTCGGCGTCACGGGCAATTGCGAGCCGTTCGATTCCGATCTCGTCGAGCGGCTCGAAACGCACACCTTCGACAACGTGCGCGTTCTTCAGTGGCGGAACCGAAATCTCGACTTCGGCTCGCTCGACCGACTGCGCGACAGCCTGCGCGAAATTCCGAACACGCCGCGGCTCGCGCGCGCGCGCATGGCCGACGACGTCATTGCGCTTGAAACGCTCGCAAACGACCGCGAGATCGCCCGCCTCGCATCAGGCACGGCCGCCGTCTCGCGGCTGTGGGAAGTCTGCCAGATTCCCGACTATCGCAAAATCTCCTCGCAGAACCACGCCGAACTGGTCGGCACTCTCTATAGCCACCTGATGGGCTCCGAAGGCCGCGTGCCGGAAGACTGGTTCGCCAAACAGGTGGCGTTTGCGGATCGCACGGATGGCGACATCGACACGCTTGCCAACCGTATCGCGCACATCCGCACTTGGACGTTCGTGTCCAATCGCGCCGACTGGCTGCGCGACCCGCAACACTGGCAGGGGCGCACGCGGGAGATCGAGGATGCTTTGTCGGATGCGCTGCACACCTGCCTCACGCAGCGTTTCGTCGACAGCCGTACGAGTGCACTCATGAAGGGACTGCGCGACAAGGAAGAGCTGACCGCCGATATCGGCGAGGATGGCGCGATCCGCGTCGAAAATCATTACGTCGGACGGCTCACCGGTTTCCGTTTCTCGCCCGAGACGCAGGCCGACGGTATTCATGGACGCGCGACGCGCAATGCAGCCGCGCAGGTGCTTTCACGCGAACTTGCGATGCGCGCACGTCGCGTGGCAGCTGCGAAGAGCGACGCGTTCCGACTCACGCGCGGAGGCCGCGTGCTGTGGCGCGACGAAGAGATCGCAAAGTTCGAAGCGGCAGACGATCCGCTGAAGCCGCTCGTCGCAATCATCGCCGACGAGCACCTTTCCGCGCCCGACCGCGAGAAGGTGCAGACGCGCCTCGAAGCCTGGCGCGACGAGATCATCGCAGAGCGACTGAAACCGCTCGTGGACATCGCGAAGGCGGAAGACGTCGCGGGGCTCGCACGCGGTATCGCGTTCCGGCTCACGGAAGGCTTCGGGATGCTCAAGCGTGAGCTGGTTGCCGACATGATGAAGCATCTCGACCAGCAGGCGCGCGCTGAGTTGCGCCGCTATGGCGTACGCTTCGGCGCGTTCAACATCTTCTTCCCGTCGCTGCTTAAGCCTGCGCCGGCAGAGCTTGCCGCAACGCTTTGGGCGCTCAAGCACGGTCCAGCACAGGGCCTCTCACTCGACGCGCTGCCCGAAATGCCGCGGGCCGGGCTGACGTCCGCGGCCGCACAGCCCGACGTGCCGGAAGCGCTCTATCGCGCGCACGGCTTCCACGTGTGTGGGCCGCGTGCGGTGCGCATCGATATTCTGGAGCGGCTCGCCGACCTCATTCGCCCGCTGCTCGCCTGGCGCGCAAACCCGGACAATCCAACCACCCCGCCGAAAGGCGCCACGGGCGACGGCGGGTTTGTCGTCACGCCCGAGATGATGTCCATTCTCGGCTGTTCGCCGGAAGAGCTTTCCAACGTGCTCAAGGTTCTCGGTTTCCGGCTCGACCGCAAGACGATGCCGCGGCCTGTCGAGGCACCGAAGGCGGATACGGCGGCAGCAAGTGAACCGGCTCCCGAAGCCGCGACCGCTGATGCGGCTGACGAGACAGTTCGGGTGGAGCAGCCGGCGCAGGATGCCGACGTCGTCGCCACCGTCGCAGATACCGAACCCGCCGCGGAGTCCACCGGAAGCGAAGCGGCGGTCGCCGCGGAGGCTGCTGGCGAAACTTTGCCTCCTGCCGCTGCCGAGGCAAGTTCCTTGCCCACGGGCGAGCCCGATACGGTCGTCATCGAGATCTGGCGGCCGCGGCGTCACCGTCATGGGGAAGGACATCGTCAAGGAGAAGGGCGGGGCGAGGAGCGCCAAGGCCGTCGCGACGGCAGGCCACATCGCGGCCGCCGAGGTCCGCAGCGCGGAGAGGGACACGCTCAAGTTACAGGGTCCGCGACGCCGGGCTCAGCAAGCGCCGCTCCCGCCGCCGCGAACGGAGAGGCTGCAGCAGAGGCGCCGCGTGGCCCCCGCGAGCGCGGTCGGGACCGCCCGTCTCAGCGAGGGCAGGGCGATCAAAGCGAGCGCGGCCGTCCGCGTGGGCCGCGTCCGCGCGATGGCGGACCCGGCGGGGACCGCCGCCGCGACGAGCGCCGGCGCCACGAAGACCGACAAGGTCCCGCCATCCGCTCTGCAAGCCCACCCAAGAAAGGCGGCGTCGATCCCGATTCTCCGTTTGCCTCCCTCGGTGCGCTCCGCGACGAGCTCGCCAAGCAGGCGCGGGAGAAAAATTCGTCATGACGCGGCCGGC
>ENA-UOUJ01000620-UOUJ01000620.1-activated-sludge-metagenome-genome-assembly--contig:-NODE-620-length-22393-cov-14.030128_pt1 | contig 22393 bp, 30 predicted proteins | sample MGYA00249839_ERZ747224 | MGnify/ENA primary metagenome ERZ747224 (study PRJEB28782, sample SAMN03220277) | activated sludge metagenome | biome: wastewater; feature: sewage sludge; material...
TCCCGGTCTCGTAGCAGGGCTCGAACAGCACCTCGGCCGGGATGATGCAAAGCTGGCCGCGCTGCCAGGCGTGGCGAAAGGAGGGCTTCTCGCGGAGCGTCTCCGAGCGTGCGTTGTAGGTCGAGCGGATGATCTTCAGGTCTTGCGCCCAGGCCGGGACGAGCCCGAAGACGGCGGGTACCCACTGTCGGGGGGCGAAGTTCGTCACGACCGGTACAACCGAGCCAGGATAGGCCTCGCCGTAGCCGAAGTCCGGTGGCGGCAAAGGCAGCGCAGAGAGCGCTTCAAGTGAGGCAGGGCGGTAGTTTGCGCACATGGGGTGACGGTGCGGGTCTCCGGGCGGCCATTATCCCCGATGCGGGGGGCAAGGATGCATCGGCTTGCCACTTGGCAATGGACTGTAAGAAAATACAGCGCCTACGATGATGCCCGATGCCATGTCGAACCCTGCCGCTTTTCCATCACCGGATCTCGCCTTCGCACAGGGCGTCTTCGTGCCCTTGCCTGGGGCACCGCGGCTGGCGCTCCCGATCGATGCGATCAAGCTCTCTGCGGGCTTTCCGTCGCCTGCGGCCGACTACGAGGAGTCGCGCCTCGACATCAACGAGTACCTGGTGCGCAACCCGGTCAGCACCTTCTTCTTTCCGGTGCAGGGGGATTCGATGGAAGGCGCTGAGATCTTCGATGGGGACATCCTGGTCGTCGACAAGAGCATCCGTCCCCGACACGGCCACATCGTCGTCGCCTTCGTCGATGGGCTGCGGCTGGTGAAACGCCTGTACCGACGTGGTGGGCGAATGGCGCTGGAGGCCGAGAGCCCGAAGTACCCCGTGCTCGAGGTCACCACCGAAATGGACTGTGTGATCTGGGGCGTGGTGGTGGGCAAGTTCAAGCGCATGCCGGTCTGAGCGGGGAGGGAGGCGATGCCGATCTTCGCCCTCGTCGACTGCAACAACTTCTACGCCTCGTGCGAGAAGCTGTTCGACCCGACCCTGAAGGACACTCCGGTCGTCGTGCTCTCCAACAACGACGGCTGCGTCGTCGCCCGTTCGGCCGAAGCCAAGGCGCTCGGGATCCCGATGGGGGCCCCTTGGTTCCAGATCCGTGAGGCGGCCGAGCGCCAGGGCGTGGTCGCCTACTCGTCGAACTACGCCCTCTACGCGGATCTCAGTAACCGCGTGGTCGAGGTCCTATCTGGGTTCTCACCGAACGTTGAGGTCTACAGCATCGACGAGAGTTTCCTGGAACTGAGCGGCTTCGCTGGCGTCGAGCCGGAGCTGGCTGCCTACGGTCAGCGCATCCGCCAGCGCGTCGGCGACTGGCTCGGGTTGGCGGTGTGTGTGGGGATCGCACCCACGAAGACCTTGGCCAAGCTCGCTAACCACTGCGCGAAGAAGATGCTCGCGGGCAGCGCGGGCGTGTGCGATTTTACGGTCATCTCCGACGATGCGCTGAGCCGCCTCTTCGCCACCATCGACGTTGGAGAAGTGTGGGGCGTTGGTCGTAAGATCGCGCTCCGCCTCGACGAGATGGGGATTCGCACCGTCGAGCAGTTACGCAGGACCGATCCCGATCTGATCCGGCGGCGCTTCTCCGTCGTGCTCGAGCGCACGGTGCGAGAACTGCGCGGCCTGTCCTGCCTGGCGCTCGAAGAGGTTGCGCCGGCGAAGCAGCAGATCATGTCCAGCCGCTCCTTCAGCCGTCTGCTCACCGAGCGACGTGAGCTCGAGGAGGCGGTCGCGAGCTACATGGCCACGGCTGCCGAGAAACTGCGGCGGCAGCGTTGTTTGGCCGGCGTCGTGCAGGTCTACATCCGGACTAACATCTTCAAGCCCGATGAACCCCAGTACCAGCAATCGATGGCCCTGCCCCTGCCTGCGCCATCGGACGACACCCGGGTGCTGACCGCCTGGGCGCTGAGGATCCTGCGGCGGATTTATCGGGACGGGTACGCCTATCACAAGGCGGGGATCATGCTGCTCGACTTGATTCCGCTGCATCAGCGCCAGGCCTCCTTGTTTGGTGTCGAGCAGGAAGAGGGTGGTCGGCCGCAGGCGCTGATGCAGGTGCTCGACGAAATCAACGCGCGCTATGGGCGCAGGACGCTGCAGTTCGCTGCAGAGGGGATCGCGCGGCCGTGGCAGATGCGTCGGAACAGGTTGTCGCCGAACTACACGACCAAGTGGGATGAACTTCCGGCGGTCTTGGCTAGATAGCAGGGGTAATCCCCAGCGTTCGGGACGGTGCATTGCCGCGCGAGCCCGCGCCACCTCGTGGTTGGAACAAGAGGCCCAGAGCGGCCTTTGGGCATAAGATATGCGTTTCGAGAATTGAGGAAATGCGGTGAAACTGAAAATTTATGCGGGTGAGGAAGTTCGTGATCTGCGCCGCAAGCTCGGATTGAACCAGTCCGAGTTCTGGGCGCACTTCCAGACTACCCAGAGCGGCGGGAGTCGTTACGAGTCGGGTCGCGAGATCCCTGACCCCGTCCAGGTGCTACTGAATATCGCGTTCGGTACTGATGCGAAGGCTGCAGCGATTTTTGACGAGTTCCGCCAGTTCGGCCGTCCGAAGAAGAAAGCCAAGGCAAGCGCGGACGAGGCCAAGTAGTGGCGGGGACCGCAGCACTCGTCGTTGGTCTCGTGGTGGCGATCGCCGACGGCGATACGTTGACCGTTCTGAACGAGGACTTCCAGCAGGTTAAGGTTCGGCTTGCCGAGATCGACGCCCCGGAGAAGCGACAGCCCTTCGGTACTCGTTCCCGGCAGTCACTCGGCGAGCTTTGCCACGAGAAGCGCGCCGAGGTGCGGGTCGTCGACGTGGATCGGTACAAGCGCATCGTTGGCCGCGTCACCTGCGCCGGCGTAGATGCGAACGCCGCACAAGTGCGCCGCGGCCTGGCCTGGGTGTACGACCGCTACGCGAAGGACAAGACGCTGTACCGTCTGCAGGACGAGGCCCGAAGCGCTGGACGGGGGCTCTGGGCAGATAGAGCCCCCCTAGCGCCATGGGACTGGCGGAAGCGCTCATGATGGTGATTGTCCAGCAAGACCTCTGTCGCCCTGGATGGCGTTGGCCGTCATGAACGGCAATTGGCGGCCATCTGCTGCCGTTCATGACTAACGGGGGAGACGGCACTAGCCTACAGACTGTGCACGATCGCTCAGTTTTGGCGGCTGAATGGCGTCGGTATCGATACTGGCCATTCAGCAACGCATCGGCTACCGCGTCGAGTCTCCCTCCTCTCCGCCTTCACCAGGCCCAGGGTCGTCACCCTTCTCATATTTGTCGAGAAACTCCCGACATTCTTCAGATGCCGCTGCCGCTAATCCAATTCCTTCAAGCACATGCCCAGTCGCGAACGCGGCTGAAGCACCAGCAAAAAGGATAGCGCACTCCCAGTAGTCTGGATCTTCATACCATGAGAGTATGCGGAAGCCTCCCACACTACGCGGCGTTGCCAGCGGCTTGCCGCCAGGTGACTTTTTCTCATCAGCGAGTTTGCCCAGTGCTTTAAGGAGAATCGGGGTCTTACTGGAGACCGCCCACAACGATGAGTGCAGTTTAACGTAGGCGTCCTTAATTTCCCCGTTTGGGATGTCATCGGGGTGAACCGCCGTGCGTATCAGCCAATAATATATGACGTAATTTCTGGTAAGCTGCGCCGATAATGTCATCCATGGACTAGCGGATCGCTTGATAAGGCCCCCGCCATCGCCATTAGGGCCATCCATAATGATCATTTCGTCAAGGAGCTTCTTAACGCAGGCCTCAACTGCCTTTTCAGTAACCATGGTGCTTTCTCCATTGAGTGCTCTAGCATCCGGCGGGAAGTTCTGGTCGCGGATTTCTTCCGGAAGGTATTTGATCTATGGAAGTCCCTAATAGAAAGAGTCGATCAAACTCGGACGAAAATGCTCGTCGCAATTCCATATTGGTAATGAAGTAAACGCTTTCAAGATTTTGACTTATCCCTCCTGGTGTGAAGTTAAGCGAGCCTGTAAGTACCGCAATGGGGATGCCGTTCTTCTTGAAAACTACGTCCTTCTTGTGCAAGAAGTTTCCCCCGCCACACTGCTGATTTGCTGTTTCTAAGAATCTGGCCTGCACCGTCTGGAGAGAGAGAAGCTCTTGAGTCCAAATCCGGGTCTTTGAATGATTAACATAGCAGGTTGGGCACCAGTCGGGGCCTTGAGACGCCCAATAGTGGTCGTCGTCGAGGATCAATCGAATTCTTACGCCTTTTCGGGCAACATCGATAAACATTGCATAAAATCTTCTTGCGGTGAACAAACTCATGGCGATATCAATTTCGTCCGACTCTCCTACTAGATGATCAAAGAAGTTATCAAACTCCTTTCGTTCATATGGAAGCTGAAAAAAAGAATATTCCGGCGGTGAGAGATGTTCATGTCGCGATATTTTCTGTAATTTTAAACACTCAAAATACTGCTTATATGACGGGCCAAGCGATAGTTGGTTGTTTGAAAGAGTTTCAATCGCGCATCGTTGTTTTCTGAAAAAGGCATCTGATGATTCGCCTTCAATAAAAACCCATGAGTCAAAATGAATGGTTGTGCCGAATAGATAATGGCCGGTAGATAGTGCCAGCCGGGTGCTGCCGTCTGCTCGATCGACAACCATAATTTTGTTGTGCATGCTCCTTACTCCGTTCCTGAGTCCTAACGGATAGCGCAAAATTCTAGGTTGATGTTCTTTCGTCTGCAGGCAATTCTCTATTCTGTCTATTGTCTTTTCGGAAGAAACTGAGGTCGGAGCGCGCGAATTATAAATAAATCGAAGTTGAGAGTCTGCCGTGTAGGAAGCATTGCAAACAGCGCTGCTAAAGCTGTTATCACTGCCGTCGTCAATTACCCACAAGGCAAAAGATGCGCCACTGATCGGCATCTCGGAGAGCAAACTTCTGATTTCCGCTCGGGGGCCACTCGCTAAATCGCTCGACCCCTCATCGTGGGGGAGGCAGTAGACATTTTTGGGCTTACTGGGCAGCAGAGTGCCAGATCTTGAAACAACATCTGCGCCGTAACTGTAAGTTGCACAGTTCGGAGTCGTGAACCGGACCAACGAGGTCAATGAAATCGGCTTCTCATCGTTGACAGTCTGAGGCTGTGCCTGAATCGGAGTCGATGCGATGCTGGTGAAAAAAGCAAGCGCCGCCGCGCAAAGCTGTGAAGGTCTCCACATGTCAGTTCCCTCCTCGCGCTAGCCTTATCTTCTGTTGCCCCCTGTCCGTCGCACCGATGGCAAGAGGCTCATCCGATTTAGTTGTATAGGCAGAGGAAGTTGTGCGCGTCAAGTTATGCAAACGATGCAATGTTGTCGCTGAGGCTGACGCTGCGACGTTCAGCTGTAGGTCAGTCGGATGCGTTCAGTAGCCAACAATCATCTCGCGCTGCTTCTCCCACTCAGCCGGTACGGTGACCCGCTGCAGATCTTCCAGCGTGACGGTCTGCGGCAGGTGGCCGCGGAGTGCGGCTTCCACGAGTTGAGGTGCCAGCAGCGCCAGGCGTAGCCCAAAGTTGACCGTCACGCGGTGCAGTCCCTCACGCTCCGAGATCTCGGACGCATCATCGACCACCCCACGGTCCAGCAGGTCTTGCCAGTAGATCCCCCGGGCGAGTGCCCGCAGTAGCGTCGGGTCGGGGCAGGGCGGCACCGCAACTTCGATTGCTTCGACGATCACAGGATCGACGACTCCTCGCGGGGGTACGACCACCTTCTGGATGCCACGTTTGCGAAATTGCAGGGGGACGAAGGTGGTCAGCCGCGTGCCACCGCCCTCCAGCGGGTGGCGTCGTTCATGCGGCTGACCGTTGGCGAGCCACTTCCTGGCGCTGCGATTCATACGGTTTCCTCCGCATCCAAGAGTTCGCCGCCGATCGTGTCCGCCTCCAACTCCCCGACCAACTCCGACCAGCCGACTTCCCGCCACACGATGTCGATTCCGTCCGCGAGCAACACCACCCGCTCGACGAGCAGATTCGTCAAACGCACCTGCTCGGCGGGAAACAAAGACCGCCACACATCGGCCAACCGCCGCATGGCCAGCACCACAGTCGGTTCCGGGATCTGCGGATACGTTGTCCGCACCGTGTTCCAGATCGCCTGCACGGACTCCGGCGCCTGCAGCGTGTTCACGAGCAGATTCACGACGATCTCTTCGATCTGATCGGCAGGGATCGACCCGGTGGCACTGCTGCGGTGGCCGTAGCGGCTGTCGGCTTTCGGGATGTAGTAGCGGTAACGCTTGCCCGATTTCTTGGTGCTGAAGGTGATGTGGTACTTCACCCCGTTCATGTCATAGAGCAGCCCTCGCAGTAGGGCGTCGGTTTTGCCTCGGGTCCGCGTCGCGCCACCCCGCTTGAAGAAGTCCTCGGCGAACACTTCCTGCACCTGATCCCACAGCGCCCGACTGATGATGGCCTCATGCTGGCCGGGGAACGTCGCATCCTTGTGCCGCACCTCGCCGATGTAGATCGGGTTGGTCAGCAGCTTGGAGAGGTATTTCCGGTCCATCGGCGTGCCGTTCTTGGTGCCACCCGCCTTGAGTGGCGTGCGCTTGGTGGTGACGCCCTCGGCGACCAGCTCGCGCGAGAGCTCGGTGACCGAGCGCAGTTCGACGAAGCGCTGGAAGATGCGGCGGATGGTCGCCGCGTCCTGCTCAACGATCCAGAGCTTGCGGTCCTTCACCGCGTAGCCGAGCGGCACGTAGCCGCCCATCCAGATGCCTTTGCGTTTCGAGGCGGCGATCTTGTCGCGAATGCGCTCGCCGGTGACCTCGCGCTCGAATTGCGCGAAAGAGAGCAGGATGTTCAACATCAGCCGGCCCATCGAGGTCGTGGTGTTGAACTGCTGGGTGACCGATACGAAGGACACCTTGTGCTGCTCGAAGAGATCGATCAAGCGGGCGAAGTCGACCAGGGAGCGCGTCAGCCGGTCGATCTTGTAGACCACCACGATGTCGACCCGGTCCGCCACGATGTCGTCGATCAGGCGTTTGAGCGCCGGCCGCTCCATGTTGCCGCCGGAGTAGCCGCCGTCGTCGTAGTCGTCGGCGACTGGGATCCACCCCTCCGCCCGCTGGCTGACCACGTAGGCGTGTCCGGCTTCGCGCTGCGCGTCCAGGGAGTTGAAGGACTGGTCGAGCCGTTCGTCGGTCGAGACCCGCGCATAGACCGCGCAGCGCTTTTTGGTGACGAGGTCGTTCATTTGCTGACCCTCCGCTCGTTCTTGATCAGGCCAAAGAACACCGGCCCGGACCACTGGGAGCCGGTGATGGAGCGGGCGACCGCGGAGAGGCTCTTGTAGCGCCGCCCCTCGTACTCGAAGACGCCGTCGGCGAGCGCCGTCACGCGGTGCTCGCGCGCATCGTATTCGCGGATCAGGACAGTGCCCGGCACGATCCGGATGTCGCGCGTGCGGCGTTGCTTGATGGCCGACTGGGTTTCACCGATCTCGATCAGTTGTTTCCGGACCTCGGGCTGCAGTCCGCCCAGGGCTTCTTCCTGCATCTTGTAGGCGACGCGGGCCTGCACGTAGTCGCGGTTGTGATGGCTGGGGCGGCGCGGGAAATACGTGTCCCACAGTGCCCACAGATCCTTCATCGGCAATCTCGGCAACGACGCCACGCGCGCAGCAAGGGTTGGGGTGGAGGCCTTCATGGTCATACTCCTCGTTGAGACGGGGTTGTATGAAGGCGCTCGGGTGCCGAGAAGCCAAGCTCAACGTCGCTCTCCCGCGGACGGGTGGCGTCGAGCCGCGCAATGGCGGCGGCGAGTATCGAGGCGATCTCGCGCGCACGCTGACGAGGCGAGAGTTTGGCGGGGAGGGTGAGTTCGACGGTCATGTCGGTATCCATGAGGTTGTTCAGACCGTCAGGGATAATATGACCGCGGAACGGTCGGACTTGACCGTTTAGGCGTAAGTGGGCGGCGTTCCTGCCTGTTACGAACGGTTTGCGAGCGCCACCAGTGCGCAGGACGCCGTCTGTGCCGGGCTAGCGGACGGGATGCTGCCCGCGTTCGATGAACCGATCGAAGGTGTCTTGCTCGGTTTCCTCCTCGTTGCCCCGGCTGGTTGTCGACCACTCGGGCGTGAACGACGGGACGATGAGTAGCGAGAGCACGCGCTCGAACTTGTCCGACGTGTGCTTCATCTCGCGCAGCAGCAAGCCCTTCGGCGCGTTCTTGAACCACAGATTTGCGGGCACATCTCGCCCCTCATAGCACTGGCGCACATCCGGATCGGCGGCAAGTGTCCCAGGGGGCGGCTCCAGCGGCTCGTAGGGCGGCCGATCGATCCAGAGCCGTTGCCGTTCTGCAGGTTCGCTGCGCGACCAGCGAAGCAACATGCCATTGTCCCAGTGCACCAGAACGGCACGTTCGGCGGTGACCTCAACGATCCGAATGCACATCGCCTGGAACGACACCCCATAGACGGAGGCCAGCGCACCCACCAGTTCAAACGTGATCGGGGTATTCACGATCCGCGCAAGGACGTGCTTCGAGGGCATGAGGAGGTGACTGGCGAACTGATTCGCCTGCGCCTCGATGTCGACGTCGCCGAGGTCCTCCTCAACGATGGTGGAGGCGCCACAGCGAAAGGTCGCCGCGCGCTGGGCATGCAGAACGTAGTGGGCCAACTCGTGGGCCTTTGTGAAGCGCTGGCGCTCGGGGCTGGCGTCTTCCCGGTAGCTCAGCAACCACTCGTGCGGGTTGTCCGGGTTGCGCTGCAAGAAACCTTCGAAGTCCTGCCAGGGGCCGGGGGCGATCTGGGTGATGCGATCCTCGCGCTGATACATCTTGTGCGCGTTGGTGGCGAGCATGTCGACGTCGATCGGAAACCGCGACTCACCCCAGGGCTCGATCCAACTCGAGAGTTGCCATGCGGCCTTGGCGCCGATCATGTCTCGGGGTTTGTTCTTCTTGCTTTTCAGCATCACGCACCTTTCTGTCCCCGAAAGAGTTCCATCATCTTGCGGTAGTTCTCCCGGTCCTCCGGGCTCATGCTCATGTAGTTGCGGAAGAAGCGGACGTCCTCAGGGCTGGCTTCGTCGCCTAGGGGCTCGGGCGGCGCTTCGCCCATGAGATCTTGTACGGTCACGTCGAGGGCCTTGGAAAGGGCATTCATCACGGTTGCCGAGGTGCGTTGGTTGCGCTTCTCTGGATTGTTCTCCATGGCCCATATGTAGCTCTTGGACACGCCCACGGCTTCGGCCAACTGCTCCATGGTTAATTTTCGTTCCTGCCGCAGTCGGCGGAGCCGGCTGCCGAACGTTGTACTCACGTTATCAACTCCTTTCGTCTTTCCACTGCAGTGAACCAGATAGTAGCACTATAGAGAACTATGAGTAAGTTGGCGTTGACAGGGGTGGATGAGCGTAGTTAAATAATTCGGGAGTTCTCATGCGTGATACATCACTTGCACTATGATGCCTGTGAACTCGTTCATCCACCCGCTTGGGATCCGCCGCAACGAGACCGTGGAGTTCAGAAGGGCCTCGACGACGCTACCTGGCACAAGAAACAGGAGCAGCACCGATGGTGAGCAATTTCCGTAGCTTTCTTCGCAATCTCCCGGTCAACACCAACCTGATGCGGGAGTTCCTGGCCGAACATCTGTTCGACGCCAAGGAGGCGGTGGACTGGTCGGCCGACGAGGTCGTCGTTGCCGCGTCGCTTGCCGACGCGATCGAGACGCACGAGGACACGATTGTGCGCGACGACGTTATCGCGGCGATCGAGCAAGTGGCGCAAATGGCGGACGGCGTCGGGGCGCGCCAAATGCTTAGCGTCTGCAGTAATGACGAAAAGATTGTCGAGGCCTTCGCAGCACTGGAGTCGCCCGAGGAGCGGGCGCTGTGGCTTTACGTCAATAGCCCGGGCAAGTTCAACGAGGCGCTCATCGCGCGGCTTTTCGACGAAGGGCTGATGCGCGCTGCCTCGCAGCGGTGGTCGCTGGCGGCATGCCCGGATCTGGCGCTGGACGAACCGGTGCTCGATGCCATCTCGGAAACCGTTTCGGCCTTCTATCTGAAGCGCTTTGGCTACGGTCGCCATCACAAGCCCTACGTCGTGCCCCGCCATGTCGAAGGCAGCCTCCTGTTGGTCATCGATCTGTCGGACCATGCCTGCAACCGTGCCCGGTGGGAGCAGGGCACCCTGAGGCGCGGCCCCTTGATTCTCGCGCGCACGCTGGTGCTGAATTACCACCTCGCCAGCGGTCGGACCGAAACGGTCGCGCCCGGTGGCGCCGACGCACAGGAAGTCTTGGTGAAGGCCTTCGCCGAGCACGCGCTCCAGCAAAAAGGTGCCGTCAGGCGCGTTGAGCGACAGACCTATCGGCTGAACAGCCTCCTGAACGGCGTGGATATCTTTGATCGCGAATCGATCGGGATCGAGCAGCCGCGGCTCAAGAGCATCTCGGTGCTGAACATGGCAAACGGCCTTCGCACCACCTTCGAAGTGATGGGGCGAGGTAACCGCGCATCGGTGGAAGCGTTGATTCAGGCCGACTACCCCGCTGACCAGCCGCTCCAGCGCCAGCGCTTGATCGTTGGTGCCATGATCGAACTCCCGTTCTATCCAGAGGTCGGCCGCGGTGGCGAGAAGAAGAAAACGCTGCCGCTGCGCTTCAACCGCAAGGGGCAGGCGAACCTGCACAAGTTCTCCCAGGACGAGCGTCGGCTGATCGAGCCGCTGCTGATCGAATGGGGCCTGGTGGATGCGCCCAAGCCGGTGGTGCTTGCCGCCGCCGAACCTGAGGCCGCCAAGGAGTGAGGCCAGTCGCACCGAGGGCGCTGGCGCTGCTGGTCGGCATCCTGGAGTCCTCGGGCGGCCGCCTCGTTGAGGATGCGCTGGCTCCCGCCGAGCGTGACGCCTTCCGGGTGTTGTGCGACAGCGGGGCGCTGATTGCCGCCGAGGATGTGCCGCTGATCCTGTGCCCGGTGTGCGGGGAGCACGATCTCGAACCGCGCAGAGTCAGCGGCATCCTCCAGGGACTCTGTCCGGAGTGCGGTTACGTGCCCATCAAGAATGCTTCGTTGAAGGCCTGGGCCGCCGACCCGGAGTGGTTGCTTGATCAACTGCGCCGGGCCTTCGGGATTGCTGCTCGTCAGGCATCGGAGGTGCTCGTTCCTGCCACGGTGTGGAAGGTGGGCGACTTCACGGAAGGTCGGCGGCCGCGTCGCGTCATCCTGGCGCGTCGCCTTGCAGAACACGCGACCAACAAGGCGTTCAGGGAAGCTATGAACGATAAAGTCGAGCGCGACAACGCGATGATCATCTCCACCACGCCGAAATCGGTGGCGATGATGAGCGACCTCTCGTTACCCTATGTGCATCTGGCGGAGATCGTCCACCTGCGCAGCGGCAAACTGGAACTCGACAAGGAGCGCTGGGCCTGGTGCCTGAAGCCCGCGCACTTGCGCAGCCATGATGCGAGTCCGGTTTTCTACGAGAGCTTTCGGATTGCGATCATCGACGGTGACGAGTACACGTTCAGTCCTCTGCAGGCGGAGGTGTTTGCATACCTCCACGCCGCGAAGGGGCAGAAGTGCCACAAGGACTCGATCATGCGGGACATCGATTCGCCCCAGAAGAACCCGATCGAACTGTTTCGGCACAAAAAGGGGCCGATGGAGGCTTTCGGGCGGGTGGCCGAGTGGGACGAGTTCGGGTTCTACTGGTTGCGGTCGTTCGCCGGAGGAACTTGACGGCCGGGAGCGCACCTACAGCGTGGGCGGCCGTAATTGCCGTTTTGAGTGCGAGGTCGCGATCAAGGGCTGACGCGGGGCGGGTCGATGAAACCGATATTCGAACGGCACTTGCGCTCAGGTCGTTTGCTTTCGGTACGCTATGGTCGACGTCGAAGGTCGCATTCTCTAGAAGGATTACGGCGGGCGAGAGTGGAACACTGAAACGATCAAAGCGATATGGGTTTCGATCTGATGGCGTAAAAAGCCAGTGGGTCACAATCCACCGCATGCTGAGTACGGCAGGCCTACGCCTCTTGGCGTGCGCGCGCCCTTCGCGTGTCAAGGTCAGCGTTGAATACCTCCTCCATATGCTGTATGAATAATTTGTCCTCCAGCATCGAGCGGGCGTAGGTCCAACCCTCTTCCCACGTTACCCCCAAGAACTTGATTACGTCGCGTTTATGATATTCGCCGAAGCGGTGCTTCATCCACATTCGAAAGAGATCTTCCGGGATGTAGCCCAACTCGTGGAAGTAGTACTGCTCGTATTGAACGGTCCAGAACCGGAGCCAGAACTCCTTCCCGACGTCATGCTTGTTTTGCCAGTAAAGGCTTCCGGCTTCCCCTGGCTTCGGCTCGCCATCGAGACGGTCCGCCAACTCCTTCAACTCCCGCCGAACAGACCACATCAAATTGTGATAGCGATTCTGGCAATAGATGAAGGCATCGACCTTCTTGAACTGCCGTTGCATCTCGAAGTTCTGCTTCTGGAGCCTAGACTGCTCCTCCAGCGCAGTACGTTGGAGATCCCGTTGCTGCTTCAGGGTTCCCTTGTGCGTCACTATCGAGACAATGATTCCGAGAAATAAGACGACTGCGGACGCAATTTGCGCAATGGGCACGATTGACTTGGCGAGATCGTCCCAGCGCTCGGCGGGGGACTGCGCCTGAGCTTGGACGTGGCCGCCAGTTAGCGCGCAAATGCAGAGAAGCAGCACGAGGAGTCCACTTCTAACCGTCATGGTGCCACCTCCAGTTCATGATCCTGCCGGATGTCGCAGTCGCTCATGGAACATGTCGACGAGCCGCCCCCCTGTGCCAGTCAACCCCGTCGGTACTGCGCCTAGCGTCAAACTAGCACATGGAAGCGTCGGCACAAGCGCCACCTCAGGATCTCCATCCACTCCGGTGATAAAGGCGACTACTGATGGCTGGGTGGCTCGCCAAAACGGGGGCGGTTTCAAGTCTTGAGCGCTGGGCTTCAATCGTTGCATCGCCACGGCAGAAGCAGGCTCTCGAACTGCGGAGCCCCGACAACAACGTCATTCGCGGCCTCATGCCAACTATTCAGCGGGCCGGATTGATCTCGTCGGTGAATTCCTCGTCGTCCCAGGCGCGAGCGATTGCGGCATCGAGACGGGCCAGGAGTGAGTAAAGGGATTCACCGTCTCTGCGCTGAAGCATCGCCAGGCAACCGCTCTCGTCCGTTGCCACGGCCGCGCATTGGGCTGGTCCGAACGCTCCGAGTGAGATCTCCCCGCCGTTCGAGATCAACCAATCGATGTTTTCCAGCAGTGCCAGCGGATCAGAAGGGGGCGCCTTCACTAGTCGATCCTCCGTTCGGCGGCATTGTTGATGTTGATGCCGTCGTCGGTGTGCGCGATGCGCTCGGGAAGGACGGCACTACCGGGTTCGGTGCGAACAAACGGGCTCACGCTCGATGTCCTGGGTATTGGACGGCCGCTTCTTCCTGGTCTCGCAACAATCGGTGGACCAGGCGGTGGCAGTTCGCGCAGAGGCACTGGAGATCCTCGAGCCTTGTACGGTGCTGTTCGGCCATGTCCTGCACGTGGACCTCATGGTGATGGACCTCGATGCAAGATTCCGCATGAGCAGTGCGGTAATGCGCCACTGGGTCCAGACCGCACTGTTCGCAGTACAACCTGCCGTGTTCGCGTTTGAAGTGGCTTTTCTTGGCTTGCGCCAACCCTCTTGCCCGCTCCTTCACGAGGTGGGTGACCAGCCTGGCCTTTCCCTCGGTCCAATCCCGATCCTGGTCGGAAAGGCCAGTGGGAAGACCGGGTTGGTCGTCTCCCTTCTTCACGATGGCATATCCAGCGCTGCGCAGTATCCGGAAGCTGGCTGACTCCTCCCCTGCAGTAAAGTGCTTGGGCAGAACCTCAAATCCGAGAGCCAGTCTGGCTGCGATGCCGAAAACCGCCTTTGGAGGAAGCCTGACGCCGCCTTCGGCGAGCAGGTCGTAGTCCTTCGAGGGGGCGAACTGGTGCTCTGTGAATCCGTCCGAGAGCATCTGTACAGCGGTCCAGATGTGCTCAGGCGTAACGCGATCGAGAACCTCGACGGGTAATCGTCCCTTGCTGCGTGTATCTCTGACCGGTGCGTCATCGACATCTTGAAACCGCCACCGCACCCGCACCGGTGACTCCTCAGACACGTCGACTGCCTTCCCCAGGCCCGCATACGTGAATGGGTCCCGCTCGTCGGCCCGCCAGAAGACATGAACTTCAGCAGAGGGGCCCGTCATCCGCTGAATCGTCGGCTGACCCTTATGGCTGTTGGTCTTGCCCCGCCAAATCAAGTCGCTGTCATCGAAGTGGTTGTCGTAGTCATGGCCCGTGCGACCTGGGGTGCCTACGTTGCAGAAGATGAAGTCCGCGCCGTTGCGCTCGGCGTAACCGGTGTCCCAAGGACCGCCCTTGGCCGTTGGGGAAAGGCCAATCGCTTCTTTGATCTGGCTGCGCTTGTACTGCTTACCTACCTTGAAGGCGTATCGGGTCATCATCGTCTCGTGCCGATCTGCAGATCTGATTCTGTGAGATGCGAAGTGCGGAGCGCGTCGATCAGGCTGAGGTGGCGCCCGGCGACGGTCACTGAGGACGCCCGAACCCATTCACACGCCTCGATCGGTTGCATGGCGTAATCATAGCCGCCTTCACACCCCGAGCCACCCGATGCCCCGCCCAGTGCGGGGCATCTGCTTTTTGAGCCCCGCAAACCGCAATCTGCAGATTTCCCGCCACGGATCCCGCCGGGGAGCCCGCGGGGCGTGTTCAGTATTCGTGTCGCCGATCAACTGCTTAAAGGAGCACACGGTGACACACAAGATCTCTCCCGCACCCCAGGCGTCCGCCGAGCGGTGCTTCATTTCTGAACTCGAACTGGCCAACCGCTGGGGCCTTTCGCCCAAGACCCTTCAACGCTGGCGCACGCTCGGCAAGGGCCCGCTGTTCGCGAAGTTCTCCAAGAAGGTCGCGTATCCGCTCGAAGGCAAGGGCGGCGTGCTCGACTGGGAGCAACGCATCCTCTACCGCTCGACCTCCGAGCGGGCGTACGTCTGAGGAGGCGGCCATGACTGACATTTCCATCCGTCCCATCGCCGCCGTGCTCGATGCCGAGGGCGTTCCGCTGACGCTCGAAGCGCTGACCGTCGCACGCATCAAGCGCCTGCCCTCCGCCGCCAAGATCCAACTGCAGGACCTCATCGAACAGAAGCTCGCCGAGGCGGAGTTCGCACGCAAAACCTTCCAGGCCGCGCTGGACGAGACCTACGGCGTCGAGGCCCGCGCACAACTGCTGGCGGTCGGTCGCGACACCGGGACCACCCATCTGCGCGATCGCACCCTCGATGTCACCGTCGAGATCAAGAAGACCGTCGCCTGGACCCAGAAGGGACCCGACAGCCTCGAAGCGATCGCGCAGCGCATCGCCGAATCCGGCGAGGATCCCGCCCAGTACATTGACATCAAGTACGGCGTTTCCGAGCGCAAGTACGAGGCCTGGCCGGAAAGCCTCAAGGCGCCGTTTCGCAAGGCCCGTACGGTGAAGCCGGGCAAGCCCAGCTACCGCCTCCAGTTCGCCGGGGAGGAGCGCTGACATGGCTCTGCGTGTGATCAAAGCCGACGAGCGCCTGGCCGAGCGCCGTGGCATCAAGATCCTGGTGCTCGGCAAGGCCGGGATCGGCAAGACCTGGCAAGTGCGCACGCTGCCGGCGGAACTGACCCTGGTGTTCGAGTTCGAGGGCGGCGAACTGCCGCTCGCGGACTGGCCCGGGGACCTTTTCCGGACGCGGCAGTGGAGCGAGTTCTGCGACGTGGTGGTGCTGCTCACCGGCCCGAATCCGGCGCTGCCGGCCTCGGCCCGCTTCTCCACGGCGCACTACGAGCACGTGCGGGCGAACTGCGAGGCGCCCGAGGCCTTCGAGCGCTACCGCTACGTGGTGATCGACTCGGTGACGGCGCTCTCGCGCGTTTGCTTCACCGACTGCAAGTCGCAACCCGGCGCGGTGTCCGAGCGCAGCGGGCGTCCGGATCTGCGCGCGGCCTACGGGCTCTTGGGGCAGGAACTGCTCGCCGCGCTCAACCAGCTGCAGCACGCCCGGCATCTGCACGTGGTGATGACCGCGATCCTGGACGAGCGGCTCGATGAGTTCAACCGGCGCTTGTTTGTGCCGCAGATCGAGGGCTCGAAGACCGCGCTGGAACTGCCGGGGATCGTCGATGAAGTGGTGACGCTCGCCGAGCTCAAGGCGGACGACGGGACGTCCTACCGCGCATTCGTCACGCACACCGTCAATCCGTTCGGCTTTCCCGCGAAGGATCGCAGCGGCCGGCTCGAGGCCGTCGAGCCGCCGCACCTGGGTCGCCTCATCCAGAAGTGCTTGGGGGAGGGCACGCCATGACCGAAGCCCAGTTCAAGTCCATCCACCGCGCACAGAAGGCCGCGATCCGTCGCATCAGCGCCGAGAACACGTGGCTGCGCCACACCTTGATGCAGATCGAAGCTCGCATCGCGACGCTGGACCGCCAGTGCGATGCCCTGCAGGTGCGTCTCAAGACCCTCAAGAGATCGCTCGACGGCGCCACTGCGCCTGCCCAGCCGCCTGCTCATCTGCCAGCCCACCCCATTGAATCCAGGAGCAAGAAATGAACACCCAGATCAGCGCATGGAATGACTTCAACGACGCCGAGACCCAGCAAGGTGGCTTCGACCTGATCCCGAAGGGGGCGATCGTGCCGGTGCACATGACGATCAAGCCCGGTGGTCATGACGATCCCGCGCAGGGCTGGACGGGCGGCTACGCGACCGAGAGTTTCGACTCCGGTGCGGTGTATCTCGCGTGCGAGTTCGTGGTGACCGCGGGCGACTACGCCAAACGCAAGGTGTGGAGCAACGTCGGTCTACATTCGGCCAAGGGACCGAAGTGGGGTCAGATGGGGCGCAGCTTCCTGCGTGCTGCACTCAACAGCGCCCGCAACGTGCACCCGCAGGACGCCTCCCCACAGGCCGCCGCCGCCCGTCGCATCCAGGGGTTTCACGAACTCGATGGTCTGGAGTTCCTGGTGCGGATCGACATCGAGAAGGACACCAAGGGCCAGGACCGCAACGTTATCAAGGTGGCGATTGAGCCCGATCACCCGGAGTACGCGCGGCTGATGGGCGTGCCACCCAAGACCGGCTCGAGTGGGCCTGCAGGCGGAACCTCGGGCGCCCCCGCACAGGCGGCGCCGGCCTATGTGGCCCCTCAGCGCTCGACCCCTCCGCACGCGACGCCTGGCGGCAAGCCCGCCTGGGCGCAGTAAAGGGGAGGGCGCGCTCATGAGACTCGCCATTCCTCGCTGCTTCAACTCGCGCCGCCAGTTTGAACTCTGGATGGCGGCGGCGCGCGAATGCAGCCCGGGCGGTAGCGCGTACTGCACCGACTGCACGCCGGCGTATCGGCAGCAGATGGTGGAGCAGGGGCGCTGCGCGTACCCGACCACCACCTTCGTCCTCGACACCCAGGGCTTCGTCGAAGGACGTCGCCCGCCTCAACAACGCGTCAGGACGCACCGGTGAAGTGCTGGGTCTGCTCGCGCGAGGCCCGGGGGCTCGGCCACCTGGACGGCCGGTTCAAGACCGCCGACCCCCGGCGCTATCGCCCAGATTGGGTGTTCTGTTCGCGACGCTGCCAGGACACCTTCCACGCCATGTATGGCCGCTGGGCGGACACCGATCCGCCGCGGCAGGAGATTTTTATGATTGACGCCACTGACGCAGAGCGCGCGGCGCTGCGCGCCTGTTTGAAGCCTTTCGGCGAGGCAGCCGATGAGATCGGCTTCGACAAACCCCTGGGGGCGTACTCGGAGGCTGAGGCGCTCGCGGTGATCGACGCCATCGTCACCACCTGGACCGAGATGATGGCCACCCATCATGCGACGACGAAGCACGCGCCGATCGCAGGGGGGGCGAACCCGTTCGACGAGATGCCGGACGATCTGCCGTGGGAAGTGCGGTGATGCTGGACTTCAATCCCTCATCGAACCTGTCCGCGCAGATCAGCGCGCTCATCGATTTTGGCATGCAGAAGGCCCGTGAGCGCGAGGTGCCGCGCAGCTATCTGGGCGCCTCTCGCCTGGGCGTGAGCTGCGAGCGGGCGCTGCAGTACGAGTACGCCGGCGCACCGGTCGATCATGGTCGCGCACACAGCGGCCGCTTGCTGCGCATCTTCGAGCGCGGTCACATCATGGAGGACTGCATGGTCACGTGGCTGCAGGAGGCAGGGTTTGATCTGCGCACCCGCAAAGCCAACGGCGAGCAGTTCGGCTTCTCGGTGGCCAAGGGTCGGCTGCAGGGCCATGTCGACGGCGTCATCGTCGGCGGTCCCGAGGGCTTTGCCTATCCGGCGCTGTGGGAATGCAAGTGCCTGGGCAACAAGTCTTGGAGCGACCTGGAGAAGAAGGGGCTGGCACTCTCCAAGCCCGTCTATGCCGCGCAAGTGGCGGTCTATCAGTGCTACCTCGAACTGCACGAACACCCGGCGATCTTCACCGCGCTCAACGCCGACACGATGGAGATCTACACCGAGCGCGTGCCCTTCGATGCGGCGCTCGCCCAGCACATGTCGGATCGCGCCGTGAAGGTGATCACCGCCACCGAGGCCGGCGAGTTGCTGCCGCGCGCCTTTGCCGACTCGACGCACTTCGAGTGCCGCATGTGCGCGTGGCAGGACCGCTGCTGGAGGGTCGAAGCATGAAGACGCCCCTTCCGCAGACGCCCGCCGTCGAGCCGATGGTCGATGGCCCGTGCGCCGCGCACGCCCTGAACCTGCCGCTCTACTACTTCACCAAACCGCAGACCCGCCAGGCGCGCCGGATCCCGTTCTACCGCATCGGGCGGACGATCCGGTTTCGGCTGTCCGAACTGGAAGCCTGGTCGGCGCAGCATCGCCAACAGGCGCAGGCCGAGGAGGGCGCATGATCGACTTCAACGATCCCTCCTTGCCTTCGGCGCAGGCGCACCAACACGTCGACGACGCTGAGCGTGAGTCCCTGCGCGCCGAGTTGCTGGCACGCCTGGAGTCCGTGCTGCTCACGCTGTTTCCGGCCGGAAAGAAGCGCCGGAACACCTTCCTCATCGGCGATGTGCTCGGCAGCCCCGGCGACAGTCTCGAGGTCGTGCTCGAAGGCGAGAAGGCGGGCCTCTGGACCGATCGTGCCACCAACGAGGGGGGCGACACCTTCACGCTGATCGGCGCGCACTACGGGCTCGATGCACACACCGACTTCCAGCGCGTGCTGGTGCACGTTCGCGACTTGCTGGGGCGCGCCCCGACCGTGCCGACGCCCAAGCGCAGCAAGAGGGCGCCGCCGATGGATGACCTCGGACCGGCCACGGCGAAGTGGGACTACCTGGACGCCGAGGGCCACCTCATCGCGGTCGTCTACAGGTACGACCCGCCCGGTCGCCGGAAGGAGTTCCGACCCTGGGACGCCAAGCGCCGCAAGATGGCCCCGCCCGATCCGCGCCCGCTCTACAACCAGCCCGGGATGAAGGACGCTGCCCAGGTCGTACTGGTCGAAGGGGAGAAGTGCGCCCAGGCCTTGATCGAGGCGGGTGTCGTCGCGACCACTGCGATGCACGGCGCCAATGCGCCGGTCGACAAGACCGACTGGTCTCCGCTCAACGGCAAAGCGGTGCTGATCTGGCCCGATCGCGACAAGCCGGGCTGGGACTACGCCGCGCAGGCGGCTCAGGCCGCACTGGCAGCTGGCGCCAAGCGCTGCCACATCCTGTACCCACCGGAGCAGGCCCCCGAGGGCTGGGATGTCGCAGACGCGTTCGTCGAAGGTTTCGATGTCGCCAGCCACCTTGCTCACGGCCCGCGCATGCAGATCCACGATGGCGCTTCCGGCGACGATGAGGCCGAGCCGGTCATCAGCAGCGACACCTCCGTCTGGGGCACCGAGGATGCGCTGGCGCTGGCCTTCACGCGTCGCTACCACCGCGACTGGCGCTATGTGGCCGGCTGGGGCAAGTGGCTGGTGTGGGACGGTCAGCGCTGGCGCACCGAGGACACGCTCGCCGCGACTGACCTGATCCGCGGCGTCTGCCGCCAGACGGCGGTGCGGGCTGAGAACCCCAAGATTGCCGCCAAGTTGGCGAGCGCCAGCACGGTCAGCGGCGTAGAGCGGCTCGCCCGCGCAGATCGTCGCCATGCGGCTACCACGGATGAGTGGGACGCCGATCCGTGGCTACTCAACACCCCAGGCGGTGTGGTCGACCTCAAGACGGGGCGCAAGCGTCCGCATGAGCGTGCTGACCGGATGACCAAGGTGACGACGGCCACCCCGGGTGGGGAGTGCCCGATCTGGAAGCAGTTCCTGAGCGATGTGACGGGCGGCGACGCGCAACTGCAGGCCTACCTGCAGCGCATGGTCGGCTACGCGCTCACCGGCTCGACCCAGGAGCATGCGCTGTTCTTTCTCTACGGCACCGGCGCCAACGGCAAGTCGGTGTTCGTGAACACGCTGGCGGCCATCCTCGGCGACTACGCCACCAACGCGCCGATGGACACCTTCATGGAGACGCGCACCGACCGTCACCCGACCGACATGGCTGGACTGCGTGGCGCACGCTTCGTGGCGGCGATCGAGACCGAGCAGGGCCGACGCTGGGCCGAGTCCAAGCTTAAGAACCTCACCGGCGGCGACAAGATCTCCGCGCGCTTCATGCGTCAGGACTTCTTCGAGTTCTTCCCCCAGTTCAAGTTGGTCGTCGCGGGCAACCACAAGCCGGCGATTCGCAACATCGACGAGGCCATGAAGCGACGGCTGCACTTGATCCCTTTCACGATCACCGTGCCGCCCGAGCGTCGGGACAAGCACCTGCAGCAGAAATTGCTCGCCGAGCGCGACGGGATCCTCGCCTGGGCCGTGCAGGGGTGTCTGGACTGGCAGCGCCTGGGCAAGCTCGCCCCGCCGCAGCAGGTCGTCGACGCCACCGAGGAGTACTTCGAGGCCGAGGACGCCTTGGGCCGCTGGATGGAGGAGCGCTGTCTGCGCGAGCCCAACGCCAAGGCGCTGACCGCCGAACTCTTCAACGACTGGAAGCAGTGGGCCGAGGCCGCGGGTGAATTTATCGGTGCGCAACGACGCTTTTCCGATCTGCTCATCACGCGCGGTCTGGAGAAGTGGCGCAACGGCGTCGGCGCCCGGGGCTTCGTGGGCATCGGCCTTCGATACCCGCCGACCGCCGCTTACACCCCTTACGCCGACAACTGAGCACCCCATGGAAATCACCGCGTCTGACACAGCTGACGCTGTACGTCGTAACTCTCTATACGCGCGTGCGCGCGCGCCTCATGGAAGGTTTCGACACGCCGTGTCAGCTGCGTCAGACGGGTGGCGCAACAGGACTGACGACATGAACATGACCCTCCTCGCCCTCGACTTGGGCACCACCACCGGCTGGGCGCTGCGCACCCGCGACGGCCACATCACCAGCGGCGCCGAGTGCTTTCGGCCGCAGCGCTTCGAAGGCGGCGGCATGCGCTTTCTGCGCTTCAAGCGCTGGCTCACCGAACTGAAAGCGTCCGCCGACGGGATCGACGCGCTGTACTTCGAAGAAGTCCGCCGCCACGTCTCGACCGACGCCGCGCATGCCTACGGCGGCTTTCTCGCCACGCTCACCGCATGGTGCGAACACCACCAGATCCCGTACCAGGGCGTGCCCGTGGGCACGATCAAGAAGCACGCGACCGGCAAAGGCAACGCCTCCAAGGACGAGGTGATCGCAGCGGTCCGGGCCCGAGGTCACGCCCCGAGCGACGACAACGAAGCCGATGCGCTGGCCCTGCTGCACTGGGCCATCCAGACATGCGACAACGCCCAGGAGGTGTGACGTGAAGGTTCCAGCACAGCACTACCGCTGCCCGCTCGGGCGTCTGCAGCCCCAGGCCACGGACCTGGACGCCATCAAGGAACGCGGCTGGCGTGACCAGCACATCCTGGTGGTGTCCGAGGAGGACGAGCGCCTGGACTTCGTCGAGCGCGAGTTCGTGCGCCGGCTGGGCGAGCGGTTGTACGGAGGGCGCAGTCATGGCTGACCGGCACACGCCCTGGACCCTGGACGACGTGGCGGCGCGCTTCGAGGAGGCGGCCACCACCGGACGCCGCCTGCCCCCGGTGCGGGTGCAAGGCTACTTCAACGCCTGGCCGTCCTTCGCCCGCACCGAGTGGGAGTCCTTTGCCGCAGACGAGTCGAGCTATCGACCCTTCCCTCCGAGCCCCGAGGCCATCGACCGGATGCTGGAGACGATGCGCTGGGCACAGTGGCTAGAGGTTGAGCAGCGCCACCTCGTGTGGATGCGCGCCAAGCGCTACGGCTGGCGAGACATCA
>ENA-UOUJ01000621-UOUJ01000621.1-activated-sludge-metagenome-genome-assembly--contig:-NODE-621-length-22231-cov-4.636589_pt1 | contig 22231 bp, 11 predicted proteins | sample MGYA00249839_ERZ747224 | MGnify/ENA primary metagenome ERZ747224 (study PRJEB28782, sample SAMN03220277) | activated sludge metagenome | biome: wastewater; feature: sewage sludge; material...
ACAGAGCCCAGACGTCACATCACAATCGATTCATCAATCACAGGATACGCTCTAGCTGTATAGGATGATAACCCGTCCGGGCCCATCCACGGCGGAAAGCGCCGACGCAAGGAGATGAAATCGTGGTGACCGCCATCGAGACGATCGAGCAGCTCGAGGCCATTTATGGCCAGCCCGGCGATGCGGCGACGATCAAGGTGGCCTACCGGATCACGCCGTCCTATCGCGCGCTGATCGAAAGCTCTCCGTAATCGGCGGCATTTGGCGTACCCGACACGATTCGAACGTGTGACCTTTGTCTGAGGGGGCACGCAACCTCTAATAGAACGTTTTAAGCTCAGAACCGGCCTGCTGGCCGTTGCCGGCGTCACTTCAATCGGCTAAATGGGGTACCCTTGCACCCGTAGCTCAGCTGGATAGAGCGTTGCCCTCCGAAGGCAGGGCTAAGTCAAGCCTGCTGATCGAGGGTGTCGAAAAAATCGAGGGAAACCAAGCGATTGGTGAAACTCGGAGGACGCAACAAGATCGGTTCTGAGGTCGCGGAAGCACCGCGGAAGCAAGCTGAAAGGAGGTTCTGGAGGACAAACGGCGACAATCGGCAGGGCTAAACCCGCTCCGTTTGCGCCGATGCGATTACCTGATTCGGGATTGACCCTGCTCGATCTCGGACACTATCTGAACATTGATGCACCCGTAGCTCAGCTGGATAGAGCGCCACCCTCCGAAGGTGGAGGCCACACGTTCGAATCGTGTCGGGTGCGCCATCTCCTTTGATGGCGTCTGACTTTGCCCCCCGAGAAAGTGCTGGCGAAGGCACAACAAGGGACTACGCTACAAGTTTTGCGTAGTATGTCGATGAGCATGCTCTGTCAAAGCTCGTACCTTTTCCATAAGGTTCTCTTGTACGTGCGAAGAACCGAATAAGCGGGAGAGCTGCATAGAGGCACGGCACGCTCGAAGCTGTGGGGGAAATGGGAATGAAGGCGTTCGAATTCGGTCATCGTCTCGTCGATTCGTACGCTCGCTTCTCACGCTCTTTCAGCACCATTCGGTCTGAAGACCTGCATACCGAAATCGATCGACAGTACGAGGCCGGGCGATTCTGGCCAGATGCTTTGCTGTCGATTAACCCTCGGTTTCTTCAGGGGCCGACCGTTGACGAGTTGGTGGCCTCCGGTGATCTCGACGAAGCGACGGGCCGAATATTCCGGTTCGGACTGGCGCCTCTGCGGTTCCATCGCCACCAGGCGCAGTCCATCGCCAAGGCGCGGGCAGGCCAGAGCTATGTGGTCACGACCGGCACCGGCTCGGGCAAGTCGCTCTGCTTTTTCGTACCCGTGGTCGATGCAATCGTGCGCGCGCGGAAAGCGGGAAAGGCTCGTAGAATCAGCGCTATCATCGTGTATCCGATGAACGCACTGGCGAACAGCCAGATCAACGAGATCGAAAAGTTCATCTCTCAATCCGGCCTGCCTACAGAGATCCGGCCGGTGGTGCGGCGCTATACCGGCCAGGAAAGCCAGGAGGAGCGACAGCGGATCGCGGACAATCCACCGGATATTCTGCTCACCAACTTCATGATGGCCGAACTGCTCCTGACGCGGCAGGAGAGCCTCGACACCAAGGTCATAGAGAACGCAAACGGTCTGGACTTCATCGTTCTCGACGAGCTTCATACCTATCGTGGCCGCCAGGGCGCCGATGTCGCTGTTCTCGTCCGCCGCCTTCGCGACCGCTGCACGCCAGATAAGGCGCCGATCTGCATTGGGACTTCGGCGACCATGGCGAATGAAGGATCCGATACCAACCGCGCGCAGGCCGTGGCCGACGTTGCATCGCGTCTTTTCGGGGCGTCCATCGGGCCGGAATCGGTCATCGACGAGTCGCTTGAACGGGCAACGGACGATGGGCTGAAGCTCGATGACGTGCGGCCGAAGCTTGCGTCTGTTCTGACATCCGCGCTTCCAGATGTATTGACCGATGAGCTTCTGAGGAAGCACTCCCTGGCGGTCTGGACTGAGTTGGCAATCGGTCTGGATGACGCGCAGGAGCTTAAGCGCAAGAAGCCAATTCCTTTTGAAGAGGCCATCGCGCTCCTGTCAAAAGACAGCGGCGTGGAGGTCGAAACCTGCCGAACCAGCCTTGAGACATTCCTGACCCGCATCAGCCTCCCGGAAGCGGAGCGGGGCGGCACGGGGTCCGGCGCATTCCTGGCTTTCAAGCTCCACCAGTTCATCTCCGGCGCAGGCGAGGTTTTCACCACGCTGACCGAGAAGCCCCGAAATGTCCTGTTCGAAGGTCAGCTCGAAGATCCCAGCGCACCTGGCCATCGCCTCTATCCGACCAGATTCTGCCGGGAATGCGGACATGAGGTCCACGTCGTCACCAAGACTGAGGACGCTGACGGCATCCTGTTTCTGCCGAGGAACATCGACGATGCGCCCCTCGATGATCAGGAGGGGGACGCCGCGGGTTATCTGACCGCTACGGGAGACGGGGATCCCGACTACGCCTTCACTGGTGAGATCGAGAGCTATCCGGAGGATTGGCGCGAGGAGCGCAATGGCATCGAGCGGCTTCGGGCGAACAGGAAACGCCGGATGCCTCAGATGGTCACGGTGGCTCCCGACGGGCGGTACGATTCATCCGGGAAGAGCTTCTGGTTCATACCCGGCAAGTTTGGCTTCTGCCTGTGCTGCCTCGATCAGCCCCACCCCAGTATGCGGGAACGCACCAAGCTCGTGGGCCTGTCGGGCGAGGGCCGCAGCTCAGCCACGACGCTCCTCGTCTCGACTGCGCTGGAGTGGATGAACGGACGCAGCAGCGGCGTTCCCAAAGAGAAGCGCAAGCTCCTCGGCTTCACCGACAACCGGCAGGACGCTGCCCTTCAGGCGGGCCACTTCAACGACTTTCTATTCGTCAGTCTCCTGCGCGGTGCGATCCTGCGGGCTGTACTTGATGCCGGTGACGATGGCATAGCCGAGGACGAATTCGGCCTGCGGGTCGTGAAGGCGCTCGGATTTACTGCAGCCAACAAGGATGCACGCATCCACTGGATGCTGGATCCCGAGGCCGGCGCTGTGATCCGCGAAGACGCGCAGCGTTCTCTTGCGAAGGTTCTGGCCCATCGGCTCTGGACAGACCTGCGTCGGGGCTGGCGCTACACCAACCCAAGCCTCTCTGTCCTCAAGCTCATCGATGTCGCGTTCATCGGGCTCGATGCCATCGCCGAAGATACAGAACGCCTCACGGCCGTCCTGCCAGACTTGGGGGCGCTCGACGTGCCCAAGCGCAAGGAGATGTTCAAGAAGCTCCTCGGCGCCATGCTCGACGGTCTGGCTGTCGGCACGGAAGCACTCGATCTGACCGTCCTCGACACCGTCGCGCAGAAGTCGCGGAATCTTCTGCGGGCCCCCTGGGCCATCGATGCAAAGGAGACGCCGAGAAGCCGCACGACCCTGTTTCTGCAAGCGCCGGGAAAGGACCGCGTGGGGCTGCGGGAAGAACAGACAATCGTTCGGGCTGGGCACAATTCCCGTATCGCGCGCCTCATCAATCGCACTAGCGTCATGGGGACCAAACTGGGCAGGGCGGACTACCTGACGGTCATGACCGGCCTGATGGAACTCCTCGCCCGTGAGGGTCTCGTGGCGCGAGTCGATATAGAAGCGGATCTGCAGGGGTGGCGTTTGTCGCCGTCAGCCGTTCGTATCGTACCCGGCGAAGCGGTCCGGACGGGCACGGCGCAAAGAAATCGCTACTTTCACGATCTTTACAGCGAGATCGCTGCCGATCTGAAGGCTGGGAAGAGCAGCTTCTGGGGGCTCGAAGGCCGCGAGCACACGGCCCAGGTGGCCCAAAGACAGCGCGAATGGCGCGAGTGGCGCTTCCGCTTCGAGAAGGAAGATCGGGAGAACCTCGCCAGCAATGTCGCCGATCTCAAGGCGGCAGGAGAGTCAGAGCAGTTTCTGCCAGCTCTATTCTGTTCGCCTACCATGGAGCTTGGCGTCGACATCTCGGCGCTCAATGCCGTCTATCTACGAAACGTGCCGCCAACCCCGGCAAACTATGCCCAACGCGCTGGTCGTGCCGGTCGCTCCGGACAGGCCGCCGTCATCGTGACCTATTGTGCCGCTCAATCGCCGCACGATCAGTATTTCTTCGAGCGGCGCAACGAGATGGTGGCCGGCGTTGTCCGACCGCCAGCGCTCGACATCACCAATGAAGAACTCGTCCGCTCGCACCTGCATGCTGTGTGGCTCGCGGAAACGAAGCTCGCCCTGTCCTCCGACATCCCGGAGATCCTCGACCTCACGCAGACGGGCTACCCGCTGAAGCTGGAAATCCACGACGTAATCGACCGGCCCGAGCTGGCGACGTCGGCGCATGCTCCGATGAAGCGGATTCTTGATCAAATTCTCACTTCGGTGGAAGGCCGGAAACCGGTCTGGATGACCGAGCCGGATGAGTTCGTCACCCAGGTGGCCCAGCGCGCGCCACTGGAATTCGATCGGGCCTTTGATCGTTGGCGGGAACTCTACAACTCGGCTCGAACGCAGTTGATGGAGGCCAACGCCCGTTCGGAGATCACGGGACTCTCGGGCGCGGACCGTCGCCGGATCAAGGCGGCGCAGATGCAGGCGAGCGATCAGATCACCATTCTCGAACAAGGGAAGGCCTCGAACGGCTCAGATTTTTACTCTTACCGCTACCTCGCAACGGAAGGCTTCCTGCCGGGCTACAATTTCCCACGGCTTCCACTTTATGCCTTCATCCCCGGCGAGGGGAAAACCGGCTCGTTCCTTCAGCGCGCCCGCTTCCTGGCCATCTCGGAATTTGGGCCGCGCAGCCTGATCTATCACGAAGGTCGCGCCTACCGGGTCATGAAGGCGAAGCTACCGCCGGAAGTCCGGACCGGGGACGGATCGGAACTCGCTACGCGAGACATCTACATCTGCTCGAACTGCGGCGCCTGTCATGACAGCGAGGTCGAGCGCTGCCACGCCTGCAACAGTCCGATGGCGGGCGAGGTGCCGGTGCAGCGGACGCTCAGGATCGACAACGTCGAGGCTGCGCCCGCTGAGCGGATCACGGCCAATGACGAAGAGCGAGTCCGGCAGGGCTTTGACATCCAGACCGTCTTTTCCTGGCCGAGACGGGACGGCCGGGTGCAGATCACCGAGGCCGACTTCTGCTGCGAGGATACTTCGGTTTTCAACCTGCAATATGCCAACAGCGCCGAGATCAGCCGCATCAACAAGGGGCTGAAGCGGCGTGCAAATCAGACCGTTTTCGGCTTCCATATCGATCCGCGCAGTGGCTACTGGGCGAAGTCGGACGACGAAGATCCCGATGTCGATGTCCCGCCGGATGTCGTGAGGCCGGTTCGGATCGTCCCTATCGTCCGCGACCACAAGAATGCGCTGCTCTTCCGTTTCAGCGAGCCTACGGCCTATGCGCCCGAGACGATTGCGACGGTTCAGCATGCCCTCATGAGGGGCATCGAGGTCGTCTTCCAACTGGAAGAGGGCGAAGTTCTCGGCGAGCCGCTGCCCGCCCGCGATAACCGTCGCGCCATTCTGGCCTATGAGGCCACCGAGGGCGGCGCCGGCGTGTTGAGCCGTCTGATCGAGGATCCGCAAGCGCTGGGTAAGGTCGCGCGCGAAGCACTCACCCTGATGCACTTCGACAAGGTTGATGAAGCGATAGCAGCAGGCGACGCCACGCTACTCGTCAGCCGGGATGGAGAGGCTTGCGTTCGCGGATGCTACCGCTGCTTGCTCTCCTACTTCAACCAGCCCGATCACGAGTTGATCGACCGGACGAGCGATGAAGCGATGCAGATGCTGGTCGATCTGGCGCGCGGGCAGGTGGTGCTTGCTACAGCGCCGGGGCTGTCAGCCGATGGTGCAGGATGGCCGAAAGCTTTCAAGGACGCTGGGCTTCCGCCCCCGGACGGCTCCCCTGTCTGCTTTTTGGATCAGGAGATGAGCTTCGCATGGCGCAGTCACTTCGTCGCCGCTTGCGTCTCTCCATCGGCCGAGGCGACGCGTCAGGAAGCTGAAGCCAAAGGTTGGACGCTGTTCGAATTGCCGGAAACGGCTGCGGCAGGTGTTCCGAACGAGATGGTCTCGATGTTCGGAGAGACACCCCAATGACGATGAGTTTCGCCCCTGGAGATCTGGTTCGCGCCCGCGGGCGCGAATGGGTCGCCTTGCCGTCGCCGCAGGACGGCATTCTCGCGCTTCGTCCCCTCTCGGGTAGCGAGAACGATACGGTCATCCTCGACCCGCAGCTCGAGATACTCCCGGTCCAACCCGCCCGTTTCGATCTACCTGCCGATGCCACTACAACGGTCCAGGCGAAAGCGGCCCTGCTCGCGGATGCGATGCGTCTGACACTGCGCCGCGGTGCGGGCCCCTTCCGGTCCGCCGCGCAGCTCGCTTTCGAGCCGCGGATCTACCAACTTGTGCCCCTGCTCATGGCGCTTCGCATGCCGATGCCGCGCCTTCTCATCGCGGACGACGTCGGCATCGGCAAGACGATCGAGGCTGGCCTGATCTTGCGCGAGCTGATGGACCGGGGTGAGGTGGATGCGTTCTCGGTGCTCTGCCCGCCGCATCTCGTCGAGCAATGGGTTGGGGAGCTGAAGTCGCGCTTCGGGATTGACGCCGTCCCGGTCACATCAGGCACCGCTAGCCGACTGGAGCGCGGACTGCCCCTCGCTCAGACGCTGTTCGGCGCCTATCCCTTCACGGTCGTCAGCCTCGATTACATCAAGGCCGAGAAGCGCCGCGAAGGCTTCGCGCGCGCCTGTCCGGATTTCGTCATCGTCGATGAAGCCCATGCCTGCGTGGGCACGCACCGTGGCCGGCAGCAACGCTTCGAGCTTCTATCGGGATTGGCCCGGAATCCCGAGCAGCGGATGATCCTTTTGACCGCGACGCCGCATTCCGGGGACGAAGAAGCTTTCGCCCGTCTTCTCTTCCTGGTCGACCCTTCATTCGGCGCGATGGATTTCGAGGACACGCGGTATCGCGAGCGTCTGGCCCGGCACTTCGTTCAGCGACGACGTATCGATCTCGTCTCGGGGGATTGGGACGAAGATCGCGCCTTCCCGAAGCATGAGACTACGGAATTCGCCTATCGTTTGTCCGACACCCATCGCGCGTTCCAAGAAGTCGTACTCGGTTACTGCTTTGGGATCGTGTCCCGGGCCGGATCCGGGCAGCGGGAGCGGCGCCTGGCCTTTTGGGGCACGCTGGCCCTGATGCGCTGCGTAGGCTCGTCGCCAGCGGCAGCCCTGAGCGCGCTGCGAAACCGGATGTCGAGCGAGAGCGAGCGCCTCGAACCGCAGATTTATGATGATGACGGGGACGACGAGGACGCGGTTGATCTCGAACCGGGCACGGCCTTCGATGCCGATCCGGAGCTACTTGCGTTGGTAAAGCGTGCCGAGGAATTGGTCGGCAAGCCCGATTCGAAACTGGCGGCCTTGGTCGACGCGCTGACGCCCCTCATTAAGAAAGGTGCCAATCCCGTCGTCTTCTGTCGCTACCTGGCGACGGCCGAGCATGTCCGCGATGGCCTGCGCAAGGCTTTCCCGAAGCTGACCATTGAAGCTGTAACCGGCGTTCTTACGCCTGACGAGCGCCGCGATCGTGTCGCCGACATGGCTACCGCGGACGACGAAAAGCCGATCCAGCGCATCCTTGTTGCAACCGACTGCCTCTCCGAAGGTATCAACCTTCAGCAGCTCTTCGACACAGTCGTCCACTACGACCTGTCATGGAACCCGACCCGGCACCAGCAGCGTGAAGGCCGGGTAGACCGCTTCGGCCAGCCGGCGGAACTCGTCCGGTCGATCATGATGTTCTCGCCGGACAGCGCCATAGACGGCGCGGTGCTCGAAGTGATCCTTCGTAAGGCCGAAGATATCCGCAAAGCTACGGGCGTGACTGTGCCACTTCCTGAGGAACGAGGGCCAGTGACGGATGCGCTGATGGCATCGATGATGTTGCGCCACGGCGTATCCCCTCAGCTTACCCTTGATCTTCGTCTCGAAGACGGGGCCAAGGTCATGGAGGCGCGGTGGCGCGACGCTTCCGAAAACGAGAAGCGGTCCCGCGCGCGTTTCGCCCAGAACGCCATGAAGCCGCAGGAAGTCGCGCCGGAATGGGAGAAGGTGCGTACGCTCCTCGGCTCGCCGGCGGAAGCAAGGCTCTTCGTCGAACGAGCGATGGCGCGTTTCGGAGTACCTCTGGAGACCAGGAAAACGGTGCTTCTGGCACATGTCGACGCGCTTGATGCCGGCCTGCGCGAGCGGTTGAAGAAGCATGACCTGACTGGATCGGTGCGTCTGGCGACGGTCGAGCCGGCACCCTCAGGCACTGCGCTACTCACCCGGACCCATCCCCTGACGGCGACCCTTGCCGAGGCGCTGGTCGAGGCTTCGCTCGATCCCGAATCCCTGTCGAGTCTCGGCATCGGCCGGGTCGGCGCCTGGCCAACCGCCGCCGTCCAGCAAGTGACCCGCCTAGCTCTGCTACGTATCCGTTTCAAGCTCACCGTCCATTCTCGCAAGGAGCGGTTGTTGCTGGCGGAGGAAGCGGCCCTAGTCGCGATCCAGAACGACCGGATGGTGGCGGTTGGAGAAGCCGCGTGGGAATGGCTGAACACACCAGCGACGTCCGATCTGGCACCCGTCGCGCGCGACAGGTTTATTGCGAAGGCGAAGGAAGATTTGCCTGGTCTGCTCGACGGACCGATCGCCGATTTCGTCCGATCACGCGCGCAAGAGTTGATGCAAGACCATGCCCGCATCCGCGTCGCGTCAGGCTCCGCCTCGCGCGTCACGGTGGAGGCCATCCTGCCACCAGATGTGATTGGCCTCTTCGTGCTGATGCCGGGAGAGGCCTGAGCTATGGCGCGCAAGCCTGTCACTGACGTGTCGGCCTGGCCCTCGCTCACCCTCGAGGGCAATCTCATTGCTCCGGCCATGGTCGCCAGCATCGACCGGCGACAAGCCTCCGAACAGACTGAGGAGGACTACCGGATCCGCAAGGGGCTGACGATCCGGGAGGAGATTTCGACCGCCTTCCGTGTCGGCCAGTCCCATTTCGACGACTTCGCGAAGCTGGAGAATCCCTCAGTGGAGGTGACGCGGCGCTTCGTGAGGGCATTCCTGACGGAAACCTTCGGCTTTGACGATCTCGGTCCGGCCGATGACGCGATCTCCTTGCTCGCCGGAGGTCGCATTCCCATCGTGGTCGTGCCGCCGTCCGAGGAAAAGCTCGACCGACGTAGCCCGACGCTTTCCACCGACCGTTCGCGGTCCCCGGCATTTGCGCTTCAGGACTATCTCAACGACAGCGATGTCGCGCTTTGGGGCCTGGTCACGAATGGAGCGGTGATCCGCCTCATGCGGGACAACGCCTCGCTGACCCGTCCCGCCTACATCGAAGCCGATCTTACCGCGATCTTCATTAACGAGGATGCCGCCTCCTTCGCGGTCCTTTGGTCGCTGATCCACCGCACCCGGTTCGGGGTCGCTGGCACACCTGTCACCGATTGCGCGCTCGAACGCTGGCGCGAGGCCGGCTCACGCGAAGGCGAGGCTGCCCGCGACCGGCTGGCGACCCAGGTCGAAGCCGCGCTCAAGACGCTCGGCTCGGGTTTCCTCGAAGCCAACCCCGACCTCGCCGCACGCCTGAAATCTGGCGAGGTCAATCTGACCGAGTGGTTCAACGAGCTTCTCCGTCTCGTCTATCGCCTCATCTTCCTAATGGTGGCTGAAGACCGGAACCTGCTTCACCCCGAGACGGCAAAACCGGACGCCCGAATGCTCTACGCCGAAGGCTACAGCCTCGCTGCGCTTCGGGCACAGGCGGCGCGCGCGGCCACCTGGGACAAGCACCATGACCGCTACGAGGGTATCAAGGTCGTATTCCGCGCGCTTACGCATGGGCAGGAGGCGCTCAGCCTTCCGGCGCTCGGCGGTCTTTTCAGCGCCGACAAGCTGCCGCATCTCCAAACTGCGCGGCTGCGCAACCGCGCCTTCATGGAAACGCTGTACCGCCTGTCTTGGCTATCCGAAAAAACCGGCATGGTGCCGGTGAACTGGCGCGCGATGGAAACCGAGGAGCTGGGTTCGGTCTATGAATCCCTGCTCGAACTCCAGCCGCAGCTTGGCGACGACGGCAAGACGCTCACCTTCGCCTCGGAAGCCACTGAGCAGAAGGGTAACCAGCGCAAAACCACCGGCTCCTACTACACGCCGGACAGCCTCGTGCAGGCACTCCTCGACACAGCGCTCGATCCTATTCTCGACAAGACAGAGGCGGAAGCCGCCGACCCAGCCCAAGCCTTGTTGAAGCTCAGCGTCATCGACCCCGCCTGCGGATCGGGCCACTTCCTGCTAGCCGCTGCCCGCCGAATCGCTACTCGTCTTGCCCGCATTCGAGCGGAGGGCACACCCTCGCTTGCAGATTTCCGACATGCGCTGCGTGATGTCACCCGCTGCTGCATCTATGGTGTCGATCGCAACCCGATGGCGGTTGAACTCACCAAGGTCGCTCTCTGGATCGAGACGGTGGACCCTGGCCTTCCGCTTGGCTTCTTCGATGCGCAGATCCGTTGCGGCGACTCTCTTTTTGGCGTGTTCGATTTAAAGGTGCTGGAGCAGGGTATTCCGGATGCTGCGTTCAAGGAGCTCGCCGGCGACAACAAAGAGGTAGCAAGATACTACGCCCGAAAGAACAACCTGGAGAAAGCAGAAAAAGATCGTATCGCCGAAGGCTTCGGTTTCAGCCGTGCAAGAGACGTCACGCGCGATTTCGAGGCGCTTCGCGCTATGCCGGAAAATACCGTCGACGAGATTGAAGCCAAGTCTGCAAGACTACGTGCGCTGACCAAGCAAGGTGCAGTCGCATGGCAACTTGAAACGGCATGCGATCTCAACGTGTCGGCGTTTCTGTTGCCGAAGACGAAAGGTGGGCCGTATGCGGGGCCTGACGGAATGCCTCGCCGGGGAGCAGAGACAGTGTCGACTTCGGGCACTATCTGGGAATGGCTGAGGGAGGTACGGCCCTTTGAACCGTTGCTCAGTGCGGCCGCGGAAGCAACACGCAATGCTCGCGCATTTCACTGGCCTCTAGAATTCCCGGACGTCATGCAACGTGGGGGGTTCGACGTTGTGCTCGGAAACCCACCATGGGAGGTTCTTCAGCTTTCCGAGCAAGAGTATTTTGCCACTCGAAGGTCTGAGATTGCTGCTTTAACTGGGGCTAAGCGGAAGAAGGCTATCGATACGCTGGCTCAGACCGACCCTAGCGCTTATGCGGCATTCGTCTCGGCGAAGAGGTCATCGGAAGCAATCAATGAGTTTGCTCGAGCGTCAGGGCGCTTTGACCTGACTGCCCGGGGTAAGGTCAACACCTACGGTCTTTTTGCTGAACTGTTCGCCGCACTGCTTGGCCCAAAGGGTCGTGCTGGAGTGATTGTTCCTACTGGTGTAGCCACCGACGCCTCGACTGCACCTTTCTTTGCCTATTTGGTGGAAGAGAAGAGGCTGGCGGGCTTAGTGGATTTCGAGAATCGCGCTCGTCTCTTTCCAGCCGTCGACAGTCGCATGAAATTCTGTCTGCTGACTCTAGGCCGGAACGAGCCTGAAGCACGCTTTGCGTTTTTCCTGACTGACCCCGGTCAGATTGCCGAGCCCGAGCGAAACTTCACCCTTTCACCTGAGCAGATTGCCACAATCAATCCTAATACCCGCACTGCGCCCGTCTTCCGCTCGCGCCGAGATGCAGAACTGACAGCGCAGATGTTCCGTAGGTCCTCCATTTTCATTCTTGAAGGCAACAATCATAGAAATCCGTGGAGTGTAGATTTCCACACGCGGCTCTGGAACATGGGAGAAGATGCCGAACACTTCTCTTTGCTAACGGAAATTGAATCCGGTCGATTTTCTAACGGTCGCAGCCACTCCGGTGTTAGACGGAGCTTAAGCAGGCACGGTTTGCCAATTCTAGAGTCTGCGAGGCGGGACGAAGATCAAGCACCACTATTCGAAGCCAAGACATTTCACCAATTTGATCATCGGTGGGTGACGTATCCTGCGGGCGGAGAGGTTAGCTCTCCTTCGCCTGAGCGAATGAAGGGCGATCCATCTTTTGAAGTCGAGCCACGCTACTGGGTGTCATTTCAGGAGATGGAGCGACGCCTCGAAACGCAGTCTTGGCCACACCCATGGCTCATCGCTCTAAGAGAAATCACAAACGCCACAAACGAGCGAACGGTAATCGCGTCCTACTTGCCAAGGACTGCTGTCAGTCACACAGCAACGCTCATTTTTCCACGGATCGCATCCGAACAGGTGCCGTGCCTTTTGGCAAATTTGAACTCTCTGGCACTGGATTTTTGTGCCCGCCAGCTGATTGGCGGCACACATTTGACGCTCAGCCTGATCCGGCAACTACCCGTCTTTGCCCCCACTTTCTACACGCGACAGAGCCTCACCTTTGTCAAAGAGCGCGTCCTGGAACTCACCTACACTTCCGGTAGCCTTGCCCCCCTCGCTCACGAGCTGGGTTATGACGCCCCGCCCTTTGCTTGGGACGAAGATCGTCGCGCCCAGCTGCGGGCCGATCTCGATGCCTTCTATGCCCGCGCCTATGAACTCGATCGCGACGAGCTGCGCTACATCCTTGATCCAGCCGACGTGAGGGGGCCGGACTACCCATCCGAGACATTCCGAGTGCTGAAGGAAAAAGAAATCCGCCAGTTCGGCGAATACCGCACCCGTCGCCTTGTGCTCGAAGCCTGGGATCGAATGGAGGCCGATGGGACATTCGTCAATCTTGGGCTCGGCGCGGGCCAAATCGCGGGCGGAGCACTAACCATTCAACCGGTGGCCGCCTATCTGCCCGATCAAGCTTGGATTCGAGCAGCGCAACAGCCGAACGACGCCGGCGCCGCCCTAACCGCGATACTGAAGGCGGTCAACGGGCCGACGCCGAGCCGTACCGTTCGACTCGCCGCCGCGATGGTGTTGGAGCCGCACCTTCTGACGTCATTGCTCCCGGAGGCACAAGCGCGAGAGTGGCGGCGGCTGGTCGGGCAGGAGGCCGAACCGCGCACGGGCAATGTGGTTGGCTTCGCGGCGCGCACCAATCAGGGCTGGGGCACAGCTGTCTCTAACCATCGCGGCAACGGTCGCCTGATCGAAAACTTGGCGGCGGGAACATGGGCGCGGGGCCCCGGCCTCGATGCTTTCGACACTGTCGGTTGGCCGGATGGCCGGGCGGGATTCGTGCTCGAGGCACTGGCCGCGCTCGACCTGGATGCCACCGTCACCGCCATGCCCGACGAGGTTCGGGGCTGGATCACGCATGCCGCAGCAGCATGAAATGTTCGATCCCCCCAAGCTCAGCCTGACCGTTCCGGCAGGCCTGAAAGAGCCACGCCTCTGGGTGCGGCGCCTGGCGATCTGGGAAGCGCCCGGCGGCCAGAAAATCCGCGACATCGAGCTTCGGCCGGGACTGAACATCATCTGGTCGCCGGACGGCTTCGATGACGACAGCGGCAACGGTGTACGCGCCATCGGTCACGGAAGCGGTAAGACCTTGTTCTGCCGCTTGCTACGGTACTGCCTCGGCGAGCAGCGCTTCGCCGACGAAACCCAGAGGGAACGGATCTCAGTCGCCTTTCCGAACGGGATCGTCGGCGCGGAGGTAATGCTCGATGGCGTATGCTGGGCCGTCGTGCGGCCACTGGGCATCCGGCGCCGGCATGTCGCGATCGCCGATGGCAGTCTCGACGAGATCGCCGCTGGTGATGGAGCGACGACGAGCATCGATCCGCTGATCGAGGCCATCGAGCAGAGTATTGTGACGCGAGGCGTCGCTGGCCTGGCCCGCCTTCAGCCCGGCCAAAAGGCATGGCCGATAGCGCTCGCCTGGCTCTCGCGCGATCAGGAATGCCGCTTCGACGACGTTCTCGATTGGCGCTCCCCGGCATCCGGCTCCGATGCGCCGCTGCCGGCGAGCGGACGTGAAACCGGGCCTCGGCGCGAAGCGCTTCGGGCGTTCCTCACGGCGATCACCGAAGAAGAGCAGCAAGCTCGACGCAACGAGGAAGCGCTGCGAACAGATGTCGCCAACGCAGAGCGCGAAATATCCTACCTCGATTGGGATCGCGACAGACGCCACGCGCGGTTGATCGATCAGCTTGGCCTTGCCGAACAGACCTTGCCGGAAATGCCCCTGCTACTTGAAGTGTTTCAGAAGGCCGTTGACGCACAGCTCGCCGGCGCAGCTCAGCTTCCAACCGGCGACATGACTGAACTGGGTAAGGCCCGGAAGGCGTTGCTGGACGCCCGAGAAGAACTGAGGCGCACCGACGAAGAGCGCATCCGCTTGGATGCTCAGGTACCGGCCGAGAGGCAGGTTCTCACACTGCTCTCCAGCGAGATACCGAGCCTGTCGGCCGCTGCGGAGAATGCAGCCAGTCAGGTATGTCCGATTTGTGAGGTGCCGATCGACAAGGCGTTGGCGGAGAAATGCGGTCTGTCCCACAAGCTGCACGACGAGACGGAATGCCGAGCCCGGCTGGCCGCGAAGCGCCAGGAAGTCGGTGATCAGAAGCAAAAGATCGACGGTTTGGAAGCTCGGCTGAAAACTCTCCAACCCGCCGCCGCTCTCGGGCGCCAGCAGGTCGAGCAGGCAGAGAAGCGGGTGCAGGCTATCGAAAGCGTCCGCGACACGCGCGCATCCGTCTGGCAGGCGGCGACACGACTCAAGGAAGGGGTCGAGCGATTTGCCGAACTATCGACCGAGCGAGATGAAGTGCGAAAGCGGCTGCGGGGCCTTGATGACAAGCTGACCAAGGAACGGGAGAGGCTTGCGGCTTTCCGCGATAAGCAGGGCCTGACTTTCGGCAGAATAACGCAGAAATTCTCGGCCATCATTCGCCGCCTGGTGAACGAGAATGCGAAGGGATCGGTCACGCTGAGCGGCAACGGGCTGGAGATCCTCGTCGACGTCGATGGCGATCGCCGCACGGCCGCTATCGAGTCCCTGAAGGTTCTGGCGTTCGATCTCGCTTGCCTTTGCCTGAGCATAGAGGGTGCGACCCGCGTTCCCGCTTTCCTTGTTCACGATAGTCCCCGCGAAGCCGATCTCGGCCTCAGCATCTACGATGAGCTTTTCCGCCTGATGCGCGAGCTTGAGGGGCTGACGGAAACAACGGCCTTTCAGTACATCGTGACGACGACGACCCGTCCCCCAGATGACCTTCGTTGCGACCCCTGGCTGAGGTTGGTCCTGAGGGGAGCGCCCGGCTCGGAACGATTGATGGCGCGCGATCTATAGCGAGGGACTGACAGTGCTCGAATCGCCCCAGTCCTTTGTCGTCCGCGAGGAATGCCAGAAGGCCGCATCGCAGAACGGCTTCCGCCGCATCCTGGGGGAAGAGGCCGGCTGGGCGGCCTTCGGCTCGACCACGGCGCACGGGACAATTCATCTCGCTGCAAGCGGACCTCAGGGGCCATGGTTTCTTGCGCTCGATCATCCCGGCGTCATCCAGGAACTGAGCCTGCCCGTGGCCACTGTTTCCGGTCCCGGCCACGCGCGGTTTGCCTTCGACACGCTCGGCGCGCTCTACACGGCGCTGCATCGGACCTACGAGCTGGGTGTCAGCCTGCCCGATGCGCCGCTTCAGGAGTTTGAGCGCCGGGTGGCGGGCCTGCCCCGAACCACCGAGGCCGAGAGGCTCGTCGTCCAGCGCATCGGGCAGGACATCTTCCGCGAGCGCCTGCTGGATTACTGGCAGGGGCGTTGCCCCCTGACGGGGATCTCCGACCCGGCGCTGCTGCGAGCCTCGCACATCGTGCCGTGGAGCGAGTGCGAAAGCGACGCCGAGCGGCTCGACGTTCATAACGGCCTGCTGCTGTCGGCGCTGTGGGATGCTGCCTTCGACCGTGCGCTCGTCACATTTGACGACCAGGGCAGGCCCGAGTTCTCGGCCAGCCTCAGCGAGCAAGCGCGTGCCGAACTGCGCTGGCGTTCCCCCATTCCGCTAACAGATGGCCATCGTCGACGGTTAGCCCGACATCGCGAGTGCATGCGAGCCGAGCAAAGCTGATTTGCGTGTTTGATGTCTTAGCCAGCCCGAGTTCACACCAAACAGCTTTGTCGACGGTCTCCGGCTCGCTACATTCCTACCCTTTGTTCGCGGCCGCCATTCAGAGGACGATCATTCGATGGTGGCGCTTTCTCCCAGAACGGACCGGTTTTCGCCTTTTCATAACCGTACTCATAAAGAGACCGCATATAGCCTGTATCAAAGTCAGGCGAGGCAGGTGACGGAACATTCCCGTCGATGTAGGTCAGGTTGAATCCAAGCTTGTTGTGCCGGGCGAAGTCAAAGGTGTCGTATAGAATAGACCGAGTTTGCCTCTTTGTGAGCGAGGCAGAACTCCGCGCAGCGATATCCGCGGTGTTGTTCCGCACCACTTGAAAATCTGGGTCAACCTTGTTGTTGATCAAGATATAGATGTCTATATGCAGATCTCGGTTGAAGTTTCCATTCCGTAAAAGGAACGCATCCGGTAGCGTCAGGACGGGCGCCATCACGGCCCCATCCGCATGCATCTCCTCAAAACGACGCCCATTTGCCTCAACGTCGATTAGGATAGGTGGGAATACCACCGGGATGCTTGCCGATGCGGCAACGACGTCCCGAAACAGGTTCAAAGCCTGAGTTGATCCAATCGAAGCAATTCGCCCCATGTCCCAGATCACCGTGCGTTGCGTATCGAGATTGGTGGTTACAATGAAAAGCCTTCTGCCCCTAGCGTGCTCGGCAGAAATTGCTGCGAGCATACGCTGGTCAACATAATGAGCGACGAGCTCGCGCAGACGCGTATTTCCAAACACGCCCGATCTGAAAAGGGCATTCGTAATACTTGGCGATCCGAGAAGACTCTCCGCTATGCCGCTGGTGTATATTTCTTTCAGCGTGGCATCGTAGGTAGACCCAAGAAATGCAAACGGCGCAATCAATGCGCCGGTACTCACCCCCGAAACAACTGAAAACTGCGGGCGAGTGCCGGCTGCGGCCCAGCCGCTCAAAACGCCGGCACCGTAGGCACCGTCGGCACCGCCTCCGGATAGCGCAAGATAGCTATGCGAGCCAGCACGAAGGGGCACGCGCGCTTCATTGGAGAACGTCGATACTGGCTCGTCCGCATATCTCCGCAGATCGTTGAGGTCGAGCACACGCGAGGATAGCGCGTCCTTGGCGGTGTACGGTGTCCGCGGAAGAGAACTGCAGGCGGCAAGAATCGTCATGGCGATGACGACGAACGATAGACGGCCGAGCGCACGGAAAATATTGCTCATTCCCACTCCTAATTGCCCGGAGCATCAAGTTGGTGTCCAGGACTGCGCACGTCGCAGGGCGCGAAGGTCGTCGCGTCCGTTGCGCGCGCGACCGCTCCACATGAGGCAGCGCCTTGTCATTGCGATAGGTGATTGCAAGTTCCGCCCCCGCCGCCGAAAGGCATGAGCGCAGCCGGCGGCGATGCTCTGCGCATTGGCGACGCCGCCGACAAGCCCGTGTTTGCCTGAGAGATCAACGACAGGAAAGATCACGAGCGTCTCGCAGCGAGGCTGTCAGGTTGCAGAACCGATAGCGCCTCGTCGGCGATGACGCTCTCTTCGTCCGTCGCGATGACCAGTATTTTGACGCGCGCGCCAGCGGCGCCAATCGACCGGGCATTGACGACGTTTGCGGCATCCTCCAGCTTGAGCCCGAGCCAGTTGAGACGACGCGCGACCGCGGCGCGCACCGGCGGCTGATTTTCGCCCACGCCCGCCGTGAAGACGACAGCGTCGAGCCCGCCGAGCGTGGCCGCGAGCCGGGCGATTTCGCCGGCGATGCGAAAGCAGAAGAGTTCAAGCGCCTCGGCGGCTTCAGGAGCAGCGCTTTCGATCAATTCGCGACTGTCGGCGCTGATCCCGGAGATGCCGAGGAGCCCGGAGCGACGATAGAGCAGATCCTCGACATCGACCGGGCTCATGCCTTTCTGCATAATGAAATGCAGGACGGCGCCAGGATCCAGCGCGCCGCAGCGGGTCGCCATCGGAACCCCATCCAGGGCGGAGAAGCCCATACTGGTGTCGCGGCTGCGACCGCCCGCCAGTCCGCACAAACTAGCGCCACTGCCAAGATGGGCGACCACGACGCGCGCGCCGGCGAGTTCGGGCTCGCTTTTCGCAATTTCGCTAGCGATAAATTTGTAGGAAAGTCCATGGAAACCGTAGCGTTTCACGCCCTCGTCATGCAGGGCGCTCGGGATCGCGAAGCGACGGACGAGGTCCGGCTGGGTGCGATGGAAAGCCGTGTCGAAAGAGGCAGTTTGCGGCAGCCCGGGTCGCAAGCGGTTGATCGCGCGAACGAGCCGCAACCCCTGCGGCTGATGCAGCGGCGCGAGCGACGTCAGAGCCTGCAAGGTTTCGAGTGCGGCGTCGTCAAGCAGGATTGGCCCGGCGAAGCTGTCGCCGCCGTGGACGATGCGATGGCCGGCAGCGGCGAGTTGATCCATATCGTAGTGCCAGGACAGCCGGCGGAAGGCCTCGCCGAGCACTTCATGCAGTTCGGTGGCAGGGTCGGACTCAAGCGCCACATCGAACGTGTCCGGACCTTCGAGAAGATGGAACCGAAGGGGCGGCTTGTGGAAGTCGATCATCCCCTTCCCGATGCGCCGCGCTTCATCCCCTTCGAGGGCGAACAGCCCGAGCTTCACCGTGGACGATCCCGCATTGAACGTGACAAGCATGCGCTGGCTCATGCGGGTTTGGCTCCCCGCGACCAGCGGAATGCGACGAGCTTGGCGAGCGCAGCAGAGGCGATGCGGGTGCGCAGGGAATCGGCCCGGCTCGTCAGGATGATCGGCGCGCGGGCGCCGAGCACGAGCCCGGCTGCGTCCGCGCCGCCGAAATAGATCAGTTGTTTCGCCAGCATGTTTCCGGCCTCAAGATCCGGTACGAGCAGAATATCCGCCTGACCGGCGACAGGCGAGATTATGCCCTTGGTTCGCGCTGCGTCGGAGTTGATGGCGTTGTCGAAGGCGAGCGGCCCGTCGACACGTGCGCCCGTGATCTGGCCACGAGCCGCCATGACAGTGAGCGCGGCGGCGTCGAGCGTCGATGGCATACGGGGATTGACGGTCTCGACGGCAGTAAGGACGGCAACGAGCGGTTCGACGACGCCGAGCGTGTGCAGAAGGTCGACTGCATTCTGGCAGATGTCGCGCTTGTGATCGAGAGTCGGCTGAATGTTGATCGCCGCATCGGTGACGACAAGCGGCTTCGAGTAGGCGGGCACGCTCATCGCATAGACATGGCTGACGCGACGATCTGTCCGCAGCCCGGAATTCTCGGCGACAACCGCTCCGAGCAGTTCGTCGGTGTGCAGACTCCCCTTCATGAGCGTGGCGACGCGACCGCCGGCGGCAAGCTCGACGGCGCGTGCGGCCGCCGCATGGCTGTGCTCGACGGCTTCGATCGGGATTCCATCAAGCGAGACGCCGGCCTCCTCAGCAGCGGCTCTGATTTTGGTCTCGGGCCCGACGAGAAGCGGCTCGAGCAGACCCTCGTTGCGGAGCTCCACCGCGGCAAGTATGGCATCAGGCGAGCAAGGATGGACAATCGCTGCCTTGAGCACCGGCAGGGTGCGAGCCTCGTTGACGAAATGCTCGTATCGGTCACGCCGTACCAGTGCAACGTCGGGAAGCTGCGTGCGCGGCCATTCGATGGCGCGGTCAGGAGCGATCACGGTCGCCGAGCCGTTCAACACCTCCTCGCCGTGCTGGTTTGCGCCGCGGGTATCGAGTACGACGATGCGCTTTTCCGGCCGCTTCTCCCGGACGGTGACGGTGATGGTGATCGTGTCGCCGGGGGAGACCGGTTTGCGGAAGTGCAGGTCTTGCTCGAGATAAATCGTGCCGGGGCCTGGCAGTTTCGTGCCGAGTACGGCCGAGACCAGCGCGCCAGTCCACATGCCGTGTGCGACGACATGTCCGAAGAAATCGGTCGACGCGAAGACGGGATCGAGATGAACGGGATTTAGGTCGCCGGACACGGTGGCGAAAAGATCGATGTCGTCGGGGCCAACAACACGCACGAGGGAAGCGCTCTCGCCGATCGCGAGGTCGTCGAAGGTGCGATTCCTAAGTAGAGATTGATCCAAGTCTACCTCAGCGTTGATGAACATAGGCTCCCGGTGCGCCAGCTCTACGGTTAAAGCGTTACTCCCCCGCGCATTAGTACATATGCTGACCGCCGTTCATGGCGACGTTGCTGCCGGTCATGAAGGCAGCGGCATCACTCGCGATAAATGCCACCAGCGCCGCGATCTCATCCGGCTGACCAAGGCGGCCAACTGGAATCGCATCGATGATCTTCTGGCGCACGTCCTCGTGCACAGCCATCACCATCTCGGTGACCAGGTAGCCAGGCGAGACGGTGTTGACCGTCACGCCCTTGCGCGCCACCTCTTGCGCCAGCGCCTTGGTGAATCCATGCGCGCCCGCTTTGGCCGCCGAGTAATTGGTCTGGCCAAACTGGCCCTTGCTGCCATTGATCGAAGAAATGTTCACGATGCGTCCCCAACCTCGTTCCACCATCGAGTCAATGAACAGCTTGGTGACATTGAACAGGGAGTCTAGATTAGTGCGCAGCACGGCATCCCAGCCGGCCTTGTCGAGCTTGCGCAGCGAGGCATCGCGGGTGATGCCGGCGTTGTTCACCAGAATGTCGACCCGATGACCATCGGCGTGGATGCGCCGCGCCAGTTCCTGCGTCGATTCGTATTCGGACACATCCACCCCATAGGCGGCGAATGTGTAATTCTGTGCTGCTTGCGCTTGCTGCCACTGGTCAATCGTGGTGTTGCCCGGCGTATGCGTGACGATCACGCGGTGGCCGGCATCGTGCAGAGCACGGGCGATAGCGGCGCCCAATCCCCGGTTGCCTCCGGTCACCAGGGCCGTTCGCTGAGAGGTACTCATAGCGACCTCCTCACTTTTCGGCCTTGCGCTGGGGCGTGGCGGCTGGTGCAGACCAAGGCTGTGTCCATGGCTGAAAAAGATGCGCAAAGGAAGCAGCGTCTCCACTAGCACCGACTGTCTCGGAGACAGACGCCTGCCAGATCGTGAGCGCCTGGCGCAGGCCATCGACAAAGGCGGACTGGCTCTTGGCCGCGGTTTCAGCAAGTGCTTGGGCATCGCCAACGCGGCCCTGATACAGCCGCCGGAACACCTCGGACGGCAGGGTCGCGAGCGTCTGCCAGTCTGCCGCCTGCTGGAGACTCTGGATGCGCGCGGTGGTCTCCTCTACGCTACCAGCGCTGAGCTGTTGCATGGCTTCTAGCCAGCGATGTCCGCTCTCTTGCAGCAAACGGGTGATCTGTAGCTGTAGCTCGGCATTGGCCTTGTAGAGTTGGATGGGCAGTTCGTTGTTCATTGCAGTGCTCCACGGTCACGTTGTGCCCCATGGGGGCAGGTGTGGGCCTTTCCTTGCGAGGTGGCCCGATCAAACCGCGGCAGTTCTGTCTCCGCCGCTGGTGGTCATGTCACGTCATTGCCACGTATGCCCCGGGCGCGTCGCCAAGTGGTGTGTACGTGCTGCCGCCCATGGCAGGCGGCGCTACGCGCCCGGCCGAGCGTTGCGCCAACCACTGCTGCCAGGCCGACCACCAGGAACCCTCCTGCAAAGGCGTCTCGGCGCGCCACATCTGCGGATCGACGTAGCGCTTGCCGGCGGCACGGGTGGCAATCTGGAAGCTGCGCCGGGGATGCCCCGGCTCGCTGACCACGCCGGCGTTGTGCCCACCGCTGGTGAGCACGAAGGTCAACTCCGCATCACTGAGCAGGTGCATCTTGTACACAGAGGGCCAAGGCGCGACGTGATCACGCACTGTGCCGACGATGAACATGGGCACGTCGATGTCGGCGAGCGCCACCGGCCTCCCGCCGACCTGATAGCGTCCCTCTGCCAGATCATTGCACAGATACAGTTGCCGCAGGTACTCGCTGTGCATGCGATACGGCATGCGGGTCACGTCGGCATTCCAGGCCATCAGATCGTTGAAGACTTGCCGCTCACCCAACAGGTATTCGCGAACCTGTCGCGACCAGATCAGGTCACGCGAATTGAGCATCTGGAAC
>ENA-UOUJ01000623-UOUJ01000623.1-activated-sludge-metagenome-genome-assembly--contig:-NODE-623-length-22207-cov-54.157503_pt1 | contig 22207 bp, 21 predicted proteins | sample MGYA00249839_ERZ747224 | MGnify/ENA primary metagenome ERZ747224 (study PRJEB28782, sample SAMN03220277) | activated sludge metagenome | biome: wastewater; feature: sewage sludge; material...
GCCTTTCGCTTTTCACGGTTTGATGACACCCCGCTCGCAGGTTTCGATGAAGATCATTACATTGAAGCCAGCCGCAGCTACCCGCTGGAAGTTGAAAAATTAAGTACGCATTACAGCATATTACGACAACAAACCATACTGTTGTTTGAAGCCATGAACAACGAGATGCTCAATTTTAAAGGCACTGCCAACCAACTGCAGATGAATGCCCGGGGGATTGGTTTTATGTTGGCCGGCCATAATATCCATCATTGCAATGTAATCAGCGAACGGTATCTGAACAAAGGTTGAGGATATTATTCTCCTTTGGTTTGAATCTCTGCGGGTAGATCATCTATTCCACCCAATACGTTAATCACATGCGTGTATCCGGCCTTTACCATTTGTTCGGCTGCCATCATGCTGCGCCTGCCTGATTTGCAATACACATACACCGGTTTGGACTTGTCTGAATATACAGATTGAACGCGCTCCAAAAAAGCATCGTCCTGAACATTAGCCGGTACAGCTCCGCGTACATGGCCCGCCTGGAACTCAGCAGGAGTACGTACATCGAGGATGCGCACATCTTCTTTCTGAATCAGTTGCGCAAAATCGGCAGACTGAATCTGTTCGATGGATTCTTTTTGCTGTGAATTGCAGGAGCTTGCGGCAAAGGTGAATATCAATACAGCCAGTAAACTTTTGATACGGAGTAATTTCATGTTTTTTATTTTAATGGTTTGAAAGATGTTATGGATAAAACAGTTTTATCATCAACAAGGATAATGCCGAAATGATTACCCAGATACTTCCGGCATAAGCAATGGATTTCCATCCGGCTACTTTAAGATCTTGTAAATGGATGGATGCTCCAATCAGGAACAGACTCACCACCATCAGTTGCCTCGCAATTTTGTGTATATCCTGATATACGTCCTTGCCTTCGGGAATAAAAGTGGCAATCACTGCGGCTACGATGAACCCCACAATGAAATACGGTATACTGATTTTGGATGGTTTCCGCACAAACAGTGCGATTACCAGTGTAAGTGGAATAATCCATAACGCCCGGCTCAATTTTACCGTAGTGGCCACGTGTAATGCTTCTGTTCCATATACCTCTGCCGCACCAATCACAGAACTGGTATCGTGAATGGCAATGGCACTCCAAAGGCCAAACTGATATTGCGTTAAATCCAGCATGGTTCCTATGGCCGGGAAAATGAAGAGCGCCACCGCGTTCATAATGAATACTGTACCGATAGCGATGCTGATTCTATCGGATGTTGCATTGAGCACCGGTGAAACAGCCGCAATCGCACTGCCTCCACATATGGCAGTTCCCGATGATATTAACACCGATGTGGTCCGGTCAATTTTAAACACTTTTAAAAAAAGAAACCCCAGCAGAAATACCAGGAGAATGGTGCCGAGCGTCAGTAAAAATCCATCTTTACTTACCTGCAAAGCCACAGCCGCATTCAGCCCAAACCCTAAACCAATGATGGAGTATTGAAGCAATAACTTTGAGTACTTTTTAGTAAGCTGCAGGAATGGGTTGCCCCAAAAAATGGAGATGGCCAGTCCGCCCAATAACGCCAACGGTGCATTCATCCATGGGGTACAACTCGCTATGAATAAGATTATAAATACTGCCCTTTGCATCATACTGTTATCCTGTGGTTGTGAACATGCAAGTTGATTGAAATCCAATCTGCACTGTGTAACAAAAGTTACAAAGTACTGATTTATTCCCTACTTGTGCGGTTCAATAAGTTGGCATGATGCGTTCATTGTCGTTCAGGTATGCCGGGTCAAAAAATATCGTATTGCAAAATGGTTTAATCTAGTTTGTTTCCTAATTTTAGAACCCAAGGGCGGATGTCCGTTTCACTGAAATAAACTCAATGGTATGTCACCAAGATTAAGCAATTTCAAACGCGTGCTGGGTTTAGCATGTATTGTTTCACTGTTTTCGGCCTGTGCTAACAAAACCGGAGAGGAATCTGTACCTGCAGCAACAGAGGTTAAAGAAGTAAAACCGGATGTGCCGGTGGGAGACAATAGCCGGAATGCACTGGATTGGCCGGGAAAATATACAGGCGTTTTACCCTGTGCAGATTGTGAGGGGATTGAAACCACGATTGAATTAAAGAGTGATAATACGTATGAGTTTGAGGCTTCTTATCTGGGAAAAGAAAAGCCCGCCAAATTGGAGTATCATGGTGCGTTCACCTGGGATGCTGCCGGAGGTAAGATTCAGCTCGAAGGCATCAAAGACGGAGCTTCCTGGTTTTTAGTGGGCGAAAATAAATTGATTCAACTCGATTTGAATGGAGAGCGAATTACCGGCGACCTCGCCGCGAGATATGAACTGGCGAAACAGCCGTAATTTAAAACACATAAAGTACACTACTCATGAAAACGGTTTTAAGTTTAATATCAACAATCATGCTGATGACAGCCTGCAACTCATCTCAATATTATAATGCATCGCGCCAGGTTAGCCTGGAAGATACACACTGGAAGTTGATTGAACTCAATGGCAAACCCGTTACGGTCGACGATGTGAGCCGGGAAGCCTTTATTCAACTGATTGCAGAAAGCGGCCGTGTTACCGGTAACGGCGGATGCAATGTAATGAGCGGAACGTATGAACTGTCATCCCCCAACCGCATTCAGTTTTCAAAAATGGCATCCACCAAAATGGCATGCGAAAAAATGGATGTGGAAGATCGGTTTCATAAAGCCCTTGAATCGGCAGACAGTTACTACCTCAAAGGCGATACCCTTCAGTTGATCCGGGCACGTATGGCCCCACTGGCCATTTTTATTGCGGGAGATGGAAAGTAATGTGTTGTTGAATCTGATTGTGTGGAATCTTAAACATTAAAGAAGTGGCGGTTGTGTGGCAGATGAAACGCTTTTTTTTATTTTTTCATTCGAAATGAAAATTCTTAAAATAAATCAATAACTTTCGTTGATTTTTGATTCGCCCCTTACCAAACACCTCCTCTCCACCTTCAAGAAAATGATGATCCGTTTAAATGACGGGCAGGTACGTTTTTATTTAAAATTAAAACTGTTTATGAAGAAAAATTGCCACAATTCATCTTGTAACCAAAACCAACTGTTGAGGTTGGGTGCCACTATCACCTCCAGTGCAAAGTTTTTACTGCTATTGGTGATGGTAAGTTGTAGTCTGACTATTCAGGCACAAAACAATGAGGATCCAACATGGAAAGGGAAAGGTGTTTCCATTCCTGAAGGATATCAGCCACGGGAGATTAAAGACATTTTCGCCCGTAATGCTGTTACGTACGAGGACATGCGCGAGCAAGCCAAGTTTTTCCCTTATATGCCGGGAGAACTGGTTGTTGCCGTTGAATTGAATATGAGTAAAGCGGATGCTCGGCAGTATCTCAAAAATGCATCCTGGAGTAAAATATTTGGTGCCTTGGAAGTGCAACAGAAATCGGTTGTACTGGTACATGCATTAAAAAATGGAACCACCGTTGCGTTGGTTCATTTCAACCTGCCTCTGATTGCCGATGTGTTGGAAACTGTGAAGAGGTTAGAGAATGTACCTGGTGTATTGTGGAGCTCGCCTAATTTTTATATAGAGGGAGATCCCAGAGATTATACACCTAACGATCCCCGTTATGCAGAGCAATATCATCACATAACCATGAAGAATAATCTGGCCTGGGATATAACGAAAGGTAGTCCTTCCGTTGTTGTTGCCGTTACCGATGATGGAGTAGCTATCACCCATCCTGACCTGGCTGAAAATATCTGGGTGAATACAGGTGAAATTGCAGGCGATGGTATCGACAACGACAATAACGGATATATTGATGATGTGAATGGCTGGGATTTCAGTTTTAATAACAATAACCCAAACCCCAATGTAACCGGTGATTCACATGGTACGCATGTGGGCGGAATTATTGCTGCGCGTATGGACAACAATACAGGTGTTACCGGGGTAGCAGGGTTTTCTAAAGTGATGCCTATTCAGTTTTATGGAACAGGCGGTGCAGCCTGGACTGCCACCATGGTGAGTGAAAGTTTTGCCTATGCGGTTGACAATGGGGCGCAAATCATCAATACCAGTTATAATGTAGATGGATTTTCCAGCAACCCGATATATCTGGCCGGTGCACAGTATGTATTGGATCAGGGGGTGTTGTATTTTAACTCAGCCGGTAACAATAACCAGTTGAATCCACCTCGCCAGGTGGTAACTCAGGCTTTATTTGTAGCCAGCACAACTTCTACTGATCAAAGAAGCAGTTTCAGCAATTATGGGGTAGGTATTGATATTTCAGCCCCAGGATCAGGTATATTGTCAACCGTTACGGGGGATACCTATCAGTTTTATAATGGCACCAGTATGGCAACCCCTAATGCTGCCGGCGCTGCAGCCCTGATTTGGTCAGCCAACCCGGGTTGGAATCATTATCAGGTTGCCGCCCAGTTACTGGGTATGGCAGATGATATTCATCCGGTTAATCCAACCATGATTGGTTATCTGGGAAGTGGCCGTGTGAACTCCTTTGCCAGTGTATCTCAGACACTCCCAGCCCCTAAGGTGAAAACATTAACAGGTATTCCGGCACAAGGAGCCAATACCTCCGATGATATTTCTACTTTTCAACTTGCATTTAATCAGGTGATGGATCCTGTTTCAGTGAATAATATGAACCATTTCGAACTTCGCAATGCGGGACCGAATAACACTTTCGGAGACGGCGATGATGTATTGTATACGCTCACCGCATCGGGGACTTACCGCATCGGAACGAATTCGTTAACGTACAATATTACTCAGGGGGTACTTCCCTGCGGACTCTATCGTTTAACCGTTTTTGCAGGTGGTGTTAAAAATCCATTTGACACCCCACTGGATGGTGACGGGAACGGAAATGGAGGAGATAACTTTGTACGCGAGTTTTCCATTTCTCCCGACTTGTATGTGGATGCTGATAATGATGGATATGGTACGGGCGCTCCGGTTCCCGGCGTATTGGGCTGTGTAGCTCCTTCCGGTTATTCTTATGTAACGGGCGATTGTGATGATACCAATGAAGATATTAACCCGGGAGCCCCTGAAGTATGTAATGGAATAGACGATAACTGTGATAACATCATTGACTTTTCCGTTCTTGGAGGATCAACTGGATTAACTTTTAGCAACCCGGCTCCATTGACCATTCCGTCCAGTGGTTCCAATGCACCTGCTTCACTATATCCATCGCCCATTACTGTGTCAGGTATCAACGCACCGGTTGCTAAGGTTACAGTGAAAATCAATAAACTCAGTCACACCTGGGTGAATGACGTGGATATTTTACTCGTTAGTCCGCTGGGAGATAAGATGGTTATTTTCTCTGATGTAGGAGTAAGCCAACCTGACCCTGTAGACGCAGTTATTGTATTAGACGATGATGCACCTACTGTATTAACTGCAACATCAACTATTACTTCCGGTACTTTTAAACCGGTTAACGTAAATACTACCGATCCATTCCCTGCTCCGGCCCCTGCCGGTCCGTATGAAAGTCCTGCACCAGCCGGAAGCGCAACCCTCAATGGAGTTTTTGCCGGTAAAGATCCCAATGGTGTTTGGAACCTGTATGTAATGGATGATACAAATTTGGATGGCGGTAGCATCAGCGAAGGATGGGAAATTTCGTTTATTACTTTAACACCGGTTTGCAACACCATCTCAGCTCCGGTTGTTGACCTTATACAACCATCATGTACAACGCCAACCGGTACCATTGAAGTAACCAGTCCTACAGGCCCGGGATTCACCTACAGTATCGGAGGGGCTTATCAAAGTAACCCGGTATTTAGTGGCTTAACACCAGGAAGCTATTCCGTAACCGTACAGGATGATAACAGCAATATATCTCCGGCTACAGATGTAACAATCAATCCGGTTAGCGGTATACCCGCTATGCCGGGTGAAGTGTTTGGAATTGCCAACGTGTGTTCTTATGCGGGTGCTGATATCCCTCTAACTTATTCAGTAGCTAGCGTGCCGGGTGCTACAAACTATACATGGACTTTGCCGCCTACTGTAACACTCCTGAGCGGGCAAGGCACTTCAACCATTACAGTAACCATAAGTGCCGGCTTCCTGTCATCGTCTAACCGACTGATTAGGGTAACGGCCTCCAATGATTGCGGTACCAGCGCGGCCAGAAACTACTGGCTTAAATCACAACTGCCAGGAACTCCGACATCTATTCAAGCCACATCGTTCGATGTGTGCGCTAGTATAGCATCCGCAACTCCTATTCAGTTTTCTATTCCCAAAATTCCGGGAGCTACATCTTATTTATGGACTGCCCAAAATGGTAGCACCAACATTACACATGTAAACGGACCAGGAGAGAACGATACCCTTGTGTTGATTTCGTTCAACAACACATTTACAACCAGTGCCATTACTGTTCAGGCAGTGAATAACTGTGGGGTAAGTGGAATTCGATCCATCACTATGTCGGCTGTTTTACCAAGCCAGCCAGGATTAATTTCCGGCCCAACAAACATTTGTCAGCATATAGGTCCGGATGCATCGCCTGCAGTTTACAGCGTTCAACCTCAATCCAGTGTTACCAATTACCAATGGGATATTCCTGTAGGAGCTATCAATGTAACCGGACAGGGAACACCCACCATTTCCTTCCTGTATCCGGCCAATTATTCCGGGTCAAGTATTTCTGTAACTGCACAGAATGGTTGTGGTTCCAGCGCACCTCGCGTGTTGCGTTTAAGCAGCCTCAATCCGGGCGCACCAGGTGAAATAGATTTTGTACAAACTGGATTCTGCCCTGATAGAATTTTCACTTACTCAGTAACGTCTATTCCTTCGAATGCCAGTTACATGCTTTGGACTGTTCCGGCAGGTGCGGTAATATTAAGCGGACAAGGTACTGCAAGTATATCAGTGTCTTATCCTAGTGTAGCCATTGCGGGTACAGTAACGGTAACGGCTACCAACAATTGTGGCAGCAGCTCTACCAGGGTGCTGAAAATAAAACTTGAACAGTGTGGTCCACCGGCGCCACCACCTCCTGCACCATTTGTTTCTAATGGCAAACTGGATGTGCAGTTGTTCCCTAACCCAACTAACGGTAACGTACGTATGCAATTGAAAGGCAACGATATGAAGATGGTGTGGGTTCGACTGCTGGATATGCATGGCCGTCAGATGAAACAGTTTCAGATGATGCCGGATGCGATGAAAAGCTTCGGTGATGATCTTAAACCCGGGATGTACATGGTAGAAATTATTCAGGGTAACAACCGGGTAGTTAAAAAACTGATCAGGTTGTAATAAAACCTCTTGACATTTTAAATCTCTGCTGTACACCACAGCAGAGATTTTTTTTTATATGTGAAATGAATGAAAATATGCTTCACTGAATGTATACAATCCCTCATGGGCTAACTCAAAATCCTTATTTTTACGGATGAAGTTAAAGTCGCTGATTCCACACTGGACCATGTTTATGCCCGCCGCAGCATGGTTGTTGTACTTATTGAAATCTTCTGAAACCTCCCAGTTATATGCGTTTTTACTTGCGTTTGGACTCATAGGAGTGGTAATGTCTGCTGTTCACCACGCCGAAGTGGTGGCCCATAAGGTTGGGGAACCCTTTGGCACACTGGTGCTTGCAGTGGCTATCACCATCATTGAAGTTTCACTGATTGTTTCTTTAATGCTTGCCGGTGGTCCTGAAACTTCTACATTAGCTCGAGATACTGTATTTGCCGCTATTATGATTATCCTTACCGGTATCATCGGTATCTGTTTACTCGTGGGCGGTTTTAAGTTTAAAGAACAGGCTTTCGGTGAATTCGGCGTGAGTGCTGCCCTGGTTACCTTAACGGCCATCTCTATTTTAACCTTGGTATTGCCCAATTTTACCACATCCATTCCCGGACCAACATACAGCCTGAGCCAGCTGATTTTTATCGCAGCGGTATCACTGGTAATTTATGGCGCATTTGTTTTTATACAAACCGGCCGGCATCGTGATTATTTTTTGCCTGAAGTAGATAATGGTTCGGAAGAATCTCATGCAGAACCACCAACGTTATTTGAGACTTTCCTAAGTTTGGCCTTGTTGCTGGTTTGTTTAGTGGCTGTAGTGTTGATTGCCAAAACCCTCGCGCCAACTATCGAAAAAGGAGTGGTTGAGTTCGGTGCTCCTAAATCAATAGTAGGTATTATTGTGGCCTTTGTAATTCTGCTCCCCGAAGGGATTGCTGCATTCAAAGCCGCCCGAAAAAACAGATTGCAAACCAGTCTGAACCTGGCATTGGGATCTGCTCTGGCGAGTATCGGATTAACCATACCTGCGGTAGCTATAGTGGCAGCAACTACTGATTTAGGCGTTACGCTGGGGATTGATATGAAGTCTATTGTGTTGCTGATGCTTTCTTTATTAACCATCATTATCTCATTCGGATCGGGTAAAACCAATGTATTGCAGGGAGTGGTGCTGCTGGTGATTTTTGCCGTCTATCTTTTTACCTCAATCGTGCCTTAATGGTTGATGTAGATGCCTAAACATTCAGGTAACGTGTATGCGTAGCTGTCATGATACACACGTTAGATGTTTGCTGGTACAATAGCATTAGGTTAACTGGCAATATGTTTATCGAGTAATGTTTTGTGGGTGTTGCAGCAGTTTTTCAAGATGAACTATAAAGTTTGAGGTATTGCATGCACTTTCATCCGGTAACTTATAGGGATATTGTTTGTATAACTCCATTGCTGCAGTTAATGTGAAATCTTTCTGTGCTATGTATGGGGCTATTCCACTGGTAGCAAGATGCCTGGCAAGATATTCCTGCTCCGGCTGGCCGGGGGTGGGAATCAACACGGCTTTTTTACCCAGGTGTATTAAGTCCATTACGCTGCTATATCCACTCCTGCAGATGATACACGATGCTGACGAAATCAGTTTCGACAATAAATCGCGCGAAGCATTTGGATAGTACGTTTTGTTTCCTTCCTGTACTGGTTCAGTAGCATCCTGTGGTAATCCGCGAATAAAACTCACCGGTTGCGGAAAGGATTTTAGTTCCTGCATCAACTGCTCTTCCCATTGCGTGCGTAATGGTTCTGGTCCGGATAACAATATCAATATATGATCTTCCTGTACCGGCACATCTGCGGGGTCAATGCCTGATAGCCATCCAATATACTCCACAGGAACATCCGGCAGGTATTTCGGGTGCGACAGGCTGCCCGCAGCACTCAAGCCAGAAGCTACATCCGGCACCCAGCAGGTGTTAAAACGCCTGAGTTTACGGAACTTTATTTTTTGAATCATCCGATCAATTACTCTACCCAATCCGGTTTTCAGGCCCAGCTGATGCGTGATGAAAATGGATGGTATCGCAGGATGATACATCCCAAAACGGTTGTCGGATATTATCGCATCGAAGCAGTGTATCTCTTGCTGCTCTTGAAGCCACTCATGTTCTTTTCGGGTTTGTTGAATGAGTTTCGGGATTTGTTGAATAATCCGAACGGCAAAAAGTAACGGTGTGCGGCTATACGTAAACGTGTGGGCAGGAATGCGGAGGTGTAGTAACTCCGGAAATACCTGTTGCAACAATATGCCCGACGGTCCCGAGGCAGCTATCACCACCTCGTATTGGTGTTCCATCAACTTCCGGATGATGGGAATGCAACGTGTGGCATGGCCTAAGCCCCAGTCGAGTGGTGAAACCAATACTTTTTTATGCACTCCCTCCATCATTTAAATGCCGGTAAGGTATATCCGATTGCGTGTAAAGGTAGAAAAACTAATAAAGCACAAACCGCTAAAATATAATGGAACAGACTGAAATTATTTTCTCACAGAATAAAAGAGTAATTTGAATCATCCTATTCATTTATGATTCAGACAGACTCACACATTGAACATTCGCCGGAAGAAGGTTTTACCGGACTTTCAGATGCTGAAGTTGAGGTATTGTTACAGAAACATGGCCCCAACAAGCCGGTACATAAGAGGAGTACTTTTTTTGAATACATTCTCTCCGTAGCTACTGAGCCCATGTTTGTTTTGTTGCTTACAGCCTGTAGTATTTATTTTTTATTGGGCGAAAACGCGGAAGCCATCACACTGCTTGCCGCATTATGTTTTGTGGCAGGTATCGATGTGTTTCAATCTTTTCGAAGCCAGAAAGCCATCAAGGCACTATCTGCCATTATCCGCAAGAAAGCCCTGGTTATCCGCAATGGTGAAAATGTTCACATTCATACAGATAACATTGTGCCCGGTGATGTACTGATATGTGCAGAAGGTGAAGTAGTTCCGGCTGATGCTCAGATTGTTCAATCCAATGATTTCGCAGTCAACGAATCGGTGCTTACCGGAGAGTCGGCAGCGGTGCAAAAGTTTACAGGCGATAAAATTCTTCAGGGCACGCTGGTAGTGAGCGGCTATTGTAAAGCCATGGTAACAGCCACCGGAAAAGATACCACGCTCTCCGGCATCAGTGAGTTGGTGTCTACTACCGGTAAGGAGAAAACGCCGTTGCAATTGAAGGTGGGCAAATTTGTACGCGCCATGGTCATTTGGGGAGCACTGGCTTTTCTTTTTGTTTGGAGCTACTACTGGTGGCAAAGCGGGAATTTTTTAACAGGACTGCTACATGGATTAACCATGGCCATGTCGGTGTTGCCCGAAGAGATACCGGTAGCCTTTTCTACCTTCATGGCATTAGGCGCCTACAGGTTATTGCAAAAGGGCATCATCGCCCGCAGCCCGCGCGTAGTGGAAACGTTGGGAGCCGCTACCGTGATCTGTCTGGATAAAACGGGCACCCTTACTCAAAACCTGATGCATGTAACACATACGTACGATGCATTGTCTGACGAGGTCAGTGATTTTAATGAGCAGGTAACCCCGAATCTTGTGCTGGAATATGCCATGTGGGCGAGTGAAATTTCACCTTTCGACCCGATGGAGCAGTCTGTTCATCATTTTTATGGTAAGGCATTTCAGGTAGATGAACGCCCGAACACCCGGATGATTAAAGAGTATCCATTGGCAGGCCATCCTCCGGTAATGACACATATTTTTCGTCACAACAACGGCAATATCATTATTGGTTGTAAAGGAGCACTGGAAGGCGTATTGTCTATGTGCGATGTACCTCAGGAAAAGAAACAACAAATCCTTCAACGTGGTGAAGCATACGCTGCTCAGGGTTACAGGGTACTGGGCGTAGCCAGAGGGCACTGGAATAACGATTCATTTCCTGAAACACAGAACGAAATTCCTTGCACTTTCCTGGGCATCATCACATTCTACGACCCGCCGGATCCGCATATCCCTGACGTGATTCGTTCGTTTTACGATGCCGGGGTGGATGTGAAAATGATCACAGGAGATTATCCTGAAACCGCACTCGCAATCGCCAGACAAACCGGAATACATACCAGTGCCTGTTTACAGGGAACCGACATTCAGCAGATGAGTGATAGTGAACTGGCAACAGTAGTTCAACAAACACCCGTGTTCGCACGCGTTAACCCCGTGCTGAAGCTGCGAATCATTGAGGCACTGAAACAACAGGGTGAGATTGTTTCCATGACCGGCGATGGCGTGAATGATGCTCCGGCATTAAAAGCCGCACATATCGGAATTGCAATGGGTAAGCGCGGCACCGATGTAGCCCGTGGTGCGGCAGGACTGGTACTATCAAAAGATGATATCGGGAAAATGACTGATGCTATTTACCTCGGACGACGCATCAACAGCAACTTCCTGAAGGCGATCCGTTACATCATTTCAATTCATATTCCCATCATTTTACTGGTAATGTTTCCGGCATTTTTTAATTGGATGCCCGGGATGCTTTTCTCGCCCGTACACGTCATTTTCCTTGAACTGCTCATGGGGCCTACATGCTCTATTGTGTATGAAAATGAACATACACCGGTGTCAGATTTAAGTCGCCCGGTTGAATCAGGATCTTCATTACTGCAACGTTCTCAGTTAGGCATTACCGTTATGCAGGGGCTGATGATTGCGACAGGTTGTACAGCGGCAGGTTTTTATGCGTATAGTCACAATTTAAATGAATCGGCTATTCGTACTTACGTTTTTACCACACTGGTGCTCAGCAACATCCTGCTTACCCTCGTAAATCGTTCTTTTAAAAAATCAATATGGCATACCATTCAGGTTAAAAACCGTTTAATGCCATGGATGTTGAGTATCACTTTGTTGCTGCTCATAATCATCGTATATGTGCCTCAGGCCAATCAGATTTTTCAGGTCATTCCACTGAAACCCGCAGAGTGGGTGGTTCCCGTTTTACTCGCGGTGATATCTACGGGCTGGATTGAGATATGGAAGCTTTTCAATACACGGAAGTAATTATTATGTATATTCATATAGAATAATATATAAACTTAAATCCAGCACAAATGAATCAGACATATATTCATCTGTTGATGAACCATATTCCCGTGGTAGGAACAATTTTTGCATTATTCGTTTTGTTGTACGGCATCATGAAGAGGTCGTATCATACGCAAAGGGCAGCTTATTTTTTATTGATTCTGGCGGCCATTGGATCAGGGATTACCTTCTTCACCGGTGAAGGTGCTGAAGAGTTCGTGGAGGATTGGGCAGGCTTTTCAAAATCTGCAATTGAGGATCATGAAGATGTAGGAAAGCTGGCATGGTTATCCATGCTGTTGGTGGCAGTAGGAGCGGCAGGTGCGCTGATTTTGATGAAGAAAAAATCTGATTTGTATCGTTCATACAGTTACATCATGGTTTTAATTGTGGCGGTTAGTATTTCTGTTTCTGCCTATGCCGGCTTTCTGGGTGGAAAGATCCGGCATACTGAAGTTCATGGTACCGCACAGGATGTTTCCGATCCTGATGAATAAGATTAAGTGGCTTTTAATTTCCTCCGGTTTATTTAATTGTTTTCAGTTGTACTAAATTTCATCTACCGTGTATGCTTAGAGTGTCGTTGAAGATTTTCATTGAAAAATCAGTATCCTCTCGTTATCTTACGGATAATTTATAATCATTCAATCTCATTTTCATGAAGTTGTTGCAAAAACTTGTGGGGTGTTCTTTCTTTTTATGCGCATTGAGTTTTCATGCCTCTGCTCAGATAACCGCGTTAACCAGCACCGGAAGGGAGGTGTTTTTATATGAGGATGGGCGTTGGGAATATGCTGTAGATGCACCATCCGAAAAAATAGAGTACGGCGAAAATAAGGGCACATTTAAAAAACCTTCCGGAGCACGTTTTCCCGTAAAGAGCAATAAGGTGAACCTGACGGTTTATATGGATGCATCCAAATGGACATTTTCAAAAGGATTAGCTGATGACGCTTCAGAATATAAGTTTCAATTGAAAGGTGAAGATGCCTACGCAATGATGATTACCGAACGCGCTGAAATCCCCATTGAAGCTCTTGCACAAATCGCACTGTCTAACGCCCGCGAAGTAGCCAGCGACGCGGAAATTGTAATGGCCGAGTACAGAAATGTCAATAATATCCGGGTGCTTTGTTTGCAAATGAAAGGAACCATGCAGGGAATCAAGTTCATGTATTATGGATATTATTATTCCAACGAAAACGGCTCCATCCAGTTTGTAACCTATACCGTTCAAAATTTATTTGAATCTTATAAGAAAGAAATGGAACTGTTGTTGAACGGCCTCATGGAAAACGATTAGTCGCTACCCTGTGTGTTTAATCCCCTTTTTTCATAGAGATGGTCTAATAAGCTTAACTTTTCATACTTCCCGTAATCCGAAACATGGAGGTAAATGAGTGTGGCCTGTATGTTTACATGGCCCAGCCATTTCTGAATCTGAACGATGTTTACTCCCGACTCCAACAGGTGTGTGGCGTAGGTATGCCGCAGTGTATGCACCGATACCCTTTTGTGTATTCCGGCCCTTTTCACAGCCTGTTGAACAGCCCACTGTACTCCTTTTTGAGAATATCTCCGGTCAAAATCACCTCCACTATCCAGATCAATTTTTTGGGATCCCCTGGTGTTAAACACCCATTTTGGATTGCTTTGTTTTTCAATGTATTTTTTTAGTTGATGGCTTAATGATTTTCCCATTGGTACGATGCGCTCACGGTTTCCTTTGCCATGTCGGATGTGAATAGTCATCCGGTCGAAATCAATATCCCTCACTTCAAGTAGTCTTACCTCTTTGCACCTCATCCCGCATTCATATAATAAGCTGATGAGTAAACGATGTTTCTCCATCATCCTAACATTGAGCAACTGCATCACTTCTTTGATGCTTAACACCACAGGCAAGCGGTTAGTATGCTTAATTGACGGGAGTTTTGAGTGTTTTCGTTTAAGTTTTAACGCTCTGAACATATAACTCAATCCATAGACGGTAAATTTGAAATAACTCAATGAAGGTGTTTTGTTTTTTTGTTTGAGGTAGTATAAGTATTCATCAATCTCAAACTGAGTAATGGTATCTGGTCGTTTATTAAAGTGCATTGAAATGGCTGCTATGTGCCTCAGGTAATTTTTAAAAGTGCTGGAGCTGGTCCCGTTGTTGATCATGTGCTTCTTGAGCTGCTCCAGAATGTTTTTGAATCCGGGTATTTGTTTCGTTGCTTGTGTGATGATTGAATGTTGCTGGAAGTTGATTTCGAATTCTTCTGTCATTTTAAAAAATTTGAACACAAAAACGTTATCCTGCGCACCTTATTTTATAAACTGTGGAATTAAATTCTTTTTTTCTGCCATAATGTATATTTTACAATACTAAAAGTTGCTTGAATGAAAATCATATTAGCCATAGGGGCCGGAAGCATGTTGGGAGGAGTGCTCAGGTATCTGATGGTTTTGTGGTGCGGACAAAAACACACCAGTGATTTTCCTGTAGGTACGTTGCTCGTGAACCTGTTGGGTTGTCTGCTCATCGGCGTAATGTTCCACCTCAGCGAGCACTGGAATCTTTCACCTGAATGGCGCATGGCCATTACTACCGGGCTATTGGGTGGATTCACTACCTTTTCCGCCTTTTCCATGGAAACAATGGCTATGCTCCGGGGTGGGTACACCGGGGCTGCATTGTTGTACTTGCTGATGAGTGTAGGAGGAGGGCTTTTAGCTACACTGGCGGGCTTCGCTTTAACGAAATGGATAACCGCTACCTGATCGTCAGAATTAAAAACATACAAAATGACCAGATGGATTCTACACTTATTTGTAGTGCTGATGCTGTGGTGTAATAACGGTATCGCTCAAACGAACTGGTTGCATGCGGCACCCAAGGCCGGTGAGCTGCCCTTCGAGGTGGCTATTGAGTACAAAAAATCAGACGTGGGTAAACATCTGGATTCTTTGCAATGGATTAAAGCCGGGTTGCAGAAACTGGAAGCGTATAACGGCTTGTTTAAATACTACCTGAATGGATATGTTCCATCAGGAACAGATACACTGTATATCCTTTCCAGGGTGCACACCGAAGAACTGATTCAATGGGTTTGCCTGTTTGATAAAAATGGTGTGCTGTCGGATTACATCATGGCCGCATACGACAACAGTGAAGGGTTCCTGATCCGGGAAACTAAATTGTTACCCAACGGATTGATAGAAGTAAATGAATACAGTGAAATAGAAGGAACCGAGGAGCAATTTAAGTTTACCATCAACGGATTAAAATTCCGGAAATCCAATTAGTTTCCATCACCCATGGTTTTGTTGATTTTACCAATATTCAAACTGTTGGCCATGGCCATAAATATCTGATAATATGCACCTTCTTTGGCAAATAATGCCTCATGCGTACCCTGTTCGGCAACAGAGCCTTTTTCCATGACTATAATGTTTTCAGCATCTATAATCTGAGCAATGCTGTGCGAGATGATGATTACCGTTCGGTTTTTTTTGATGGCATCCAGGCTCTGCTTGATTTGTTCTGTGGCAATAGCATCCAGACTGGCCGTTGGTTCATCCAGAAAAATAATGGCCGGATCTTTTAAAAATAATCTGGCGATGGCAATCCGCTGTTGCTGTCCGCCTGAAAGTTGTCTCGCATCTGCGTCATAGCCGTTATTCAACTGCATGATTTGTTCATGAATATAGGCTTTACGTGCCGCTTGTTCCACCTCTTCCTGTGTAGCGTCCGGCTTTCCGTATTGAATGTTTTCTCTGATGCTTCCCTGAAAAATATGATTCTTCTGCAGTACAATTCCAATATTTTTCCTGAGGTGATGTGTATCAATATCACGGATATCTGTGCCGTCCAATGTAATGTTACCGCTATCCGGTTCGTATAATTTATCGAGGAGATTAATCAACGTGCTTTTCCCCGCACCACTTAACCCTACCAGTGCAGTAATTTTATTGGCCGGAATATCTACACTAACATTTTGCAGGGCCTGATTGCCATTGGGATATCTGAAACTAACATTGTTCAGCCTGAAATTTCCCTGTATGTTTTCGGGTTGAAGGTGACCGCCCTGCTCTTGTTCATTAGTGGCTTCAACAATATCAAAAAAACCCTCTGAATAGATTAAGGCATCATTGATTTCGTCGTATATCCGGTGCAGTTGCCGTATAGGAGCCGAAACGTTGTTGAAGAGTAAAATGTGAAACATGATGGCACCGATACTCATAGTGCCGTTTAATACAAAATAGGCTGTAAGCAGTATGATGGCCACCACGCCAAATTGCTCCAGAAATACTTTCACACTGTCGAACAGAAAACTCAGCTTGCGCGTTTGCATTTGATTTTCTGTGATGTTGTACTGGATGTTACGGTGTTTGGTAGCTTCTGCAGATTCATTTACAAATGATTTTATTACCGTAATGGATTCTATTAAACTGATGATGCTGTTGTTTTTGGTTTCTCGATAGGTACGCATTCTCCTGCGAAAACCACTCAGCTTTTTGGCCTGCAACTTTCCAATGTAAAAGTACAGGGGTATAATCAGCAAACTGGTGATTCCTATATATACATTTGCGAGGAACATGAATACCAGCGCGGTGATGGAGTTGGCAAACAACGGCAGTATATCGATAAAGAAGTTTTGTACCAAACGCGTTAAACTCGATATGCCCATGTCAATACGCGTTTGCAGTTTGCCGCTTTCGTTTTCTGACGAGGTGTAAAATGCCATCCGGTAGGAAAGTATCTTCTCTACAATCAACTGCGCCAGGTCCCTGGAAATTTCAATCCGGAGTTTCTCGCCATAAAATTTTTGTCCGAATTGTACCAGCGCGAACATGATTTCTTTGGATAATAGTATGATGCTGATGGTAGCCAGGATGTGATAACCGCTGGTTAAGGTGGCTCCATCTGCAATCAGTGAACTGATTGAGTCAACGGTGTAACGTAATACATGTGCATTCACCTGTGCCAGAAACGACCCTATGATGGTTAACAGCAAAGTGCCCAAAACCAGCCAACGGTAAGGTTTTACGAACGGGGAGATTTTTCTGAACAGCTGGAATATTGTCATGTGCTCATTCTGATGTTCTAAAGTTAACAACTAGTTCACAAAGTGAAACTCAGTTATTACACACGGATGTGTTAGGTTTAGTGTGTTCATTCTGACTTCCAAGGCAGAAATCTTTTTCACCCTCTCACAGTTTGCGTATGAAAGTTATTGTTATTTGCTGTTCTATGCTTTGTATGTTGATGATAAGTTGTCAGCACAAACAAGCGGAGAAGCCGATGGAAGAAACGTCGTCTGCAGGTCATGCGGCCGGTGATATTTTTTCTGGCGGATTAACCATTGCAGAACGTTTCCCGGCACCCTCAGGTTATAAGCGCAAACCGGTTCCGGAAAATTCTTTCGCATTTTATTTGCGAAACCTGCCCCTCAAACCTCATGGAGCAAAAGTGCAGTATTACAATGGAGCAATTAAAGACAAGGCAGGAGTGTATACGGCGGTAGTAGATTTGCCCATTGGAAACAGGGATTTACATCAATGTGCTGATGCCGTGATGCGTCTGTATGCAGAATATCTGTATCAGCAAAAACGATACAACGATATCTGCTTCAATTTTTTATCTGATGGAAAACCCCGGTGTTTCGACGAACATGTTGCCGGCAACCGGTCGTACCAGTCTTTCTGGAAATACATGGAGTATGTATTTGCCTTTGCCAATACCAGTTCATTGTACGATCAGATGCTACCAGTAAAGCATATACGTGATTTAAAACCGGGCGATGTTTTTATAGAAAAGAAAACCCCTTATGGCCATGCAGTACTTGTGGCCGATATGGCAGTGGACGATGCCGGAAATGCACTCTACCTGCTGGTTCAGAGTTATATGCCCGCACAGGAAATTCAGGTGTTGGTGAATCCGTCAGACAGTCACCTCTCTCCCTGGTACAAAATCACCAACGGCACACTGGTAACCCCCGAATGGCGGTTTCAGCCTCATCACGCACGGAAATTTTAATACTGAAGATTCGGGGTGTAACCCATGGTAATCACCAAAAGCGTACCTTAAATCGTAAATGAATAGCGCATTATTTTACCGACACGATAGAATAGGTGTCGTTGCCAAGAGTGAAACTGTCACCCGCTTTTTTGCCTGCCATAGCCCGGTAGGCCGGCGCATCCAGCGATACCCCCAGCAATTCCTTGCCAAACGCCTGCATACTGGCAAAGCCCGAACCAATGAAGAACATTTTGTCGCCTGCATCAACCAGTGCCCCGGGAGCAATTTCATCTTTTTCCAGGCCTTCGTATTGTTTTAATTTATCCAGCTCGGCTTTAGCATTGTCCAACATAACCCTCATCCTCATCTCCATTTCTTTAGCGTTTGTTTGATTGGATAAATCTTCAGGGTCGATAGTACCTCCGGTTTCATCAATATCCGATTCTTCACGGTATTCTTCACTGGAAGTAATCATGCTGTCAACAATCTTTTGTTGCTCTTCAATAATTTTCTCCAAAATGGCTGCCTTGTTCATACTGTATATTTAAATGATTCAATCTGTATATGTTCAAATGTAGCGCAAATAGACATATTTTTTGGCAATGGGCAGATATGATTTATCTTACTGTGTTAACTGATCACAAACATCAATTTCAAGAGTATGAAATGGATTTTCATCTGCGGTTTGATATTTTCCATGCAAACCACATTTTCACAGCCTGTATCGGTTGAGTATGATGCCAAGTTGGCTGACTCGCTCGGAGCGGATGATTATGGTATGAAAAATTACATCATGGCCATTTTGAAAACAGGTCCCTCAAAGGAAACAGATAAAGAAAAGCTGAATGCGTACTTTAAAGGACACATGGATAATATCACTTTAATGGCTGATCAGGGAAAGTTAGTAGTGGCAGGACCGTTCGGGAAAAACACCGACGGTTTGCGGGGAATGTTTATTCTGAATGTATCAACCGTTGAAGAGGCCATAAAATTAGTGGAAAAGGATCCTGCTGTAGCAAATGGTGTATTCGTTGTGGAATTTCATCCCTGGTATGGCTCTGCCGCATTGCCCATGTACCTCGAAACACATAAACGCATCAGTAAAATAACACCGTAATTGTAAGCAGGTAATCAGAAATACATTATTTTTAATGCATAAAACTTTATAAACATGAAGAATATAACAACCCTTGTCATTCTCGGCATTTTGGTTTTACTGGTATTTATGGGATGTAACGGCTACAACGGACTGGTAAAGCAGGATGAAGTGGTGAAGAAAGCCTGGAATAATGTGGAAGCTGAGTATCAGAACCGGGCGGATCTGGTAGATAACCTGGTGAACACCGTGAAAGGGGCTGCGGATTTTGAAAAATCAACATTGGAAGAAGTAGTGGCCGCACGCGCCAACGCTACTAAAGTTCAGATTAATGCGGATAATCTGACACCTGAAAAAATTCAGGAGTTTCAGGCCGCCCAAAGTCAGTTATCAGGTTCGTTGAGCAGGCTGCTCGCTACCGTTGAAGCCTACCCGAACTTAAAAGCTACTGAAGGCTTTATGAAATTGCAAAGCCAGTTGGAAGGCATTGAAAATAACATCAAGAATTCGCGGAAGCAATTCAACGAAGCTATTAACGTGTACAATACCAAGGTGAGGTCATTCCCGATGAATTTACTCGCCGGCATGTTTGGTTTTACCAAGAAAGAAGGATTCCAGGCCGATGAAGGGGCTGAAAAAGCACCTAAAGTAGACTTTTCCAACTAACACATGAAGGCCGGAAAGATTATAGGACTGGGAGCCGTATTGCTGATTGCTATATATGTGTGGTTCACCTTCAATGCTTTTGTAAACAAAGAGGAGAAAATGAACCTGCAATGGAATGAGTTGCAAAACGTGTATCAACGCCGGTTGGAACTGATTCCCAACCTGGTAAACGTGGTGAAGGGGTTGTCAGAGTTTGAAAGTGATGCATTGGAAAGTGTTACCCGCGCCCGTAGCCGCGCCGCATCTGTACAACTTAGTAACATCGATGAGGCAAGCTACCAGCAACAACAGGCAGCACAGAATGAACTCGCAGCGGCTACCAACCGGTTGATTATAGCAGTAGAGCGCTATCCGGATATTCAGGGCACCAAGTCGTTTGTAGATTTGCAGGTACAGCTGGAAGGAACCGAGCGACGCATTAAAGTGGCCAGAAAAGATTTCAATGAAGCGGTTCGTGTATATAATGAATCTGTTCGACGATTCCCTTCCAGTATGGTAGCACGTGTATTTGGCTTCTCCGTTCGTTCGGGTTTTGAAGCCGCTGCAGGCGCAGAAAACAGTGTTGAAATAAAATTTTAACCGTGGGTATATTTTCCTTTAAAAGAACCAACCCCGTGTACTTTACACAGGAAGAAAACGCCAACATACTTTCGGCTATTCGTCACTGTGAGCAAAGAACCAGCGGTGAAATCAGGGTTTATATTGAATCGCACAACCCGTATGTGAACATACTCGAACGGGCTGCCGAAATTTTCTATAAACTCGAGATGGATGAAACCCATCATCGCAACGGCGTGCTGATTTACATTGCTCTACAGGATCATGAGGTGGCGTTATTTGCTGATGAAGGTATTTACCGTGCAGTAGGGCAAGCCTATTGGGAAAATGAAGTGAAGGAAATGATTCAGTATTTCAAGGGCAACCAGCTATCGGATGGTATCATCAACTCCATCCATCATATTGGCGAAGCTTTGCACACACACTTCCCCTATATTGCAAATGAGGATAAAAATGAATTGCCCGACGAAATCGTTTTTGGAAAATAATTAAAATGCATGGCCGCTAAATTGAAAATACTTCTTTGTGTCATCTTCTTCATAAGCGGCATCACCGGCCTTGTAGCACAGGATATTCCCCAACCGCCCAGCCCGCCGCGGTTGGTAAATGATTACACACAAACCCTTACCCCTGCCCAAATAGAGCACCTGGAACAAAAACTGGTGAGGGTGGATGACAGCTCCTTTACGCAAATTGCCGTGGTGCTGGTTGAAACCACCGGTGGATATGATGTGGCAGATTATGCCATGGAATTGGGAAGAAAGTGGGGAGTAGGAGGGAAAGAGTTCAACAACGGGGTGGTACTGCTCATTGCCAAAAACGACCGTAAACTGAATATTTCTACCGGCTACGGTTTGGAAGGCGCACTGCCGGATGTTACCGCCAGCCACATCATTAATGATATTATTGTCCCCAATTTTAAAGGGGAGGATTATTACCGGGGAATAGAGTTGGGTACCGATGCCATCATTCAGGCGGTGAAAGGCGAGTACACTACGCCCCGCAAAAAATCTAAAGGAAGCGGAGGCTTCGGATTTGTGTTGTTTATTATTATCATGTTGGTGGTTATTTTCCTTTCTTCCCGTGGCGGAGGTAAGGGCGGGCAATTCATGAGCCGGCGCGGCGCACGAGGTATAGATCCATTCCTGATTGATATACTGTTAAGAGGAGCCGGCCGGGGTGGTAGCCGCGGCGGAGGTTTTGGAGGCGGCTTCGGAGGCGGCGGTGGTGGATTCGGCGGCTTTGGTGGTGGCTCATTCGGTGGTGGCGGTGCCAGCGGAGGTTGGTAATATGCTGATGATTGAGTTGCCAACATGAAAGAATTGGATGTTAAAGTTTCAAAAGAACATTACAGAATAAAAAAAGCAGGATAGCATCCTTCTTTTTCGTTTATGCGTGAGGGATGGCAGCGGCATTCGCCGAAGGCGGATACAGCGTACAGCCCGACCC
>ENA-UOUJ01000625-UOUJ01000625.1-activated-sludge-metagenome-genome-assembly--contig:-NODE-625-length-22054-cov-4.627938_pt1 | contig 22054 bp, 21 predicted proteins | sample MGYA00249839_ERZ747224 | MGnify/ENA primary metagenome ERZ747224 (study PRJEB28782, sample SAMN03220277) | activated sludge metagenome | biome: wastewater; feature: sewage sludge; material...
CACCAGAGGCAATCGGGACTTCTTAAAACTGTCAACCTATTTCAGGACAATACAGAATGTGTGCATCAATCATTCTTACCACTGACTACAATCACCGTGTACTTTCCTATCGGGTTATTTGCCATGGCTATTTTCGTTTTCGATGCTTTTCAAAGAACAAAAAATTAAGCGAAATGAAACACGAAGTTGAAACCCAATGGATGGGTAAAATGCAATTCAATGCCCTCATTAATGGACATACTGTAGTGATGGATGCGCCAGAAAGAGTAGGTGGCGAAGATCAGGGGCCTATTCCAAAGCCTTTTGTGCTATCGGCGCTTGCAGGTTGCACAGGTATGGATGTAGTCGCAATACTGCGTAAATCAGGCTGCGCTGTAGATGATTTTAATATAAAAGTGAGCGGTGAAGTCAGTAAACAACCGCCTGTAGAATATGTTTCGATTCATTTAGTTTATGAATTCAAAGGGCTGGAAACAAACGCGCAACCAGCTTTGAAAGCAGTTATGGATTCGCAGGAAAAATTTTGCGGCGTTAGCAGTATGATGAAGAAGATAATGCCTGTAACCTGGGAGGTGATTTATAATGGTGCAGAGATATTCAACAATAGCAATCAAATTGTACAATCAATTCACAATTAGCTATGTTCAATTTTATCAGGAAGTTGTTTGGTGGATCGAATTCACCTGACTTTTCAAAACTGTTAGAAGATGGCGCACAAATAGTGGATGTCCGCAGAAAAGAAGAATACATTGCAGGGAATATTCAGGGGTCAATAAACATACCGCTTGATGCTTTATATGCACATCTTAGTCAGTTAGATAAGATTCAACCTATTATCACCTGTTGTTCTTCCGGTATGCGCAGTGCCTCAGCAAGATCTTTGCTGAAAGGATGCGGATTTAGGAATGTATATAACGGAGGAGGATGGAGGAGCCTTGCCAACAAAATTGCCCAATCAGGTGAGATCGGACATAAACATGGACAAAAACCCAGCTAAAAGTTTACTGATCATAAAAAGTATCGGCTGCATGTTCCGACAAAGAATTCATTTCAAACATTACACTTTCTGTTGCGAAAATAAACTGATGCCAGGTATAAGGTGGAATCTCAATTCTTACTGGCCCTTCTACGGTTTTAGTTTCCAGAGTTGAAGAATTGGGTTGCCTCCAATTAAGCGTGCAAACACCGGAAAGCAAGATGACAATTTCAGGATTTTTTGTGAGTGAAATGCCTTTATGATAATGTCCACCTCTCACTGCTCCTGCTTTACTATACACCAATACATGTTGACCCATACGATCGTGATAATATTCGCAGTTGTATCCGCGGTTGTCTCGGTTGAATGGTTCTAAAGGAATTATGGTCATTGGCTTAGGCAGTTTCTGTCTGTGAAGAAAGGATGATTTCTCCTGGCAATTTTACGTCAAATTCATTCAAAGCTTTCGAGGTATCGCCTTGTGCTGCAAGTTTTTCCTCCATCACAAGTTTTCTCAGTCTCCAGCCAAGCCATATATCTCCTGTGGGAACACTGTACTTTGCCAAAGTCTGCCTTACAATTTTTGATGCTTTTTGAAATTGCTGCGAACAAAAACTCATCAGTTGGCTATCATAGAAGTCTTCACTGCGCGATTGAATTTTCTTTCCACCTTCATGTGTACGTAATGGTGCATTTTCTTCCACCAATTTTATCCATTCGTCGCTATCCACTTCCATTTCCGAAGGTGTAACCTGACGGGCAAGTTTTCTTGCTTTCACCAATTCTTTTGGAAGAATGTGGCTAATGCTTTTGGGGTAAAATAATTTTCCCTGCTCGTCGAGAAAAGGCAATCCTGAAATGTTTAAAATATAAAACCGGCCAAGATGCTTAGATAAATAAGGTAGCACCCAATAGTAAGCGCAGACATCAGCAGGAGAAGGAGCCATCCAAAACCAAGCTTGAATATTTGAGTCTTTATACATTTCGCCTGATACTGCAAGCAAGCGTTCCATATCATCTACCTGCACAGGGCTTTTTTCATTTGGAAGTATTTGTTGCCAATAGGAGGAACGCAACTCACTAAACGATTGCCCTTCTTCTTTTCTCAACGGTCCTACATGCAAAATATCTTTCAGCATAATTACATCGCCTTGCAAAGTTGTTTCCGAAATCACTGCGGCTTTCAATGCCTCTGCAGCATGATCGCCAACAACAAAATGATAAATCATAGAGCGCAAAAATAGTTTCGCAGAAATTTCGGACGCAGAATTTTGTTCACAATATCTGAAAGACATCTTTGATTAAACAAAGCCTCAATCAAAACTTATTACCTTTGCCCGCATTCTGAAATTAATCACAAATCAAATCATATCATGAGTTTCATTTCCAACATTGTTGCCCGCCAGATACTTGATTCGCGTGGCAATCCTACTGTAGAAGTTGATGTTTATACCAGCGATGGTCACATGGGGCGTGCCGCTGTTCCTTCCGGGGCATCTACCGGCAAGCACGAAGCAGTAGAATTGCGCGATGGGAACAAGAAAAGTTATCTGGGCAAGGGCGTAATGAAGGCAGTGGAAAATGTAAATGATAAACTGGCTGAAGAATTGTATGGCTGGGATATTACCGACCAGCGCGGCATTGATGCTACCATGCTGGCAATAGACGGAACCGAGAATAAGGGAAAGATCGGCGCAAATGCTATTCTTGCCGTAAGCATGGCTACTGCAAAAGCTGCGGCACAAGCTACCGGACTTTCGCTGTATCGTTATGTTGGCGGTGCAAATGCCAAGACGCTTCCTGTGCCCATGATGAACATTTTGAACGGTGGCGCACATGCGGATAATAAAATAGACTTTCAGGAATTTATGGTAATGCCTGTTGGCGCGTCAAGCTTTAGCGAAGGTTTACGTTGGGGTGTTGAGATTTTCCACAACCTGAAAGGAGTTTTGAAAGACAAGGGTTATTCTACCAATGTAGGCGATGAAGGCGGTTTCGCGCCAGACATTCAAAGCAATGAAGAAGCCATTGAAACTGTTTTAAAAGCTATTGAAAAAGCAGGCTACAAACCGGGCGAGGAAGTAGCAATTGCGATGGATGCTGCAATCAGTGAACTGTATGATGAGAAAAGCAAAAAGTACGTCTTTCATAAATCGAGCGGTGCAAAAATGAGCAGTGAAGAGGTAGTGGAATTTTGGGCACAATGGTGTAAAAAATATCCGATTGTAAGCATAGAAGATGGTATGGCAGAAGACGACTGGAAAGGTTGGAAAATGCTAACCGATGCTGTAGGAAAAAATGTGCAGCTTGTGGGCGATGATCTTTTTGTAACCAACGTAAAGCGTCTTCAAAAAGGAATTACAGAAGGCATTGCCAACGGACTTCTTGTAAAAGTAAATCAGATAGGATCGTTGAGTGAAACTATTGATGCAGTAACCCTCGCGCAGCATAATCGCTACAACACTATTATGAGCCATCGTTCCGGAGAAACAGAAGATGCAACTATTGCAGATCTTGCTGTGGCACTCAATTGCGGACAAATAAAAACTGGCTCCGCATCACGCTCTGACCGCATGGCTAAGTATAACCAACTGCTCCGTATTGAAGAAGAGTTGGGTTCCAACGCGTACTATCCTAAAAACGCTTTGATGTTTGGAAAGTAAAGTGGAAATGGGATGTTGATAAGTTTAGAAAGGCTTCATAACAATAGTCAGAGAAGTAAATTAATTTAGACATCTGTAAAGAGTCCTTGCATGAAAAAGCTTTTTCGTATTCTCACAAATAAGTTCCTCATTACAGGTGCAGCTTTTGCAGCCTGGATGATTTATTTCGACTCTAACAACTGGTCGGCACAGGAAGAGCGGAAGAACGAAATACGAGAGACAGACAGAAATATTGCCTACCTGCATTCCGAGATTGCACGAATGGAAAAGGAATATTACGAGTTGACTAAAAATCCCGAACGGCTCGAAGAATACGCGAGAGAACGATATAAAATGAAAAAGGATAGTGAAGATCTTTTTATAATAGAGCCACCCAAGTAGGTGGCTTTATTATTTATGCAGCCATTAGTCTCTTCTTCTTTTCAGTTCGGTGTTTATAAGAGAAAGTTCTCTGCCCGTCTGTCCTGCAACGGAAGTGTTTTCCTGTGCCCGGCGCATGAGGTAGGGAATCACATCTTTCACAGGACCATAAGGAAGATATTTCGCAACATTGTAACCCGCATACCCAAGATTCAATGAAATATTATCACTCATTCCAAAAAGTTGAGAAAAGTAAACGCGTTTATCATCCCGCTTAATGCCTTTCTCCTTCATGTATTTTGCAGCAAGCAGGCAACTTTTTTCATTGTGTGTACCAATGAATAATGAAAGATTGTTCAATCGGTCAAGGCAAAAAATAACTGCTTCATCGTAGTCTTTATCTGTAGCTGACTTATTGGGCTGGATAGGCGAGGGATAACCTTTTTCGGTTGCACGTTTTCTTTCTTTTTCCATGTAAGCACCGCGCACCAGTTTCGCACCCAGTTTATAGTTTTTACTTTCAGCAATCTTGTAGGCTTCCTGAAGATACGCAAGTGTACCGTGGCAATACAACTGAAAAGTGTTGAAGATAACTGCATGTTCTTTGTTGTACTTTTCCATCATTGCATCCACCAATTCGTTTACAGCCTCCTGAATCCATGTTTCCTCTGCATCCACCAATACCATTACGTTGTTTTCGTATGCTGCGGCACAAATTCTCTCAATACGGTTTGCCACACGATTCCATTCTGCTTGTTCATTATCACTGAGTTGGACTTTATTGTGTACACGTTCCATCAATTGAAACCGGGCAAAACCTGTAATTTTTACGCTTATAAAAGGGATGCTTTTGTTAGTAGATGCGTATTCTATAGCTTTTATAAACTCAGGAACGGCTTTGTCAAATTCATGTTCATCTTCTTTCCCCTCCACACCATAATCCATTATTACGCCTACATTATATTGAGCGAGCATATTGGCAGTTTGTGCGGCTTCCTGCATGGTTTCGCCTCCGCAAAATTGTTTGAAGATGGTGCTTTTAATGATTCCATTTATGGGTAATCCGATTTTCATAGCCCATTTGGTAAACCAGATGCCTAAGCCCGTAAGCGTTGGGGATCCCATTGAGGAAAAAAGGAACTGTGCTTGTTTAAGATCTCTGTTCGTTTTGTATTTAAAAGCTACTTCTGTATTGTCAAATTCCGGGAGCATAAAGCGTTTAATGTCACGCAAAAGTAAAGTCCTTTCTTTTAGCATAAAAATGCCGTGTTTTATGACAATTCAAGCCAAACTAAACTGCTAAAAAAATTTGTCTTCTTTGCACGATACTCTTTACCTTTACGTTAACTAACATTGTACACAAAAACTATTGAGATGAAAAAATTACTTTTACTTTTTGCTGCGGGAGCGGTTGCTGCAACGGCAAATGCACAGCAACTTGTGAACAAGTCAGCTTCCTTCAACAGTAATCAGAAGGTAAGTACTGTTCCCAGTCTTGACGAAACATTCAATTTCACAGCTACCCCTACAGCTGGGCACATGAAAACTACTTTGGGTGGTAGCCGATGGTACAACTTCGTTGACCTGCTTATTACCTTTGGTAGCGACCCTGCTCAAAACTTCGGCCGCTCTTTCATGAGCGATAAAAAGCTTGTTAGCTTCTTTGGTGCTACTGCCGGTTTTGACACTGTCTTTTTAACCAGCTTTGGTTCTGTACTTGATCCAAGCACTACCATGTTCAACGATCCAGGTTTGGTATCTACAATTGGTAATCAAATTGCAATAGGTAATTCTAATCCTTATCAGTTAGATTCTATTAGAGTATATGGTGAGTATCAAAGAAACCCATCTACTCCGAGCACTGTTGTAGATACTTTGCGTGTTGCTGTTGTTTACGGTTATGGTACCAACACTAATCTTCCTATTTATTATTTCACGGGTCAGCAAGCTAAGTTTGGTTACGATACCGTAAGATTTGCAGAGATTTTCCATGACACCGTTCGCAACATTGCAGGTAAAGCTTCTGCCGGTGCTCCAAACGTAGTGGTTAGAGACATTTATCTCGATGCTTCTAAGGTTGATGATACTGCCGGTGCGGGTAGCAATTTTGAAGGTCTTAACATGTACGGTGTTGGTATAACTGGTGTTAATATCCCTGCTGGTCAACTGGTTGGTGCTACTGTAACTTTCATTAGCGGCAGCAGCAACGTTCCAATGTGGGATACTGCAATGACACAAACAGGTATCAAACACAACCACTGGCGTGCTTGGTACTTCACAGAAAAAACTAGTGCTTTCCAAACTTACACTCCTGGCGATTGGAACGTAGGCCTTACTAAGTACAACGATTACTACGATCCTCCCGGAGATAGCTGGAGAGGTTTCTATATTCCTTCTTATGCTTACACTTCTGCAGTATGGCATGAAAATCCACTTATTGACTATAAACTTACATGCCCTACATGTCCTCTTTTGTCTGTAAATGATGTTAATGCTTCCATCACTGCAGTTAACGCTTATCCAAATCCTGCAGCTTCTGATGTAACTATCACCTATTCTTTGAAAAACACTTCAGTTGCTACAGTTAACGTTACTAACGCAGTAGGTCAAGTGCTTGCTTCTCAGAAAGCTTCAAACGGCAAAGTTGTATTTTCTACAGCTAATCTTGCTAACGGCATTTACTTCTATACTGTAGAAGCAAATGGCGAAAAAGTAACTAACCGTTTTGTAGTTGCGCATTAATAAATTCTGATACTGATAGATAAGGGCAGCATTATTGTTGCCCTTTTCTTTTTTTACAAAACAATGCTCTATTATTGCACATCTCGTATCAATTATTGGTACGAGATTGTTATTTGTATTCTTCGCTTAAATAATAATAATGGCCAAGAACCTGTTGATTGTTGAGTCGCCCGCAAAAGCTAAAACCATCGAGAAAATTCTCGGAAAAGACTTTGAAGTGAAATCCTGCTATGGTCATATCCGCGACCTTGAGAAGGAGGACATGGGTATTGATATAAAGAACGGCTACAAACCTATTTACAAGGTATCGGATGATAAATTGAGAGTTGTAGGTGAACTGAAAAGTCTTGCAAAAAAATCTGAAGAAGTTTGGTTGGCAACGGATGAGGATCGTGAGGGAGAAGCTATCTCCTGGCATTTATGTGAGGTACTCGGATTAGATCCATATAAAACGAAACGGATTGTTTTTCATGAAATTACCAAACCTGCCATCAAAAAGGCGGTGGACAATCCCCGCACTGTGAATATGAATCTTGTGAATGCCCAACAAGCCCGGCGCGTGTTGGATAGGATCGTAGGTTTCGAGCTATCGCCTGTGCTTTGGAGGAAGATGAGCATGAGAAATAACCTGTCTGCCGGAAGAGTTCAGTCGGTGGCTGTGCGGCTGATTGTGGAGCGCGAACGGGAAATAAATCATTTTCAAACGAAAAGCAGTTTTAAAGTTGAAGCTTATTTTCAGGCCCCTGACATCAACAACAAAACCGTCAATTTTAAAGCAGAGGGACCTACAAATTTAAATAATGCAGATACAGCCAGGAATTATCTTGAAACCTGCGTCGGAGCATCTTATAAAGTAAGCGACGTTCAAGTAAAGCCGGCAAAGAAATCGCCTGCGGCACCGTTTACCACATCTACTTTGCAACAAGAAGCGAGTCGCAAGCTGGGCTATTCTGTATCTAAAACAATGCGTATTGCACAAACGCTTTATGAAAACGGACACATCACTTATATGCGTACCGATTCAGTAAATCTATCAGAAACAGCTATAGAAAATATTCACGGAGCGGTGCTATCGCAATACGGCGATAAGTATTACCAGAAAAGGATTTTCAAAACAAAGAATGAATCTGCACAAGAGGCGCACGAAGCGATTCGTCCCACAGATATGAACACTACTTCCATTGGCGATCCTGACACACACCGTCTTTATGACCTTATATGGAAGCGCACAATGGCAAGCCAAATGGCAGATGCCCAACTGGAAAGAACAATTGCGAAAATCAATGTTTCTACCCAACCCGACCCCCTGACCGCTACCGGTGAGGTAATGAAATTTGATGGCTTTTTGAAAGTTTATACAGAAGGAAAGGATGACGAGGATGGCGAAGAAGAGAATGTGTCCATGCTTCCCCCGCTTGCTATCGGGCAGATGCTGGATTTGCAGGAACTGCGGGCAACTGAAAAATTTTCTCGTCCGCAACCAAGATATACCGAAGCTTCTCTGGTGAAAAAAATGGAAGAATTAGGAATTGGTCGTCCTTCTACTTATGCTCCTACCATCAGCACTATTCAGCAAAGAGGGTATGTAGAGCGCAAAGACAAGGAGGGCGTGAAACGTGAATACCAGATACTGAGCCTGAAGGATAGGAAGATTACACAGCGGTGTGAAATGGAAAATGTGGGAGCGGAACGTTCAAAGCTTTTTCCTACTGATTTGGGGATGGTAGTAACTGATTTTCTGAAAGAACATTTTGAGCGGGTAATGGATTATGGTTTTACCGCGAAGATTGAGGAAGAATTTGACGAGATAGCGCAGGGTAAAATGGCATGGAATAAGATGATAGACGATTTTTACCACCCGTTTCATGAAAGAGTAGAAAAAACTATTGAAACAGCCGCACGAGCAAAGGGAGAACACGAACTTGGTGTGGACCCGGTAAGTGGAAAACCTGTTGTGGCAAGGCTTGGAAGGTTTGGCCCCATGGTGCAAATTGGCAGTGTGGATGAGGAGGAAAAACCAAGGTTTGCAACATTGAAGTCCAGTCAGAGTATTGAAACGATAACTTTAGAAGAGGCCTTAGATCTATTCAAACTGCCCCTGACGCTTGGAACGCACGAGGATAAAGAAGTAGCAGTAAATTCCGGCCGCTTTGGACCTTATGTAAAATGGGGTGAACAATTTATTTCCATTCCCAAAAATGAAGATCCACTGACTGTAAGTTTGGATAGGGCAATACAAATAATAAATGAAAAGCAACAGGCAGATGCTCCCATCGCCTTCTATGATTTTAAACCTGTAACAAAAGGAAAAGGACGGTTCGGACCTTTCATAAAAATGGAAGATTTGTACATTAACGTACCGCGCAGATACGATTTCGATAATCTCTCTCAATCGGACATTGATGAATTAATTTCCGCCAAGCTGGAAAAAGAAGCCAATCGCTACATTAAACAATGGCCGGAGGAAAAAATTGCTATTGAAAATGGAAGATGGGGCCCGTTCATTCGCTTTGGCAAACTAATGCTGAAATTGACTAAGAAAGAAGATGGCGACAAGTATAGTGCTGAAGACCTTGCAGCTATTTCATTGCCTGAAGTGAAAGGCATGATTACTGCACAAATGCCCGATGCGTTTACGAAAAAAGCTGCTAAGAAATCAAAGGCAGTAGCAAATAAGGCAGCTCCGAAAAAGACAGCACTAAAGAAATCTCCCTCTAAAAAAGCAGTTGCTAAAAAGGCTGCCCCAAAAAGAAAGTAGCATTTGTAAAAAACTTTTTACCGGTAGTGTACAAGCAAACGATTTTGTTGTAAATTTCTGTGGTTTGAAACGGAATTAGTTTATGCGGGAGAACAAAGAAATTTCAGCGTTACTAAGATTGATAGATGATCCGGATAATGAAGTATTCGACACGGTATCAGAAAAAATCCTTCATTACGGAAGATCAATAATTCCAAATCTTGAAGATCTCTGGGAACATACCTCCGATCAAGATGTTCAGGAGCGCATAGAGCAATTGATTCATCGCGTACATTTTCAGGATTTACAACAAGAGTTTTTGGAGTGGAGTAAATCAAAGCATCCCGAAATTTTGCGTGGCGCTATTTTAGTTGCCAAATACCAGTTTCCCGATCTGAATATTCCTTCCATTCTTTCTCAATTCGATCAGATAAGAAGAAACGTGTGGCTGGAGCTAAACAATTATCTCACACCGTTGGAGCAGGTAAATGTTTTCAATAGCATTCTTTATAATTACTACAAGTTGCAGGGACACGAGCTTACCGAGCGCGAACCAAAATACTTTTTCATCAATCAGGTACTCGAAAGCAAGCAGGGAAATTCTTACAGTTTAGGCGTACTTTATCTTTCATTATGCGAGCTGTTAGATATACCCATTTTTGCCGTTGAAATACCCCGTCAATTCATCTTTGCCTACATTGATACACTATATCATTTTTACAATCCCGATAACGAAGGGATTCAGCAAATTCAATTCTTTATTGATCCTTTGAATGGAGTTGTCTATACGCAAAAAGACGTAGATACTTACCTGAAAAAGATCAATGCTACCGACAGACCTAATTACTTCACACCACTACTCTCAAAGCGGGTGATCTATAAAATGCTGGAAGAATTATGTCTTTGCTACAGATACAAAAGGGAAGATCAGAAAGCTGAGGAGATACAGCAGTTGATGAACATTATTGTAACAGATAGCATCCATTAGTTTTAGTAGATTTGTAGTATGGAAAAGGCAGAGGCGATTAAAGAATTGCTGGAAAATCATATTGCTACAAAGAGGGATTTAAGGGAAATGGAAAGTAGAATTATCTTGAAAGTTGGAGCAATGATAGCAGCCAGCATAGCAGTAACTGCTACACTCGTAAAGATCTTATAGAACCATCACGAATCAACATTAAATCCGCCAACACCATTGCCGTAACAGCCTCTACCACCACCGGCACACGCAATGCAACACACAGGTCATGCCTGCCTTTTACCTGAAATGTTTCTACTGAATTTGTTTCCCTGTTCCATGTTTGCTGCTCTTTAGGCGTGCTGCTCGTAGGTTTCACAGCTACACGAAAAACAAGTTCATTTCCATTAGTAATGCCACCGTTTATTCCGCCAGCATTGTTTGTCTTTGTTGTTCCGTTTTCGTCTAAGATCGCATCATTGTTTTCACTTCCTTTCATTTTTGAACCTGCAAAACCGCTTCCAAATTCTATTCCTTTTGTTGCCGGAATTGCAAACACAGCATGACTGATCAAAGATTCCATTGAATCAAAAAAAGGCTCGCCTAAACCAATAGGCAAACCACTCACACAACATTCAACAATACCACCAATGCTGTCTTGTTCTTCTATTGCTTTTTGAATTGCTTCTTCAATATTTGCATTTCCACCTGCTTCAATAAGCGTCGCTTCAATATTGATTTTCTTACTCGCTCCAGAAAGCCCCTCCTTCAGAGGGGTTGGGGAGGCACCCTCTTTCGGAACGCTTGGGGAGGCATCCACCTCAAGAGAGATTGGCAAGGCAACCTTTTTCGCAACTACTCCTGCAGCAACAAGCGCTACAGTCAATCTTCCAATGCTATGCCCGCCACCACGTTAATCGTTGAAGCCTTTCAACTTTTCGTGCAGCACAAAATCTGCATGACCAGGGCGAGGAGTGTTTTTTATCTTTTCGTAGTCAGACGATTTAGTGTTATTGTTTTCAAACACGATTGTGATTGGTGCGCCGGTAGTTTTATCATTGAATACGCCGCTCACAATTTTGGGTATATCATCTTCCTTGCGTGGTGTAGTTCCTGAAGCTCCTGCTTTACGCCGTTCAAGATCGGCATGAAAATCTTCTGCTTTCAATTCTATTCCCGCAGGACAACCATCAATGGTTACACCCACAAGCGCCCCATGACTTTCACCAAAAATTGAAACACGAAAAATGCGACCGAAAGAATTCATTATCTAAAATTTTTCAGGGAAAATATAGCAAAAAAAAAACATAAAATAAAAATTGGAGTTTTGAAAAAAAATTGAAAGATTTGACATGCAATCTTGAACCGGTTACAAATATGCACGCGATTGCCGAAAAGCGTATCAAGAGTAGGCAAAAACGAACATTTATGAAAACGAAGTTTTTAATAGTAATGCTGTGTATTGCATTTCTTTCTTGCAACAAAAAGCAAGATGACTTTTCAAGTTCTAATAATTCAAACAATAGCCACGTCAAATTTAAAACTGCTGACGGCTTTGAGTTTGATGAATTAGGAGAAGTTCACAATGATGCCTTAGTTTACGTTGGAAACCATACAGATTTACTTGAGTTAACAGCGCAAGAACGTTTTGAATATTCCAATACTTACACGGATGATTACAGTTCAAATAATCTCAGTTGGGCTGCTCTCTATGATGAACTATCTATTAGCAAAGAGGCTGCGGATGCATCTTTGACAAGTGATACTGATCCATTTGAGATACTAAACAACGAAGATTTGCTTCAAACAAATATGGAAGATTTTACGGATCGCTTATCAGGTATTTTTAATGATGCTTACAATGAAAGCAATGGGACTATTATATCCTCTTCAGCGTTTACAAGCTTGATAGAAGATTTGGAGGATTATGTCGTAAATAATTACACGGTATCTTACAATTCAACAACACAACGTGGAAATGCAGCCGCTTGTATGCTTGCAACTTGTGCTGTAGCCAAATATTCTTATAATTTTTGGTATGCAGCTTTGAACGATCAATATAACAACTGGTATCCTATACTTCAAGAAGGCTCTAATCCTGCCGCTAGGTCCATAAAAGCTGCAGCCGCTGATGCGTATGCTTTTATCTTCAAAGGCTGGATAGATACTGATGGAAATGGCACTAGAGAAACTTGGGACTCTGGTTATGCAGTTGAAGTTGCAAGGGCTTGGTCAGCATCAGCATAATTCAATATGAGAAAGCAAAAAAAAATTGTGGGTGTAAGAAAGGTACTTCTGTACCTTTCTATTTTATTATGCTGGCACAATACGAATGCACAAACATTCGAAATTGTAGTACGCTCCTGTCCGGACAATTTTCCTATTGAAAGTGTATCAATTTTGAATGAAAGCAGTGTTGTAATCGCAATAACAGATGAAGCAGGCAAATGTCACTTCGAGAGTGCAAACAATTCAAAAATAACTTTGCGGAAGCTAGGTCAACTTGATACTGTTATTCAATTAAAAAAAAGTATTGATACTTTCTGCTTACAACCTAATTACTATGCAATAGATGAGGTAGTTATAATGCCTAAAGACACAGATGCAAGTACCGAATTGGCCAAGCTTCTTGCTAAAAATATTCAAGAATTCATAGCTCAAGACTCTTTGATTAATTATGAATTTGACTACACACTCAGCCTGACAAACGATCTTCAAGAAAATGTAAGTGGAACACTACAATATCTAAACCTCAGCTATTTAAACTCTTCTTACAAAAACCATATATTTTATACAAATTTTTTTTATAAAGCAGACTCCGCTTTAATGTTTGGTAAGCAGTATAAATACTTAACAGCAAATAAAATCAGTGAAACTTTCTTATTCGAGCCAATGAAGAAAAACAGCTTTTTGTGGCGAGCAAAAAATATAGGATACAATACCTTTTATTCAAGAGATAAGAATGACAGTAGAATATTCACTCTTTATAACCCTGAAAATAGCAAGTTACTTTACAAGGTATATTTTAATGCAAACGAAAAATTGGACTCCATAAACCAATATTATTCTTTTGTACCTGCAAAAACATCAAGGGACATCACAGCTTATGAAGACGAACAATTTTTTTATCGTCATTATGAATATTCAACAGAAGCTCCACGTATGCTTAACTTGGTTCAATCGAAGTTCATTTTACAACATGAAGATTGGAACTATGAGATTGCATTTATGTTAACTCGAACGCCAAAGGAAATTACCCCTTCTGTTTACCAACGAGTACTTGGGACTTCAAATAAATGGACTTGGGAGCAGATAAATAAGTAGGTCTAATTCGCCTTCAAGTGTTTCAAAGCTTCGAAAAAATCAGGATAAGATTTTGCAACTGCTTTTGCATCTGTAACAATCGTTTCTCCATCTGCAACTAATGCTCCGATTGCTGCTGCCATCACAATGCGATGATCGTTATAACCATTAATAGTGGTCGCGTGGAGTTTTTGTTTTCCTTCAATTATTAAAGAGTCGTTTTCCGTTTTAAAGTCTACGCCAAATTGTTGCAGCATCTCCATAATGCTTTTTTCACGGTCGCTTTCTTTATGCTTCAAACGATGCAAACCTTTCAATGAGCTTGTTCCTTTACACATCGAAGCAAGCACGGAAACAATTGGAAACAAGTCAGGGCTGTCGGTAAGGTCGGTTTGAAATGCTTGCAACGAATTTTTTTCGATAAAAATTTCTGATTCTTTGAAAGTAAATATGCCTCCGGCATCTTCCAAAATCGCTACTATTTTTTTATCGGCTTGCAAAGAGTTTAAGCTAAGCTGGTCGCAAATTATCTTTCCATTTATAGCTGCTCCCACCAACCAATACGACGCGCTGCTCCAGTCGCCTTCAACAGTAATCTCTACGTCAGTTTTACTTTCAAAATTTGAAGGATCAATGAAGAAACGCTCATAGTTTTCATGCGAAACATGCCAGCCAAACTGAGAAAGTGTTTGCAACGTCAGATCAATGTATGGCTTGCTATTGAGGTCTTTTACTGTAATGATTACTGGTGCTGTCGCAGCGTAGCAAAAGGAAAAAAGTAAACCAGATAAAAATTGCGAACTGATATTTCCATCTATAACTATGTTCCTGGGCTTCAATTTTCCGCTAACAGTAAATGGGATGTGCCCATTGAAATGAGGAAGTGAAACATTGAGTTTCGGCAAAACTGTGTTGAAGAAATCCATCGGTCTTTTTAATAAACTTCCTTTTCCTTCAATTCTTATTTCATTTTCTGATAAGGCTGCAATAGGTGTAAACAATCTTGCCGACAATCCGCTTTCGCCACAATGAATAGATGTAGCCTCTTGAATTATTCCTGGTGATTCGATTATAATTCGCGTTTCTGATTGCTCAATAATCTTTGCTCCTAAACCTTGAATAATTTCAAGCGCAGCCTTATCGTCTTCTGACTTTCCAGTGTTGTTGATAATCGTTTTTCCTTTGTGCAGCAACGCTCCGGCACAAGCTCGTTGCATGATACTTTTCGAAGGCGGAACGGCAATTGTTCCCTGCAAAAATCCGGGCTTAATGATTGCCTGCATGGAGGTATTCAATTAGCGTTTCGTAAATCATGTCGAACGATATTTTTTCAATACGCGCTTTGCCAATTCCTTCCAATACAATGAAATCAATTTCATCATTGCTTCGTTTTTTATCCATTTTCAAAACAGACATTATTTGGTTTGCGTCGAATGAAATTTCTATGGGCAAATTGTAGCGAACCAAAACACGTTTTAATGCTTTTGTAACTTCCTCATTTAAGCCGGTCAATTTTTCAGAAAGCCTACAGGCAACCACCATACCTATACTAATGGCATATCCATGTTGCATTTTGTGCAATTGCTCAATTGCGTGGCCAACCGTATGTCCAAAGTTTAATAGCTTACGATTCGCTTGTTCCTTTTCATCTTCCAGCACCGTTTTGTTTTTCCATTCCACGCATTTCTGAATCAAAACTTTTGTTCCCTGTAAATTATTTCTGAAAAAACTAAGGTCGTTGGAAAGCAATTTATCGAACAAAAAACTATCGAAGATGCAACCGTATTTAATCACTTCAGCAAAGCCATTACTCCATTCTTCATCGGGTAATGTTTGTAAAAAGTTCTGATCGAACAGTAAGAACTCAGGCTGCGTAATTGTTCCGAGCATATTTTTATGCAAGCCAAAGTTTACTCCGTTCTTTCCGCCAATTGCTGCATCTACCATTCCGAGTAGGGTGGTAGGAACAAAACCGAATTTTACGCCACGCATATAAACGCTCGCCGCAAAACCTGTGAGATCTGTAACCATACCTCCGCCAATGCCAATCAATAATGTTTGCCGGTCTGCTTCGAAGCCAATCAGTTGTTCTGTTATGTAGTTGAGAGTTTCAAGAGTCTTGTGTAATTCTCCGGCAGGAATTACAATGGTGTCGTAGCTTTCAAATGAGGACTGATACAGCGAATGGATATTATTGTCGGTTATCAAAATTGCTTTTCTGCCGGCGATAATTTCACTGAGAAAATTGAAGTTTCTATCGAAATAATAATTCACTGTTCCGCCAGGAAATGATACATGGTAAGACATAACTTCCAAACATAAACTTTCTTTCCCGCAGATACTCGCTGACTTCTTTCTTTTTTCCCCGCAGATACTCGCAGAATTAGTAGGACTTTTTTCCGCAAAAACTCGCAGATTCTGCGGAGTCGGCGATTTTTTTCTGCGCAAGTCTGCGGGAAATATTTCCTGAAATTTCCCAGAAACTCTCAGATAATATGCAAAATCGGTGGGATAATATTTCTCAATCAATTTAACCCGCTGCAAACGGATGTTCTTACTTTTGCAGTCTTTATAAAACTATGAGCAGGAACGGAAAGGTTTTGGTGGCAATGAGCGGCGGTATTGACAGTACCGTTAGCGCACTGATGCTCCACAACCAGGGATATGAAGTAGTAGGCATTACCATGAAGACATGGGATTATGCACATTCCGGCGGAGGCAAAAAAGAAACAGGATGTTGCAATCTCGATAGCTTTAACGACGCTCGTCAGGCTGCAGTGGATCATGGTTTTCCGCATTATGTACTCGATATACGCGATGAGTTTGGCGATTTTGTAATCAACAATTTTGTGGAAGAATATATTGCAGGCCGTACACCAAATCCGTGTGTGCTTTGCAATACGCATATTAAGTGGGCTGCTCTTTTGAAACGTGCTAATGCCCTTGGATGTGATTTTATTGCTACCGGCCACTACGTAAAAGTGCGTGAAGAAAATAGTCGTTTCGTTCTTTCAAAAGCAAAAGACCTGACGAAAGATCAGAGTTATGTGCTTTGGGGTTTGGAGCAAGAATGTTTGAGCAGAAGCATTTATCCATTGGGCGATTATCTGAAAACGGAAGTGCGACAATTAGCTTACGATATGGGCTATAAAGAGCTTTCTAAAAAAGCTGAGAGCTATGAGATATGTTTTGTGCCTGACAATGATTACCGAGGATTTTTAAAAAGACAAATTCCTACGCTTGAAGATGAAGTGAATGGCGGAGATTTCGTGCTGACTGATGGATCGAAGGTTGGCAAACACAAAGGCTATCCGTTTTATACCATTGGGCAACGAAAAGGTTTGGATATAGCGTTTGGAAAACCAATGTTCGTAACGCAAATATTCCCGGAAACAAATACTGTTGTTTTGGGTGAAGCGCATGAATTGCAACAAAATGAAATGCTGGTAAGCGGGTTGAACATGGTGAAGTATGATAGAATTCCCGATGGTTTTGAAGGAGTAACTAAAATTCGCTATAAAGATGCTGGTGCAGAAAGTACAGTTTATAATGAGGGAAGCAATGTGAGGATACATTTTCATCACGCTGTAAATAGCATTGCCCCTGGTCAGTCTGCTGTTATTTATGAAGGCGATGATGTTGTTGCTGGCGGTATTATTCAGAAGGGGATGTAATCCTCTAATTCTGCAAATCCCGATTCAGACTCGTACTAAATACTATTATTTTTCGTTTCTTTAATTATATTTACCGAACAGTTCATTCCGTATTTTATGACGAAAAAGTTTTTACCCGTACTGCTGCTTTTTACTTCCTTTTCTCTGGTTTTCTTCTCTTGTAAAAAGGAAAGCGACAACAAGTATAGCAACGAGCTAAGCAGAGGTTATTACCCTTTAGCCCTCGGTAAGTATGTGGTTTACGATGTAGATTCAACTATCTGGGACGACTACAAGCAGGTGAAAACCCTTCACAGATATCAAATGCGTTACACCATAGCGGATACTTTTTTCGACAATACAAATCGTAAATCTTACAGGGTAGATGTTCACCTCCGTACTAATGATAGCCTTCCCTGGAGAACACATAGAGTGATTAATGTGACACCTACTAACACCAGTCTTGAATATACAGAAGCAAACCTTCGTTTCATCAAAATGATCTTTCCTATAACTAACAATATGGAATGGAAAGGAAATGCAATGATTCCGGCAGGCGACCAGGATTACCAATATTTCCAAAATTGGACTTATAAATATTCGGATCACGAAAAACCTTTCAATAACGGCAAGGTACTTTTCGATAACACTATCACAGTTAATCAGGTAGATGAAAAACTAAACGATCCTGAAACTATGCCTAACGATTACGCATCTCTGACGTTCGCAAAAGAGGTATATGGCTATGATATCGGTATGGTGTACAGAGAAGTTACTCATTGGATTTACGACCCTTTTAGTGGTCCGAAATACAGACGCGGTTATAGCGTTGTGATGCGTGCCGTAGATCATAATTAAAGGTTTTTATGAGGGGGATGAAGTGCGTAGGGATTTTTTTATTTTGTTTTGTGCTTGCACACTTCGCCGACGCTAATCCCCGGTATGCCTTTCGAATAAATTTCATTGATAAAAAAGGCAGTTTTTCAATTGATAATCCTTCAACCTTTCTTTCTCCCCGTGCATTGGAACGCAGGACTAAACAAGGAATTAGGATTGATGAGTTAGATCTTCCCGTTTCTCCCGGCTACATCAAGGATGTTCTCTCTCTTTCCAACGGCACATTGCATACTACTTCCAAATGGTTAAACAGTTGTGTGGTTTGGCTTTATGATTCAAGCAGTATTTCAAAGTTGGAAACAATACCGTTCATATCTTCCATAACTTATGTTGGGAATGAAAGGCAAAATCTTCATGGTTCATTAGCCCCAAACACAAGTAATACAAACGGTACAATTCCACCCAAATATAAAACCACTGCAAACGCTGCCTACTATGGAGATGCATGGGGGCAAACCAGTTTTGTAAAAGGAGAATGCCTTCACGACAAAGGGTTTCGGGGAAAAGGAAAATTGATTGCAGTGCTTGATGATGGATTTCATTATGTAAATGTTGCGCTGGCGTTTGACAGCATTTATAGTTCGGGTAGAGTGGTGGATGCTGTAAATTTTGTGCAAGGAGGAAATGATGTTTATTCCAGCTTTCTCACACACGGCACCTTGGTCTTGAGCACTATGGCAGCGAACATTCCCAATACTTATGTAGGTGCGGCACCAGATGCTGAATACGCATTATACGTCACTGAAAATGCAAGCAGTGAAACCCCTCTGGAAATGGATAACATGGTTGCCGCATTTGAACGTGCTGATAGTATTGGTGCAGATGTTGTAAGTGCGTCGGTTGGTTACAATTCTTTTGATGCGCCTTTCCCAAGTATTCCCCCTCCACAATTGGATGGCAAGACAACAATTGCGGCCATTGGTGCAAACATTGCATCGCAGAAAGGTATTTTAGTAGTTATCACCGCAGGCAATGAAGGCAGCGGCGGATTGCTTACACCGGGCGATGCGGATAGTGCATTGACCGTAGGAAATGTAGATATAAATAGAATTCCGGCAGGTAGTAGTGGTCACGGTCCTAATTTCGCAAATCGCATAAAACCTGAAGTTTGTGCGCTTGGTCAGCCGGGCTATGTTATTACAGGTGGATTGACTCCATTTACTGCTGTGGGCACGTCTATTTCCACTCCTCAAATTGCCGGATGGGCTGCTTGTCTTTGGCAGGGGAGTATCGGAAAAACAAATACAGAGATAAAGCAGGCAATAATTCAGAGCAGTCATTTATTTCCCAATCCACAAATGCCCCAACTCGGTTATGGTATTCCGGATTTTTGTCAGGCAAATGTGATCCTCAACCTAAATGATGTAAAAGAAAATAGCAACGCTATTCTCGCTTATCCAAATCCTTTCAATGAGCAACTAACAATTAATTTACTCGCACGAAAAGCAGAGCGGCTAACAATCACCATCACCGATGTTACAGGTAAAACCGTTTTTGTTTCATCGCAAATGCTACATGAAGGAACCAACAAGTTGCATATTAAAATACCTGCACTTGCCAGCGGCATTTATGTTTGTAAACTGATGATGGATGATGAAGTGAGAACGTTGCGCGTGGTGAAAGAATAATCACTTCCTCAACACTGCAACAAACATACTGTCTGCTTTGTTTTCAGTCCCATTTATGATTTTCATCTCCTCTAGTTGAATGGGATTATTCTCCAAAAGATCATTCACCACCTCTTCATTTTCTTGCCGGAATATAGAGCACGTAATGTAGATCAGCCTTCCGCCTTTTTTTAAATATTGCAGTGCATTCGTTGCTATTTCTTTTTGCAAAAGAGAAAATGAAGCGATGAACTTTCCCTCAAAGAAATAGAGCTGCTCCGGTGTGCGTGCCCATGTGCCAGAGCCGCTGCAAGGCGCATCGCAAATAATATGATCGAACGTTCGTCCTTTCATGTGTTTATACAATTCGCTTTCATCAGAAACATCTGCTATAATTCTTTCCGGTTGTTGATGGTTGTAAAGTTTAAACCGCTCCAAAAGATTATGCAGAATCGTTGCCCGCTTATCCGAAACTGTAAGTTTTACCGTAGCCTCTATGTCTTTTAGCAAAAGAGATTTACCTCCCGCACCAGAGCAGCAATCCCACCAGGTTTCATTTTGTTTTGGTTGAAAGAAAGCACCAGTAGCTTGCGAAGAAGCATCCTGCACTACATACAATTCCGGCGGAAGTATTTTATCTATCGGCGCACCATTCGGTAGGGAAAGACAATCTTCATTTAAATCAACAAACGCAATCTCATGCTTACCCAAAATACTTTTAACCCACTCACCCCTCTCCCTAATCCTTATAAACAATCTTGGCTGTTGCAGCATAGACCTCAACCATGTAGCCCTATCCATTCCTTCCGACAAACACGGCTGAAACGACATAATTCTTTCAACATCAAACCCCACACCCTCCCTTTGCAGAAACGCTATTCTACTCCCTACATCCAACCCCTTTCTTTCCTTCCACCCCTCCGGTAAAAATTGCAACACCTGCCTCACACCCGTCTCACAACCAAACAAGCAAGCCCTTATCCTCTCTTCAAACCCAATTTCATCCCCCAATACCTTACCACACCGATACCAGCAATACACCATCTCCGAAATCATTTTCCTATCCCTGCTACCAAGCTGCCTATGCCCCTTAAAATAATTCTTCAGATAATGCCCAAGCGGAATGCCCCCATTATAGCTTTCCACCACAAACCGCGTATGTTCCCAGATAAACCGCATCTACCAACTACAAAGCTAATTCCCCCAAACCATTCTATAACACACCCCTATCCAAACATAACATTTAACCTTTGGCTAAACCTCCAATGAACAATACATTTGCAATAACCAAAAACTTTTAAAAACATCATAGCTATGACACATTCACTTCCACAATTACCGTATGCATACGAAGCCCTCGAGCCACACATAGATGCCCAAACCATGCAAATACACCACACAAAGCACCACCAAGCCTATGTGGACAACCTCAACAAAGCACTCGCAGGCACCGATGGAGAAAACAAATCCCTCGAAGACCTAATGGCAAACATCTCCGCCTACCCCGCAGCAGTCCGCAACAACGGTGGCGGCCACTACAACCACACCCTATTCTGGTCCATCCTCGCCCCCAATACAGGCGGCAACCCCACCGGCCATCTTGCAAACGCCATCAATGAAACATTCGGCTCGCTCAATTCCCTCAAAGAAAAAATGAACACCGCCGGCGCCACACGCTTCGGCAGCGGCTGGGCATGGCTCTGCGTAAAAGACGGCAAGCTCGAAGTCTGCTCCACACCCAACCAAGACAACCCCCTCATGGACATCGCCGACTGCAAAGGCACACCCATCATCGGCATAGACGTGTGGGAGCACGCCTACTACCTCAAATACCAAAACAAACGCCCCGACTACCTCGCCGCCATCTGGAACGTCATCAACTGGAGCGCAGTAGAACAGCGCTACAACGCAGCCCTTTAAAACCATTATACACCATCCCACGGCGAGCCACACACAAAGGCTCGCCGTTATTATTTCTTTTTGGGTCCAGAAGCCATTGCTACTATTAGGCTTCAGGGGCGATAGCACCGTTCATCGCAGTTGCTACTATGGGGCTTTTCCCCCAAGCCCGCACACCCTCTCACCCCCCTCAATCCTCAAACTGCCACCATCAAACTCCCCACTGCCACCATCAAACCCCCCACTTCCACCATCAAAC
>ENA-UOUJ01000626-UOUJ01000626.1-activated-sludge-metagenome-genome-assembly--contig:-NODE-626-length-22041-cov-4.647685_pt1 | contig 22041 bp, 20 predicted proteins | sample MGYA00249839_ERZ747224 | MGnify/ENA primary metagenome ERZ747224 (study PRJEB28782, sample SAMN03220277) | activated sludge metagenome | biome: wastewater; feature: sewage sludge; material...
ACTTTTTCACGAAAACAATTTGAGTTACTTGTCATCTTCCAGACATTCAAACAACCTTATCACTTCTACCGCTTCCTTCACATCGTGAACACGCAAAATATTTGCTCCTTGCTGCAACGCTACCATGTGTAATGCAGTTGTTCCATTCAAGGCTTTTTCGGGAGTTACGTTCAGCGCTTTGCAGATCATTGATTTTCGGGAAATACCTGCAAGAATTGGTTTGCCAAGGATGCGGAAAGTGTGAAGATTTCTGAGCAAGGAAAAGTTATGCTCCAATGTTTTTCCAAATCCAAAACCCGGATCAATAATCACGTCTGTAATTCCTGCTTCACCACATCTATCACACACCCGCCGCAATTCGTCACGCACTTCTAAAACCACATCCTCGTATTGTGGGTTTTGTTGCATGGTTTTGGGCGTTCCCTGCATGTGCATTACAATGTAAGGCGCTCTTAGTTCGGCAACAGCGTGCATCATTTCTTCATCAAACCTTCCGCTGCTTATATCGTTAATAATAGATACACCGGCATAAAATGCTTGTCTTGCAACAACAGCAGAAGTAGTATCTACCGACAACCATATCTGCGGGTGTTTTTTATGAATAGCTTCTACCACCGGTATCACTCTTTTCAATTCCTCATCCACACTAATAACTTCTGCTCCTGGTCTGGTAGAAACACCACCGATGTCTAAAATTGTCGCGCCTTCATCTACCATTTTATCGGCATTTCCGATTAGCTCTTTCAGGTCGCTGCCGCGTCCTTTGTTGTAAAAACTATCGGGCGTAGCATTGAGAATACCCATCACCAGTGGCTTTGAAAGATCGAGCAGATGTCCCTTGTTTTGCAGGGTTGTTTGTACAGGTAATAATGTATTTTTGGAAATCATTTTTTACAAAGTAATGCAGGATAGTTTCAGCAGCAATAGGACGGTAGAAAATACTATTGAGCAGTATAAAAGTATAATAGACAAATGCAAGGCGCTGTATGTAAAAAAAGCAACGGATTACGGCACATCCTGGAGAGTACTCCGACCTATTTCTATAGTTGACCAGATTTATATCAAGGCATGGCGCATCCGTCAGATACAGGAAAACGGTCTTCAGAAAATAAGTGACAGCATTGAGAGCGAGTTTATCGGAATCGTAAACTATGGAATAATTGCGCTCATCCAAATGAACATGGCTGAAAATGCAGCAATAGAACTTCCCGCAGAAGAATCTAAAAATCTGTATGAACTGGAAGCAGAAAAGATAGAAGCATTGATGTTGGAGAAAAACTATGATTATGGGGAAGCATGGCGCGATATGAGCCAGCAGTCGTTTGTAGATCTGATTCTGGTAAAACTGTTAAGAATTAAACAAATACTCGCCAACGATGGGAAAACTACTGTCTCAGAAGGCATTGATGCCAACTTTGCAGACATTGTGAACTATGGCATTTTTGCTTTGATAAAGATAAAAGTGGAAGGTTAACCGCTAAGTACGCTAAGGAGCGCAAAGGGTCGCAAAGAATAAAATGAATAACGCGATACACATTGTTAATCGCAAAGGACGCTAAGTAACGCAGAGATTCGCAAAGAATGTTGAATGAATAGTGTAACACAAACATTGACTGAAAACGAAATTTCACGACTTGTAATAGGCGAAGCTATTCATGTACATCAATCTTTAGGTCCGGGTTTATTAGAGTCTGTATATGAAGAGTGTCTAATTCATCGCCTTATTCAGTCGGGTTTAGCAATTGAACGGCAAAAGCCAATTCCATTAGTTTTTGAGGGTATTAAACTCGAATGTGGTTTCAGGTGTGATATTGTGGTAGCAGGTAAAGTCTTGATAGAGATCAAAGCAGTTGAGGCTTTGCATGATATTCATACAGCGCAGACGCTTACCTATCTAAAGCTTACAGGGATTAAACTTGCATTGCTTATCAATTTCAATGCGGTTTTACTGAAAGATGGAGTGAAACGAATTGTGAATAATTTATAAAAGCTTTGCGCAACTTAGCGGTTCTTTGCGCACTCTGCGTTTAAAAAAACAAAATCACACAAATCATGAAATATATACTCTGGCTTTTAAGAATTATTGTCGGTGCATTATTTATTTTTTCGGGATTAATAAAAGCTAATGACCCACTAGGACTTAGCTACAAAATGAACGAGTTTTTTGAAGTGTGGGGCACTACCTGGGCTATGCAATACTCCCTTGCGCTTTCAATTGCTATGATCGGTTTTGAAATTATTGCCGGGATAGGTTTATTGTTAGGGGCCGCATTTCGTCTTTTCTCTTTTTTACTCCTGTTGCTTACTGCTTTCTTCACTTTTCTCACTGGCTACGTTTATCTCACCGATAAGATTAAGGAATGTGGCTGCTTTGGCGATTGCATAAAAATTTCAAATGCAGAAACCTTCTGGAAAGATGTGGTCTTACTTATTTTAGTTCTTATTCTTTTTGTATTTAGAAATAGAATAAAACCCGTTTTCAGCGGATACATTACTACTTCGCTGATGGTGCTCACAGCGTTTTTTTCATTTTTCATTCAGTGGTGGGTATTGGAGCATTTGCCATTTTACGACTGCCTTCCTTATAAAGTAGGAGCAAATATTTATCAGAAAACACAAATACCTCCTGGCTCTATTCCCGATGAGTATGAAACCGTAATGATCTATGCAAAGGGTGGTACGCAGAAAGAGTTCACCATGGAAAATTATCCCTGGCAGGATACGACCTGGAAATTTGTGGACAGTAAAAGCAAGCTGGTGAAAAAAGGAAATGCGGAACCTGAAATAAAAGACTTTGTAATCAGCGATTATGATCAGAACGACCACACGCAAGAAATTCTTACAGCGCCGGGTTACACTATTTTATTGTTTGTGAAAGACCCAACTAAAGCCCGGACAGACAATATTGATCTGTTGCGAAATCTGATGGCGCGAGCAAATGAATTCAATGTTCCGTTTTATGTCCTTAGTTCGGGAAATAAGGAAGTAACCGAAGCATTCCGCGAGAAACATAAATTGTATCCTGCTGATTATATGGTGCTGGATGCCACTGCCAATAAAACCGCACTGCGCTCCAATCCGGGTCTGATGATTTTGAAAGATGGCGTGATTCAGCATAAACTGAGTTTCCGCGATTACCCCAGAGATATTTCTATGGAAAATGGCAACTTAAACATTGTGAAGTAGTGCTGCGCTTCCTTGCCAAGAGGATTAGGTATAGTGCATTGGTACTACTGGGCGTAATAACGCTGGTGTTTTTCCTGTTCAATGTATTGCCTGGCGATCCTGCCCGACTAACGATGGGTCAGCGCAGCGATCTTCAGTCGCTCGAAAACGTGAGGCGTGAGTTGAATCTTGACAAACCCATCTTTACCCGCTACCTTCTTTTTATAAACGACCTCTCGCCTATTGCCATTCATAGCAATGATAGTATTTCGCTCGCCAAATATGAGTACATCCGGCTTATGCCTCTGGGCGAACAATCTCTTGCACTCAAATATCCTTACCTCGGACGATCGTACAGAACCAAGAGAGAAGTAGGCGATGTGCTGGTGGAAGCCGTTCCGGGAACTATTATTCTTGCCTTAGCGGCTATGACATTCGCTACCATTTTGGGAATATTACTGGGCGTATTGGCTGCACTAAAAAAAGATACCTGGCTCGATACTTCGGCTATTGCTGCGAGTGTGGCCGGCATTTCGATGCCCTCTTTTTTTGCAGGGTTGATCATTGCCTATGTTTTCGGATACTTGTTGAGCAACTACACAGGTTTGAACATGACTGGGAGTTTGTGGGAATACGATCCCTTTACCGGGCGACATTTAGCGCTTCAAAACTTAATTCTTCCTGCTATTGCTTTGGGTATTCGTCCGTTAGCTATTATTACTCAACTTACCCGCAGCGCGCTGCTCGATGTGCTATCACAAGATTATATCCGCACGGCGTATGCAAAGGGATTGTCGCAAAGAAAAGTAGTGTTTCGTCATGCGTTGCCCAATGCGCTCAATCCTGTTGTTACTGCCATCTCAGGTTGGTTAGCAGAATTGCTGGCCGGTTCTTTTTTCATCGAATATATTTTTGGCTGGAAAGGTGTAGGAAAAATCACAGTGGATGCCTTAGACAAATTTGATTTCCCTCTTGTAATGGGTTCTGTTTTACTTACCGCATTTATTTTCATTGTCATCAATCTTATTACCGACATGCTCTACGGTTGGCTCGATCCGCGTGTTCGTTTCACTTAATGGTTTTACTTCATCGTTAAGAAATTATTACCTTTTCTTTATTTTTTCTTACAGCGGAAACTCTCCAATAGCTTTGCACTCGCAAACCGAGTTATGAGCTTTTTGAAATTTATTCTTTTCTGCTTTTCCATCTTAATGCTTGCCCCGTCTGCAACCGCTCAACGATTTCTTACCGACATGATGGACACAACTACCTCTGCTGGAAAAGGAATCTATCCATTATATAGAAAGCATGACAGGCTACGGTTTGGTGGATATATGCAACCACAGTTTGTGTGGGCGGAAGAAAAAGGTGTAAAGAATTATAGCGGCGGTGATTTTGCTCCGAACTCCAATAACAGATTTATGCTTCGTCGTGGACGAATCAGAGTGGATTATGGGCATTTTACAGAAGATGGAAAACCACTTGCAATGTTTGCTTTTCAATTTGACGGAACGGAAAGAGGCGTAGCAATTCGGGATTTCTGGGGACGTTTCTATGAAAATCGTTTGGAATTATTTTCTATAACCGCAGGTATGTTTGCCCGTCCTATGGGTTTTGAAGCCAATCTCTCCTCCTCCGACCGTGAAGCACCTGAGCGGGGAAGAATGTCGCAGATATTAATGAAGACGGAAAGAGACATCGGCATGATGCTTACGTTAGAACCACGCAAAAAAGACGCAAAGTTGAAATGGCTAAAGTTTGATCTTGGGGTTTTCAATGGGCAAGGTTTAGCCGGACCTCAGGATTATGACAGTCATAAAGATCTTATCGGTCGTCTTTCTTTCAAGCCAACAAAAATTCAAAAACTCGGTTGGACTATTGCTGCAAGTGCTTCCGGTTATTATGGAGGGATAGCAAGTCAATCTCCGGTAGTTTATCGCACTGAAGGGCAAGGTTCGGCAGCATTTTCATTTCGCGATTCCTCTTCTTCCAACATAAATTATATAGCGCCTCGCCGCTATGCAGGTGCAGATTTTCAACTAAAAATTCCTAACAAAGAAGGCTTCACAGAAATGAGAGCGGAATACATACGCGGACTTCAGACTGCTACGACAAATACATCGGAAACACCGGGCACTTATCCCGTAAGTAATACTACAAACGATCCCATTGCACTGCACACAAGAAATTTTGATGGCGCGTATTTCTATTTCTTACAGCACCTCGGAACTCAAAAACTTCAACTGGTACTAAAGTATGATTGGTATGACCCTAATAAGAAAGTAAAAGGCACAAATGTTGATCCTTCAAAGGGATTTTCAATTGCAGACATACGATATGATACTTATGGCGGTGGGTTTGTGTATCAAATCAACACGCATGTAAAAGCAACGGTGTGGTATGACATTATCAAAAATGAAAACACAAATATTACGGGGTTTACACAAGACTTGAAAGACAATATTTTCACGTTTAGATTACAATACAGGTTTTAAGTGGCTTAGATTTTAAGGTTAAGGAATTATTATCATTACCAATAGTGTCCTTAACCGACAAATGGGAAATACTTTTGCAAACTATAAATAACAGCAAATTATGGGATTAACCTCCTTCGTTAAAATGTTCATGCCGAAAGACCGTGTGTTTTACGGTTTATTTGAAGAAGTGGCTGTGGTACTTGCCGAGATGGCTTCTGTATTTACGGCTGCGGTAAATGAAAATGATGCAGTCAAAAGAAGCAACCTGCTAAAAGGACTTGAAGAACTAGAACACCGAAACGATGAAATAACCCACAAGATATTTATTGAGCTTGGTCGAAATTTTATTACCCCTTTCGACCGGGAAGATATTCATGCTCTGGCCACATCGCTCGACGATATTGCGGATTTTATTTGGGCTGCAGCAAAGCGCATCACTAACTATTCCATCGAAGATTCGGATGAAATAACCAAAGGGTTCGCCAACATTATTACCCGTTCTATCAACTCTCTGAACAAAGCAGTTCGTGAATTGCGCGACATGAAAGACTTGCGCTCTATTACCGAAAGTTGTGTAATGATCAACAGCCTTGAAAACGAAGGAGATGAATTATTGGACAAGGCTATGATGCAACTTTTTACCGCTGCTATAGACCCGCTGGAAGTGATAAAAAAGAAAGACCTGTACGAGATGCTGGAGATAGTAACCGACAAATGTGAAGACGCAGCAAACGTTATTGAATCCATCATTATCAAGTACGCTTAACATTCGCACCTCATTTTTATGACAGCTTTGCTCATAACGATCATTGCACTGGCGCTCATTTTTGACTACATAAATGGTTTTCATGATGCAGCCAATTCAATTGCAACGATCGTTTCCACAAAAGTGCTTACACCTTTTCAGGCGGTTCTTTGGGCTGCGGTGTTCAACTTCGCCGCTTTTTTCATTTTCAAAGATCATGGCGTTGCCAATACAATTGCCAAAACGGTAAAAGACGATTTCATTACGCTGCCGGTTATTATTTCGGGTTTAATTGCAGCTATCAGTTGGAACTTGCTCACATGGTGGTATGGTATTCCGTCCTCTTCCTCACACACTTTAATTGGCGGTTTTGCCGGTGCTGCTATTGCCCATGCAGGCTTCAACAGTGTGAATCCTGACCCTGTGATCAAGACGGTTATTTTCATTGTCGTTGCACCCTTGGTTGGTATGACTATGGCCTTTATTATTTCTCTCTGGTTCATTAATTCTTTCAAAAAAGGAATACTACCGAAACTCTTTTCGATTGCTGTAATCGCCGCGGTATTCTATATGCTTTCCGCAAATCTTGTTACCAGTCCTTCACGTTTATTGGGTATGAAGATGGATGATAAAATAGTGAAGGAAGGCGTAGTGATTACTGAAATTCCTAACAAGTCTCATGCACAGCTATTGGGACTGAAAAAACATGACACTCTGTTTGCGGTAGAAAATATTCCTATAAAAGATCAAAAACAGCTTGATAAAATCGTCACCCGCTACCATACTGGTGATAGTATTCATTTTGCTGTTCAACGTGCCGGGGAAGTTGTAAATATCGCCCGATTATACGAACCGCCTGTGAAATCGTATTTCTGGAGAGTTGTTTTTTTTGGAGAAAATTTCAAATGGATCTTACTTGCCTCTATCATACTGATCATGGCGGTTTTCTCCCTGTTCCTAAGCAGTCTGAATGTGTCGAAGTCAACAATGTGGTTTAAACGATTGCAACTTGTCTCGTCTGCTGCGTTCAGCATTGGTCACGGGGGAAATGATGCACAAAAGGTGATGGGAATTATTACTGCTGCATTGATAGCGGGTGGAGAAATAGACAGTTTTGAGCAAATGCCTGTGTGGGTGCCGTTGGCTTGCTATACTGCCATTGCCGCCGGAACTATGAGTGGCGGTTGGAAGATCATAAAAACAATGGGAACCCGAATTACTAAGGTTACTCCTTTTGAGGGGGTAGCTGCAGAAACTGCTGGTGCCATTACACTTTTCGTGACGGAACAATTGAAGATACCTGTAAGTACAACCCACACCATCACAGGTTCAATTATTGGCGTGGGTGCTACAAAACGATTATCTGCTGTGCGCTGGGGTGTCACCATCAATTTGCTGTGGGCATGGGTTCTTACCATTCCGGTAAGTGGTTTACTGGCAGCTTTAGTCTATTATTTCACCAGGCTTTTTTAACGAAGGTTATCTAAAAGAAAACGTCCCGGAACTTGTCAGAACCGGGACGTTTTTTTGTTTCAAACACCATCAAATTTCTCTGTTAACATCAAATGCTTCAAGCTCGTTCGCAACAGCAGTTAAAAAACTTGCACCCAATGAGCCATCTACAATCCGGTGATCGTAACTAAGTGACAGATACATCATGTGGCGAATTGCAATTACATCCCCATCTTCTGTTTCCAAAACCATGGGGCGTTTTTTGATACTACCCACTGCCAATATAGCTACTTGTGGCTGATTAATTATGGGTGTCCCCATCAAGCTACCGAAAGTACCTACATTGGTCATGGTGAAAGTGCCTCCTTGTGTATCATCGGCTTTTAGTTTGTTGGTGCGCGCTGCATTTGCCAAACCGTTTACGTCTTTGGTAAGCCCTAACAAATTCTTAGTATCCGCATTTTTTATAACCGGCACTATTAAATTGCCACTCGGAAGTGCAGCCGCCATTCCGATGTTTATATCCTTCTTCACCAAAATTTTATCGCCATCTACACTACTATTTATCATCGGGAATTTGCGAATGCAATTCACAATTGCTTCAATAAAAATGGGTGTGAAAGTGATCTTCTCTCCGTACTTTTTTTCGTATTCCTTTTTAGCCTTTTCTCTCCAGCGAACAATGTTGGTAACATCGCACTCCGTGAAACTTGTGACGTGTGGAGAAGTTGCCTTGCTACGCACCATGTGATCTGCAATAAGCTTGCGCATACGATCCATTTCCACAATTTCAACATTGCCTCCATAATTCGATGGAGCGGCAGATGGAGCTGGAGTTGGTTGTTGCACAGGTGCGGCAGGTGCGGGCTGTGATTGCACACTTTGCTCTTGTGGTGCGGCGTGTTGCATTTGTGGCTGAGAAGCGGGCTGTACCTGTGGTTGAGGAGTGCTCTGCGCGGGTTGACCATTACCACGATTTGCTACATAAGATAAAATATCTCTTTTCGTAACTCTGCCCTCGTTGCCCGTGCCGGGGATTTGTTCCAGCTCGCTCATGCTAATGCCTTCTTTGCCGGCAATATTTAAAACAAGCGGACTATAAAATCTATTGCCATCACCAGATGCAACAACCGCAGGGGCAACTTGTGCTGTCACAGGCGCAGATTGCTGTACCGGCTGAACGGAAGGCGGCGGGGGCGAACTTGGAGCAGCTTGCGGCGCAGCGGTGCTATTGCCAACACCTACAGTATCTATTCTCGCGATGACAGTGCCTACAGGCACCACATCATTTTCTTTAAACAAAATTTCGGTGATAGTTCCCTCACCTGTAGAAGGCACCTCGCTATCAACCTTATCTGTGGCAATCTCCAGCACTGTTTCATCCATCCGAACTTTATCTCCGGGTTTTTTGTGCCATTTCAAAACGGTAGCCTCCATGATGCTCTCTCCCATCTTGGGCATTACTAAATCTACAATTGCCATAATAGCTTTTTATATGATTGACTGAAGCGGGTACAAAAATAATCAAATGAGGCGCAAATGTACAATTAGTGAGGGTAAGTGGTGTGCGGTGAGCGGTAAAAGGTAGGCGGTAGGCGGTAAGCAGTAGGCAGTATGCAGTAAGCAGTAAGCAATATGCAAATGATATAATGGAGACCAATCACTCTTCACCTAATTAACCTAAAACATATTAACCTATTAACCTATCAACCTATTAACCTATCAACTAATCAACAAATCAACAAATCAACCAAACTAAAAATTCACTGCATCGCGGAAATCTCTCCGTCTTACAAGTTTAAGATCTTGGAGAATTGAAGCTTTTACACTAAGGGTAAAGTTATAGCTCTTGCGCGGACCAAACGGAATGGTTCCAAGTCGCATTTCCCAGCAATGAAGATCACGGTAAATATCAATAGACGTAAGTGTGAGTTGTTTTGTCTCAAAATCGTAGCCACTGGAAAAGGTCATTTTCCATCTTGATGTCACGTTGAAATCGCCACTGAAAAGTAAACTCTGAGTAAGTCTGATGGTATCTCGTTTTGAAAAAGCAGTGTATCGTTTATCAATTCCCAGACTGTAAGCAACATTCAAACTCCAGGGAATATCAAAATCCACATAATCGTTATAGCCGCCGTTTTGCATCAGTTGGCTGTACTCATCGGTGCGCACAGCAGGGTTGGCAGATTTGTCTTTTTGCTTTGATCTGAAATTTGCGCTCAATGCAATGTTTGCGTTCCTAAGATTTGCAATTCCAGTTCCTTCCTGCCACATAGTTCGCGGCAATCTTCGACCGGTTTCATAATCAGTTGCATAAGGATCAAAAACTGCATTGGCGCTCACATTGAATTTCTCAAGAATGTTCGTGCGGAAGTTCATGTTGAACGTACTCCAGTTAAAAGAATCCGCTGCAATATTGTAAGCCGATGTAATGCTGAAACCATCTATTAAAGTCACATTTCGTCCGTTTCCTGTAGTGTCTTTTCTCGACCGTGTTTTTATTTGAAGATTGTTGTTGATTCCAAAATTTATGCTGCTCGAAAAATCGCCGTACTGTCCCATTCCAGGAACCCCAATTACAGAAGTTTCAAAAGGCGATAAATACGCAAGGTTGCCACTTGTGTCGAGTCTTGTCTGATAATAATAACGGAAAGGCGCTGCCGCAAAATCGGGTGTGTAATTAAATCCAACATTGGGTGTAAGCACATGTCGTATGCCCATTAGCTTTCCCCGCTTAAACATTTTTAACCCATAAATCCGTGTGGACAATTGCGCAGTTGCGTTAAAGTCGCGCGCTGTAAAAAATCCTCTGTTTCCTACGGTGTCAATTTTCCCTTCGTTTGCATTGTAAAAACGATAGGTCTTATTTGTGAGCCAATATTCGGTGTAGGTAGTACCAAAAGAAAGATTGATAAAACGCAAAACATTGTACGAGGCATTGATAGGAATGGAATGTTTGAAGCCATTTCTAAAATCGCCTAACGAAAGTGTATTCAAACTAAAAGCTGTATCGTAAAATGAGATTTGATTTACCGCATTGAAATTGTATTGCGCACTTATTTTTTCATACCATTTTGGCGAACCAACTCTTTTTTTGTTTTCAAACGGATTGAATTGCGCTACATAAAAATTTAGTTCTGGCAGCGAAACATCTACCAATCGGGTTTGTGTATTTTGACTATGACGCGCAGCTACAGAAAGACTGTAAGGTTTGTTTTGCCAATTTTTTGAGTAGCTGATATTTGATGTAAACTGATTGTTGAGAATCTGATTTACATTATAGCTGTTGTTGGAATAAAAGGAAGAAGTACCTGCCATCACCGACGCGCTAAAATTAGTTCCTGGTCTTGCTTTAGGATCTTGCTGATGCCGCCAGTTTACCATAAAATCTTTGGTAGTGGAAGCACCCGGTTCGTAGCTTTCACCGGTTTTATTGTAAGCATAACTAAAAGATAATCCACCGTTGTAGCGATAGCGATTAGAGTAATTGCTGATGCCGCTCACACTGTAACTTCCTTTGGTGAAAATGTTTGCCATGAAAAGGAAATCCACGTAATCGTTCAGATGAAAATAGTATCCTCCGTTTGTAAGACCCAGCCCGCGTTGCTGCTCAAAAGTATAAGAGGGCATTTGAAAACCCGAACGCTGTCTTTGAGTAATTGGGAACAGTCCAAACGGAAGAAATACAGGCGTAGGCACTTGCTCAATTACGATATTAGCAGAAGCGGAGGCAATCACTTTATTCGGAACTACTTTTATTTTGTTTGCTCTGATACCAAAATGCGGTGTATCGAGCGCACAAGTTGTATAAACATTTCTCCAGCCAAAAATTGATTCATCAGGATTTCGTTTTACTTGCTGGCTATACACAAATCCTTCACCATATTGCGATCTTGCATTCCTGATTATTGCTCTCTTACTTTTAAAGTTATACTGTAGCGAATCGTAGCTCACCGTCTCCTGCCGTTGCGTAAAAGTGGGACGTTTCAAAATTCCACCTGAAGTATCGAAAGCAGGTTGTGCTATTACAGTATTCGTACTTTGATCGAAGGTTATTTGCCCGGCATTCAATTTCAGATCTTCATAATTTACCTGTGCATCGCCGTAGAGATAAAAAAGATTGTTCTTCATGTCGAGCACTGCCGAATCGGTAGCAGTTGCCGTAACCGGTGAAGTGAGTGCATCCGGCGAAATTTTTATTCCAAGCGAATCTTCAAGATTTGAAATAGTTACAGAGTCGGAGGTGTTGGTGGCGCTTAAACTATCTATACTTAATGCAAGGGAATCATTTACAGCAACTGATGTAGCATCCTTACCAATGCGTGTTTGTGCAACGGAGTTCGTTGTTAAGGCGAATATAAAAAACACTGTAAGCATGTAGGGCAAACAGTGCATCAATGGCTTTTTTAGGATAATTTTACCGCACAGGCTCATGAACGGGCACAAAAATAGCTCATTTGTAAGTTCATTAATCAGACTATAATTTTATACACTTCAGACTGCAATTTCCAATTATGCGCATAAAACTTCTGTTTTTTGTCTTCACCATATTTTGTGCCCCTCAGCTCGTTTCTGCCAACGGTAAGAAAGTTTCCAAAATTGTCTTAGACGCAGGCCATGGCGGGCATGATGGAGGCGCTCGCGGACAAATTTCTAACGAAAAGACGCTTACTCTTGCCATTGCACTTCGTGTGGGAAAAATCATTCGCGATAGCCTGAAAGATGTACAGGTGATTTATACAAGAACTTCAGACGTTTATCCTACACTTCCCGAAAGACATCAAATAGCTAACAAAGCAAATGGCGATCTGTTTATTTCTATTCACATCAATGCTACAGCAGGAACAGTTACCCGAGTACAGCAAGGAACGAGAATAGTGAAAAAAGGAAAGAAAAAAGTAAAAGTGCCGGTTTATAAAACCATTCGCAACAGGTTTACTCAGGCAACCGGTACGGAGACTTTTGTATTAGGACTTCACCGCAATAACGAAAAAGAAAATGCCATTGGTGAATACGGAGATGTAGTGACCGATGAACCAGGTTTGCTCAACATGAATGATCCCCAAACGCAAATCATTATTGCACAATACTCACAAGCTTTTCTTAGCAGAAGCGTTTCGCTCGGATCGAAAATACAGCAAGAATTTGCTAATCAGGGAAGAGTAGATAAAGGCGTAAAGCAAATGGGACTGGAGGTATTGGCAGGAAGCGCTATGCCGGGTGTGCTTGTAGAATGTGGTTTTATTAATAATCCGGATGAAGAAGCCTACATGAATTCGGAAGCAGGGCAACATGAAATTGCAATGGCTATCTACCGCGGTATCAAAGCTTATAAGATTGAGGCTGAAAGATAATCTTGCCAATCATTTGTTTTTACGGGGAAAATTTACAACTTTAGCCGAAGCAAAAGCAATTGCAGGGTTTGCGTCCATATTTGTTGTCCGCATATCATTAGTCGAGGTTGCTTTTTAGAAATGTTTTCTTTTATCTTTAAGATTCTTAAAAAAATAGGTGCGAATGAAAGCCCGTTTTAAAATTGTGATGCTGTCAGCGCTCGGCGCTTTGACTGCTTTTACTGCAGTAACTTTTTCGTCTTGCAAAGAAGATAAATGTAAAGCCATAGTATGTGCCTATGGCGGCGTTTGTACGGATGGAATGTGTCTTTGCCCCAGCGGATATGAAGGCAACCAGTGTGAAACCATCACACGCACGCGCTACCTTGGTGTGTGGCATGTAACTGAAGACGGCACCTACTCTGATGCCGCACAATACTCAATAGCTGTAGAAGCAGGCCCTAATATTACAGAGCTTCGGATCAGAAATTTCCGCAACAGCTTTTTAGAGGATGTGCAGGCTTTTGTAAAAGGCGATAGTCTCACAATTCCGAATCAGATAATCAACAATAAAACAGTTAGAGGTTTCGGGTACATAGTTGACGACCAGTTTTATGGAGCAAACGGAAAAATAATTATCCGCTACCTTGTTAGAGATCAGAATGGAATCACCGATGATTATGGTGTAGATGGTGGTGATGCTTCGCTTTGGAATAAGTAAAGAAATACCAGTAAATTAGAAGAGGCTGTATCGTTGATTTGATACAGCCTCTTTTCTATTTCTTCCAGCTCAGAACGCGGAAGTTAAAGTTGTGAGCGCTTTCAGATAAAATCACTTTACCCAAGAAACAAAAACTATCTCTTCTCAGGAATCGCTATGCGATTTTCCTTCTTCGTAATTCTATTCCACATACTAAGAAGAAACCCTGCTACCATCACAATTATTCCTAGCCACAGTATATTGATAAAAGGGAAAACAAGTGCCTTCAGTACGATGTAATCATCTTTAGGATCGGTCTGCTTTATCTGTAGCTCAATAGAATTCTGATCGGGAATTACTTTCGTAAACCGCGCATACAGTCCCATAGATTTCAATGTATCCTCTTCAAAACTTTGGTAGGTATTATTTTGGATAGAATAAACTGGTGTCATTTCACCGGCTTTCCCTCTAAGATCATAAACAGAAAGGTTTGCCTTAACTGAAAGGTTCCCTGACTTTTGTTCATAAGAAGGTTCTTCAAAATCGTTAAATACCAAATACCCCATTGACAAAAAGACGCTGTCTCCTTTCTTTACAGTGTATGTGTTGTAAGCCGATGTATCTACTTTCTTGGTGGGGTCGAGCACCTGAGTGACGTAGGTAAAAATGTCTTTGTGTAAATAATGTTTTGAAGATGGATTTGCAATAAGTCCCTCTTGTCCTTTCGGATTTACAAAAGCATCAGGATATAAAGTAAATGTTTCCTCAACGTTTCCTGTGGCGCTGTCCCTTCTTTCATAATAAACTTTATAAAAAGTGCGGGGGTCTGTGGTAGAAAGAGAATCGCCCTGATAAGTAACCATGTAATCGGCCATGGCCACAGGCATTCCTCTAAACAGTAAAACATTTTCCCGGCTTTCCTTAGCATTTTCTGCCGCAGTCTCTTTACCAAAATCCATAGTGACACCGAGTGTGTTGAAGGAAATTACTTCCTTGTTGAAAGAAGAAAGTAAAATTCCCAAAAGCGATAATCCAAAGCCAAGATGGGAAATGGCCGGTCCCATTTTTTTCGCTTGCTTTTGAATGCCGAAAGCATAATAGATGTTTGCAACAATAGCGAATATGGAGGCGAAAAGTAAAAGAATGTATTGGGGTACATTGAACTTCTGAATGATAGCAATGGTAACAGTTAGCACTAATGCAATAAGCGCAGCTGCACCCAAACGTCGCCACACAATTTTAGTATCGCTGGTTTTAAAACGCAAGAACAAAATAGAAGCCGACAAGCCCGCTACAATAATAGCTACCCACACTTGTATGCTATTGTAATGCTGTATTGGATCAACCGGCGGGGCAACTTCTTTTCCGGTAATCATTTTTGCCAGTGGAGACCAGACAGGAATTGAAGTGCTAATGGAAATTTGTAAAGCTGAAAGCAGCAGTACAAACGAACCAATAAACATCCAAAATTCGCGGGAACTTAGTGCCTCCTCTCCTTTCACTCGCGGTAAAGTTTTCCATCTGTAGGCAATCAAACCAATTGAAAGCGATAAAAGCACGCCTAAGACCACTATCAAATGCCAGTACAGAGATTTTCCTTCGCCTGTAAATGCGTGAACAGAGGTATCGCCCAGCACGCCGGTGCGGGTGAGGAAGGTGGAATACCATACCAGTAAATAAGTAGCGGTAAGTAAAATAAGCGTGATTGGTAAAGAGCGCTTTGTTGCCTTGAAAATTATAAGTGTGTGTAATCCCGCTATCAATGTAAGCCAGGGAACGAGCGAGGCATTTTCTACAGGATCCCAAGCCCAATAGCCGCCAAATGTGAGCGATTCGTAAGCCCAGGCTCCGCCCATCATAATGCCTAAACCGAGTGATGCACCCGCAAACAAAGTCCACACTCGTGCTTCTTTAATCCAGGTTTGATACTCACCCTTCCAAAGCGCTGCAATTGTATAAGCAAATGGAATGAGTGTAGCGCCAAATCCTAAGAATAATACCGGTGGATGAATAGCCATCCAGTAATTCTGTAGCAAGGGATTCAATCCGTTTCCATCCTGAATAAAGCTTAAATAATTTGCCTGTTTGAAAATAGGCGCATCCTGCATTGCGTCGCGCAACAGCATAAATGGAGTGCTTCCAACTTTCACGGCATCACCAAAATGAAAACCAAGTAACATAGTAGCAAGTGCCACTTGTACCAGAGCAATGATTGCCATTACACGGCTTTCCATTACCTTACTTGTCTTCATTACAAACAAGCCGAGTATGCCATGCCAAAAAGCCCACAGCATAAAGCTTCCCTGCTGCCCTTCCCAAAAACTGGAAAGCAGATACTTCATAGGAAGCGATCTTGATGAATGCTCCCAGGCATAGTGATACTCAAAAAGATGGTTGGCTATGATGTAATAAAGTGCGAGAAAAGTACCGATGACAGAAGCTGCATGAATTATAAAGCCGGTTCTTCCCAATTGCAGCCACGACGTACTCAGTTTCACATCCCCTTCGGTCTTCGCTGCCCGGAAATAACTGTAGGCACTGAACAATGCGGACACGAAGAACAGAATTACAAAAAAATGACCCAGTTGCCCGGGTCTGAGATTTTCTCCTACGAAGTTTGTATCCAATTTCTTTCCTGTTTTAAGTTAGTGTGTGCTTATAATCTCTATTCGTAAACGTCTTTGCGATGACTAACTCTTACGACCACCACAATTAGTTCTCTATCTTTAATCTCATAAATCACTCTATAGTTGCCTATTCTGATTCTTTACGCCTCTAATCCTTTCAATTTAATGTAGCCATCAGGTCTTGGTCTATTGGCTAAATCAGTAATCTTTTCCCAGATTCTGCGATTAGTCTTCTTGTCCAGTTCTTTTAAAAACTTCTTTACGTCGTCAGATATGATTACGTGGTACAGCATCTTAAAGTTTGCCTTCTTTCATCAATTCTTTCTCAACTTCTTTTAACGAAAAGAATTTTTGGTTTTTACGTTTGGCTTCGTCAAATGCTTTAATATCTTCTTCCATTTCCATCTCCTCAATAAATTTATTCAGGCGTTTGTTTTTGGAAGTACCCACGTTGATCACAGACTGCATTTTCGATAAAAATTTCTTTATCAAATCGGCATCTTCCTTTTTCTCAACCTGTATGAATATTGTTTCCATAACTCAAAATTCAAAAACTCAGAATTAACCATTCCCCACTACTACCTGATCTTTCTTATACTTCGATGGGCATTTCATCTGAATTTTATTGCAGCGAAACGTACCATTTTCCACATATCCGGTCATCACTATCTGCTCACTTCTTTCTATATCTGTAGGTTTGGCTCCGTTGAAAATTACCTTACTCACATTTCCGGCTTTATCTTTTACGAAAAAAGAAAAATGGTTGGGATCCTTTACCGGATCATATTCCATCGCTTTATCCTTTTCTAAAAAACCAATAACATGGTATTGCTTGCCTGGCTCTTTAGCGGCCGAAGAAAATGTTTCATAAGTGCTGAAGTCGCCAAACATGCTAACGATAATACACACGGCAGCAGCAACCAAAACCAATATTACGATGTGCGTTTTTTTCATGTGGTATAAACAATTAAGGGTAGGAACTATTATTGCTTTTCGGTGACGCAAAGTTAGGGGATAAAGAGTGTTCTGCCATTTAAGTTTTAATTTCGCGGGCGTTAAAAAATTCTATAATGGCGATGGACTTATCGGGCTTCGATCCTAACTCGGTTGGACTAAAATCAAACAACATATTCGGACTACCTTTTAAAGAAGCAGACGCATCGCTTGTGTTGCTCCCTGTGCCCTGGGAAGTAACTATTTCTTATCGTGACGGAACATCTCGCGGACCGGAAAATATTTTCGATGCTTCGATGCAGGTTGATCTCTACGATCCAGATGTGCGCGATGGCTGGAAAAAAGGCTTTTACATGTTGCCGATAGATAAGAACATCAAAAAGAAAAGTGACTACTTGCGCCAATGTGCAGAGTTGATCATTTCGCACCTGATAGATGGCGGCTCTGTGGAAGAAAATGAGCAGTTGAAAGAAAAGCTGAAAGAAGTAAACGACGGCGGTGTACTACTTCACAACTGGGTTCATGAAATGACTTCTACGCTTTTAAAAGCCGGGAAAAAAGTGGGATTAGTGGGAGGAGATCACAGCACACCGTTGGGTTTTATAAAAGCGTTATCGGATATACATCCGGAATTTGGTGTTTTGCAAATAGATGCACATGCAGACTTGCGAAAGGCTTATGAAGGATTTACTTATTCGCACGCATCCATCATGTATAATGTGATCCATGAAATTCCGCAGGTAAAAAAGCTGGTGCAAGTAGGCATACGCGATTATTGCGATGAAGAAATAGAAATGTCGCAGCAGAATGACCGCATCATAACCTACTTCGACAAAGACATAAAAGAGCGACAATTTGAAGGCGATACCTGGAAAAAAATTTGCGAAGAGATCGTTGAGCAACTACCACAAAAAGTTTACATCAGCTTCGATATAGACGGGCTTGACCCAAAGCTTTGTCCGAATACAGGAACACCTGTGCCCGGCGGTTTTGAATTAGACGAAGTGTTTTATCTTTTTAAAACATTGAAGAAAAGTGGCAGAGAACTAATCGGTTTTGATCTGAATGAAGTAAGCACCGGCCAACACACGGGCGATGGAATTGATAGCATTGTGGGTGCAAGAGCTTTGTACAAGTTGTGTAATTATATGGTGGCAGAGTAAGAACTAAATAGAACGCTGATCCTAGGATTTTCATGATATCTATCTGTAATGATCATTTTGATCATGAAAATCTGCGTTCCTTTTTAGCGACAAGTTTTTCTCTACTTTAGTGCATCATGCACACAGCATCCAACAAAAAACTCCACCGCGCCTGGTCTATGTACGACTGGGCTAACAGCGCTTACAATCTCGTCATTACTTCCACCATTTTCCCGGCTTACTACACAGCCATTACTTCGCAAAAAGAAGGAACTGAAATTGTAAACGACAAGGTCGAATTTTTTGGCGCTACATTCACTAATACGGCCTTGTTCGATTATGCCTTGGCTGCCGCCTATCTTGTTATTGCGTTGCTTTCACCTATTCTTTCTTCCATTGCAGATTACAAGGGCAATAAGAAAAGTTTTATGCGGTTGTTTTGCTATGTAGGTTCGCTGGCATGTGCAGGTCTTTATTTTTTCAAAGGCGATACGCTGGAACTCGGAATTATTCTCTTTGCCATAGCAGCCATTGGTTATTGTGGCAGCCTTGTTTTCTACAATGCTTTTCTTCCTGAAATAGCTACAGAAAGTGAACGTGATAAAGTAAGCGCTCAGGGATTTGCGTTTGGGTACATTGGTAGCGTCTTGCTTCAATTGATCTGTTTTGTTTTTGTCTTCAAACCCGAATGGTTTCATTGGATAGGAATATATGACGATGGCGATGCTTCCCGTTTTTCATTTCTATTAGTTGGCGTTTGGTGGTTTGCATTTGCTCATATTCCGCTATCCAAATTGCCGGATGGGAAACCTTTAACGCAGCATCCTGAGAAAAACATTTTTATCAATGGCTTTTATGAATTAAAAAAAGTGTGGCGGCAATTAAAACATCTCTCGGTTTTAAAAACTTATCTCGGCGCATTTTTCTTTTACAGTATGGGCGTACAAACCGTAATGCTGGCAGCAACCATCTTTGGCGCAAAAGAGTTGAAACTCGAAACAGGGCAACTTATCATGACCATCCTTATTATTCAATTAGTGGCTATAGCAGGGGCATACATCATGGCAAAGCTTTCCGAAAAATTCGGGAATCTGAAAGTCTTATTGTTTGTAGTGTTTATCTGGATACTCATTTGCATTTACGCATACTTCATTACTACTGCTACGCAATTTTACATTATTGCAACTGTGGTGGGACTGGTGATGGGTGGCATACAATCATTAAGCCGCTTGACTTATTCTAAGCTAATGCCCGAAACAAAAGACACTACTTCTTTCTTTAGCTTTTATGATGTAACCGAAAAACTCGCCATCGTTATCGGTATGTTTTCTTTTGGTTTTATAGAAGAACTTACCGGCTCTATGCGCAACAGCATTATGGCGCTCGTTACTTTCTTTGCCATCGGTATGGTCATTTTGTATCTTGCCATTGCAAAAGCAAAGAAGCAACATTTACAATCTTCCGTTATCTGATTTTTTATGCGATTATTTTCCATCAACGCAGGCTATTTTAAACTCGATGGCGGCGCTATGCACGGTGTAGTGCCCAAGAGTATGTGGCAAAAAGTAAATCCCGCCGATGACAACAATATGTGTAGCTGGGCTATGCGCTGTATGCTGATAGAACACGGCAATTACAACATACTTATAGATACCGGAATGGGCAATAAGCAAGACCCAAAATTCTTTAGCCACTACCATCCGCATGGCGAGGATAGCATTGAAACAAATCTTGCAAAACATGGCTTCACCCCCAATGATATAAGCGATGTATTTCTTACCCATCTGCATTTCGACCACTGTGGCGGAGCTGTGAAAAAAGAAGGCAATGAACTAATCCCAGCATTTCCTAAAGCTGTGTACTGGAGCAACCTCGCACACTGGCAAAGCGCCGCTAAACCCAATGAACGCGAAAAAGCTTCTTTCCTCAAAGAAAACTTTATGCCCCTTTCAGAGCGCGAAGGCACACTACGATACATAGATGCGCCCGATGGCACACAGTGGATTCAAGATATAAATGTGCGAATAGTAAACGGACATACGGATGCTATGATGCTGCCGCAAATAAATTACAACGGTACTACGGTGCTTTTCTGTGCCGACCTCATTCCCAGCGCCGCCCACATTTCTATGCCGTGGGTAATGGCTTACGATATGCGCCCGCTCAATACTTTAACCGAAAAGAAAAAAATACTGCGCGAAGCCGCCGCCAACAATTGGGTGCTTTTCTTCGAGCACGACCCCAAAATAGAATGCGCTACTGTGCATGAAGTGGACGGAAGGATAAGAATCAAAGAAACATTTGCCTTGAGTGAGATTGATGATATCAGACTTTAAGAATGCGCCAAGAATGTAGAGATGTGTTTCAGACGTTTTATTCGTTTCCGAACAAGAATAAGACGATAAAGAAGCCAAAGAGTAAAAGCCAGAAAAACAGACAATATTACTCCTTCCTCCTGAAAGCTGTCACGTTTTGTAATAAGCATGAAATAGCCAACTATGCATAGAATAACGAAAGTGGCTATTGCGTAGGCAGTGTATAGGAAGCGCATCTGTTTTTCGATCCATAAGCTACAGTCAATCCAAAATTCTCTCTTATCCGGTTCGATAAATGTATTTATGCAAAACTCTTCAACATCGGCGAGATTTTGAGTTTCTATACCAGTCACTATATTTGTTTTGCCATCTACAGTTTTAAAAGATAGTTTTTTAGCGATTGCCTTTGTCATGGATCCTTGATACCAGATAATAAACTGGTGAATTTCTGTAAATGAATAGGTTCTTTTCCCTTTTGCAATACTTCTGAAAGTGAAGGCTTGACCATGTTTATTTATTGAAATTAAATTCGCAAAAAGTATAAAATAGAGAAAACTGCCACAAGCGATTAAGCTAAAAAAAACAACAAAGAGTTCTGCTTTATCAACTCCGTTGATAATGTTTACCCAACAAACATTGATAGCGACTAATGAAATGATTACTATTCCTATTATTAGAATTGAGGCGAGTCTAACAATGCTTTTCATTTTTTGGTGAATTATACCTTTTGTGCAATTGCGGTTTAAAAATAAATAAAGTAGATTTCACCACTGTACGGCGATTCATTCCACGCAATGAACACCCAATGATTACACCAAAACGCCTCTTTACAATAGAATGACAAACAATGCCCCATTGTCATAAAACATGCCCGTAGCTTTGCGGCGTAATTTTAAGCCATGATTTTCAAACAGTTATTAACCGGAGCAATGCTGCTAACGTCTCTTACGGCGGCGGCTCAAAAGCAACAGAAAAACACGCTCATTTACCCCGATGAAAAACATTTTAAAAATGTAAGGCAACTAACCTTTGGTGGCGACAATGCCGAGGCATATTTTGGGTATGATGATGACCACATTATTTTTCAGCGCACGCACAAGGGCGAGGGCATAGAATGCGATCAGATTTTTT
>ENA-UOUJ01000627-UOUJ01000627.1-activated-sludge-metagenome-genome-assembly--contig:-NODE-627-length-22027-cov-4.782678_pt1 | contig 22027 bp, 22 predicted proteins | sample MGYA00249839_ERZ747224 | MGnify/ENA primary metagenome ERZ747224 (study PRJEB28782, sample SAMN03220277) | activated sludge metagenome | biome: wastewater; feature: sewage sludge; material...
GACCAGCGATTGGATTACCATCAGAATCTTTACGACCAATATCTCCAATCTCAACAATGAAATGTTTCGAAAAGATGTTAGTGAGCTTTGAGCCATAGCCATTACGACCACAACCCATTCGCTCCATCGTCTCATCGTAGCTTGAACCCTGTCTGATCTCACCAAATGTCTTGGTAGGAACAAGATGAAGCTCAGATTCTGTTGTCATCTCGTGAGGTTCAACAGGAACTGGTAATCCTCCATTACTAATGGACAAATACCCGTCATCAGCTACCTCAAAGACTATCGGACCAGGATCAACACCATGTAATAGACTAAAGTAAGCAGCATCGCCAGCATTGGTTAAAATCTCCAGGAAAACACGCTTAACAGCATCTGGAAGATCTATTGTTACTTTCTTAAACTTTCCAGTCTCGAAATCGAAAATGTACTCTTCCTTCGGCCTGCGTTTGGCAGATCCTGCAACAATATCAGGGGCTTTATAGATATGCTCATATTCTGAACGACCTTTAAAGTTCTTCGAACTTCGACCGAGAGACTTATCAGCTATATCCTTCTTCTTTGCCGGCATGATAATGATCGCTTTTAGAAAAATAAGATGTGGGTGGCTATACAATCAATTGAAATCCAAAATTGTTTATCAACGAAAATTCCAATATATCACGGTAGTCCAGCTTTAGATTAGTGATTTTCTCAAATTTTGAGAAAATCTACAATACTTTCATCGCCAGTGCGATAACAACGACTATAATTATGATGATCATGATATTATTGACTGATAGACTCATGGATGTTGAACCTCTAGAACTTTGATAGACTCTACCGTATTGCCTACGACTATGATCTTCAATAATTGTCCCACGTCTAGTCCATCCAGTTGAGGTTTTTGGTCCGTAAATAGAAAAGTTTGTCGTGTCGATGTTTCTATCAGAAATATGATTTGATCATTCGTATTTGAATGATCAATACTTGATCATAATCTAAGATCATAAAAAATGGATGCTATTAGTATTTACGAGACAATCACTTCACCAATACTTCCAACTACTGATATCGAAGATATGTTTGATATTCGTCGGTTCCGGAAGTTCATTCAGAACTTTCTTGCATTCACCGTTGATCCGGATTATGATCCTCGCGCCGACATGACAACACCAGAGTTTATGCGTCATTGGATTGATGCTTTCACTCATGACTCAATTGATGCTCATCGAAACTATCAAGTACTTGAATTTTTGGGTGATGGAGATTTGAAGGCGGCTTTTAAGCAGTACTTGTTCCAATATCATCGTGTAGAATCTGAACATGTGTTCACTACAATTAACAACTTGTATATGTCGAAACGTAAACAGCCTGAGATCTCTCGACGGATGAACTTTGATAAATGGGTCAGGGTCTCTCCTGATATTGAGAAGACTGCCGCCATTGTTGAAGATACAATGGAATCTGTTTTTGGTGCATTGTCTTTGATCGGACGAAAGTTGTATCTAAGTAATCGAGGATTGTACTACCATCCACAGGAGTTGATCCTTAGATTCTTTGTTGCTTATTTTACTGCTAACCCGATTAATATTGAGGAGGAAGGAACATATGTCTACAAGTCAACATTGATTGACTTCTATAAGTTCTTCACCGGTGAAGTTACCAATCCTCGTGTCGAGAAGACAACAGGGATGATCCAATTAACCGATAAATTCTTTGAAGGTCTTCAAAGTCACGCTGATTCGGTTAAGATTGGACAAGACATCATTCGAGAAATTAAGAGTTTGAGGTTTGAACCAGGGACTACCGAAGAAGAACAAGCTGAGAAAATCATGAAAGTCTTGATCAAAAATGGAATGGATCGCGAATGGTATACTGAAGCGAACAAGAACATTTCGTTTAAAGGCGACTCAGAAATCGAAGCCTTAGCGAAAAGTAATGGATATACTCGCTTCGTATTAAAGCCTTATTATCAAGGGAAGACTAAGTATTACAAGCTTGTCGCTCAATATATTGAAGAAAAAGGTAATTTTAAGCGAGCCCGTGAAGAAAATATCAAGATTCTACCTGCAACTTCTGGGTTTAAGCAACAAGCACGCCGAGTGTTATTGGAGAAGTTTTCTAGTCGATGAACAGATTGAACCTAATTTAGATTCAAACCAAGACAAAAAAAACTTTGATAATGATCTGGCCTTTTACTTCTACTGTGAATACATCGGATAAAATCTGCGACGAGCAGCCTACAGAACAGAAGGCTGTTCTTGAGCAGTTTCATAAAGACAACGAATCCAATACTAGCACGATTGATAATCAACCTTCTTGGGAACAATCAGTATTTCATTTATGGTCAGATGATGCGTTGGAAAATGATATCATGTCAACAGTTCCCGAGAAGCCTTTACCGTCTACGCTATGTGCATTTGATAGTCTTTATGGCATCACAAAGACAGGAAATTTGATGACTTTAGCAGCTCGTAAGGAGCTGTTTGAAATCGTTAGTCTTCTTGTGACTGAAGATTCTATTCATACTATTGACAGTAAAGGAAATACTCTTCTACACAACGCTGCATTCCATGGAGACATAATGATGTGTGAACGTCTTCTCGGTCTTGGAGCGAGTCTTAATGTTGTTAACAAGTCTGGTAACACACCTATTCATCGGGCCATTAATGGTAAGCATCCAGAGACTGCTTTGCTTCTTGTGAAGTACGAGTTAGCTCGTCGTCGAGTAACACCGTTTCGGATTTTGACGGAGTCTTCATCCGAGCAAGATGATATCATATCATATACTACTAATCGGGTATCATGTCCTAGTTGCGGGTTAAGTTCTGAATGTTGGACAGCAGGATCTATTTGTAAGATAGAACATAAATGCTTTTCTTGCGGGACTTGCTTATCACAACATTCTGAACAACACTAAGTCCTAATCAGAGAAACTTCTAGTAATAATCCAATTGGATTATTCTAACGGGTAGTCAACTTCGGCATTAAGCTTCGACACAATAGATGAAACATCGATCGGACTCCACATCATACCAGTTCCAGGCGTGTTAGTCTCTATGAGAGCCTTTGGATCGTATCCGTCACTCCCAAAGACATACTCGATAATACCACCATTATCCTTACAAACAGTGCCATTGTAACCGAGGCGAACATCTTCAAGAGTCTTATTAATAATTCGACTCATATGTCCTGTAGCGGCAGTACCTAGCGCACGATCAATGATACCAGTTCGAGAATTCATCATATGGGCAAAATATTGACCAGGTCGCATCCCTTCATTGAAGTTAGTGGCAACAAAGCCATGGTTTTCGATATTACCGACGCCTCCCTTTGGCTCGACGTCATAATACGGTAAGAATCGTCGACCCTTTCCATACTTATCCATGTTAAACTTCAATGGAGGTCGCTTACCTCTGAAACTTTGTTGTCCAATAAGACCAGTAATTTGAGCAATGTTGGTAACACTACCTTTAGCGCCAGAATCAGCCATGATACGAAGATTATTATTAACAGAAAGACCACTCTTTACGATCTCTGTGCCAGCTGTCGTCACATTACCGAGAGCAGCTCGAATAGTCTCTTCACGATAATCAAGCTCAACTTGGCTCATATTGTCATGAGGCAATCCTAAGCTTTCGATTTTCGCTTGCGCCTTCTCTGTTTCCTTCAAAACAATAGCCTTGATACGAACAGCCTCATCGACTCCAACAGAACAATCGGCATAACCAACCGTGAATCCAATCCTCATGATAAACCAATCCATAAGAAACTGACATTCACTGAAGAATCGTGCAGCCACGTTAGTACCGTAGTTGTGATACAGTTGATGAACAATGCTACCGGTCTTATCACCGACATGCTTCTTTGCTAAAACACCAGGCTTGCCGGCCGGATCAGGTTTACCATTAGTTGTCGGGACGATAATACCATTGATGATCTGAACACCCTTATGGCTGTACCAGAAATCTTGAGGCAACAATGATGAAAATAGCATGGCACCACATCTCAGATTATCGCCCGAATACCATCGACTTCCACGTTCCATGAGGCTAGGGAACATGCCAGTTCGTTGGACACGATCTTGGAACTTCCCTAAGACTTGTAAACCTTCGTCCCACAAGAATTGAGTAAATGGTCCATGCTTTGACATCAAATATGCTGCTGTGATACCATTGAAAACGATACCCATGGCAGGTCGAGAGAATTGAGGGTAAATAATGTTGTTCCAGCAACTAGCAAGAAATATGATCTCTGCTCTGGCTTGATAACTAGTGGTAACATAGATGTTACCATCATCTCCGTCAAAATCAGCATTATGAGGTGTAGTATATGATGAATGAAGACCAAGACTCTTCCCTGGATAAGTCTTTACAAGATAACCCATCATTGATTGCTTATGAAGTGTTGGCTGTCGGTTAAAGATAATGGGGTCACCATCTTGAAGATAACGCCACACTTCATTGCCAATCTCTAGACGAGCATTACGCTTACGTTCAACATTTATCCGCTCCTTCGAGTTGACAATAAATGGGATCTTCCCTTCGGCAAAAAGCTTATTCAAGTAATCAAAGTTTTTGTCACAAACACGCTCAATGATAGTCAAGTTATTTGCAATCTCCTTTGGAATGCCAATGAAACCGAAAGGAATACTAACTGACCCGAGGACGGATCTACCAGTTCTATTCCCTCGTTTTCCCATTGCGTAACAACGGAAATAACCCTTCTTCTTAGAAAGACGCCCTTTAATCGTGCTAGCAGCTTCAAGGCTGTTAATGGCAGATTTATCATCGCCGGCCTTTAACAGAGAACTCACCGCAAAATCGAGATCTTCGATGGTGAATTCCTTTTTGCTTCCAGTTACTGTCGAACCAGAGAGCTTCATCTCCTTCAACGTATTATTGATCTCAAGAATACGACGATAAATACTTGTCAACGGATCATCTTTTTCCCGACCCTCCGAAGTCATGACAATTGGGCGATGACACTCAGGAATGACAGGAAAACTCTGGAAGATAAAGTTATTAGGATGGTTCTTGTAAACTACTTCACCCTTATCGTTCAGCGTGTCCTTAAATCCTAGAGCTGCAAGATCTTCCTTGCTAATCGCGTCAAAAATCTTAACAATCGTTGAACTCTTCAAAGCCACAATTGTACCGTTGCTATTGACATCAATACTGATCATCTTCCCTGGCTTTGTAGTCATCTTAGGATTGTAACCGCCGAAATACTTACAAGCCGGATTACGACAATGCTGTCCACCAGTCTTACCGGTACCAGCACTCTTTAATGCAATCTGCCTAAGCCGTTCAGGTCCCGATGAAAAATCATAGCTTTCAATCACTTCACGATCAAGAAGTAACGATCCACATTTATGACAAACGCTCTGAAGAACATATACTACATAATCATAAGCTGATTGCTTAATGATAGGCTCGACAAGATCAATTCGTCCAAGATGACCTGGACAATAGCTCTTGGACAATTCACAACTGCTACACAGTGTCTTCTTAGCATCTAATGGACCCATTCGAGGATCATGAATAGTGCTCTGAAGAATACCATTATTATCGTCATGCATGACTAAAATACTCATCTTCTCGAGTTCTTCTTGAGACATGTACATCACTTGAGCACGCTTAATCGTGAAATTATCGAATGGCATTTGCCGAGTCATAATAGTAGCCTCATTATTACGGATTGCTCCCATTCGAGGACGATCTTGCCCCTTTACTGCCGGCGAACCAGCAGGTCGGGCTCTACCTGAACCAACTGCATTGGTGTCAGGTTGAGGAGTGCTCTTTTTAGTCGGATCATTGATCACGATCTTACGAAACAATGCATTTTTCATGACCAATGGGTTTTTAGAAACATCTAATTAAAATCTCGAGTGATCAATCAAATGGCGATTTTTTCTCGACCTATAAATCGCCGGATTTCGAATATATTGAGAGAAAACGACAAATTACTAACAACAAAGAAAAATCGAGGAGATAAAAACCTTATCACGTGAAATGGGTGAATTAATAGCAGCGAGTACTGTCATTGATGTCATCAAGAAGAATGCGGCTCCTGTGCTTTTCGGATTTCTTCTTACATTAATCCTTGTTGTTGTCGTGTTCTTCATTGTTGGCATGATTATTGGTTTTCTTTCAAAGAATTCCCATTTTTCCCCGACTCGTTGGATCTGGAAGAAATGGCCTTTCACTGATGCTGGATCGACGGGTCCAACGTTGACAACTGGTCCTGGCACTCCGGTCGGTCCATTGAAGCTCACATCGAGTCCTTATGGAACCGCTAACAGCACTAGCTCGAACACAGTGGCTAACACTACAGGTTCTGTCGGAACAGCTGCACCGGTCGGTTGCACTAAAACTATTTACGCTCAGTATGCTATTCGATCTGTGGTTCGAAATGCCGGCGATTCGGCTAATGATCCGCAAGGCGAAGCTAGCACTTACGTCAGTCAGACAGCTTGGTTCAGACTTTGGAATGCCCCACCTACATCTGGGGCAGACGGTTCAATAACAGGTGCTCCTTCCGGAGCAATAGTGAACACTTTCGAAATTCCTAAGCAAACTGATGCCACATTGAAGGCTAATAAGGCAAACATCTTCTTTGTATTGTATGTCCGTTATTCCAACACTCCTTCAGCTGTAGCTACCAGTGTTTATGAGAAGATTGGTATTGTTTCTGCAGCTAATTCAGATACTGCTGTAACAAGCATTTCAGAACAACCCGATGAATATGGTCGAAATCTTACTTCTTTCTGTACCGCGTAAAAATATCCAAAATTTGGACATTATATTCTCCAGAGATAGGATTGATTATCAGAACAGATTCGAGAGTTATTAAAAATCATGAGATGCTGTAACATGATCTTTCCGTTGACACTAGCTGGATCTTTCGTAGCTAAAAGGCTAGTCGAATTTATTCAACATCTGAAAGATAATGCCACAGATATAGAAGACCCTCATCAAGTCGAAGAGCTTGCTGACTTACGGTTGAAGCGACGTTTTCAGCAAAGTTACAACTACGATGTTTTGCATGATATAGCTATGTCTAATTTTCAACTTCAAGATGAGTTTGAAGACTTTAGCTTACCATTTCAACAATGGATAGAAACTAAACCCACTCCAACGGACAAGGGAATGGAAATCCCTGATAATTGTACGATCGAACAAGTTGACATCGATACTAATTCAGTTCATTTCAGTCTGTCTGCGGGTGAAATATGTGTACCTGAAAACGAGTTACATCAACGAAAGCCTTCAGGAATACATGGATTTGAACTCGTCTAAGATGTTGCAATTGCAACATCACTAAGCTTGTGAACGACGTGTCATTTACAAGCTTCCATCAACAAGAGCCAACGCTGCATCATTCCCTCGGTACTTGCGACACAAGAAAATCAAGGTCAACGCAGCACAGATTGACAACGTGCTACTAACAATGATTATAGCATTACGAGTCAACAATGCATAGGTAATCCAAAGCAATGACAAGCTAATGCTAAAAATGTAAGCATAAACAGAAATACTCTTAGATTCCTTTGTCTTGTAAACCTTCCAGCATTGAAGCAACACCGGAATAACCCCCAACATGGCGATAATAATCATCATATTGACAAACAATTGTGCTTTATCCGGGTGGATATTAAACTTGGGAAGTTTAGATGAGATCTTCTCACCCCAATCAGAATATTTAGAATCGAATAGCCGAACCATTTTTATCTTCGTTGAATTTTTTAGATGGTATGATATAGAACATCTAACCAGGAAGGCAATAAAGATCATCGATGTTAAATAATGGCTCTACAAGCTCTGTCTGTGTCATAAAGAAGTGTGATGTGATGAGAACCATATTAGAATTAATCCGCATACAAGCATTATTGTCTTCAGGATCTGTGATAATAAGATTTAGCCGATCTCTAACCGATGTACCTCGTCCATATGTAACCACTGTGCCTACAGAGTCGTCATCGCTAGAACCAGAAATCTTCCGGATTTTCATCAATGGAATCCTTGATAGCAACACTAACATTCGAGGATCTTTAAGCAACTCTTTAATCTTAGTTTCAGTGCGTTCTTCTATTTGCTCTTGATATTTAATAGTATCATATGAGCATTTAGACTTAACGACTTCATCCAGTCCGGTAAATGCTGTTTCCCATCCACGCATAGTCAATCCTAAACTCTCTAATTCTTTCAACAACTTTACTGGTATTTCTGTCGACTTCAAAGCTTTCAAACAACTGATAGTATCAGAGATGTCACGTTCTCGAATTTCTTTGATACTCTTAATTTCACTGACTATCTTATGACCAACAGAGTTACGTATGATCATATTAAGATCGACTTCACCAAATTCAGTTAAGGGATCTGATGGGATTGTGAAATTACCTCTACTTTTGAACCAATCTAAGAGCTCTTCACGTGTAACTATCAGTGAGAATTTCTTCTCGTAATTGGTATAACGATCAGAGCTAATAAACTTTCTTAGACGTTCTGTTTGGCACATAGGGATATGATCGAACATAATTGATGTATTCTTATTCATGGTAGGATCAATGTTTGGATCTAGGCCAATAACGAGACTACTTATTTGTGAGTTCTCAATGGACCCTAGTAAATTATACGAAACACCTGATAGATATCTGAGATGATTTCGAGGTTTATCTTGATACAAAGAGTCATATTTGGCGATGTAACGTGAATCCAAATGATAATAGCTGGGATTGATAAGGAACTTTCTTCTCCATTCCAAGCACACAGGTACAAAATTTGATTCCGATCGCTCAAGTAAAGCTAATTCATCTTCAGGACATTTAGATTCAGAAGCATCAAGACGGTAATATTTAGCAATTTTTGCAACCGTATTGCTCTTGATGTCCGAAACTCCTATAGTAACGGAAGTATTAGACAATTCCAAATCTTCCAAACTAACAAAATGACTCTTAATACTTAAGAGTCTTTGTCGTGAAAACTGACACAATCTCTGAAAGATACTTTGTCGCAGAGGCGTAAGCCTCGAAGACCATTCGCCAATAGCTTCCTGACATTCGTCAAATGTCATTTCTCTTGAGACAGGAATACGATAGCGAACACAGATCTGGAACATCATAAACTCGTCGATAGTTAATGGCTCATCAGGTGTTTTAATACCAAAAGATCTTGCAGGTAATATGGGTATTTGAGGCATGAAATTATAAGCATCCTTGAAAGCCAACGTTAAAGATTCTTTATCCCAGTCAACATGAGGATTGATAAATCCGGCAAGACCTTTCAAGTCATTCTCCTCTAAATATGGTTGTGTTCGAGAAATTTTCTGAATTGCATGAACTAGATCATCTATCGAATTTCTATGAGGATTAAACTTAATGGCTAATGAGTTGGCTAAAAACATCAACACAAATTTTGGACATGTATCCATGAAATTCTGGTAGTCGTCTATCAACTCTAGACGACTTAAACGAATTTGTGGATACATGACTATGCTTTTGTATGATGACATTTATAGATAACGGCTATAGCCGTTATCTTCAAGAAGCTTGACGAACATAACGAAAGACGACCGAATTGAAGAAATCATCTGCCGTGTGTAATTGATGTGTTGGCGTGTTATTAGGGCAAGTATAGCTGCAAACTTTTCCGGTTTTGCTGTTATCAGAATTAGTTGTCAATGTTGTACCTGGACATACCCATTCATTTGGATCGATATCGGTACTGTAAGTATGTATCACATTCTCGGGAATGTTGATGTCAAATTCTCCGCAATGTTTGTTCATCCGTCCGCAAAGCGTTTGATCACATCCAGAATCTGCTGCATTAGCTTCAAATTCAGCGAGAGTACACGGATTGTTTGTGGCTACAGACAAGCAATAACACCCTGTTTCCAAATTCACAATAATTGTATCTGATTCAGCTGGATCAGCACATTTACTAAGTCCTTGATCGTCGGCGTTCAAGTTATAAACGTTGTAATCCTCGCCGATTGTACACGGAGTTCCTGTACTGCATGCATTAGGATGAAGACTGTTGAAAACAAAGATACCACCTTCTGTGCTTGGAGCTTTGCACATCCAATCGCCATAACACCAAGGATATGCCGTACCGGCTGCATCATTGACAAGATGAGTCATTGCAAATCCGAATATCAAAGATACCACGAATATAATCGCAAGTATGCATGCAATTCCTAAAGGAACTTCGCTCGAAGCCTTAGCCATTCTTTTACTTGGTAAAAGATTTGTATAATGCACAAATATTAGTACATAACGCGCGAATATGTTATGAATTATTCTTAAAAGGCCTTTGATTTCTAGCACGATCCTTTTGACACTCGATACCGCCTCCTGATGATGTTCGATAAGCATACATTGGCTGATGTTGAGCTAATTCGGTACCCGTTGGAACACATGTTTGATCGGTGTTAGAAGTTTCTGTTCCACAAGAATACACTAGACATTTATCAGACTCAGTACTAATAAGTCTATTGTATCTGAAATACATGACGATTCCCCATGCTGACCCAGCTAGAATACCTAAGATAAGAAGAATAATGGCAACTAATTCGCGCCTCTGCATTTTTAAAAGGCATGACAACTCAAACAGAAGGTTCTATTTCTGGGATTCAAGGATTTGGTAGTAAGTTAAAGTGGTTCGGCAGTAAAACTTTGCATTTTTCCACCAAATGGCAAGAATATTTATACCCACAGAGTTACACTCCGGGATTTCAGATTCTTGGAGCTTTTATGATGGGTCTTGTTTTCGGGGCTTATCATAAATCTTTCCTCATGACCATTGTAAGTTATATGGCTTTCGAATTAATCCTCGTTATAGCAACGCAAGGACGTGTACCCGCAATTTATGATTGGCGGGTTAGAATAGCAGCTATTGTCTTAGGATTTGTTGGATTGTTGTTATCCAAGTATTTATGGAAGAGTTATTAGTGTGATGAACTTTCATCACACAAAGACTCTAAATGTGATATTAACTCTCTGAGATTCACATTTAGAGTCTTTTGGAACACTATGTACGTGAGTCTTTTGAGTTGTTCCACCCATAATAACAAGATCTCCGTCTTCGAGATCTAGCTTTAGTGCTACGGCATCTCCGATGCCATCGACGCCCTTTTTCGGAGCTAATAGAAATTTTCTTGTAGCTCCTAGAGAAACAGAAGCTATAGTAGACTTTGGTACAAGTTGACGTTCATCATCGCTATGAGGACTAATGTAATGATCGCCATTATCATACCAGTTTACAAGACACATATTATATGAGTAAAGTATCGGATCTATTTCTAGATCTTCTTCAATAACACTCATAACTATACGTTTGACCTCGTCTAACGCTTCTGTGAATGGAATACTAACTGCTTCAGTACCTGAATAAGAGTAACTTTTTCCATAAGCTTGTTGAAATCGTGGAATTAAGACATCTTTCCCAAACATCTTGATCGAATGTCTTGTTGTTGGTTTATCTAATGACAATTCTTTGATCAGATCATCTGTCGACTCGAAAAGTCCCTTAACTTGATACACCCAACTTGTTTTGCTTCGGTTAAGAAAGTGCATTTTTTTGCAGTGTTTTCTTTCAAGAAGTATCAATTTAAACTCTAAAATAACGATTTCTTTCCCGACTCTTAACTCGGATAATTTTTCATGAAAAATAACTCACAGACTGATAGCTCACGAGTTAAATAAAAAATTTTGGCGCATTAATCTTGTATCTAATCTAGAGATTATTGTTCATGATGTATAAAAACTTTGATGGTGTTCTTAACTGGATCTGGTCCACCTGCTAACAGTACTGGGACAATTGGTGATGTATATGTTGATACAACAAGCAATTTATATTACGGGCCTAAACAAACACCCTTGGAATGGCCACCAACAAGTATTAATTTTGCCGCTGCTATGTTAAGACACGGAGATGGTACTCCATCAGTAACCTTTGGCGATATTGGCGAATTCTACCTTGATTACGTCAATATGGTTATTTATGGACCCAAGACTAGCGGAGGATGGGGACAGGGAAGTTTCTTACAGAAAACTGGGATGCAAATACCATCATGCCAGGATCAGGTGACCATGAACCGCGATTCGTATTGTGGCTGCCAACATGATGCACCATGTGAAACTGTTTTCGATTTCAACTGTCAATCTAACTTCTTAAATTCGATGTTTTGTAACATTAATAATGTCACAGTCATGAGAATTGCCGTCTTGATCATTATTATCTTGTTGATAATAATGATTCTCAAGAAATGAACTTATTTATGACATTAATAGACACATAAAAACCATCTCTTTGAATTATGGTTCGCTTCAATACTCAACGATTTACGCCCGATGTCGCTACACCAATCTTAACCCCGATTGCTATTTATGAATCAGATTCAGTTACAACACCGGAATCATGTGAATCAGTGGTTGTTGTTTCGACAGATGACAGTCGTCTTAGATGCTCTAAGACGACTCGAAAGGGTGGTTGTAAGAATTATGTCAAGAGTAATGGTATGTGCCATATCCATCTTCGACAAGCTTCGATTACTCGTGAGGTACTTGATGATAGTGGTGAACAACCCGATGATCATTCATTGATGCCTCAATCCACAGATTCTAATGATGAAGTTCTTGATAGTAGTGAACAATCCAATGATCGTTCATTGATGCCTCAATCCACTGATTCAAAGTGTGATATTTCTTTAGATGACGAAGTTTCAGAGCTTATTAAGTCTATGACTCCAAGAGAAATGGCCGAAAAGATTCTACAATTGGAACTCCGTGATGCACTTTCGAGGATCGCAACTCTTGAATCCGAAATGACTCATAATCTTCAACGGATGACCAAGATTGTTCAATCGGTATTGATAGGCGATGAGCATTCTCTCGCAGAGAAGACGCAAAGATGTATCAAAATTCAGGATAAGATTGCTAAACTGAACTTCACAATACCGACTGATCTCGATGAGCTTACAGAGAAAGCTTGGCGATATTCAAGCGCTCTTGGATTATCTTTTGATCGTTAAATTCCTATAGGAATTTATTAACATTCATGCTTCAATAATACGTTAACAATCTTAGGATCTTTGTGATGCATTAATGGTGTTTTCCCAAAGAAATCGGATATATTTGGATTTGCACCAGCTCCTATCAAGAACTCTACTAAATCTGGAGTTCTTGCATAAAACAAAAATGTCTTACCATTACAATCACGTCTGTTGAGATATTTCCCATTTCTCGCAATATCATCTTGCGTCAGTTCATATTCTGAACTGACGCAAGATGATATTGCGAGAACCGGCATAGCTCCCGTAAACGCGGCATCAGAATTGAACATTGTCTTTACTATAACACATTATTAAAACTGTTATCAAATTCAAATGTCTATCGAATACGTTGATCAAGGATTTGAGCTTCCGGAAGGATTTACACCTGATTTGGCTCGTTGGACGATCCTTAATAGGCTTACTGTCCCGTTGCTACCTGAATTCAAGAGTATTGCTAATCAGGAACTATTGATTGAGGAACAGAAGATCAATCAAAGTCATACTTTTGTATCACGTCGTTTACATCCTTTGGCCGCAAAGTTGAGAGTTTCTGAAATGACTTTTGATACCGTAGATAAAGTCAATGGTTTCTTCTCATTGAATTCTCGACGTGATGATGAATTTACTTATATTGATGAGCGGACAGTTAATGGAGTGTCAAGAATCGTGGAACGCATTCCATTGAAGTTCTCCTTCGGGGGATTTCATTGGAGAAATCCAATCAATCTTCTTATTGCTCTATCGCATGAACAGTCTACTCGTAGCCCTGAATTTCAATCAATCGGTACAGAGATAAGTCAACGTTTCTTAAGTGAAGTAGAAATTAAGGAGCTCTGTAGACCAATGACCTTAGATGTGTTCAAGAAGAGCTTTAAGTCATTGTTCACTGCTATGATGAAGAATTCTAATAGCCTCTATCATCGAGTCGTAATGGAATATCAGACATCATTGTTTGATGAATATGGATATGGCGCATCTTTCGGTATTAATGCCTATTCCGGTATTTTGTATCCTAAAGGCTCTGATGACGCCATTAATAATATAATCAAAGATGTTATTCAAGAGTATCTGAGTATCCAAGAAACTACAGCAAAAGAACGTGAAATTAAGGCCGCAATGGGTAAGACAATGCCTGAAAAACCGGTCCCTTGGAGTAAAGATTTTACAACTTTTCGTCCAAACACCAACTTGGAACCTTTGGGTCCAGATGAGATTGATCTTCATCCAGAATATCCATCGGAGATTGGTGTTTATAAGGTTGTCTACGATGATGGTTTGTTATCAACAGATGAAGTTCGTTTGAATCCGGCTGTTCAACCTTACAATGATGGGATTTCTTATGATCCTCCTCTTATTCGTGGTGTCACAATTGCTCAACAGCCGTATAAAGTAGTTATTGCTAACTCGAAAGCTACGATAGCAGATGCGACGCACGATAATCATATTCTTCGGAAACTAGTTTCTTGTGATATGATGACCCGGGCATTAGATTGGGCTGCAGCTAATGGTCTTCCTCTTCCTCCTCTTGGGACAGAGATCTTTGCGCATTTCGCCGACTCGACAGATGCTGAAAGTTTGGTAAAGTATCAATTGCCTTTATTGGTGTATTCTCGGCAACGACGACATAAGTTCTTGGCTCCTTTCCCTGATTATTCATACGGAGCCTTTACTTATCAGACACGTTTTTCGATCAATGTAGATACTGTTGCTACATGGGATTCTGTTAGAGATTACATTCTTGGTTCAGCAGAAAGTAAAATACCGCTAAACCGGCGTGAAAATGCCATGTTCTTCAGAGGAGCTCATTATTCGCATGTTGGGATTCGAGAGAATTTGTATGCACTGTCTGGAAAGCGTATCGCTGATCCAGAAACAAAGAAGACACTCATACCTTCAGGCGGATTAATTGTTGATGTTCCGTCTGTTCGCGGTGTTTCGTTCGAGATTAAGCCTATGTCAATTCCAGAGATGGGACATTACAGGTTCTTGCTTGACCTTCCAGGATATGGAATGTGGAGCACACGACTCAAGTACATCTGTTTAACTGGCTCAGTCGTTATTCGTGTAATGTTTGTTGATATCAAGTACCTTCCAGAGACTAAGTCCTGGAGCCACTTTGATGAAGCTAACATATGGGAAACATTTATTGATACTTTTATGCCCTTTGACACTGTTGAGACACTTATTGGCGAGAACTATTCTCACCACAAAGATGTCCCCGTAGCTGTTGTAAATCAGTTGAATCGTGAATCTCGAAACCGTGTCATTACGGAACTAGGAAGGATCTATCAACAGTATAACAAGGACCTGCCCAAGGTCTCGAGTATCACCAAGCGGGCAATTGACACAGTAGCCGCACTGACTAATGATTATATATCTGAATACATTTATTATCTGATTATGAAGATGGCACGTATGTATGGACATATTCGTAATGAAGTAGGCATTGATGATTCAGAGATTTTGGAATAAATCAAGGAATTCCTTGATTGCAAACAGCGATGCTAGATCGAATGAACGCTAATGTATTTAGAATCAATTCCAAATTTCTTTAACGCTTTCTTGATAGAATCTTCAGTACCAACAGATGGATATAACTTCGATGGAAATGCAATCAAGAAGTCGCAAGCCTGAACAATAAGTTCATTTCTTTTCGGACCAGCAGACTTGCCATATAAAGCCCATTCGGCTTGATAGACTATAATCTTGAGATTTCTTTCTCTTGCATATTTCACAGCAAGGGAGTCAATACCTTGAGCTCCACCACTGATGATTGTATGAATTTCTTTATCTCGTATAAATTCATCCGTCAGTCGTTTAACGATTGCATAATCATTTGCAGTGCCGTGATGTCGACTTCCAACTATAGCTAAAGACATAGTTGGAATTTTTTGAGTAAATTAAGAAGTATAGTGGTTCAAATGTAACATAAGATTGATAGCATCGAGGATTACCATCAGTGTTAAAACATGCTGACCGACACCGACGTTGAGAACTTCATTATAGATTCCAACGAATCAGGTAAACGAGTTTTTAGTATCGTAGCCCAAACGGGTACTGGTAAGTCTACTACTTTCCCAATCGGATTGTACAAGAAACGTAAGTCAGTTTTCGTTGTTCAGCCAACAATTGCTGCCGTTATGGGACTTGCTCGAACGGTAAGTTCAATGATTCCGAAAGAGATGGTTGGAACAGCTGCAGATCGTGAAGCTAAGTATTTTAACAGATATTTGAGAAGCCGAGATACTCAGATCACACCAATCGTGTACTGTACTTCTGGTCATCTCAAGAATTTGTTACTCAAGATGGCAGAAAAATCTCGAGGTGTACGTTTTGTTGACTACGTTCTTCTAGATGAAGCTCATACAGGTAGTTTGGATTACGATCTCATTATGTACTTGTATCGATATCTTCTAGACTTGGGAGAAAGTCTACCACAACTTATTCTTGTTACAGCCACACCTGGTAGAGTGCCATTTGACAAATCGGATATCTTCACAGCTGCCTACAAGGGTACTAGTTTCCCGGTTGAAATCTTCTATCATAAACGCGATTATGAGTCTAATCAGAGTGCTCAGCGGATAATCTATCCGGATCTTGCTGCTGTTGTGGCAGAATGGCATAAAGCTCGACCCGTAGCAAGTAATGAAGTCGATGGCTGGCTTGTCTTCTGCCCTGGTAAACCTGAAATTCAGGTGATCGTTAAGGCTCTTCAAGAGAACACAGAGAAGACGATGATTGTTCCTTTATACTCTAACATGGATGGCGATTCAATGAAATACCTTGATGAACCACCTTTTGGTTTTAGGAAGATTGTAGTTTCTACCAATGTGGCCGAAGCTAGCATCACTGTACCGGGTTTGTCTGGGGTCTTTGATTCTACTTTCGAGAAAATCGTCGTTACAGCTGGTAACGGTGGAACAATGTTGATTCCGGCTCACATCTCTAAGATCTCAGCAACACAACGAAAAGGTCGGGCTGGTCGTACTAAGCCTGGCTTTTGTTACCGCATGTGTACAGAGAAAGGATATTCGGAGTTTGAAGAAATCAGAAAACGCGAAATCGAGCGTATTCCGCCTGATGGCCTGATTTTAGATCTTATTTCCCGCAGCCTTGAAGTTGAGAAGATAGTCATTGACGGTGCTGTTACTACAGCTGTGATGGCGGATGTGAAAGAGCGTCTAGAGCTTATTGGACTGCTGAGTAATTCAGGTAAGTCTGTTACTGAAGCAGGGAAGTTTGTTCAGAATTTGCCACTGAGTCCTCGAATGGGAATGTTCTACTGGCTTTGGAAGAATTCGGGAAGATACACTGACTCCGAAGGCAAAGAAGTCAAGGGTAAAGAGCTACCATTATTTGTCGGTGCTTGCATTGCTGCCGCAATTGATGGTTATGGTTCAGGGTATGTCTTTATTCCTCGTGAAATTGCAGATAAAGACGATTTCATCAAAGACGCTTTTGGTAAGTATCGCTCAAAGAGTGGTCTACGATTCTCTTTGAAGATTCTTGTAGAAATGATCGAGAGATTTGAGAACTTTAGGATCGATTATGCATCGATGGCTAAATATTCTGTCATTAAATCACTGAATAACCAGCAAGTGAAAGGATTTTTGAGCAATGTCCGAGCTCTTTTAGAGAAGGCGAGTCACAAGGTTGAAATGGGAAGTTTCAACGTTGATCGAGCTGTCGATGCAGCTATGCCATACCTCGTTCAAGTGTATCGTGACCTCATTTACCCCAAGGGCTCCAAGGATCATATTGCTCGTTTTGACAAAGGAATGGTCATTCCGGCTTTCAAGGACTATATGATTCCACTTGTCCAAATGGGTAATCCTAATGGGAAGATGAATGTACAGTTATTTGAATCAACCGATAATATCGATATTGATTCGATAATTCCTATCTCTTTGAGTCGTAAAGCGGTGTTGCTTGGGTCGAAGACTGGGTCGAAAGCTAAAACACCAGATCCAAAGGTTCTGAAGGAACCAAAGATTCAGAAGCCTAAGCTGATGCCCGAAGATGGAGACCCTGTGTTTGTCGACAATATGAAGAGCATTTACGAAGATGCTACAGCTAAGATCGATCCTAAGCGGATGATCTGGCTGCCTAGTTATCAACAGAACGCCTACATCGTCGATAAACAAGATCCAAAGCTGTTGAACGAGACGTATCTCGCTGACATCGTAGATGTTGATGGGATATTGTTTAGATTAGTGGACTGATCTGGTTGATTAATCCTATAGGATTAATTATTTACATATACCAAACGCCTTTGTATTGCTCGGACTTATTGGCAGCAATAGATGATAGCTTTTCAGGATCATCTGAATATTCAATGATTGCATCTAAACTTCCAGCCCAATAATTTATACCAAATCGATGAAAATAACTAGGATCTAGAAACTCAAAGAAATCTGTGATAAACAGCTGAATATCACCACGATAACCATCCATAAAGTCGTGTATAGCTGCGGTGTCATCATGTGGAGCGGCATCGTCGAAAATTTGACGAAGCTCTTCGAGATCTTGAATTTTCTGGAGATATGACATTGAGTTTTTGCGAAGTTTTCGGCAAAAAATAAATTCAAAAACACCGAATAGCTGTGCACCGAACACCTGACATTTACCGGGGTATAAAAATGTCTTGTTGCTCAAGTTCTTGCATTCCACAAGATACTCGATGTTATCCTCATGTTCCTACTCTAGAATGTACTGAGAAGTATCTTTCGGCTACCCTAGAATCCGGGCGATGTCGTCCATTCGACGCACATAAGCGCTTCATCATCACGGAGTATTTTGGTACTGATCAACAAAATGATGCTTTCTTCACCCGCGTTCTAGAAGCTGCTATCGTTATGCGTGTCGATCCACAATACATGTTTACGTATTCTGGAAACCCTGACATCAACATATATAATGTCCAGCTAGGAGCACAATTATTGACAGTTGATCTCACAGCAGGGACTGTGGTTTATGATTCAACACCGGTGATTTTGACTCTTGGAGTCGGTACATTCAACCACAACTCCGATTCTTACACGATCGAAGTGTTTCCAACTTATTTTACCCTGACTAGTGTCACGTCAGGCTTGATTTTCAGTTCCGATACTAACACCATTGCTGATGTTTAATCATCGCATGCGATGATTGTATCATTGGCGTTAAATACTGAAGATTAAAACCACCAAACTAGTTTGTAATGATCGCTACTGACGATTTTACATCAACCCCGGCCACTGTTAACAATGTTACAGGTGGTAATACCCCTTCCGTGCTTGATAATGACGCCCAAGTAGCACCAGTGAATGAACGCATTGTTATTGTTGATCAAGACGGTTCTGGAGCTATGGTAGCGACCGACAAAAAAAGCATTTATATTCCACGTGATACACCCATAGGTATGTACGCAGTACAATACAAAATTGTCAATGTCGTAAATGGACTAGAGTCTAATATAGCGACGGCAAACATTGAAGTTGTCAGCAGAACCACCGACTATTCACGGGAATACCCGACTAATGCTTTAGATATAGTCCGTGCCGGGAATAACGGGGACTTCAATAGAGTGTTTATTAATCCACAACAAGATACTAATGTTCCTAGTGTGTACGAGTCATTAGTTTTGGAAGGTTACACTGGCACTAAAAGCACAGAAATCATGGCTTTAGCTACAGCAATGAAGCCATTGTTAGATCGCGGGGCTGATGTTGTAGAAGCTTTGATTGCTACTAACGCTCCAAATACAACTCAGACAGCGTCTCGCTCGCATATTGAAAGAATACAGATCGATTTGGTTCTGTAAGAATCAAAGTGTTGATAAAAATCAATGGCTATCAATCTAGCGATGATTTCTAGAGAGAGCGCTCAAAATGATGTTGATTTGAATCTTTGAAGAAAACACAGATCACTGGCTATTCCTGTTAGGGGTGATTCAGATATCACGAATAAATATCCATACTGTTTTAGGAAGACTTCTGTATTATCCATTACCTGACATGAATATGCTTCAAACCAGACTTCGAAAAATCTTCGGAGATTCTATCATGGTTTATAAACATAAAATTGATGTAACGCATTTCTTCGTCTGTGGCAGATCAGTACATCTAATTTCTTGGTAAATACCGATTGGTATTTATCTAAGTACAAATTGCTGTTGTTTGACACAATGACTTCCCTGCAGAATATGCATAATATCGCGCGATGCCATCATAAGCAACAGGCTTCACATCACCGATACAATCACTGGGTTTGGTCAATCCAATACATTGATTAAACTTGTGTTGTTGTGAGTCGATATCCGGATCGTTTCCTAAGTCAGTACATGTTATATGATCATTGTTAACTCCATTTCGACAAAACTGTGAACATACTGCCAAATAAGGTCTAGGTACGTTACTTACAACCATATCATACAATTCAATGTACTTCAGATCAGTAGTATTACCGTTAGAGTCCTTACAACACAGCAATTCACTGATATCTGGACTTGTATTATAATTTATATCACATTGCTCTGGAAGATCTTGGATGTTTATTCCATTTTTTCCAGCAATATGTGAAACTGTTACTACACTATTAGTCATAAAGTAAATAACCATTGTTAGAGTAATGGCTATGAGGCTAACTAGAGCTAAAATACCTAATGGATGCATCGATTTTTTAATACCAAGGTATTTGAAGTGAATTCTACTTCGCTCAATATCGATAATAAAACGAGATGGGAATTGAAGGTCTCAAGCCATATTTGAAAACTCACTCGAAAGATGCATTTCAGACAGTACCTTTATCAAATCTCGGTGGTTACGCGATTGCAATCGATGGAAATGGATGGATGTACAAAGCCAAAAGTTTCGCATTAAAGGTGTATTTACAATCAGTGTTTGTTGATGTAACTGCTCCAATTCCACAGGAATTGATTATCAAGTACATCATCAATAACTTTTATGGTTTTATTGGGAAGTTAACATCGCATAACATCACGCCGGTATGGATTTTCGATGGTCCTGCTGCCCATCCCGCGAAGGAAGCGGCCGCAAGATTGCGTCGGAAGGTTCATAAGGAAGATCGGAAAGTCAAGATCGAAGAGGAACGTCTTGCGATTATGGAAATGTCTGCTTTGGAACGTACCCCTGATATTATCAACAAGTTCAAGAATTTACTGATCGGTCACGTGACTGTTAACCAGTCTGAAATCGATGCAGTGATGAATGAAGCTAATGAACTTGGTCTACCGCTATTTGAAGCCCCGTATGATGCTGAAATTTTAGCCTCAGCTTTGAGCGTGGAGAATAAGGTCATTGGTGTATGGGCGAAGGATACAGATTGTATTGCAGCCGGTGCTCGAGTCGTGTTTGATGGGTTTTCTAAAGAGCTTTCAGAAGATGGTGTTATTGTTGATGCTATTATTCCGTATATTGTCTATGAAGATCTTGAGATGACTCTTGATCAGTTCAGAGACTTCTGTATTGCCTGCCAATGTGATTTCAACGTTCGAATTAAGGGTTTAGGACCTGCAAAGATGAGAAAGCTGTTGTTGAAGTACGCCAATGATCTTGATTTGTTGATGGAGTCAGAACCAAAGCATGATTGGAGTCTATTGAATGTTGAAATCTCAAGAGAATTGTTAACGGGTCCTAATGAGACATGCATTAACATTGAAGATTTAGCCATCGACAGGAAGAAATGGACTTTGAAGATGGAAACGAATGATGTTTCGTTTGTACCATTGCCGGAAACAGATCCTATAATGGTTGAGATCATGGAGTAAATAAAGTAATTACTTTATTTAGACCGGGAATTCATTGCAATTTTCATAAATATAAAATTCATTTTTCTTGATTTGTCGGAATAGTCGAGATCTAGAACGTTTTTTCTCAAAAATTATTGCCTGAAGAAAAATCGAAACTCGCGTTTGGAACGTTTTTTGACCCGACGTTTAACTCGGGTCATTTTTCATGAAAAACACTGCTGTGAGGTATCAGTCACGTCAAAA
>ENA-UOUJ01000630-UOUJ01000630.1-activated-sludge-metagenome-genome-assembly--contig:-NODE-630-length-21955-cov-46.571324_pt1 | contig 21955 bp, 17 predicted proteins | sample MGYA00249839_ERZ747224 | MGnify/ENA primary metagenome ERZ747224 (study PRJEB28782, sample SAMN03220277) | activated sludge metagenome | biome: wastewater; feature: sewage sludge; material...
GGTCAACGTGACCGATAGTACCGACGTTGACGTGCGGTTTAGTCCGTTCAAACTTACCTTTTGCCATGATTTATCCCAATTATGTTTTACAGGAAAACAAAAAAATTGTTGAGCAGCCCGCCATAGGGCGGGCTGATATTGCTATTACTTACCGCGAGCGCTGATCACTTCGTCAGCCACGTTCTTTGGAGCTTCAGCATATTGCTTGAATTCCATCGTGTACGTAGCGCGACCTTGTGTTTGCGAACGCAGGCTGGTCGAGTAACCGAACATCTCGGCCAGAGGAACCTCGGCCTTGATGACCTTGCCACCACCAACCATATCGTCCATACCCTGAACCATACCGCGACGGGAGGACAAGTCACCCATCACTGTACCGGCGTATTCCTCAGGGGTTTCAACTTCTACAGCCATGGTCGGCTCCAGCAGAACTGGGGCAGCCTTGCGCATACCATCCTTGAAGGCCATCGAAGCGGCCATACGGAAGGCGTTTTCGTTCGAGTCCACATCGTGGTACGAACCGAAGAACAGCGTAGCCTTGACGTCAACCACTGGGTAGCCAGCGACCACACCTGCGGACAGGGTTTCGCGAATACCTTTTTCAACGGCAGGAATGAATTCGCGAGGAACCACACCGCCCTTGATGGCGTCAACGAACTCAAAGCCACCGCCTGCTTCCAGGGGCTCCAGCTTGAGGACAACGTGACCGTACTGACCACGACCACCGGACTGTTTGACGAATTTACCTTCGATTTCGTCGCAAGTCTTGCGGATGGTTTCGCGGTAAGCCACTTGTGGTTTACCCACGTTGGCTTCCACGCCGAATTCACGGCGCATGCGGTCTACCAGAACTTCCAGGTGCAGCTCGCCCATACCGGAAATAATGGTCTGGCCGGATTCTTCGTCGCTGCTGACGCGGAAAGAAGGATCTTCCTGAGCCAGACGGGACAAGGCCACGCCCATTTTTTCCTGGTCGGACTTGGTTTTTGGTTCCACAGCCTGCGAAATCACGGGCTCTGGGAACTCCATGCGTTCCAGAATGATGTGCTGACCGGCGTCACACAGGGTTTCACCTGTGGTCACGTCTTTCAGACCCACCACGGAAGCGATGTCACCAGCAACCAGTTCTTTCAGCTCGGCACGGTTGTTTGCGTGCATCTGCAAGATACGGCCGATACGCTCTTTCTTGCCCTTGATAGGGTTGTAGACCGTGTCGCCCGAACGCAGAACGCCCGAGTAAACGCGTACGAAAGTCAATTGACCAACAAAGGGGTCAGTCATCAGCTTGAACGCCAGAGCGGACATTGGCTCTTCGTCGCTGGCTTTACGATGAATGACTTCACCGTCATCGTCCGTACCTTCGACAGGTGGAATATCCACTGGCGATGGCAGGTAATCGATCACGGCGTCCAGCATGCGCTGTACACCCTTGTTCTTGAACGCGGTACCGCACAGCATTGGCTGAATTTCGCAGGCAATGGTACGTGTACGCAGACCCAGGTTGATGTCCTCTTCGGAGAGGTCACCGTTTTCCAGGTACTTGTTCATCAGGTCTTCGCTGGCTTCAGCAGCCGACTCGACCATTTTTTCACGCCATTCTTCAGCCGAAGCTTGCAGCTCGGCAGGAATGTCGGTGTATTCAAACTTCACGCCGTTGCTGGCTTGATCCCAGATGATTGCTTTCATCTTGATCAGGTCAACCACGCCTTGGAAATCTTCTTCAGCGCCGATCGGGATAACGACAGGCACGGGGTGGGCTTTCAGACGCAGCTTGAGCTGGTCGTAAACCTTGAAGAAGTTAGCGCCAGTACGGTCCATCTTGTTGATGAAAGCCAGACGAGGCACACCGTATTTGTTGGCTTGACGCCATACGGTTTCCGACTGAGGCTGAACACCACCCACCGCGCAGTACACCATGCAAGCGCCGTCCAGCACGCGCATGGAACGCTCAACTTCAATAGTGAAGTCAACGTGGCCGGGGGTATCAATGATGTTGATACGGTGTTCTGGGTAATTGCCCGCCATACCACGCCAGAAAGCAGTGGTAGCAGCCGAGGTAATGGTGATCCCGCGCTCTTGCTCTTGCTCCATCCAGTCCATGGTGGCCGAACCTTCGTGGGTTTCGCCCAGTTTGTGGTTCACACCGGTGTAGAACAGGATGCGCTCGGTAGTGGTCGTTTTCCCGGCGTCGATGTGAGCCGAGATACCGATGTTGCGATAGCGCTGAATAGGGGTTTTGCGGGCCATGGTTATATGTCCTCAGATTACCAACGGAAATGGCTGAATGCTTTGTTAGCATCGGCCATCTTGTGCGTGTCTTCACGCTTTTTCATTGCACCGCCACGGCCTTCAGCCGCATCGGACAATTCGCCGGCCAGGCGCAAGTCCATCGATTTTTCACCGCGCTTTTTAGCGGCTTCACGCACCCAGCGCATGGCCAGAGCCAAACGACGCACGGGACGCACTTCGACAGGTACCTGGTAGTTAGCGCCACCAACACGGCGGCTCTTCACTTCAACAACAGGTTTTACATTATTGATGGCAGCATTAAACACTTCGAGCGGATCTTTGCCGGTTTTCTGCGCAATTTGTTCCAGCGCGCCATAAACAATACGTTCGGCAACAGCTTTCTTGCCGGACAGCATGACCACGTTCATGAACTTGGCCAGCTCAACGCTGCCAAATTTCGGGTCAGGTAGGATTTCACGTTTGGGTACTTCGCGACGGCGAGGCATTTTTATTTCCTTGTGACTATTCAGTTGAACCGCTTTTCGCGGTCTCGGTCATTCATGACAAATGACCACTTACCTACCATGGCACTCAGGCCACGGTTGCACGGATCCAGACCAGGGAACTGATCAATGGATACATGGATTACTTGGGACGCTTGGCGCCGTACTTGGAGCGGGCTTGTTTACGATCCTTGACGCCTTGCAGGTCAAGAGCACCGCGAACAATGTGGTAACGCACACCTGGCAAGTCTTTAACACGACCACCACGGACGAGAACGACCGAGTGCTCTTGCAGGTTGTGGCCTTCACCACCGATGTAAGAAATGACTTCGAAGCCGTTGGTCAGACGCACTTTGGCGACTTTACGCAGAGCGGAGTTAGGCTTCTTGGGGGTCGTGGTGTATACACGGGTGCAAACACCGCGGCGTTGTGGGCAGTTCTCGAGCGCAGGGCTCTTGCTGCTAACGCGGCTGACTTCGCGCGGTTTACGCACGAGCTGGCTAATGGTTGGCATGACCTTTACGTATCCTATAACGTACTTTACGTACTGGTTGACGTATATGTTTTGAAAAACGCCGTCCAGTTGGCGGGTGTTGAAACCCTGGACCGGAAGCGGCATTGCGCAATACCACTCCCCATAAAACACGAAAAAGAGCGGTCTTGCACATGGCTTGGGCTTGATTTCAAGCACTAAAAAAGTGCCCGCAGCCCCTAAATTCAGGGCTGCCATCAAATTACTGCAAGGTGTACCGGCAAAGGATCCTTAAAGTAAGCTCTAAAATTTACCACAGTAAACCCTTATAGGTCAACGATTTGGACACCAATCCGGCAGTTTCCCGTTGTCACGGCACACGCATGGAAGCACTTGGTCACTCGCTATCTACATATCGTTATACTGCAGGGCTATTGCACTTCTGCGACAAGGACAATACCCATGATCATCGCTTCCCTGGAAGACGACCTCGTCCAGGCTGAACTGATTGCCCGGATCCTGACCGAGGCTGGCTATGAATGTCGCTCCTTTCATCAAGGAAAGGACCTGCTGGCCGCTCTGGCCAAGCCACATAATTTCGGTTTATTGCTACTGGACTGGGAACTGCCGGACGTCAGCGGCCTGGATGTGTTGCGTTGGGTTCGCACCACACTGGGCCATGCCCTGCCCGTCATATTCCTGACCAGCCGTACCCAGGAAGAGGATCTGGTCACGGGTTTGCAGGCCGGAGCCGACGACTATATTAATAAGCCCGTACGCAAGGGAGAGCTGGTTGCGCGCGTCAATGCCGCTGTGCGCCGTCTGGATCTGAGCACCTCGGCCACTCAGGACAGCCGCTTTTCGTTTGCAGGCTACGACATCTTTCCTGAACAAGGCCATATTGTGCTGAACGGTGAAACCGTTACCCTGGCGCCCAAAGAATTTGAGTTGGCCCTTTTACTGTTTCGCAACCCCGGCCGCCTGTTCTCGCGTGATGTTTTAAGCTCCGCGGTCTGGAACCGGGAAATTCCGGCCACCTCCCGTACGCTGGACACTCATCTGTCCAACATACGCCGTAAACTCCAGTTGCGACCCGAGAACGGGGTACGCCTGACGGCGTCTTACGCCCTGGGCTATCGCCTTGAACTTTTGACCGACCCTAGCTGATTTCTATGATTACTTTGCGTATCGCCGCGCCTCTCGTTTGCGGCCTGATTTGGGGTGGCGTCGTGTCAGCCCAACCTTCTGGCGCCCGCGGCGAAAATTTTGTCTATAAAGTGCTGGCCGGTGACACCTTGCTGGGCATCTCCCAGACCTATACCCGCCAGGACCGCAACTGGTCCGAAATTCAGCGACTGAACGCGGTGGCCGATCCCTACCGTCTACCTATCGGCAAAGAACTGCACATTCCATTTCGCATGATTCCGGAAGTGCCCGCCCCCGCCCGTATCACTCACCAGACCGGCCAAATTCTTGTGAACGGTCAAGCACTGGGTGCAGGAACGACTCATTTGCAAGAAGGCGACCTGATCCGAACGGGCAGCAATGGCTACCTGACGCTGGAGTTGCAAGACGGCAGCCAACTGAGCGTACCCGCACAGGCATCCTTGAGCGTGGCCCGCATGCGTGCCTTTGAAGGCACCGGCCTGACCGACTCGATCATCGCTCTGGACGATGGCGACGTGGAATCACGCGTTTCCCCGGAAAAAACCGGCGTAGGTCGCTTTGAAGTCCGCACCCCTGTCAGCATTACCGGTGTCCGTGGCACCGAATTGCGTGTGCGTACTCAACAAGGCGTGGCTCACAGCGAAGTGCTGGAAGGCCGCGCTGAATTGGGAACCCAGCAACGCAGCACCCCCACCGCCCTGAAGCAGAATCAAGGGGCCGCTGTAGGCACAGATGGCAATATCATGGCGCTGGAGCCATTGTTGCCCGCTCCGCAGATCTCCACGCCCGAGCGTCGCGGTGGCCAATGGAACAGCACGATTCAGGTCGTGCCCGGTGCCCAGGCCTATCTGGTCCAGACCTCTACCGACCCGCAAGGTGCCAAGCTGCTGTCGCGTAACATTACGACAGATACGGATATTCAGTTCGGTGCCTCGCGCCCTGGCACGTACTACGTTACCGTTCGTGCCATTGACCGCCATGGTCTGATGGGCCCGGACACGATCGAAAGCTTTGAAGGCGCAGCCAGCCTGACCAGCTCGGATGGCCAAGCCGTGGTCAGCAATTTTGGCGATCCAATCCTGCTGTCTCAGTTCGAGTAGCTAAACGGCGTACGGCATGAGCAGCCCGGCCCCCAGAAACAGCAAGCTACTCTCTGACCGGATTCGGAAAGAGTGGCATCTGGTTTCGGGCTTGCTGATGCTGCTGACCTTATTGTTCAGCTCCCTGCGTGACGACTTCGCGCTGGGCAAGCTGAACAACCTGATTTACGACTTCACCATGGCAGCCGCTCTTCCACAGGCTGCGCCCCCGGATATTGTCATTGTCGCCATCGACGACTACAGCATCGCCAACCTAGGCTTTTGGCCTTGGCGACGCATCAACCATGCCCAACTGCTAGGCCGTCTCGAACAGGCTCGTGCTGTCGGCATCGATCTGGTTTTTCAGGAACCCAACCCGGCTTACCCCGATGATGACCTGACTCTATCCGAGGCCATACATCATCACGGACGCGTTGTGCTGCCAATGATCTATGACACTCAGCGGCAGGCCGTGCATACCGCCATTCCCGTGCTCAGCCAGGCAGCCAAGGCGTCGGGCTACATCAATATCGAACCTGATTCAGATGGGGTAGTGCGCCGTGTCGCCCTGCAGCAGACGACCCCCTTGGGCCGTGTGCTGCCGCACTTCACGATTGCCATGTTGATGACAGGCGGAGATGTGGATCTGGCCCTGCAAGCTCTGGACTCCAGTCAGAAAGACATTCCCCACATTCCCTTTCTGGGCCGCAGCGGTCACTTTCGGACCGTGCCTTACTTCAATGTCCTGAACGGCGATATTCCGCCCTCTTTCTTCAAGGACAAGTATGTGCTGGTGGGAGCCTGGGGCAGTGGACTGGGCGATACCTTTCCTACCCCTTTGTCCAAAGCCGGCATGAGTAGCATGTCGGGCGTTGAGATCCTGGCCAATACCTTGCAAGCCGTACGCAGCAATCATTGGGTACGCACCCCACCAGCTTGGTTCATTGCGCTGGCCAGTTGCCTGCCAGTCCTGCTGGCATGTCAGGTTCTGATCTATCTGTCGCCACGCGCCACCTTGCTGAGCCTGATCGGGCTGGTCTTTGCGATCCTGCTGGTGAACTGGATCGCCATGCATGGCTTCAATCTGTGGATTCCGCCACTGGCCAGCCTGATCACTGTTCTGTTGGCCTACCCGCTATGGCACTGGCGTAGTCAGGAGGCTGCCCTGAATCAGGTGACCGAAGAACTGAACAAGCTGCAGCTGGAATACCCCGACGTCAGAACTGCTTTGAACGAGCGCCTATCGGGCTTAAGTACACGTAACCTGCCTCATCGTCTGACCCAGCTGCATAAATCCATCAATCTATTGCGCCAGGCTCAGACCAAGCGTGAAGAGACTTTGCGCTTCATTTCGCATGATATGCGGGCGCCCCAGAACTCCATCCTGGCACTAACGAGCTTGCAACGTCAGGATGACAGCAAGCTGCCGCCAGATCAGTTTCTGCACAAGATGGAAGGCTATGCCGAACAAACGCTGGAACTGGTGGACAACTTCATCAGTCTGGCACGGGCCGAAGCCATGGAAATGGTACTGAGCCCGCTGAACCTGTTTGATTTGCTGGCAGACTGTCTGGATGACGCTTGGGCCAGCGCCAGCAAGCGCTCTATCAGCCTGAACTTGAACGACTCGGAGCTGGTCTGGGTGAACGGCAATGCGCCCATGCTGCGCCGCGCCTTTACCAACCTGATTCAAAACGCCATCAAGTACGGACCGGATGGCAACCAGATTGATATAGACCTTGTGCTGGGCAACAACAGCGTTCAGGTATTCATCAAAGATCAGGGCTGGGGAATTCCGGCAGAAAATCAGGCGACGATTTTTGAGCCTTATCATCGAGCCCACGAGAATACCGAAGGTGCACCTTCGGGTAGCGGACTAGGTTTGGCCTTTGTGAAAACCGTGATCAACAAACACGGCGGGGATATTGTCCTGGACAGCACGCGTGAGCAAGGCTGTACCTTTATCGTCTCCCTGGCCACGATTGCTATCTCCGATGAAGACTGAATTCTGGCGCGATGCCGCCCTGCCCTATGTAGAAAGCCGACGTGCCTGCAACAGCCGGATCTGCTATCAGGAACACAGCCACCCCACCTACTCGATTGGCGCCGTTGATGGCGGTGGCAGCGTCTTTACGGGCGCACCCGACGGCCCGGTCCAGCTTGCACCAGGCTCTCTGGTCTTTGTCCCTGCGCACCGCAGCCATGCCTGCAATCCTTTGCCAGATCAGTCCTGGAGCTATCAGATGCTGCATCTGGATGCGGGGTGGCTGGAGCAGCTTTGGCAGGAAAGTACAGAGTTCAGACTTCAAGTCCAGGAGCCCATCCGCGTTAGTCACGAGCCGCTGCTTTATGCAGCCTACTGTGACTTGAACTCGCTCTTGTTTTCAGCCGCTCCTCTACTGAGCAAAGAAGCAGCCCTGATCGACTTTTTGCTGCACCACGGCTCAACCCAATCCCAGCCTTTGGCACCCGCTCCCCCACCTAGCCCCATCTTGCAGAAAACCCTGGATCGCTGGGTTGAAGGCCAATTAGCCACTATCCCCCTGCACGAACTGGCCCAGGAAACCGGCTTTAGCCGCTACCAGCTGATTCGCGCCTTTCGTCGCCATACCGGCCTGACTCCACAGCGCTGGCAATTGAACCAACGTATCAATTTGGCCCGAAACGCCCTGCGCCAAGGTGACGAGCTGGCTGATATTGCCTATCGCCTGGGCTTTGCCGACCAAAGTCATTTTCAGCGTGTCTTCAAGCACTACACCGGTGTCACTCCGGGCCAGTACCGCAGCTAAAGCGCGCGCACTTTTATTCAATACGGCACCCACGCTTCTGGTCACACTGCAGTTTTGCTCCTGGACGTACCGCCGTGTCCTTGTTCTTGCTGATCGCCAGCACCCATTTCCTGGCCCTGCTTTCCCCCGGCCCCGATTTTTTCCTGATCGCCCGCAGCACCCTGGCCTATGGGCGCTGGGTCGCAAGCGGAGCCTGTGCCGGTGTCGCCCTGGCCAATGGCCTGTACATCAGCCTGGCACTAACGGGCTTTGCCCGGATAAGCACTGGCAGCCCTCTCTTTGTGCTGCTACAGGGCGCTGGAGGGCTGTATTTACTGTATTTGGGCGTGAAATTCCTGCACGTAGCCCATCACACTACTGGGCAAAGGATCAAGGCCTCTGAAGCCTCTACAGGCGGCTGGTGGCATCACGCTCTGCTTGGCCTGCTCTCGGGGCTGCTGAATCCCAAGAACGCCTTGTTTTACGCCAGCCTGGCTTCCGTACTGGCCAGTAGCCGCGCTGGTACGGGCCTGCATATCTTGCTGGGTCTGTGGATGTTTTTAATTGTTTTACTCTGGGACTTGTTCATCACCGTTCTGATCGGGCACCCGCTCTGGCAGCAGCGTATACAAAAGCACTTGCCACGTATCGAACAGCTCTGTGGCCTGCTGTTGTGCCTGATTGCCGCTGCCGCCCTCTTCAACGTGGCTCAACACTTGGTCACAAACTAAACATCCCGAAAAGTGAAACCTGATCTGCACCGCCGTCAAGCTCCCTGAAGGTGATAGAGTGAGGCTGTTAGAGCCACATCAAACGATGGGAAAACAAATCATTTACGGTCTCGGACGCGGCGATATAAGCCGGTAAAATAGTCCGGGTCTTTGTTTTGTTAAGCACCTTGAGTGCGCTACAGTCTATGCTGTAAGACCGGAACAACACCCCCGTGTCCCGTTCCTTTTTTTGTCAGTTTTCAAGGAGTTACTAGAATGTTTGCCAAAATCGCTTTCACAGCCGTTCTTGGATTGGCCAGCGTGCCTGCTTTTGCTGCTTGCGACGTTACCATCGAAGGCAATGACTCCATGCAGTTCAACACCAAGAGCATCGTTGTTGACAAGACATGCAAGGAATTCACAATCAACCTGAAACATACTGGCAAGCTGCCTAAAGCAGCCATGGGCCACAACGTCGTTATCTCGAAGAAAGCCGATGAAAGCGCTGTTGCTACCGATGGCATGAAAGCCGGTCTGGACAACAACTACGTTAAAGCCGGTGACGAGCGCGTGATCGCTCACACTGACGTGATCGGCGGCGGTGAAAGCACCTCCGTAACCTTTGACGTCTCCAAGCTGAAAGAAGGCGAAGACTACGCATTCTTCTGCTCCTTCCCAGGTCACTGGAGCATCATGACTGGCGAAATCAAGCTGGGTAGCTAAGCACATCCGCTTGTAGCCGCCAGGCGGCCATAAAAAATCCCCACGTGGCCTGGCCATGTGGGGATTTTTTTTAGCTCGAGCTATCTGGTTTTAACCAACTACCTGAAGGTAGCGGCCCACCCTGGATAAACAGGGTGGGGAACCACTAAGTCTTGCTTATTCCTGATCGCCCTCTGGGGCTGCAGGTTGCTGCTCGGGCTCGGAGGCACCGGACACAAAGACCGGGTCTTCCGAAGGCTCAGGAGCCGACGCAAACGGGTTTTCCAGTTCACGGGCTGCTTTGCGCTCTGCCACTTCAAAGGCTTCTTTTTCCTTGCGGGCGGAATGGAAGGCCATACCGGTACCAGCAGGAATCAGACGACCCACGATCACGTTTTCTTTCAGACCACGCAGATCGTCGGTTTTGCCCATGATGGCCGCTTCAGTCAACACGCGGGTGGTTTCCTGGAAGGAAGCCGCCGAGATGAAGGAGTCGGTCGACAGCGAGGCCTTGGTAATACCCAGCAGCACGTTTTCGTACGTAGCTGGAATACCGTTTTCGGCCAGAACGCGATCGTTCTCGTTCAACAGTTCGGAGCGTTCAACCTGTTCACCCGTGATGAAGTTGGTATCACCGGCATCCACAATGTTCACGCGGCGCAGCATCTGACGAACAATCACTTCAATGTGCTTGTCGTTGATCTTCACACCCTGCAGACGGTAAACGTCCTGCACTTCGTTAACAATGTAGTTGGCCAGCTTCTCGATACCTTTCAAGCGCAGGATGTCGTGCGGATCGGCTGGGCCGTCCACAATCATCTCGCCCTTGTTCACCACTTGACCGTCGTGAGCCAGAACCTGTTTTTCCTTCGGAATCAGGAACTCGTGGCTGACGCCGTCCAGGTCGGTAATGACCAGACGCTGTTTGCCCTTGGTGTCCTTACCGAAGGAAACCGTACCCGTAACTTCGGCCAGCAGGCCGGCGTCCTTGGGCGAACGAGCTTCGAACAGTTCGGCCACACGTGGCAGACCACCGGTAATGTCTCGAGTCTTTTGCGATTCCTGGGGAATACGCGCCAGAATCTCACCCACGGACACTTGCTGACCGTCGCGAACGGTAATCAACGCGCCCACCGGGAAGGAGATATTGACCATGTGATCGGTACCAGCGATCTTGATCTCCTGACCTTGCTCGTTCAGCAGCTTGATCTGAGGACGCATGGTGATCTTGCCACCACGTGTCTTGGGAGTGATCACAACCAGAGTCGACAGACCGGTCACTTCGTCCACCTGACGAGCCACGGTCACGCCTTCTTCGATGTTCTCGAAGCGAACGGTACCGGTGTACTCGGACACGATAGGACGGGTCAGCGGATCCCAGCTTGCCAGACGCTGGCCAGCCTTGATGGCTTCACCATCGCCCACCGTAATGGTGGCACCGTAAGGCACTTTGTGGCGTTCACGTTCACGACGGTTGTCGTCAAAAATGACGATTTCACCGGAACGGGAGATCGCAACGCGTTCGCCCTTGGCGTTGGTCACATAACGCAGACCAATTTCAAAACCGACCGTACCAGCCGTCTTGGTTTCCACCGAGCTTGCCAGCGCTGCACGCGAAGCCGCACCACCAATGTGGAACGTACGCATGGTCAGCTGGGTACCCGGTTCACCGATGGACTGAGCAGCGATAACACCGATGGCTTCACCACGGTTAACCAGCATACCGCGGCCCAGATCGCGGCCGTAGCAGCTTGCGCACAAGCCGTGACGGGTTTCGCAAGTCAGCGGAGTGCGGATCTTGACTTCATCAATACCCAGGTTGTCGATCAGGTCGACCAGGTCCTCGTTCAGCAAGGTGCCGGCGGGGATAACCAGTTCCTGATTGTCAGGGTTGACGATGTCGGTCGAGGCCACACGGCCCAGAATCAGATCGCGCAGGGGCTCGATAACCTCACCACCATCCAGGATGGCTTTCATGGTGTAGCCGCCCTTGGTACCGCAATCGTCTTCGGTAATGACCAGATCTTGAGTCACGTCGACCAGACGACGAGTCAGGTAACCGGAGTTAGCCGTCTTCAACGCCGTATCGGCCAGACCCTTACGAGCACCGTGAGTCGAAATAAAGTACTGCAGTACGTTCAGACCTTCACGGAAGTTCGCGGTAATAGGCGTTTCAATAATGGAGCCATCAGGCTTGGCCATCAGACCACGCATACCAGCCAGCTGACGAATCTGTGCAGCCGAACCACGAGCACCGGAGTCCGCCATCATGTAGATGGAGTTGAAGGACTCTTGACGTACTTCTTCACCAAAACGGTTGATCACTGGCTCGGAAGCCAGCTGTTCCATCATGGCCTTACCCACGCGGTCACCGGCTTTGCCCCAGATGTCCACTACGTTGTTGTAGCGTTCCTGAGCGGTCACCAGACCCGAGGAGTACTGCTTGTCAATTTCTTTAACTTCGTTGCTAGCCTGAGCCAGGATGCTTTCCTTGACGACAGGCACAACCATGTCATTCATGGCGATGGAAATACCACCACGAGTTGCCAGACGGAAACCGGACTGCATCAACTTGTCGGCAAAAATCACGGTGGCACGCAGGCCGCAGCGACGGAAGGACTGGTTGATCAGACGCGAAATTTCTTTCTTCTTCAACGCACGGTTCAGTGCGGTGAAAGGCATGCCCTTGGGCAGAATTTCGGACAGCAAGGCACGGCCAGCAGTCGTTTCGTAACGCTTGATGGTCTTGACCCACTCACCGTCTTCGCCCTTCTCGAATTCTTCGATACGGACGGTCAGACGAGTTTGCAGCTCGACTTCCTTGTTGTCGTAAGCGCGCTGAACTTCAGCCACATCGGCCATGAACAAGCCTTCGCCCTTGCCGTTTACCAGTTCGCGGGTCGCATAGTACAGACCCAACACGATATCCTGGGAAGGAACGATGGATGGTTCGCCGTTGGCGGGGAACAGCACGTTGTTGGAGGCCAGCATCAAAGTGCGCGCTTCCAGCTGGGCTTCCAGCGACAGCGGCACGTGAACGGCCATCTGGTCACCGTCAAAGTCAGCGTTAAAGGCGGCACACACCAGGGGGTGCAGCTGAATCGCTTTACCTTCGATCAGGACCGGTTCAAAAGCCTGAATACCCAAACGGTGCAGCGTAGGCGCACGGTTCAGCATCACGGGATGCTCGCGGATCACCTCTTCGAGGATGTCCCACACCACTGGTTCCTGGCTTTCCACCAACTTCTTGGCTGCCTTGATGGTCGTAGCCAGACCCATCAATTCCAGACGGTTGAAGATGAAGGGCTTGAACAGCTCCAGCGCCATCAGCTTGGGCAGACCGCACTGGTGCAGCTTCAACTGAGGACCCACCACAATCACGGAACGACCGGAGTAGTCCACGCGCTTGCCCAGCAGGTTCTGACGGAAACGACCGCTCTTGCCCTTGATCATGTCGGCCAGGGACTTCAGTTGACGCTTGTTGGCGCCGGTCATGGCTTTACCGCGACGACCGTTATCCAGCAAAGAGTCCACGGACTCTTGCAGCATACGTTTTTCGTTGCGCAAGATGATGTCCGGTGCCTTCAGTTCCAGCAGACGCTTCAAACGGTTATTACGGTTGATAACGCGGCGGTACAGATCGTTCAGGTCGGAAGTGGCAAAGCGGCCGCCGTCCAGTGGTACCAGCGGACGCAGGTCCGGTGGCAGCACGGGCAGCACTTCCATGATCATCCAGTCTGGCTTGATGCCGGATTTCTGGAAGCCTTCCAGCACTTTCAGACGCTTGGAGATCTTCTTGATCTTGGCGTCCGAGCCAGTGGCTTTCAGTTCGGCACGCAGGCGCTCGACTTCGCGATCGATGTCGATCGTACGCAGCAGTTCGCGCACCGCTTCCGCGCCCATCAGGGCGTGGAAGTCGTCACCGTACTCTTCAGTCTTGGACAGGAAATCGTCATCGGACATGATCTGACCGCGCTTGAGCGGGGTCATGCCAGGTTCGATTACGCACCATGCTTCAAAGTACAGCACGCGCTCGATGTCACGCAGGGTCATGTCCAGCACCATGCCCAGACGGGATGGCAGGCTCTTCAGGAACCAGATGTGAGCAACCGGGCAGGCCAGTTCAATGTGGCCCATGCGCTCGCGACGCACCTTGGAGACGGTGACTTCAACGCCACACTTCTCGCAGATGACGCCACGGTGCTTCAGGCGCTTGTACTTGCCGCACAGACATTCGTAGTCCTTGATGGGACCAAAAATCTTGGCGCAGAACAGACCATCGCGCTCGGGTTTGAACGTGCGATAGTTGATGGTCTCTGGCTTGCGGACTTCACCGAAAGACCAGGACCGGATTTTCTCGGGCGAGGCGATGCCGATCTTGATGGCATCGAACTGCTCGTCCTGAGTGACTTGTTTAAAGAGATCGAGTAGCGCTTTCATTATTTACGCTCCAAATCCATGTCCAGGGACAAGGAACGGATTTCCTTGACCAGAACGTTAAAGGACTCCGGCATACCGGCGTCGATCACGTGGTCACCCTTGACAATATTCTCGTAGACCTTGGTACGGCCGGCGATGTCGTCGGATTTAACCGTGAGCATTTCCTGCAGGGTGTAGGCGGCGCCATACGCTTCCAGCGCCCAGACTTCCATCTCCCCGAAACGCTGACCACCGAACTGCGCCTTACCACCCAGCGGCTGCTGAGTAACCAGGGAGTACGGACCTGTCGAACGAGCGTGCATCTTGTCATCGACCAGGTGATGCAGCTTCAGGTAGTGCATGTAGCCTACGGTGACCATACGCTCAAAGGCTTCGCCGGTACGACCGTCAAACAGGCGAACCTGCGTGCGGTGTGGTGCCAGCTGCAGTTTTTCGGCGATGTCGTCAGGGTAGGCCAGACGCAACATCTGGTCGATTTCCTGCTCGGTTGCACCGTCGAACACTGGCGTAGCCAATGGCAGACCTTTCTGCAAGTTGGTGGCCATGTTCATCACTTCGTCGTCAGTCAACTCGTTGATGCGAGTCTTCTTGCCGGCAGTGTTGTAGACCTTGTCCAGGAACGCGCGCAGTTCGGAAACCTGCACGTTCTTTTCTTCTTGCATCATGTCGTTGATGCGGTGGCCAATACCCTTGGCAGCCCAACCCAGGTGAACTTCCAGAACCTGACCCACGTTCATACGCGAAGGCACGCCCAGCGGGTTCAGAACGATGTCCACAGGGGTACCGTCAGCCATGTGCGGCATGTCTTCCACGGGAACGATGCGGGAAACCACACCCTTGTTACCGTGACGGCCAGCCATCTTGTCACCAGGCTGCAGACGACGCTTAACAGCCAGGTAAACCTTGACCATCTTCAGCACGCCAGGAGGCAACTCGTCGCCTTGGGTGAGCTTCTTGCGCTTTTCTTCAAAAGCCAAGTCGAACTGGTGACGCTTTTGCTCCAAGGATTCCTTGGTGTGCTCCAGCACCAGTGCGTGTTGCTCGTCAGCCAGACGAATGTCGAACCACTGCCAGCGATCCAGATCGTTCAGGTAGTCAGCGGTCAGCTCGGTGCCCTTGGGCAGCTTGCGTGGACCACCGTTGACGGTTTTGCCGACCAGGAACTTCAAGGCACGGTCAAAGGCGTCGTCTTCAACGATTTGCAGCTGGTCGTTCAGGTCCTGACGGTAGCGACGCAGTTCATCATCAATGATGGACTGAGCACGCTTGTCACGCTCGATACCTTCACGGGTAAAGACTTGAACGTCGATCACCGTACCGACCATGCCCGAAGGCACGCGCAGGGAGGTGTCTTTAACGTCAGAGGCTTTTTCACCAAAAATGGCGCGCAGCAGCTTTTCTTCCGGAGTCAGCTGAGTTTCACCCTTGGGTGTCACTTTACCGACCAGCACGTCGTCGGCACGCACTTCGGCACCGATGTACACAATGCCGGAATCGTCCAGACGGTTCAGCTGAATTTCGGACAGGTTGCTGATATCGCGGGTGATATCCTCAGGTCCCAGCTTCGTGTCACGGGCAACAACCGTCAACTCTTCGATGTGAACCGACGTGTAACGATCGTCAGCCACGACCTTCTCGGAGATCAGAATCGAGTCCTCGAAGTTGTAGCCGTTCCAGGGCATGAAGGCGATCAGCATGTTCTGACCCAGAGCCAATTCGCCCAGGTCAGTCGATGCGCCGTCAGCCAGCACGTCACCACGAGCCACGATATCGCCACGTTTGACGATAGGACGCTGGTTGATGTTGGTGTTCTGGTTGGAACGGGTGTACTTGGTCATGTTGTAGATATCTACACCGACCTCGCCAGCCACGTTCTCGTCATCGTGTACGCGAATAACCACGCGCTGTGCGTCAACGTCTACAACCACACCGCCACGACGGGCCTGTACGGTGGTACCCGAGTCAACAGCAACAGTACGTTCGATACCGGTACCGACCAAAGGCTTCTCAGGGCGCAGGCAAGGAACTGCCTGACGCTGCATGTTGGCGCCCATCAGTGCTCGGTTAGCGTCATCGTGCTCCAGGAACGGAATCAGCGAAGCAGCCACAGACACGATCTGCGAAGGAGCCACGTCCATGTAATGGATGTTCTCTGGCGCAGTCATCATGGTTTCGCCAGCTTCACGGCAGGCAACCAGATCGTCAGCAAAAGCACCGTCTTCGGTCAACTCGGCGTTAGCCTGAGCGATGACGTAATTGCTTTCTTCAATAGCCGACAGGTAATCGATCTGTTCACTGACCTTGCCGTCAACAATCTTGCGGTAAGGCGTTTCCAGGAAGCCGTACTCGTTCAGACGAGCGTACAGCGCCATGGAGTTGATCAGACCAATGTTTGGACCTTCAGGCGTTTCAATCGGGCACACGCGACCGTAGTGGGTTGGGTGCACGTCGCGCACCTCAAAGCCCGCACGTTCACGAGTCAGACCACCAGGGCCCAGTGCCGAAACACGACGCTTGTGCGTGATCTCGGACAGCGGGTTGGTTTGGTCCATAAATTGCGACAGCTGGCTGGAACCGAAGAACTCCTTGACAGCCGCAGAGATGGGCTTGGAGTTGATCAGATCGTGCGGCATCAGGTTTTCGGTCTCGGCTTGGCCCAGACGTTCCTTGACAGCACGTTCCACACGCACCAGACCGGCGCGGAACTGGTTTTCGGCCAATTCGCCCACGCAACGAACACGACGGTTACCCAGGTGATCGATATCGTCGATCTGACCGCGGCCGTTACGCAGATTCACCAGCACCTGAATGGTGTCCAGGATGTCTTCGTCGGTCAGGGTCATGGGACCTTCAATGCTGTCACCACGGCCCAGACGGCTGTTCACCTTCATGCGACCCACGCGCGACAAGTCGTAGGACTCTTCGCTGTAGAACAGACGGTTGAACAAAGCCTCAACCGCTTCTTCGGTTGGTGGCTCGCCGGGACGCATCATGCGATAGATCGCGATGCGGGCAGCATTGGAATCCGCTGTTTCGTCCGTGCGCAGGGTCAGGGAGATAAAGCCGCCCTGATCCAGTTCGTTGACGTACAGGGTCTCGAAATCACGCACATTGGCTGCGCGCATTTCAGCCAGAATGGATTCGGTAATTTCGTCGTTGGCGTTGGCAATCACCTCGCCGGTTTCGGCGTTGATGATGTTCTTGGCCAGCACACGACCCAGAAGGAAATCTTCCGGGATGGAAATGTATTCGATCTTGGCTGCTTGCAGGTCGCGCAAATGCTTGGCATTGATACGCTTGTCCTTTTCAACCAGTACGCGACCATCACGGTCGGTAATGTCGAAACGAGCAACCTCGCCCTTCCAGTGTTCTGGAACGAATTGCAGCTTGCCACCTTCCTGGTGCAGTTCGATGTGATCGAACTCGAAGAAGTGGGCCAGGATCTGTTCTGGCGTCAGGCCAATGGCCTTCAGCAAGATAGTCACAGGCATCTTGCGACGACGGTCGATACGGAAGAACAGAATGTCCTTGGGATCGAACTCGAAGTCCAGCCAGGAACCACGGTAAGGAATCACGCGAGCCGAGAACAGCAACTTGCCCGAGCTGTGCGTTTTACCGCGGTCGTGTTCAAAGAACACGCCGGGGGAACGGTGCAGCTGGGAAACGATGACTCGTTCGGTACCGTTGATCACAAAAGAGCCGTTATCAGTCATCAAGGGCATTTCGCCCATGTAGACTTCTTGCTCTTTTACTTCCTTGACGGTAGGCTTGCTCACCTCGCGGTCCATAAGGACCAGACGAACCTTCGCCCGCAAGGGGGAAGCATAGGTCAAACCACGAAGTTGACACTCTTTGACGTCGAACACCGGCTCGCCGAGCGTATAGCTCACGAACTCTAGCCGCGCCATTTGGTTATGGCTTACTATTGGAAATATGGAACTGAAAGCTTCCTGCAAGCCTTCAACCTTACGCTGAGAAGGCAGCGTGTCCTTCTGCAAGAAGGTTCTGAAAGAATGCAGCTGGGTAGCCAACAGGTAAGGAACCTGCTGTACGTCTTCACGTTTGGCGAAGCTCTTGCGTATGCGCTTTTTTTCGGTGTACGAATAAGGCATGAGCACTCCGACTCAAGGGTTACACGGACCGTCAACCACGGCCCTGGTTTACGACTCTAAAAAACCCGACTTTCTACAATACTAATTAAAAATCATGGGTTTTCTGGAAACGCAAAAGCCCGGGAAGGCTTGAAACGCATTCCCGGGCATCTATCGATACTCTTACTTGAGCTCGATCTTGGCGCCAGCTTCTTCCAGCTTCTTCTGAGCGTCTTCAGCATCAGCTTTGGACAAGCCTTCTTTAACAGCCTTAGGAGCACCGTCAACCAGGTCTTTGGCTTCTTTCAGGCCCAGACCGGTGATTTCGCGCACGACTTTAATGACGCTAACTTTGTTTGCGCCAACGTCAGCCAGGAACACGGTGAATTCGGTTTGCTCTTCAGCGGCAGCAGCAGCGCCACCAGCAGCAGGAGCTGCAACAGCAACAGCGGCGGCAGCAGCCGACACACCGAATTTTTCTTCCATTTCTTTGATCAGCTCGGACAGTTCGAGCACGGACATTGCGCCGATGGCGTCAAGGATTTCAGCTTTAGTAGCCATTTTTAAGAACTCCAGATATTAGGTAAATGCCAGGTTTGGTTGTCGTTCGCAACGACGAAGTTTCCTGAAGGAAAACTGCTTACGCAGCTTCTTTCTGATCGCGCACAGCCGCCAGGCCGCGAACAAACTTGGTGGGAACTTCGTTAAGCGTACGCACAAAAGTAGCGATAGGTGCTTGCATGGTGCCCAGCAGTTTCGCCAGCAATTCTTCGCGCGAGGGCATTGTGGCCAGAGCCTTAACACCATCAGCATTCAGAACGCTATTGGGCAGCGCACCACCCATGATGACCAATTTGTCATTGGTCTTGGCAAAATCTGCAACGACTTTCGCCGCAGCAACGGGATCTTCACTGATGGCGTACATCAGAGGACCCACGAGCTGGCTGGAGATACCGTCAAACGAGGTACCTGCCAACGAACGACGAACCAGGGTGTTTTTCAACACACGCAGGTAGACGCCAGACTCACGCGCTTTTTTGCGCAATACGGTAGCAGAAGCGACGTCCAGACCACGGTACTCGGCGATAATGATCGATTGGGCCTTTGCCAGTTCGGCAGTGACTTCTTCGATGACTACCGCTTTCTCTTCACGATTGAGACTCACGGTTGAACACTCCTTCAAACGATGTCGGGAAGGCTTCCCAACATCAACCGAATGCGGCGCACCTGGACGAGTTCTATAACGAATTCTTCCACGGGCGCCGTCTACGTTGGATGGGACGTTCTGCCCCGATTAAGCAGTGAGATGACAAGTCAGCCAACTGCTCCAACGGTCTTTGACAGCAGTGACCCTGTAAACAGGATCACAGCCCAAAGTTCTTTTTTTCTAACTGTTGATTAAACAGTCAGAGATGCAATTTCAACACGTGCACCGCCACCCATGGTGGAGGACACGGCAACCTTGCGCAGGTAAACACCCTTGGCAGCGGCTGGACGAGCCTTGTTCAAGGCGTCAACCAAAGCAGCCAGGTTGGTCTGCAGCTGTTCAACGTTGAACGAAGCGCGGCCAATGGTGCTGTGAATGATACCGGCCTTGTCGGTACGGTATTGAACTTGACCAGCCTTGGCGTTCTTAACAGCCGTAGCAACGTCAGGAGTCACAGTACCAACCTTGGGGTTTGGCATCAGGCCACGAGGACCCAGAACCTGACCCAAGGTACCGACAACACGCATGGTGTCGGGCGAAGCGATCACAACGTCAAAGTCCATTTGACCGGCTTTGATTTGCTCAGCCAGGTCGTCCAGGCCCACGATGTCAGCACCCGCTTCACGAGCGGCGTCGGCTTTTTCGCCTTGGGCGAAAACGGCAACACGCACGGTTTTACCGGTACCAGCAGGCAGAACCACGGAACCACGGACCAGTTGGTCGGACTTACGGGGATCGATGCCCAGCTGAACAGCGATATCGATGGATTCGTCGAACTTGGCAGTGGCAGTATCTTTCACCAGGGCCAGAGCTTCGGCCACAGGGTAGAACTTGTTGCGGTCGATCTTGGCAGCAATAGCGGCTGCGCGTTTGCTTACTTTAGCCATGACTTACACCACCCCTTCAACGTTGATGCCCATGCTGCGAGCGCTACCAGCGATGGTACGCACAGCGGCGTCCAGATCGGCAGCGGTCAGGTCGGGTTGTTTGGTCTTGGCGATTTCTTCAGCCTGAGCGCGGGTCAGCGTACCGACTTTATCCACGTTAGGACGTGCAGAACCGGATTTGATACCAGCAGCCTTTTTGATCAGGATGGTTGCTGGGGGAGTCTTCATGATGAACGTGAAGCTCTTGTCAGCAAAAGCGGTGATCACCACAGGAATTGGCAGACCGGGTTCCAGACCCTGTGTCTGGGCGTTGAACGCCTTGCAGAATTCCATGATGTTCAGACCGCGCTGACCCAGCGCTGGACCGATTGGAGGGGATGGGTTTGCCTTACCAGCTGGGACTTGCAGCTTGATAAAGCCGACGATTTTCTTCGCCATGCTTAGCTCCTTGCGGGTGATGACGCCTGGCACATGATGCGACAGGCTTCCCGGGGGTTGTAATTAATCAGGTCTTTTCGACTTGATCGAAATCGAGTTCAACGGGGGTGGCGCGACCGAAAATAGTAACGGTGACACGAACCTTGTTTTTCTCGTAGTTAACTTCTTCGACGTTACCGTTAAAGTCTGCAAACGGACCGTCCTTGACGCGTACCAGTTCGCCAACCTCGAACAGCACTTTGTGCCGTGGCTTCTCAACGCCCTCTTCCATTTGCGACAGGATTTTTTCCACTTCGCGCTCGGAGATGGGAGCGGGACGGTTACCGGAACCGCCCAAAAAGCCGGTGACTCGCGGCGTACTTTTTACCAAGTGCCAGGTTTCGTCGGTCAAGGCCATCTCGACCAGAACGTAACCAGGGTAAATACGTCGCTCTGTAATTGATTTCTTGCCGTTCTTTACTTCAACGACTTCTTCCGATGGAACCAGAATGCGACCAAACGCTTCTTGGAGATCAGCGCGTTCAATGCGCTCCACCAGAGCCTTGTGCACGCTTTTTTCCATGCCGGAATAAACGTGAACCACATACCAGCGTTTGCTCATGTGTGCCCTTTATTTCCAGCCCAGCAACAGGCCATAAATGATCCAGCCGAGCCCTTTGTCAATCAGCCACAACAAGATGGCCATAACGGCAACAAACACAAAGACGATACCCGTCATTTGCGTTGCTTCTTTACGGGATGGCCAGTGAACGCGACGCACTTCCGTGTAGGCATCACGAGAAAAAGCGACCAGGCGGCGGCCTGTATCGCTAAACCAGATGATCAATACGGCGACGATTAAGCTGGCAACAAATACCCCAGCGCGAACCAGTGAATTTTGGCCATCCAGAACGGAATAGCCAACAATACCGGCGGCGACGACTAGGACCGCTAGGCCCAGCTTGATGCGCTCGGAACCTCGGTTAACGGTTTCTACGTTGGTATTCGACATATTCCGACGAGTGACGCCACGCGAGGTGGTGGCGAGTGACTGTGGTGGCAGGGGCAGAAGGAATCGAACCCTCAACCTTCGGTTTTGGAGACCGACGCTCTGCCAATTGAGCTATACCCCTATACCTTGACAAACCGTAGCGCGCTACTTTGCTACGTTTGGCTTTTAGGCAAAAGAGGATATTAACCTCTTTCGCCCAAAATTACTACTCTTTTTTTACTTGATGATTTTTGCAACCACGCCAGCGCCAACGGTACGGCCGCCTTCGCGA
>ENA-UOUJ01000631-UOUJ01000631.1-activated-sludge-metagenome-genome-assembly--contig:-NODE-631-length-21941-cov-8.574248_pt1 | contig 21941 bp, 15 predicted proteins | sample MGYA00249839_ERZ747224 | MGnify/ENA primary metagenome ERZ747224 (study PRJEB28782, sample SAMN03220277) | activated sludge metagenome | biome: wastewater; feature: sewage sludge; material...
GGATTGTTCCGCGTGGGCGCGAGCGGAAAAAGAACGCCGCTCAGTGACCGGTTACGATGGATTTGCGGAAGTCGATCGCCGGCCGGTACAGATACACCGCGCCAATACGGTGCCCGGGGCAACGGCTGCAGCAAAAGCTCAGCCGGGACGAGAACGCCTCGCGGATCGCGAGGGTCGGGCAACCACGGGGCTTGCGCGGATAGTTGGCGCGATGAAGGACGCCACCGCATGAACAGCCCTCGGCCTGCGCCTGGGCGGCAAGTTCTTCATCGAGGCGAATCAGGAACAGGAAAAACTGCGAACGCTGCAGGTCAACGTGGCACACTTGAACGGTCTCTTGGCTTGGTAACCAGAGACTCCCCCGAAGGGTTCGTTTGTTCAAGTTCCCTGAGGGGGATCCCCCCTCCGCCATCACGCTGCTTGACCATCCCGCCGGCAAAAGCCATCAGCAGTAGTGACCATGCTCAGCGTGGCATGGATGGCCGCCGGCGCCGTGTCGCAGAAGCGCTCGCTGTTGAGCACCTCGAGCAGTTCCTTGCGCTCGAGGGGTGCGAGCGCCAGCGGCGGACGGGGCCGTGCCGCGCGGCGGGGGTGCGGTCCGTGAAGGGCTTCGCGGTGGGTGCGTGCTCGCGCCCGGGCCGGCGCACCGCGCCACAGGCCCACCGCCCGGCAGGCGGCGGCCATGCCAAGGGTCGGGGCAAGTTCGTCGGCGCCGCGCATCATGACTTGTCGTGCGTGTCGTCGATCGGACTGCCCAGCAAGGCGGCAACTTTTTTTTGGACTTCGATGACCAAGTGCGCCTTGTCGAGCTGACTCTTGAGGCGCTCGTTCTCGCGCATCAGCTGCGCGATCTGGCGCGCTTCGGCGGCGGCGGGATCCGGCTTGGGGCCTCGCTTTTGCGGTGCCAGCGCAGCCAAGTCGGCGGCCTCGCGCTGGCGTCGCCACGTGCTCAGGCTCGACGAGTAGACGGCCTCGCGGCGCAACAGCGCGCCGATCTCGCCGGGCTGGGTGCAACGGTCGGCCGCGTCGAGGATGCGCCGCTTGTCGGCGTTGGAGAACTGCCGGCGTCGGGCGCGCGGCACGACCTCGGTGTCGGTACCGGGCTGCGTGGTCGGCGCTGCCGATCCGCTCGTCTCTTCAGTCGCCCTGCGGGCGCCTTGCGAGACGAGCGGATCGGCAGAGGTCTTCAGAATGTGCATCGATGCCTTCGGTTGAGTGGTGATCGTCATGCCTACCTCGTTGCTCACTAAATGGTCAGGGGTAGGTGACGCAGGTCATATTGGCACAGGGGGTCGTGACAGTGGACAACTGAGCTCGCAGCAGGGTCGAGAGGATTACGAATGCCATCATCAAGCGGTGGTGTTGAAGGATGGTCTCGGTCAATCCCTCGAACAGGATGATTGTCAGCGTGATTGCGATTGGGCTGCGCAAGGCGCCGGATGAGCGCCCGATGGCGCCGTACAGCAGCCCCCCAAGTGCCACCAGACCAACCAGGCCAAACGTCGCGGCCTCATTGATGTACTGGTTGTGAAGATGGTTGTAGGCCGTAAGAACTTCGGGGTTGTACCGGTGCTCGACGATGAAGTCTTGAGCGATCGCCTGACGCTCCAACGGATCGGGACCTACGCCAAAAAGTGGGTGCTGGGAGATCAGATGTAGTCCCAGATGCCACATCTGTACTCGATAGCCGAGGGACGTTTCGAGGTTGCCGGAGCGGCTTTGGGCGTATTCCCAACGTGTTTCTTCAAAGCGCTGCTGCATGGATGGTATTTGTGATGCAGCAGCGATGATGGCAGCTAGGACGCCAGCCTTGACAAGCGCGATGACTGGGCGTGAAAGGCCTGTGTTTTTCAGCGCACGATAGCCGATCAATATGGTGCAGACCGCCAGTGGTGCATAAAGACCACGTGTTCCGGATAGCAGTACGCCGGTCAGTCCAACCAGATAGGCGGCAAACAGAACGACCTTCCAACGGTTCGCACGGCAGACTGTCACGCCATACAGCGAGGTCATCGCTAGTAGCGCGAGGATTGTTCCGTAGGCGATTGGATTGTGTCCCACGCCTGCCCGCGGCAGACCTTCCACCCAAACTTCATGCGCACCTGCCACGCCGCCGATGATGCTACCGACTGCCATCCCTGCCCATAGTGCATTGATGTCGAATCCGTAGCGGGCAAGGTAGAACAAGATCGGGATCGCCCCAAGATAACGTGAAGGCGGATCGATGCGAGCGTCGAGGCCGCCGTCGATCAAGCGGTAGGCGATCTGGTAGGCGCAATACACGCTCAATCCTACCAACCAGGGCGCAGCCTGGTTCCAGATCCTGGGGACAATCCGGAGCGTGGCAGGCAGGGTGACAAGACTCAAGGCCAGCAGCGCGGTGGTGGCGTGGGAGTTTTTCGGTCCGGTGATCAGGAACGCAAAGAACCAGAAAACCAGTACGGAGTTAACCGAGTGGAGCGTGCGCTCGAGGGGGCTGCCGGAGGAGCTGCCTGTGCAGGGAATGGTGAGCATTCAAGAGACTGGTCGATCGGCAGACTGGATCAGCGTGGCTGCGCCGGTGGGACCGTAATGGCCGACCAGTCCAGGTACTCTCCAGCGCATTCGGTAGAGGAGATAACGCAGCGGATGCGTTGCGAGCTTGCGCCAGAAGAAGCGTGGATAAAGTGTGATGAGCTTGGCGTCGGACAGGCGCTTGCGGAACTTGCCCTGGGCACGCACCTGCGCCTTGGGGCGGTGCTTGCGGTACTTGATGACCGGGCGCGCGAGGTGGGCACCGGTCCAGCCGGCGTGCCACAGGCGGATGAAGAGCTCCCAGTCCTCGCGCAGATCGAAGCCGCGGTCGAAGCCACCGACTTCACGGAAAGCCTTCAGGCGGATCAAGGCACTGGTCTGGATGTAGTTGTCGCGGCTCAAGGCCTTCGGGTCGAACGGCCGGGAGGCAAACACGGTGTCCTTCTCCCCGAAGTATTGCAATTGACCGTAGGCGAAACCCGTCTTCGGGCCCTCGGCTTCGAGGCGCTGCTGGAGCACCTCGAGCGAGTCGGGGTAGAGCAGGTCGTCGGAGTCGAGGAAAAGCACGTATTCGCCGTGCGCATATTGGGCGGCGTTGTTGCGCGCAGCCGAAACGCCCTGGTTCTGCTGTGCGAGGACCGTGAGCGGGTAGCGCCTGGCGATCTCGAGGCTGTCGTCGGTGGAACCGTCGTCGATGAGGATGATTTCCACGGGTGCGTAACACTGGGCCAGAACGGACTCGATCGTTTCTGCCAGGTAACGGCCGTAGTTGTAATTTGCGATGACGACGGAAATGAGAGGCTTCATGGGAGGTCGGGCTGTTTGCCGGCGTCGAGCAATTCGCTCAGCACGTCGCGGATCACGCGGTTGGAATAATACCGCTGGTAGGTCCGGCGCGCAGCCTTGCCGAGCGCGGTGAGCTCGCCGCGTCGCTGATGAATCCGTTCGACCGCCTTGCAGATGCTCTCCGGCTCCCCCGGCCTCGCCCACACCAGCCCCTGCGCCTCATCCTCCCGCAGCTCCGGCAGGAAGGCCGGCGTCGCCGCCGTGATCACCGCCCGCCCGATCGCCAGCCCCTGGTACACCTTGTTTGGGATCACCCGCAGCGCCTTTTCGCTGGTGCCGAAGATGCCGAGGATGGCGTCGGCGCTGGCAAGCCGGCCGGGGAGCTCGGGTAGCGGCCCCCAGCCCTCGAAGCTGACGCGGCTCGGGCCGTCGGCGCCGACGAGCGGGGCGAGCAGGCGTTCGCATTCGGCCTTCATCGGACCTTCGCCGATCAGGCGCCAGTGGGTGGGTGGCCCGTCGTACTGCAGGATGGCGCGGGCCAGCACGTCGACGCCCTGCAGGCCGATGAAGGTGCCGAAGAAGGCGAGCTCGAGCGGTGCGTCGTCGGGTTTCTGCGGCCAGGGCTGGGGGGTGAAGAGCGCCTCTTCGGCACCGACCGGGATTACGCGGATGCGCGCGCGCGGCACGCCGTGGATGGCGTGGAAGTAGTCGGCGTGGCCTTCAGTGTCGGCGATCAGCCAGTCCGGCAGCTTGCAGAGGCGCGACTCCCAAGCGAGCAACTTGCGCGCCTGGGCGCTGCCGGCGGCGAACTTGTGCTTTTCGTTCACCTGCTTGTCGTAGGCGCTGATCAGCGGGTCGAAGACCAGCGGCAGGCGCTGGCGGCGCGCGTAGCGCGCGGCGGCGGCGAGGTCGCGCTGGCGGAAGCAGGGTACCCAGACGAGGTCGGGGCGGGCGCCGCGGCGCAGCGCGTACTCCAGGTCGGCGGTGGCCGACAGCGTGGGCAGGAAGCGGTCGACCTCGCAGCCGAGTTCGCGGAGCACCGATTCGATGACGCGGTTGCGCGGGTAGTCGGGGCCGTAGTTGCCGTAGCGGCCCCAGATCAGCACCTTCTTCACGGGGCTTTCGGCTCCAGCAGGGCGAGGACGACGTCGGCGATCTCGGCCTGCACGTCGGGCACGCTCGTGGAGCGCGCGCGGAGGGTGACGTCGGCCAGCCCTGCGATCGGCTGGCGCACCAGCAGGCCGCGCTCGGCGTAGGCCTGCAGCGCAGCGCCGTCGTTGGCGTTGGGCTGGGCGACGGCGGGCGAGACCGAGACCACCGGCCGGCCGGAGTAGAGGCTCTCTGCCACCATGCTGAGGCTGTCCTCGGTGACGACGATGGCCTGTGCCGCGCCGAGGAAGTCGCGCATGACCTTGCGCGGCGCCTGCGACCACCACACCGCGTCGGCGATCCGCTCGGCGGGGAGGCTGTCGCGAAGCCAGGCCTCGGCGGCGGCGCCGGTGCGGCGCGAGGTGGTGAGCAGCAGGCGGGCGCCCTCGCGCCGGGCGAGCGTGGCGAGGCCTGCGCCGAAGGCGCGCCAGTCGGCTTCCTTGAAGGCGTAGCCGGCGCCGTCGCCACCGACCAGCACGGCGATGCGCTTCTCTCCTTCCGGCGGCAGCGGCAGCGGCCGGGCGAGTTCGCCCGGCACGGGGGGTAGCGGCAGCACGTGGTTGCAGGTTACATCGAGCGGCACCACGGTGAACACGCGGTCGAAGGCGGCCGGGTCGTAGCCCTTGAGGGTGCCGCTATACACGTTGGGCGCACTGTGACGGCGCGCGAGGAGCGCGTTGGCGAGCAGAGTGTTGGCGCCCGACGAGACGATCAGGTCGGGCTGGCCGGGCGGAGGGGCGATGCCGTAGATCCGCCGCAGCCAGGTCTCGGTGTCGCGGATGCGCGGCAGCAGCAGGCGGCCGAGACGCTTCCAGAAGGGGCTGCGGATCTTCAGCGCGACGGTGGTCGTCTGCAGCGTGCGCCGGGTGGCGAGTGCATCGACGATGCCGTGGCTCTGGCTGAGGTGTCCGGGCGCGCCGTCGCTGAGCAGCCAGACGGTGAGCGGCTTCACTTCCTCCACCCCCGCTTCCCCCCGCGCATCCGCATCGCGAATGCGAGCAGGTTGTCCTTGCCGCTGACCTTGATGCGCTTGAGCTGCAGCGGGTCGGGGTGCGGCGTGCGCGCGTCGATGCCGTCGATGGTCGTCACCGCGGTGGTGTAGCCGGCCTCGCGCGCGAGCGCGACGTCCTCCTCGCCATAGATGCCGAAGGGGTAGGCGAAGCTCGTCACCGCCTGCCCGGTCTGCACCTGCAGCAGGCGACGCGATTCGGCCAGCTCGCGACGCTTGGCCTCCGCGGAAGTGGTGGCCAGGTTGATGTGGGTGAGCGTGTGCGAGCCGATCTCGATGCGCCCGCTCGCGACCAGGCGCTGCAGCTCCTCATCGCTGAGCTTGGGTTCGCGTGCGAGCTCCCCTGTATTGTGGTGTGCCTTCTTGGCGGTGGACCAGTCGCGGTCGTGGCGGTCGACGACCATGTAGATCGTCGCCTTGGCGTCGTATTTCTCCAGCAGTGGCAGGGCGTTGTGCAGGTTGTCGGCGTAGCCGTCGTCGAAGGTGATCGCGACGCTCTTCTCGGGCAGCGCGTCCCAGCGCTCCCAGAGCTCGCCGACGGTGAAGAACTGCCAGCCTTCGCGCGTCAGCCAGGCGAGCTGTGTCTCGAACCGCTCGGGGGGGACGCGCAGGCCGTTGAACTTCGCGCCCGGGCGGTGGGGGCTGACCATGTGATACATCAGCACGCGCGGATGGCGCAGATCGACCGGCCGCCGCCACCATGCGTAGCGGTTGGAGAACCAGCCGGCGGCGAGCACCGCGGCGAGGGCGAGCCACTCGGTCATGCGAGGCTTCCGTACAGTTTCAGGGTCTGCGCCTGCATGTTTGCGAGCAGGAAGCGGCTGTTGTGCTCCACCACCGGCGTGCGCGCCTGCAGTACGTCCGCCACCCGCGCCGCTGCGCCGGCGATATCTCTCCTCTCCACCGCTCCGTGCGGAAACAGCTCCCCCAGGATCTCCGCCACCCCCCCGTGCGCATACCCCACCACCGGCCGCCCCATCGCCAGCGGCTCGAGCACCGTGCGCCCGAACGACTCCGGCGTGCTCGACAAGCTCAGCACGCAGTCCGACACCGCGTAGATCTCGCGCACGTCGCCGCGATGCCCGGTGAACACGATGCGCTCGCCCAGCCCTTCCGCCTGCACGCGTTCGCGGATCTCCTTTGCGTAGCCGGGCCGCTTCGGGTCCTCGCCGCCGACGACCAGCCCGATCACGTCGACACCCTCGGCGACCAGCCTGGCGACCAGGGTGATGAAGTCGTGATGCCCCTTCAGTCTGGTGAGCCGCCCCGGCAGCGTCAGCACCTTGCGCTGGCCGATCTGCGGAAACTCGGCATTAAACCGCGCGAGCCACTCGTCCGACGGCTGGTAGTCGCGCGGGAACTCCGCCGGGTCGATGCCGCGCGGGATCACCGTGATGCGCTCGTCGGCCAGGTGCGGCCAGCGCGACGGTGGATAGTGCGTGCGGATGTAGTCGCGCACCGTGTCGCTGACCGCGATCACCCGCTCGCCCGCGCACATGATGGCGCTGTAGCGGCTCACCGAGTGCATGCCATGCACCGTGGTGACGAAGCGCGGACGGGTCTGCGCCGGCATGCCGCGCCACGCAAGCCACGCCACCCAGGCCGGCAGGCGCGAGCGGGCGTGGACGATGTCGAAGCGCTCGGCCTCGAACAGCCTGCGCAGCGCGCGGTAGTGCAGCAAGGTGGCCGGCGACTTGCGCCCGAGGTCGAGCGCGAGGTGGCGTGAGCCTTCGCGCTGCAGCTGCTCGACCAGGCGCCCGCCCTTGGACAGCACCACCGACTCGTGCCCGGCCGCGACCAGCGCGCGCGCGATCTCCAGCGTGCCGCGCTCGACGCCGCCGCTGTCGAGCGCGGGGAGCAGTTGCAGGACCTTGAGGGGTCTCATCGGCGCCTCATCCCTCGAAGAGATCCGCATGGGTGCCGGTGCGGACAAAGGTGATCTGCCGGTCGTCGTCGGTGTAGATGAGCAGGAAATCGCCGCCGACCTGGCACTCGCGGTGATCGGTCCACTCGCCCTTGAGCGGGTGGTCGAACCACTCCGGGCCGAGCGGGGCGTCGTTGGCGATGAGCAGCAACATGACTTCCTTGAGCCGCTTCAGGTCGAAGCGGCCGGAACGGCCAAGGCGTTCCCAGTCCTTGTGGAAGCCCTTGCTGAAATCCGCTGTGCGGGGCAGCACTGCCCGCTTGGCCTTAGCGGGATTTTTCGAGCGCATCGAACAGGGTGTCGGTCGACTCGAAACGTGCCTGGCGCGCCTTCATCATGGCGCGCGCCTCTTCCATGGCGGCGCGCGTTTCGGCATTGGGCACCTTGAGCTCGAGCGGGAAGGCCTGGTCGTTGACGACACGCTTGAGGAAGATGCGCACGGCGTCCGACATCGACAGGCCCATGGCGGCCAGGGCCTCGGTGGCCTGGGTCTTGGTTTCGTCGTCGACGCGGATGTGGAGCATTGAACTCTGTGCCATGGCTTCCTCGCTTGCTGGGTGCGGATTATGTATCGCATATGAGATGCGATCAAGCCGTAGGGTTCCGTACCGGGAGGCCGCGCTGGATCAGTACTCCGGCTTCGGCAGACGAGTCACGAGCGCATCCCAGGCGATCGACACGCCCGGCAGCACGCCGATGGGGGTTTCGTCCTTCAGTTCGTAGATCTCCGGGCGACCGTACTGGCCGTTTTCGAGCACGTAGACCGTAAGCGTGCGGTCGCCAGGATGCACCAGCCAGTACTCGCGAACCCCGGCGCGCTCGTAGGTGCGGCGCTTGGCGATCTGGTCGTGGGCGGCGGTGCTGGGCGAGAGCACCTCGAGCACCCAGTCGGGCGCGCCGCGCACGCCGCGACGGTCGATCTTGTGCGGGTCGCACACCACGAGGACATCAGGCTGGACCACGGTGTCGATCGCGGCATCGGCTTCGTCCTTGCGCGGCAGGCGAACGTCGACCGGCGCGATGTAGGGGCGGCAGGGCTGGCCGTCGAGCTGGTTGGCGAGCTGGCGAAACAACTCGCCGGCGACCTCCTGATGCTCGACCAGCGGCGCCGGTGACATCAGGAAGGCTTCACCGTCGATCAGCTCGTAGCGCGTATCGTCCGGCCACTGCAGGTAGTCGGCGTAGGTGTAGTGTTTTTCCGTGCGCAGCGCGAGGCCCATGGCGGTGCTCCGGTCCGGTTCGGGGGATAGCGGTATTGTAGGCCGGCGGCGGGCCCGCCTTGTATACGCGATGTTTCCTGTAGGAGCGGCGCCAGCCGCGAATACGGCCGTGGGCTGCGCGACGCGGGCGATGAAGCTCAACCGCCGCTTTCGCGCCTGGCGGCGCTCCTACAGGAAACCGTCGCGGTATGGGGGGGGCGAATTCGTGCTCACGTTTCGAACCGTGCCAGCACCGCCTCGGCCACGCGGTCGGCTTCGGCCAGGCGCTCGGGGGACGTGCTCAGGCGGCCGGTGCGCTGCCAATCGGCGAACGGGGTGACGAAGCCCTCGCGCTGCAGGTTGGCGACGCCGGCGGTGATGCGCGTCTCGCCCAGGCGCGGCACGGCGAGCAGGCCGGTGGCGGCGCCGGCGGTGAGGCTCTCGTACACCATCGACACGCTGTCCTCCGTCACCCAGGCCTGCGCGCTGCGTGCGACCTGCTCCATCGCCCAGCCGGGCGGGGTGTCGTGCACCGGGCGCACGTCGACGCCGCGCCCACGCAGCGCGAGCAGGGCGGCCTCGGTCTCGGCGGGCGTCCTCCGTGAGGTGGTGAGCGTCCATCGCATGCCCGGTGTGGCGGCGAGGATGGCGCCGAGCTGGGCGAGCAGGCCGGCGGTGTCCCAGCCGTGGTGCTTCGACGGCCCGCCGATCAGGAACAGGCCGCGATCGTCGGCGCGCTCGGCGCTCGGGCGCGCGGTGTTGAGCACGCCGCGGGTGGCGATGACGTTGGCGCGGGCGGGCGGGGCGTCGTGCTGGGGGATCACGCACAGATCGAAGCAGCCCAGCGGCAGGCTCGGCCGCATCAGCGCGATCAGCCTGCCACCGCGCGCGCGTCGGGCGGCGAGGCCGGCGAGGTGGGTGCGGTGACCGGCGACGAGGACGAGGTCCGGGTCGGGCAACCCGGCGCCGGGCGGGAAGCGGCCGCTCGACCACTGCCACAGCGCGCTGCGCCCGCTCGGTGCGTCGATCCAGTGCGTCTCGACCGTGGTGCGCGCGGCCAGCGCCTGCGCGAGGCCCTGCAGTTGGCTGCGGTGGCCGGGCTTGTTGTCGGTGATGAGCCAGAGGGTGGTCATGTCGGGGCGGATGCCGATGGTCAATTGCAGGCCTCGACCGCAGTCTAGTGTGGAAACGGAATGGGAAGGACGCTTGCGCTCACGTGCAGCCCAGGCGGCTTGCCAACCAGACGTCGAACTTCGAATCTGCAATACGCGCGTGCGGCTTCAGCGCGTGCGGCTTCAGCGCGTGTGGCCTCAGCGATTGAACCACTTCAGCACCGTGCCCCAGCTTTCCACATCGATCCGCGTCACCTGTCCGCAGCCGAAGTCGAGCCCGATCCAGCGTTCGGGCGGCAGGCCGAGGAGGTGGCCGGCGAGCACGCGCAGCGGGCCGCCGTGGGCGACGACGACGAGGTGAGGCGACTCCGATCCGGCATCCGGCGTCCGCGCAGCCACCCCATGCTCATCCAGCCACGCCAGCACGCGCACCGCCATCTCGCGCGGCGACTCGCCGCCCGGCGCCCGGAACCCGAGCGGATCGGCGGCCCAGTCGTCGATGGCGCTGCCGATGTCGTCGAAGCTGCGCCCTTCCCAGTCGCCGAAGTGGATCTCCTTGAGGCGATTGTCGAGGCGCGGCGTGCCGAGCTTCTCGGCGAGCAGCCGTGCGCGCGCGAGCGGGCTGGCGTGCAGGGAAAAGGATTCGGGCAGCAGCGGGCGCAGACGATCCGCCACCGTGGCGGGGCATTCGGCCAGCCCGACCTCCGTCTGGCCGTAGCAGATACCGGGTTCGACGGCGGGACGGGGGTGGCGGATGAGGTGCAGTTGCATGGGTGGCCAGGCGCGCGAGTTCCGATGATGCCACGGCCCGACGGTCTCTGCGCTCGTGGCGGCTACATGAACTCCGCCACAAGCATGAAATGAACCTGGTAGCGCCGGTCCTCGTCCGGCAGGCGATTGAAGGCGCGCGCGAAGGTGAGGCGTGCGTCCACCCGCTCGCCGATTGCGGCGCGTACGCCCCAGCCTGCACTGCCGAGCTGGCGATGCTGCGGTTCGAGCGAGTTGGGGGCGCGGTCGGGGGTGACGCGACCGTGGTCGGCGAAGAAGAAGCCGGTGGCGCGCGCGCCGGGCCGGCCTTCGGCGGCGGCGAGTTCGCCGAGCGGGTGATGCAGCTCGAGGCTGGCGATGAAGCCGCGGTCGCCCGACCATACGCCCACCGGGTAGCCGCGCACGCTGTACTCGCCGCCGATCTGCAATTGCTCGCCGCTGGGCAGCGGGCTGTGGCCGCTGTGCTGGTAGTTCAGGCTGGCCTGCGCCGACCAGCCCGGCGCCAGGGCCTGGATGCGACGCACGAAGGCGCGCCCGAGCGTGTAGTTGCTGCGCTCGAAGCCCTTGGCGCGGCCGGCGCTGAGGGTATAGGTGGCGATCCAGTAGCCCTGGTCGTCGGCCGCCTGGTGCTCGACGCCAAGGTGGCCGTCCACGGTCTGGGTCTCCTGCAGCGGTATGCTGCTGATCCAGTTGCGCGTCTCGCGGCGCTTGCTGCCGAGCACCAGGTCGGTGCGCGAGCGCTCGCCCAGATGCACCGGCTGGCGCAGCGCGATGATGGTGCCGGTGGAGCGGCCGCTGATGTCGAGCTCGCGCAGCGGGCCGTTCTCGATCTCGACGTGGTCCTTGTACGCCGCCAGGCTCAGGCGGCCGCCGCTGCGGTTCACCGGGAAGCTGTAGCCGACCGAGTAGCTTTCCTGTCCTTCCGCGCCGACCACGCCCAGGCTCAGCTCGTCGCGGAATCCGAGCAGGCTGCGGTTGGTGTATTGCAGGCCGGTGCGCCATTCGCCCGAGCCCTCGCTGCCGCCGTTGTCGAGGCTCAGCCGCAGGCTGTGGCGCGGAGGCTCCTCGACCAGGATCTTCAGGTCCGAGGTGCCGAAACGCTGCCCGGCCGCCAGGTCGGCGCGCAGCTGCGCGTCCTGAGTGCGGTTGAAGCGGCGCAGGTCCTGTTCCAGCGCCGGCAGGTCGACCAGCTCGCCGGGGACGAGGCCGATGCGCCGGGTGATGAAGTCCGTGTCGGTGCTGGCGTTGCCCTCCACCGCGATCTCGCCCACGCGGCCTTCCACCAGGCGGATGTCGACGATGCCGTCGGAGACGTCCTGCGGCGGGATCACCGCGCGCGCGGTGACCACGCGCCGTTCGCGATAGGCCTCGTCGATGCGCGTGGTGAGCTCGCGCAGCTCGGCGAGCGCCAGCTCGCGGCCGGTGTAGGGCCGGGCGAGCTCGGCGAGCTTGTCGGCGAGCAGGATGGCCGACTCGGTGAAGCGGATCTCTCGCGCCATGAAGCGCACCGCCTCGCCTGCCGGGCGGGCAGCCGGCGGCGGCGGCGCGGCTTCGCGCCGCACCGGATCGGTGATCTCGCGGCGTTCCAGCTGCTCGAGCTGGCGGCGGCGCTCCTCCTCGTCGATCCGGCGCTGCTGCAACGCGCCGGGATCCACAGCCGGGGGCAAGGTCTGAGCGAGGGCGGAGGTCGCCGAGAGCGCTGCAGCCAGGATCAGCAGGGGTTTCATGATTGCGGGCTCTCCACTGGACGGGATGTGTCGGTTCGGCCTCATTGTCCCTCCGTTCCAAGCGCGACCGGGGTGGTGTCGACGCGGACCAGGCTCTCTTCCTCGTCCTCGCGGGGCGCCCCGGCAGCCGGAGGGGCGAGATGGATGTCCGCGAGCACGCGCTCGGTGTACTCGACCACGCTCGCCAGCGGGCCATCGGGTCCGAGCACCTCGTGCGAGGCGCGACGGTCGATCACGAAGCTGTCGGTGGCGATCAGGTTGCGATCGAGCGCCAGGGCAAAGGGGGCCCCGCCGGAGTAGAGCTGCACGTCGTAGCCCTGCAGGCGGAAGTTCTGCTGGTCGATCAGCAGGCGGGTTCGCGGATTGGTGACGACCATGCGCTCGCCGACCTCGAACCGATCGACCTGCAGCGTGCCGAGGGGCAGGTCGAGCTCGCCCGTGCGGGCGGCGATACGGTCGAAGTGGAATCCGCCCGGGCCGCTCAGCGTCAGGTCCGCGACCGCGGCCATCCCGCCGCCGTAGCCGCCGATCGCGCCGGCGATCGGCGCGCCACCGCTGGCGAAGACCTGGGCGACGATGTGGTCGGCGCCCAGTTGCAGGCTGCGGCCGACTTCGAGACGATCGATGTCGATACGGTCGCGCGCACCGATCGAGACCGCGTTCGCGCGTGCGTTGCCGAGCGCGACGTCACCGTCCTCGGCCTGCACGGAGACGTCGTCGGCGTCGATCGCGCCGATCTCCACGTTTCCGCCTGCGATCCGGGCCGTGATGTCGTTTGCCACGATCGCGCCGATGTCGGCGTTCCCGCCTTCGACGACAACGCCGACATCGCGTGCATCGATCGAACCGATCTCGGCATCGCCATCCCTGGCGGTGAGTTCGACGTCGCGTCCGCTGATCGCGCCGACGCGCAGGTCGCCGCCGTCGGCCGCGAGCCGCACGTCCTCGCTCACGCTCGTGACCGAGTCCGCACTGATCGAGCCGGCGGCGCGGATGTCGATCTCGCGCTCGGCGCGCACGTCGCCCATGGCCAGCGAGCCCGGCGAGTCGAGGTGGATGAGCCCGCCGGAGTTGGCGTTGAAGCGGAGCACGTCGATCTCGAGCGGGTTGCCGCCGATCTGGCCGCCGGCGCGGATCGTCAGGGTGGCGGCGGGGGCGGTGCGGGCGATGATGTCGAGGCGCTTGTCGCCACCGTCGAGCACGCTGCCGAAGGCGTCGATGAGGATCGCGCTCTCGGTCGGGTTGCCGGTGAAGATGCCGGTGATGACCGCGTCGCCGCCGCTGCGCGGCGCGTCGGGTGCGGCCTGGTGGCCCACGGTGCGCAGGTCGATGGTGCCGACGTCGACCTGGATGTGCGCCGCGTCTGCGCCGTCTTCGGACTCCTGCATCAGCAGGTCCGACGCCTGCAGGAACACGCCGAGGGTGGTGGCGTGGATGTCCGCGAAGGGGGTCAGCACCATGCTGGCGCCCGAGACCAGGCTGATCGGGCCCGGGCCGGTCACGCGGCCGTCGATGAACATGAAGGTCGCCGAGGACAGCGCGACGGCGTCGCCCGAGGTGACGTTGGCGATGTTGAAGAATTCGCCTATCGGCCCGTTCAGGTACACGCCCTCGCCGAAGCGCGCCGTGCTGGCGGAGATTCGCCCCTCCTCGCGCGAAACCGCAACATCGAGGGAGTTGGTGGACGAGCCGATGGCGCCGCTGCGCGAGGACAGCGCGACGTTGCGCGCGAGCAGGTTGAGCTCGGGCGCCAGCGGCTCCTCGGTGAGCTGGAAGTCGAGGATCGAGCCGCTGGCGTCGAGGCGGACGTCGCCGAGCGCGAACACCGTGTCGACGAACAGGCCCGACTCGGCCGCCACCCAGGCGTGGCCGCCCGCGCGCAGGATCAGGCCGGCGTCGGGCGAGGTCAGCTGGATGCCGAACGGGGTCAGGAACAGCCCGTCGGCGTCCAGCGTTCCGCCGATGCCGGCGCTGGCGGCTTCCAGGATCAGGCGGCCGCCGCTCTTCACGTTGACCGCGTCGGTCGCCGTGGCGAGTCCGCCGAGGCCGCCGGCCACCTTGATGCGGGTCTCGCCGCCGGCCTCGATGCGGTCGATGCGCAGGTCCTGCTCGGAGCCGATCAGGACGTGGCCGGTTGCCCGCACGCTCAGCGCACCCTCGGGCGCGACGGCCAGGTTCACCGCCTGGGGCTGGCGCAGCGTCACGATGCGCGGGTTGTCCGGGTCGTCGACCTGGGCGTCGCCGCGCTCGGCCGCGGCCAGCGCGGCGCGTTCGGCCTTGCTCAGGGTGTCCACGCCGGCCGTGGTGTCGATGACCAGGTCGGGCCCGTAGGCGCCGATGTCGCCGTCGGCGATCAGCGTCACCTTGCGGCCGACGACGTTGGGTTCCTGGATGGTGGTGACGGTGTCGGTGACCTTCTTGATCAGGCCGGCGCCGACCGACAGCAGCAGCTGCGCCTCGGTCCAGCTCGAGCCTCGGGTGATCGCGGCACGCTCGGCGTCGGTGGCGGCGTAGCGGAAGTTGTCGTCGAAGGCCGTGGTGTAGCTGCCGACCTCGGCGTGCAGCGCGTGGTACTGCGCGCTGCGGTTGGCGGCGAAGGCCGTGATCTCGGCATCGCTCATGCCGGAATCGGCGAGCACCCGCCGCTCGGTGGCGGTGAGGATGTACTCGTAGCCGGGGTCGTATGCCGCGCCGCCGTCGGCCTGGCGGCCGCGGATCTGCCAGTACAGGCGGTAGTTGTTGCTGCGACCGTTGGCGAAGGCTTCCACGGCCTCCTGCGCCTTGGCATCGGCGCCCACCGCGACGCCGTCGTTAGGGTCGGGGTCGGCCTTCACGCGCAGGCGCAGCTCGTCCCACAGTGCGGCGAGCTGATCCTCCGTGCGCGTGTCGACCGTGGCATAGGGGTTGTTGTCGATGGCGTTGCCGCTGGTGCGGATGCGCACATCGCCCGCGCTCGATTCGACTTCGATCAGCAGCAGGTCGCCCGTGTAGGTCCCCGCGGCCGCCGGGTCGGCTTCGTTCGACAGGTGGATGTCGCCGCGCGCATGCGCCGACAGGCCATGGCGGGCGAGCACGTCGGGGTCGAGGCTGGCGCTGTCGCCGCTGCGGATGCGCAGCGGCGTGCCGCTGCCGTCCGCTTCCAGCGTCCCGATGCGCCCGTTCTCGGCGATCAGGTCGATGCGGCGGGCCTGCACCAGGGTGTCGGCATCCTTGGCGAGGAGGTCGCCGGCCGTCTCCAGCGTCACCCTGTCCACGCCGGCACTGCCGATCCGGCCGACGTTCAGGTTGCCCACCACCTGGTCGAGGTGGATCGAGCCGCTGGCCGTGTCGGCATCGACCACGCCGCCTTCGAGCTGGCGGATGCGCAGGGCCTGCTGCGGCAGGCCTTCGGGCGTCGTGCTGCCGATGCCGGTGCCGGCCGACAGCTCGATCGTGCGTCCGCCGACGATCGCGCTCGCGTTGCCCTGCGACAGGTGGCCGTCGGTGGCGACCGAGGTCGTACCGCTGCGGTTGTTCAGGCTACCGGCGAGCAGCACGTCGCCGACCGAGTCGATGGCGATGCGGGCAGTGTCGAAGCCGATGTACTCGACCGGGATCGGGTGGTCGGCGCGAACGCTGCCGGTGACCGTGGTCTTGTTGCCCCGGGTGACGAAGTACTGCATGTAGTACGTCGCGTTGGCGCACAAGGTCCACCAGTTGCACTTCTTCCAGCTCGCCCCCTGGGTGACCGATTGGAAGTTGTTGGCCGTGGTGGTGGTCGGGACGAACGCGTCCGGATTGGGCAGGCTCTGCACGCGCAGGAACTCGCCCTGGAGCAGTGGGTCGAGGGTGTTCGCCGTGGTGCCGACCCTGTACTGGTCCTGCACCGGAGCCGCGGTGATGCCGAACCAGCCGTTCTGCGAGTACAGGTACTCGTCGGTACGCACGGAGTTGAAGCCGGTCGACATCACGTAGCGCAGGTTGGTCGTCGGCGTGTAGGCATCCACGCCGCTGCGCGCCTCGCCCGCCGAGCGGGTGAAGGTGCGCGGCGTGCCGACCGCCGTGTTGCCGTTGGCGTCCACCGTCAGGTCGGTGACGACGATCCGGCCTTCCGCGCCGCGTCCGGCGTCGAGCGTGTTGACCCGCAAGGTCTTGCCGCTGTCGTTGCGCACCTCGATCTGGCCGTAGCCGTCGAGCACGCGCAGCTTGCCGCCGCCGGCCTTGGTGTTGAAGATCTGGCCGAAGAGCTCGATGTAGCCGCCCTGCACCTGCACGCCGGCGAGTTCCAGGCGGTCCTCGCGAGCGTTGTAATTGACCGTCACCTGCGTCCACTGGCCCTGCTGCGCGGGCGTGAGGCCGCTCACCGAGGCGTTGGACAGCTTGAAGAACTCGGCGCCGGGCTGGGATTTCCCATTGGAATCGAGCGCTTCGTACCAGGCCTTCGCCGCGGCCAGGTCGACCTTGCTGCCGTCGGGCAACTCCACCTGTGCCTGTGCGGGAACATGCACACCCCATTCGGGGAGGCCGCTCTGGATGGTGCCGTTGATGTTGAGGTAGCGCGCCGCGACCAGCACGCTGCCGTTGGCGACGATGCTGCCGCTACCGCTCGTGTCCTGAACGATGCTGCGGGAGCCGCCCGCGCCCACCACCTCCTTCAGCGGCGAGGTGGCCACGTGGGTGAAACTGTCGGTGTAGCTCTGCACGAAGTCGCCGTTGAGGGCCTGTACCTCGACGCTGTTGGCCGCGATCGACGCGGTCTGCTCGAGCCGGATGCCACCCGCCTCGCTCTGGATGCTGACCAGGCCGCGCAGGTTGGTGATCGCATCGGTGAGCACGATGTCGGGTGCGACCGGTGCCACGCCGGCGCCGATCGCGCGCGTGGAGTCGGCGTCGTCGAGCGGATTGAAGCGGTTCTCCACAAGGATGGCAGGGGCGTCGCTGCCAGCTTCGGCGGTGACGATCTTCGCGAATGCGGCGGCGCCCGCGCCGCGGTTGATCGCGGCGATGCCGGCGTTGTCGCGCACCTCGACGCCGTTGAAGACCAGCCGGCCGCCGGCGTCCGTGGCGATCTCGAGCTTGCCCAGGGTGAGGAAGGACGGCCCCTCGTTGATGATGTGGATGCCGGCATCGCCCGGCGCGTCGAGCTCGCCGGTGCCGGTGAGGCGGTCGGCGCGCACGTCGATGTCGCCCAGCCGGGCCACGCTGTCGCCGATCCGCAGGAACTTTGCCTGCAGCCCGGCGCCGCTGGCGTCGCCGTAGTGTCCCTGGTCGATGCCCTCGCGGATGTCGGAAAGCGTGTCGTCGAGCACGTCGATCCGGTCCTCGACCGCCGCGAGATCGGCAAGGCGGGCGTTCAGCGTCCCGGTGTCGGCGTCGATCAGGTCTCCGTTGTCCGAGATCGTGTCGAGGTTCGCAAGGATTGTCCCGTCCTTCGCGGCGATCGCCGCGTTCAACTCGTCCAGCTTCTTCTGGTAGTCCGAGGCATCCTTGTCGAGGGCGTCGATCTGGGCCTGCAGCCCCGCGATCTCGGTGCGCAGGCCGGTGTTCGCGCCCTCCAGGCGGGTGTTGTCGTCGCGCAAGTCTTCGATTCGCTGCTCGAGATCGGACTTCTCCTGCTCCAGGCTGGTGCGCAGCGTCTCCTGAGTCGTCTTCTGCGTTTGGTATGCGGCCGCCATCTCCTCCGCCATCTGCAGCGGGTTGACGCTGTTGAATCCCGGTTCGTCCGGGTCGCCCGCGAAGCCCATCTCGTAGAGCTTGTGCTCGAGGAAGGAGATCTCGGCCTGGAAGGCCGCGGTCGCAATTGCCGCATCGCTGGTGGTGTCTCCCGGGCTCACCGCGTAGTCGCGGATCAGCGCCCGGAGTGCCTCGATGCGCGCCAGGATGTCGGCGTAGATGTCCTGCATCCGCGTCGATGCGATGCCGATGCCATCGGTCTGCGCGATCACCGAGCCGTCGTAGTCGATATGCAGCAGCTGCTTGCGCTCGATGCCCACGCGGACGGTGCCACGCACATCGACTGCGCTGTCCTGGCTCACCCCGGAGCGTCCGGTGCGGGTCTCGAAGGAGACGTCGCCACCGCCGAAGAGGTTGCTGAACCAGCTCGCGATCGCGGCCAGCGTCTCGCGGTAGATGTCCTTGCCGATGCCCACGCCCGAGGCACCCGCAGAGCCTTCCACCGCATGCAGGGCCACGTTGCGCACCGCGGCGACGTCGGCACCGACAGCGACGCTCACCGTGCTGCGGCTGGTGACGAAGGTGTCGGCCACCGGGTCGCGGTTGACCGGGATCGCGGTGTTGTTGAAGACGTCGGTGCGCGCGGTCGCGCCGAGCGTGTTCGGGGTGCCGTCGCTTGCAGCGCCGGCCGAGAGGCGGATGTTGCGCTCGGAACGCAGCGAAGCCGCGCCGATCTCGATGCGGTTGTCGCCGTCGTACACCGCCGTGCTGCGGCCCTCGGGGGCGACACCGACCAGGCCATAGACGTCCACCGCACTCTGCGAGTACAGGTTCGCGCGGGTCCGCGAGCCCATCGCGATGTCACTGTCTCCCACGGTCTCGACGCGGGCGCCGTCGCCGACGCGTACGGTCGCGTCCGGGCGTTCGCCCGGGGTGCAGGCGGCTTCACCCGGCGGGCAGACGGTGGAGATCACCGACTCGCCGCTGGCGGCGGAGACCGCGCCGCCCGAGGCCATCTTGACCCGGTCGGTGGCGCCGATGTCGTTGTGCGCATCCACGCGGACGCCCGGCGTGGCGGCATTGTTGCTCGTTGCGAGCACGGTCGCGCCAGCGCCGATCCCGGCGAGCGTGTCTGCGAGCAGGGTCGTGCTGCTGCCCGCGGCGGGGAAGTCGGCGAGCCCGCCGGAGCTCGAATCCACGTTCCAGTCCGGGCGGAGCAGACCGCTGCCGGCGAGCAGGCCGGCGGGTGCGCCCTTGTTCAACGTGGTGCTGGCATCGAGCTGCACCGTCCCGGCCTCGATCTCGCTCTCGGCGCCGAGCGCCGCGGTGGTGGTGGCGCGTGCGAAGTTCTCGGTGCGCGCCCCGCTGACGCCGACCAGCGACGCGTTGGTGTTGGTCATCCACGCGTCGAAGCTGGAACTCTGCGTCGCCGCGAGCTTCAGGCCGTCGACCGTAATCGTCGCCGGGTCGCCCGGCTGGCTGGCGGCCTTGCTGCCGGTCGTGGCGCTCGTCCGGCTCACGGTCGTGGTGTAGCTCGCCGAGAACGGCACCGAGACGAGCCCGCCTGCGCCCGCCACGCCGTAGGCATGGTTGGTGGCCTGGCCGTCGGCGAGCACGTTCAGCGTGCCGCCCTCGACCTTGACGTGGTCGCCCAGCGCGGCGTGGCTGTCGGTGTTCGAGCTCGCGGTGGCCGTGTTCGCGCCGATGGCGACGAAGCCCACCGACACGCCGGAGACGTAGGCGAGCTGTGAATGCGTGTTGTGCGTCTGCAGGGTGGCGATACCGGTCACCTTGAGCGTGCTGTCGTCGCCGACCCTCGCGTTCACCGCGGCGTCGTTGTAGGCGGTCGAGCGCGAGGCGTTCGCCCCCAGCAGCAGGCCGCCGGCCGCGCCGCTGGCGCTGGCGAAGGCGCTGCGTCCGCCGCTCGCTGGCAGCGCCTGGTGTGCGGCTAGCGTGAAGTCGGTGGCGTCGATGAGGCTGCGCTGGCCGATCGTCGCGGAAACCGTGGGCGACAGGGTCGCGGTGGCGATCGAGGCGCCGACCGCTCCGCCCAGGCTCACGTTGATGCCGGTGGCGTCGGCGCGGGCGGCGCCGGCGCTGTTCGCGTCGACCTCGACCGCACGGGCGATCTTGATCCGGGCGTCGTCGCCGATCGTGGCGGAGACGCGGGTGTCGACCACGGCGTCGGCCACCGTGCCGCTGGCGGCGAGGCCGAGCCCGCCCTTGGCGGCGAGTGCGCTGGCGATGGCGGTCTGGCTGGCGTCGGCCAGCACGTGGAGCTCGCCGACGGTGTCGCCCGCGACCTGGCCGATGGCCACCTCGTTGCCGATGCTGGCGGTCGCGCCGCCCTCGATCGTGCTGCCGGTCACCGAGGCGCCGGCCGCGACCAGGCCGACGCTGACGCCGGTGGTCTCGGCTTCCAGCCGGCGGCTGTCGTCGGCCGCGATGTTCACCGCGTTCGCGCGTTCGATGGCGACCTCGTCGCCGAGGCCGGCGTGCACCGTGCTGGTGGAGCCGATCAGCGCGACTGCCGCGTCGACCGCGACGATGCCGCCGGTGCCGGCGAACGCGGTCATGTCCACATCCTCGTCGAGCGCGGCGGTCAGCGTCACGCTGCCGGCGGCGCCGGCACGCAGGGTGCTGCCCCGGCCGACGAAGGCGAGGGTGTCGTTGTCGAAATCGGCCACGCCCACGCCTGCGCCGAGGCCGATCGCGCCGATGGCGAGCGCGCCGTCGAGCGCGTCGAACTCGACGTCCGTGCGCGCATCGAGGTCGATGTTCCGGCCGGCCTCGAGATCGGCGTCCTCGCCCACGAAGGCCGCGGTGCCGGCGGGCAGGGTACGGGTTTCGGTTGCAGCGAAGCGGTCGCTCGCGGCGAGCGCGCCGCGCTCGTCGGCCACGCGATCGGCGGCGTCGCCGATGCGGCTGTCCTCGTAGCCGCCGAGCAGGCTGCCGATGCTGCCGTCGGTGGCCTGGCCATCGACATAGCTGCCGGCATCGTCGTCGCCGGACTCGAGCCGGCCCTGCGCCTCGTCGCCGAGCCCGCCGCCCACGGAATACACCCCGACGCCGCCGGCGAGCGCGCCGATGCCGCCGGCGGCACTCACCACGTAGCTCTCGATGTCGGTCTTCGCGAGCGCGTTCACCCCGATGTCGCGCCTGGCGCCCACTTCGGCGCGGTCGCCGATCCACGCGGTGGTGTCGTTGCGGATCACCCCCACATCCACGCCGCCGGCGATGCCGGCCGCGCCGACGCCGAGCGCGCCGGAGACGTTGAAGAGTTCCATCTTGTTGCGCGCACCGACGTTGACGTCCTGCGCCGCGTCGGCAGCGCCGCCGCCCTGATTCACCCTGGCATCGGCGCCAATCCAGGCCGCGGTGTCCGAATCCACCGTCGCCACCGACACCGCGCCGGCAAAGCCGAGGTAGAGCCCGCCCGCTGCGGCGGCGGAGACGGTGAACAGGTCCTCGCTCGACGCCGCCTGCACCTGCACGCCGCGCGCCGTGGTGGTCTCGTCCAGGCTCTCGCCCGAGCGTACCACCAGGTCGGTGGTGTCCTTGCCGAGCGCATCCACCACCGCACCCTCGCCGATCCAGGCGCGGGTGTCCTTGTCGATCAGGGTCACGCCCACGCCGGCGCCGACTCCACCGCCGCCGATGCCGAGCGCGATCGTGCCGGCGACCAGGGTGGTGTCGGTGTGGTCGTCCGCTTTCACGCTCAGGTTGCCGCCGGCGGCAACCTGCGCCTCGTCGCCGATCGAGGCCGAGGTTTCGTTGTCGAAGCTCAGTACCGACACGCTGCCCGCCACGCCAACGGTGCCCGAGGCGCCCAGGCTGGCACTGATCGACACCACCTCCTGGCTGGAGTTGGCGGCGACCTCGACGTCGCGCTGCGCGTTCACCGCGCTCTTGTCGACGATGGCCGCATGGGTGGCGTGCTGCATCGCCGCCACGTCGGCGCCGACGCCCACGCCCACCGTGCCCGAGGCCGACAATGCGCCGGCGATGCCGAGGTGGAAGCTGTCGTTGCCGGCCGCGACCCGCACCGACTGTGCGGCGTGGGCGCCGGTGTTGTCCTCGTTGACCCGCACGCCGGTGCGG
>ENA-UOUJ01000632-UOUJ01000632.1-activated-sludge-metagenome-genome-assembly--contig:-NODE-632-length-21932-cov-4.935686_pt1 | contig 21932 bp, 16 predicted proteins | sample MGYA00249839_ERZ747224 | MGnify/ENA primary metagenome ERZ747224 (study PRJEB28782, sample SAMN03220277) | activated sludge metagenome | biome: wastewater; feature: sewage sludge; material...
CGGTGCCCGTAAAGGTCTTGCCGATACGGCCCTGAAAACAGCCGATGCCGGTTACCTGACACGTAGGTTGGTGGATGTGGCTCAGGATGTGGTCATCAATGAAGAGGATTGCGGTACACTGCGTGGTATTGCAGCCCAGGCATTAAAAGATAATGAAGACATTATTGAACCATTGAGTGACAGGATTGAAGGTCGTACCTCATTGCATGATGTATTACACCCTGTAACCGGTGAACTGATTATTAAAGCCGGTGAGGAAATTGGTCCGGACGATGCACGCCGTATCGAAGAAATTGGAATTGAAACAGTTGAAATACGTTCAGTACTTACCTGCGAAAGCAAGCGCGGTGTGTGTGTGAAGTGTTATGGAAAGAACCTGGCTTCAGGTATGATGGCTCAGCGCGGTGATGCAGTGGGTATCATTGCTGCACAGTCTATCGGTGAACCAGGAACTCAGTTGACCCTGCGTACCTTCCACGTGGGTGGTGTGGCCGGCTCTGCATCAGTTGAATCTTCACTGGTTGCCAAGTTCGACGGAACACTCCAGTTCGATGGATTGCGTACGGTAAGTACGGAAGACGCAGAAGGTAAGAAAATTCAGGTGGTAATCGGTCGTACCGGTGAAGTAAGAAACATCGACGTAGCTTCAGAACGTTTGCTGAACACCATGCACATTCCTTATGGATCAGTGTTGAAAGTGAAGGATGGACAGAAAGTTCAGAAAGGTGATGTGATATGCACTTGGGATCCGTTCAACAATGTTATCATTGCGGAAGCCAACGGTACCATTAAGATGGAAGCTGTTATTGAAGGTGTAACCTTCCGTGAAGAAGCCGATGAACAAACTGGTCACCGCGAGAAAGTGGTCATTGATACAAAAGATAAAACCAAGTTGCCGACTATCATTGTAGAAGGTAAAGACAAAAAATCATATAACCTTCCGGTAGGTTCACACATTGTGGTGGAAGAAGGTGAGGAAGTAAAGAGCGGTCAGGTATTGGTGAAAATTCCACGTATCCTCAGCAAGTTGAAGGATATCACGGGAGGTTTACCACGTGTAACTGAACTGTTTGAAGCCCGTAACCCAAGCAACCCTGCGGTGGTGTGTGAAATTGATGGTGTAGTAACCTTTGGTACCATCAAGCGTGGTAACAGAGAAATTATTGTAGAGGCTAAGGATGGTGTAGTGCGTAAGTATCTCGTTCCATTGAGCCGTCAGATTCTGGTACAAGATGGCGACTTCGTGAAAGCGGGTGCTGCGTTGAGTGATGGTCAAATTGCCCCTGCAGACATTCTGAATATCAAAGGCCCATTTGCTGTTCAGGAATACGTGGTGAATGAAATTCAGGAAGTGTACCGACTGCAAGGTGTAAAAATCAACGACAAACATATTGAGGTGATTGTTCGTCAGATGATGCGCAAGGTCACTATCGAAGATGCCGGGGATACAAAATTCCTCGAAGGAGATACAGAAGATCGCGCAGACTTTAACGCAGAGAATGATTACATCTTCGATAAGAAGGTAATTACCGATCATGGCGAAAGCACTAAGTTGAAAACCGGACAGATTGCTACATTGCGTGAAGTGCGCGAAGAAAATTCAATCCTTCGCCGCGCAGATAAGAAACTGGTGGAGTATCGTGATGCGAAGCCGGCCACTTCTTCACCGCTGTTATTGGGAATTACCAAGGCTTCTCTGGGTACCCATAGCTGGATATCAGCAGCGTCATTCCAGGAAACTACTAAAGTGTTAAGTTCTGCCGCTATTCAAGGTAAAACCGATCTGATGCTCGGATTGAAGGAGAATGTAATTACAGGACACCACATTCCAGCAGGAACCGGTTTAAGAGAATTTGAGAACATGATCGTTGGTAGCAAGGAAGAATATGAGTTGCTGATGACAACCAAGGAAGCGATGAGCTTTGATGAGGAAGAGTAACACATCTAACCAAGAATAAAAACATAAAGAGCAGGCTGTTGTCTGCTCTTTTTTTGTAGTTAACCCAATACTAAAATAGGTTTGAAAATAGAGTGTTCGGGTACTTTACATTATCTTGCCGCCTGAAATTAATATTATATGAAACAATTGTCTCTCGTATTCAATCTCGTGTTGCTGATAGCCGTAGGCGTATTGTATTATCTGCATTTTTCCGGTAAAGATGCCGGAGCCAGGCAACCGGCAGTGGTACGTGCAGCCCCTGTAAGCACTGATGGCAAAGTAGTAGCTCCGTTGATTGCGTATGTTGAACTGGATTCACTCAATGAAAAAATTACATTCATCAAGAATAAACGTAAAGAGCTGGAAGCAGAGCAAAAAACTATTGAACAGGAGTGGGAGAACGGATATCGTGACCTGGAGCGCCAACGGGATAATTTCCTGAAGAAAGGGAATTCCATCACTCAGGAAGAAGCACAACAAATGCAGATGTCGCTCATGAGCCAGCAGGAGAAAATTGATGAACGTAAACAAACCAAAGTTCAAAAACTCAGCGAGCGCAGTTTCAATGCGATGGATGATATTCAGAAAAAGTTAAAGGAGTTTATGGAAGATTATAACCGCGAGAAGAATTATATGTACATCCTCACCACCGGAACCGGATTAGACTACATGGTGTATAAAGATTCAACATTGAACATCACCAATGACGTGATTGAAGGTATGAATCAAAAATTAAGTGCAGGTAAGCAATAGATATTTAATAATATACTATATTGAATCCCGGACCGTGATAGGTTCGGGATTTTTATTTTCGATTACCGAAAAATACTGCGCATGAGTACGCCCTCAAAAGAATTTTTACCCACCCTCGGATTGTTTGATGCTACGATGATTGTAGCGGGATCTATGATAGGTTCGGGCATTTTTATTGTAAGTGCAGATATCACAAGAAATGTAGGCAGTGCGGGCTGGTTGATTGGCGTTTGGCTGATTACAGGGTTTATGACGCTGATAGCAGCCTTAAGTTATGGTGAATTGAGTGCTATGTTTCCCAAAGCGGGCGGACAGTACGTGTATCTGAAAGAGGCATATAATCCGCTGGCAGGGTTTCTGTATGGGTGGAGCTTGTTTGCGGTTGTACAAACGGCAACGATTGCAGCTGTGGGCGTTGCATTTTCGAAATTTGCCGGATACTTTTTCAAGGTGCTGGAAGTGACAGATGAAAATGTACTCATGCAGTTGGGGTCGCTGAAAATATATCCTGCACAGTTGCTTTCCATTTTCATTATCATATTACTAACGTATATCAATACACGAGGTGTGAAGGAGGGGAAATGGCTTCAGGTTATTTTTACTGTAGTTAAAATTGCATCGTTACTAGGGTTGATTGTATTTGGTTTTATTGTTGCAGCAGATGCGGCGATCTGGAGTGCCAACTGGGATAATGCATGGCAAATGGTTAATCGGGATGCTACAGGAACCATCGTAGGTGGAGTAGCAGGAAGTGCCGTGATGGGCGCGATTGCTGCAGCCATGGTAGGTTCAATCTTCAGCAGTGATGCATGGAATAATGTAACGTTTATTGCCGGTGAAGTAAAGAACCCAAAACGAAATATTGGACTGAGTTTATTTTTCGGAACCCTGATAGTAACCATCATTTATGTAGCTGCCAATTTGATGTATATCAGTGTATTGCCCTTGGAAAGCATTGCGTCTGCCCCACAGGATCGTGTGGCCGTTTCCGCAGGTAAAGTGATTTTTGGAGATATTGGGTCGTACGTAATTGCAGCCATGATTATGGTGTCTACGTTCGGTTGTAACAACGGGTTGATTTTAGCAGGAGCAAGGGTGTATTACACGATGGCTAAGGATGGATTATTCTTCAAACAAACAGCACAGTTGAATCGATTTAGTGTACCTGCGGTAGGATTATGGATACAATGTGTGGTGGCTTCCTTGCTTTGCCTCAGTGGCCGTTATGGCGATTTGCTGGACATGATTTCCTTTGTGGTGGTGTTATTCTATGCCATTACCATCGCGGGCATTTTTATTCTTCGTAAAAAAAGACCGGATGCGGAAAGGCCTTACCGCGCGCTCGGATATCCCCTGCTCCCTGCATTGTACATAATTATGGCACTCACATTTTGTGTATTGTTGATTTGGTTTAAGCCTGATTATGCCATGTGGGGATTGATTATAACACTTTGTGGTATCCCGATGTATTATCTTGCAGTTCTAAATAAAACTTTACCAACTGAAAAGTAATCATCATGATAAGCAGTATATGTAATAATGTTTTTGAAGAATGCATCCGGGATTATCATATAAATGATCATGTAGATACACCTCAAAATAACCCTTATACCAAAGACCGTTTCGAACACCTGTTGTACATGAAGAGCTGGATTGACACGGTACAATGGCATTTGGAGGATATTATCCGTAATCCGGAAATTGATCCCGTGAATGCCCTCGCAATTAAACGTAGAATTGATGAATCGAACCAGCATCGAACAGATGTAGTGGAATACATTGATTCCTACTTTTTATCGAAATACAGTGATGTAAAACCTCTGCCTGAGGCTACTATCAATACGGAGAGCATTGCCTGGGCCATCGACCGTTTGTCGATTCTTGCGTTGAAAATATTTCATATGCAACAGGAAGCTACCCGTACTTCCGCCACCGAATCGCACCGAAAAACGTGCAGTGAAAAGTTAGCGATTTTGTTGGAGCAGCGGGAGGATTTATCAACTGCCATAGATACCCTGCTCAACGATATTGAACAAGGAAAGAAGTATATGAAAGTGTACAGGCAAATGAAGATGTATAATGATGAATCACTGAATCCGGTACTGTACAATAAGTCATCATGATTCATTGTTTGAAATACGATGTTGGATGACTTTGATTTTAGCTGAATGCCTTTCTGATTTTCCTGCCCGGGATGATTTTGATTAATCCTACATTTCTTCCGGAATGTATACGGATAAAATACAATCTATATAATAATAAAAATGCTCAACTACATTTTAAAACCCCGTAAGGAAGTTAGAAAAACTCTATGGTTTCATCAACCTGAAAACCTTCTGTATGTTATCTGCTAAATTTCAAAAAAGGAAAAAGGGCAGATGCTATTTTTAAAGTAATTTCACCCCATAATTGAATGGATATGCAACCTTATGCTTTAGTTATTCACGGCGGTGCCGGAACCATATTAAAATCGGATATGACGCCCGAATTGGAACAGTTGTATATGGAGGGATTACAAAGTGCACTGGATGCCGGTTATGCTGTTTTAGAACAAGGCGGAACTGCAGTGAATGCGGTGAAGGCCGCCATAGTTGTATTGGAAGATAATTTGCTGTTTAATGCCGGCCGTGGTTCTGTATTCACCAAAAAGGGTGTGCAAGAAATGGATGCAGCCCTAATGGATGGTGCTACGTTAAATGCCGGAGCCATAGCAGCGGTCCGTAACGTACGCAATCCGATTGAACTTGCCGCTGAAGTGATGCACAACAGCAACCATGTTTTCCTGAGTGGCAAAGGCACGAACGATTTTGCCATTAAACAAGGTATCAAGCTGGAACCGGATGATTATTTCTTTTCGCAGTTCAGATACGATCAGTGGAAAGAAATCAGAGACAGTGATAATTACTCTTTGGATCATACCCATCAAAACATTCAGGAATTGATGAAGGATAAAAAATTCGGTACCGTAGGTGCCTGTGCCTGTGACCAGCAAGGGAATATTGCAGCGGGTACCAGTACGGGAGGAATGACCAATAAAAAATTTGGCAGAATCGGCGACAGCCCGGTAATAGGTTCCGGTACATATGCAAATAATCAAACGTGTGCCATCAGTTGTACCGGACATGGAGAACCGTTTATCCGTGCAGTAGCAGCGCATGATGTAAGTTGTTTGATGGAATATAAAAACCTGTCACTGCAGCAAGCCATGGATGAAGTGGTAAACCACAAACTGGTTGCTCTGGAGGGCGAGGGAGGTATGATTGGAATTGACGCCAAAGCCAATGTATCTATGGTGTTTAACAGTGCCGGTATGTACCGTGCCATGCGCAACAGCAAGGGCGAACAAATCATTGGAATTTACAAGGATTAAGGTTATGAAAAAGTATGCATTGATTGTTGCTGGTGGAACGGGGAAACGGATGAACAGTACTTTGCCTAAGCAATTTCATTTGCTGAACGATAAGCCTTTGTTGTACTTCACGCTCAGGTCTTTTTTAGATGCTTACGACGATATGCAAATTATTTTGGTTTTGCCGGAAGAATTTGTAGCGGTAGGTCAGGAAATTATTGATGCATATTTTGATTACTCACGTATACAGATTGCCATTGGTGGTAGACAACGTTTCCATTCTGTACAGAATGGCCTGGCACTGGTTGAAGATGAGAGTATTGTTATGGTACATGATGCCGTTCGCTGCCTGGTTACGCCACGGCTGATACAACGGTGTTATGAGGCCGTTTTGGAACATGGTAGCGCCATTCCGGTTATACAGTGCAAAGACAGTATTCGAATAGTTAACGAAGAGGGCAATCAGGCGCTGGACAGGAACGCACTTAGACTGGTGCAAACACCTCAGGCCTTTTACAGCAAGATTATATTACCGGCATTTAAGATTGATTATAAAGAATGGTTCACGGATGAAGCTTCTGTTACTGAAGCGTTCGGATTGAAACTCCACCTGGTGGAAGGAGAGGAGGAGAATATTAAAGTAACACATCCTATGGATATGCTATTGGCGCAGGCGATATTAAACAGCCGGTCTTCATAAATTTCATTATGCCTATGAAACAATTCCTGTTGAGGTTGTTGCGAAGGATGGGTATATATCATCCGCTACAGTCTTTTTACAGGTCTTGTATTTTTTACACACAACGTTTTTATCTGCGGCTGCAATTTAAATCGTTTGCCGGTTCCGGATATACCTGCAATGTATGTGGCCATTCATATTTAAAGTTTAAGGAGGATGAACCTGCACATGAAAATGTCCATGCCATCAGGAAATGGAATGTGATTGCAGGTTATGGAAAAAATATTATTTGTCCGTATTGCATGAGTCATGCCCGTGAACGATTAGTTTTACAAGTGCTGAAAGAAAAAATGGATATAACCGATTGGCATGTATTGCATCTCTCACCGGAAAAAAATCTATATACATTTCTCGCCCAACGTTCGCGCGTAACCGCAGCAGATATTCAACCGGGGTTTTACCATCATATTACGAAAGGCGTTGAAAAACAGGATGCCACTCAGCTAACTTATCCTGATAATACATTCGATCTGATGATTGCCAATCATGTGCTGGAACACATTCCGGAAGATGAACAGGCAATGCGTGAATTTTTCCGCGTATTAAAACCCGGAGCGAGGGCTATATTGCAGGTGCCTTATTCTGATGAGTTGGAAGATATTCAGGAGCAGATGGAAATCAATGATCCTGAAATGCAATCCCGATTATTTGGCCAAAAAGATCATGTGCGTGTGTACAGTTGTAATGGTTATATGAAGCGTCTGACAAACGCGGGTTTTGAGGTTCGGTTTGTACCCTATGAACATTTGAGTCAGTGGTATGTTTACGCCATTCAGGCGCAGGAAGGTTTTTTTGAAATTCAAAAACCGGTTATTTAAACCAGCGCAATGGAATCGGTAAATGATTGAAACGGATGAATGGGTATGGTTGATGCTGGTCGCTCATCTTCTCATAAAAAAATCCAATGCCCGGTTCATCGGATCCTTCCAAATCCAGGATGTAACCTTGTCCGGAAAACTCTTCCACACATTTGCCATACAGGAAATAGTTCGCCAGTAATTTTTTACCCTCGGGCATTACGCATGAAATCAGGTTGTACAGCCTGTTGTTCCATTGTACCAATAACAATGCGGCCACAATGGATCCCTGATGTTTACACAAGCGAATGAGCGGTGGCTTTCCCACAGATTGCAGATGTGAACACACCTGATGAAAGTGTTGGAAATCATCCGGCGTAAAATCCGTCAGGCGTTTATGATACAGGGTTTTGTATAATGCAATCACTGATGCAAAGTCGTATCCGGTTTCGTACGTCAGATTGTTTTTTTCAGCCCTTCGGTATCGCTTTTGCATGTAGGTGGATGACAATTCGAATCCTTGTTCAGGCTGATGAAGGTTTTTTATATAATTGCTTCTGAACTGTACGTGGTATCTTTCATTTTGCGAAACAGGATTGGCATAGTTCAATGTGCATTCTGCAAAGCGATAATGATGCATCAGGGTTTGCATAAAGGCATCTGTAAAAAATGGTATGTCTGCTGTATGTCCAAATATTCCTAACTGTTGAATAAACGCAGGTTGGTACACATACTGTATGCCCATTTTTTTTCTGTAGGGTACCGGCATCACTGCGTCGTAATCATTTAATACCAATGCGTTCCATTTTCCGGCCATGGCATTCAGGTAAAAGGAACAGGCATACACCAGACTATGGGGCGAAGTTTCTATGCAGGCATCCCACCGTTGTTGGTCAATGGCTTCATATAGTACATGTCGAATCATAACGGGTATTGAGGAATCCATTTGCGGGGATGCCATTCGTTGAAGCTAAAGCTAAAGGATATGGTTCTGAGAAATCTTTTTTCAGGAATCGTACTTTTAATATAGTCTCTGTACACTTTGCTGTATAGAATGGGGATGTAAATATTCACAGCACGTGCCAGGGTGAGTTGTACACCGGCATTGTATAAAATACGGTCGTTGCCTGATTGTTCCTCCCAGGCTTCTGCGTACGTTCCAAAATCGGCAAATAGTTTTATGGGCAGTTCTATAGGTAATACAGAGAGCGGATTGATGGACCGGGGGATAGAGGATGTAAGGTTAATAGCTGCCAGCCATTGGTCTGTTTTGCCCACTTTTTCGCTCAGTAAGTTTGTTCTTACTTTAAATCCACCATCACGCATCATAATTTGCTGTGCGCCTAAACCATCAAAGGCATTTCGTTCAAAAAAATAATTATTATACGTGTAATCTTCATTCCCATTCGGGCCCGTCATGTTTAAATGATAGCGTTGGGTATTGAACTGAGCTTGTACTGTTTTGTCGCCGGTATAAAAGAATTTCCCTGCAAACAAACGCACGTTTAATCCTCCCTGCTTTTCATAATTTAAAAAATAATTACCGGTAAATGCAGTTCTAACGAAACCTTTGCCTTGTTCAGCAACCAGCGTTCCTGCGTAGGGGTATAACACCCGGTTGTTTTCAATATGTATGGTAAGTTGATGGAGATACCTTTTGTTCTTCGGATACGTAATATTGAACTGACTCGTAGCCGGGTCACGGGTAAACAATATATCGGTTTCGGTTATACGAAAATGTTTGAACTCGATGTATCTGTGCAGTGTACTCCCGGGTTTGGTTGGCGCAAATGTGTAGCGAAGTGCAGGTGCCAGCTTTTCAAATGCCATAAAATTTTTCTTGCCGGTTGAATCGGTGTATTGGTCCATGTTGAAACGTGCACCATTCACATATGCTTCTATTGCACTTCCATTTTTAAAATAATGAGTATAGCCCACACGGCCTATTCCATTGATTTCCTTTGAACCCGTGGCGTACAACGGTACTAAAACAAATTTCAACGCAGGTAACGGTAGCGTATAGTTGTGTAGGATGGCTCCCACCATATGCCTGTCGTATTGGTTATAGCCATATGCGGGTGCAAGAAATAAATAACTGTGCTTGTCGGTATCCTTCAGGCTGAGGAAAGACATGGCCTTAAAGCTTTTATTGTTCTGACGTATCAGGTGTCCTTTCTGATGCAGTAGAGCAAAGTTTGTATCAGCGGCATGTCCAACTTCTTCTTGAACCACTTTTTGAAAATCTTCAGGGTAGGGATGTTTGAATTGGTAGGTATCAAAATAACGCTGCATGACACGGTCGAATGTTTCTGTGCCCAGGGATTCTTCCAGTAATTTCATCCAGTCTGCGGCTTTCCCATAACTGATTTCCTGATAGTTGTACATGGAAAATTTTTCTGAGGGGGTTTCAATGGGTTGATCTCTTTTTGTCTGGATTAAAGTATGGAGTAATAGTTTATCGGGATCCGCGGGGGATCGTTTCGTGAAAAAGTTGCCTTTACCGGGTTTCGGTTTCATGCGTAAGGCTCGATAGCGCCTGTCGTAGTAACTCGTCATTCCTTCGTCCATCCATGGATGTTGGCGCTCGTTGCTGGCCAATATCGCCTGAAACCAATTGTGCCCCACTTCATGATTCACCAGGTCATCCATATCGTTGGGATTGTCTTCAGTGGAAATGAGTGTGATGGTCGGATATTCCATTCCACCTTTACCTTTGAGTGGATGTTCAACGATGCTTACTACCGGGTAAGGATATTCGCCAACCCATTCTGATTTGGTACGGAGTGATTTCTTTACATATTCCGGAACCGGTTTCCATTGTTTCTCCGATGCAGGATAGTGGTATACATTGATTTCAACTGTACGGGTTTTCAGTTGTATGGTATCTTTCATATGCACATATTGCTTATCGGCAAACCATGCAAAATCTGTAATATTATTTTGTTGAAATATTTGTGTTTTAAGGCTGTCTGTTATTCTTTCATTGGTTTTCTTTCCGGTGGCGGCCACTACATATTCAAGAGGTGTGGTGATACTTACCCGATAGCTACCAAAAGAATTGAAGTATTCTCCGTATTCCAGATAAGGCATTTCGTGCCAGCCCTTTCTGTCGTACACGGCTGGTTTGGGATACCATTGCGTTATCTGATAGGATTGCTTTACATGGCCACTTCTTGAAAAGTGATAAGGGAGTTTCAGGTAGAAAGGCGTAGTGATTTCAACTGAACGGCCGGGCAGGAGGGGTGCAGGTAATGGCAGTTTTACAATTTCCTGATGTTGAGGATGGTTTTCTGTGGTGGCATCTTTCCCTTCAACCTTAAATTGAATGCGGTTGATATATCCGCGGTCTTCTTCTTTACTGAAGTAGAAGTCTGTGGAGCCCTGTTCTACGAGTTGTTGAGTGAGTGCTGAACGGTCGTTTTTATAGGCGTTCGGCCAAAGGTGTATCCAGATAAACGTGAGTGTATCTGGTGATTGGTTGTGATACCTCATTTGAATATCGCCGGTTAGAGAATGTTCGCGGTCGTTCAATGATACCGTAATCTCAGTGTCTACTCTTTGTTGCCAGTATTTTTCCTGAGCATTTGCGGAGATAGCGTAACCTGCCAATAAAATCAACAGAAATTTTCTCAAGCAGTATGATTTGTTCAAAAATAATTATTCTGAACGATTAATACATGCTACAGTTTTGAATTGTTACTGTTTGCAGAAGGAATGAAGAATATACACAGAATCAGCAATGAGCCATAGTTTACCATTTTTTGGAAACGGTATTTCAATCTCAATGGTCATTCAATGGCAATCCCCTTTTTTGAAACTCTTTCCAGTTGAGGTATTCAGGTGCTACCCGTTTTTCAACCATCGTTATGCAATCATTCACCGGGCACACCAATTGGCATAAATTACACCCTACACACTCCTCTTCTTTAATAGTGTAGGTATTGTATGGTTTGCCGTAGGTGAGGTTGATGGATTGATGTGAAGTGTCTTCACATGCGATGTAGCATAATCCGCAGTGAATACATTTATCCTGATTGATGTTGGCTACATGATGATAATTGATATCGAGGTCTTCCCAGTGTGTTATTTTGTCAACCGACTTACCAATAAAATCCTCTAATTTTTTAAACCCTTTTTCATCCATCCAGTTATTGAGGCCTTCACACATGTCTTCTACAATCCTGAATCCATGGTTCATAGCGGCGGTACACACCTGTACATTGGAAGCTCCCAACAACATGAATTCAACCGCATCTTTCCATGTACTTACACCACCGATACCGGAGATTGGCACCTTTGAAGTAACAGGATTTTGAGCAATGGTTGTCAGCATTTTTAATGCAATCGGTTTCACCGCCGGTCCGCAGTATCCTCCAAACACCGATTTACCATCAACATAAGGATTGGGTACAAATGTATCCAGGTCAATTCCGGTTACAGATTGTATGGTATTGATGAGTGATAGTCCATTACTACCGGCTTCTACACATGCTTTTCCGGTGGGCACTACAGAGTGTACATTAGGAGTGAGCTTAGTAATGACCGGTAAAGTAGCAGCTTCCATCACCCATTCCACCACCATGCGGGCAATGTCCGGGTCCTGGCCTACGGCAGCTCCCATGCCTCTTTCCGTCATGCCATGCGGACAACCAAAATTTAGTTCAAACCCGTGGGCACCGGTGTCTTCTACTTGTTTGATTAATTCGTGCCAGCTTTTTCGGTTGTTGTCTGCCATCAGTGAAACAATCATGGCCCTGTCAGGAAAAAGGCGCACACATTCGCTGATTTCTTTGAGGTTTAAAGCCAGGGGGCGGTCGCTGATGAGTTCAATGTTGTTGAAGCCCATCATTTTTTTAGCTCCGAAGTTCACGGCAGAATATCTAGACGAAACATTTTTTACCTGACTGCCGAGTGTTTTCCAAACCACGCCTCCCCATCCTGCTTCGAAGGCACGGAGTACATTGATTTTTTTATCGGTGGGCGGGGCACTGGCCAGCCAGAAAGGATTGGGAGATTGTATGCCCAGAAATGTAGATGAAATATCTGCCATTGTTCAAAATTTTTTTATGCTATTGCACGTAGTTGTGTTGATATGTTTTAATGTGATGTGGCCATCAGGATACATTCAAATAATCAAGTATAGCGGCAGCTCCGTCTTTACCGGCCTGCACGGCATCCACCACTTCTTTGCCACCGTTCACACAATCGCCGCCGGCAAATACTCCACGGATGTTGGTAATAGCCCCGTGATCCACTTTAATTTTTCCATCCTGATGCTGTAGTTGGGCATCGTTCACTAAAGAATAATAAGGGGTTTGTCCGGCGGCTTTAATCACCATATCTACTTCCAGGGTAAATGTTTCTCCGGTATCTACCGGTGCTCTTCTACCGCTGGCATCAGGCTCTCCGAGTATCATCTTGCTGCAAACCAGTTTGGATACGCGATTTTGTTCGCCAATAATTTCTTTGGGAGCTGCCAGCCAAATGACTTCGCAACCATCCAGCAAAGCAATATCCAGTTCTTCCTGCGTACAAGGTTTTTCATTTTCTGTACGGCGATACACCATGGTCACTTTTTTTGCCCCAAGCCTCTTGGCTTGTGTGGCTGCATCAATGGCTGTCATGCCCATACCGATTACGGCTACACGATCTCCTACAGGTACAGATGCGAATCCGTTGTTTCTGATGTTATAAATAAAAGTGATGGCATCTTCCACACCTGTGAGTTGTTCTCCAGGAATATTTAATTGTCGCGCCAGACCCACACCAATGCCGAGGTACACGGCATCGTATGATTGTTGCAGTGATTCCAACGAAAAGTCTTTGCCCAGTGTTTGGTTGTACTGAACGTTTATTCCGCCTATGCTCAGGATGTAATTCACCTCGTTTTCACAAAAGGCCGGTGTTACTTTGTACGCTGCAATACCGTAGGTCATCAAACCTCCGCCTTTACTTTCTTTTTCGAAAATGGTTACCTCTACTCCAGCGCGCGCGAGTACATGTGCACAACTTAAACCGGCAGGGCCGGCGCCTACAATAGCCACTTTTTTTCCATTGGAAGGTTTTCTTTCAAACAGTTGCCAATTTGCAGCCATAGCTTTTTCTGTGGCATATCGTTGCAATCGGGCAATTTCAATTGGGGGTTCTTCCATCAGGTTATACACGCAGGCACCTTCACAAAGTTTTTCTACCGGACAAACCCTGCTGCAGCCAGCGCCTAAAATGTTGCTGACAAAAATGGTGTGGGCAGATCCTTTTAAATTATCCGTCGTAATTTGTTTGATAAACTTGGGCACATCAATACCGGTAGGACAACTCTTCATACAAGGCGCGTCATAACAAAATAAGCAACGATTGGCTTCGGTAAGCGCAGCATCTTTGGTTTCAAATGGCGGATGTATATCGCTGAAATTTTCAGCGTATTGATCCACAGTTAAACGATTGTTGGTTATCGCCATAAAATATTTTTAGTTAAGTGTAGTTTGAATCATTCATCGATAATGAAATAAAATCAAATACAACTGTTGATTTATAATTCAGTGAGCCTACCGTATGTTTCCGGCCTGCGGTCTCTGAAGAATTGCCAAATGCTTCTCACTTCCTCAATCATATCTAAATCAAAATCGGCAATCAGCAGCTCGTCATTATCCTCACTGGCTTGCGCAAAAATTTGTCCACGCGGATCAACAAAATAACTGCTGCCATAAAATTTCCCCAGGTTCCAGGGTTTTTCCTCACCCACGCGATTAATACATCCCATGAAATATCCATTGGCCGCCGCATGGGCCGGTTGCTCCAGTTTCCATAAATACTGAGAGAGTCCTGCCACCGTAGCCGAGGGGTTATAAACAATTTCAGCACCGTTCAATCCCAGGCAACGGGCTCCATCCGGAAAGTGCCTGTCGTAACAGATGTACACACCCACTTTCGCATACTTGGTTTGAAACACGGGATATCCCAGATTGCCGGGCTTAAAGAAAAATTTCTCCCAAAAACCGCTGGTGTGCGGAATGTGGTTTTTTCTGTATTTGCCCAGATAGGTGCCGTCGGCATCAATCACCGCAGCGGTGTTGTATAAAACGCCTGCTTGCTCTTTTTCGTAGATAGGCACAATAATGACCATGTTGTACTTTTTTGCATACTGAGCCATCAGATCTGTGGTAGGGCCCGGAACGGTTTCAGCACTTTCATACCATTTCCTATCCTGACCCGGACAAAAATATGGGGTGTTGAATATTTCCTGCAGGCAGAGGATTTGTACACCTTTTTTACCGGCCTCTTCAATGTAAGGGATATGTTTGTCTACCATTGCTTTAATAATCTCGGGAATGGTTCCTTCTCCTTCTGTTTTGGGTAAACTCATTTGAATAAGTCCTGATCTGATCATTCTTGGCATGCTGTTCTTTTTTTAGTTCAAAATGTGTTTTAATGATGCGATTCCATCGCTTAAATTATTTGTGACACTGTGTTGCGTTTTATGTATTGGCCGTAGCCTTTTTCAACCAAACATTTTCCATTATCGATCACCACTTTACCTCTCAGTAAAACGGTCTTACATTTTCCGGTAAGTTTCCAACCCTCATAGGCAGAATAATCTGTTTGCATATGGTGTGATGAGGCACTGATGGTATGCTCGTGATTCGGATCAAACAATACAATGTCAGCATCGGAACCCGGGGCTATGCATCCCTTCTTCGGGAACATGCCGAATATTTTTGCGGGATTGGTTGAAAGCACTTCAACAAATTTGTTCAGTGTGATTTTTCCTTTTCTCACGCCTTCACTATAGAGCAACTCCACACGATGTTCGATGGCCGGATGCCCATTGGGGATTTTGGAGAAATCATTTTTGCCCAGTTGTTTTTGTTCCCATGTAAACGGACAATGGTCCGTAGCTACCACCTGAATCAACCCCTGATTGATACCGGCCCACAAAGCTTCCTGATCTTTCTTCTCGCGCAATGGCGGACTCATAACCCATTTTGCACCTTCAAAATCTTTTTCATACAATGAAGCGTCTAAAACCAGATATTGTATACAGGTTTCAGCAAAAACTTTTTGATTGTCGCGGTTGTTGTTTCTAACTGCGTTCAAGGCACCTTCACACGTCATGTGTACGATATAGCCCGGGCAACCGGTATATCCCGAGATGGCTGCAAATCTTTCCGACGCTTCTGCTTCTGTAACTTCGGGTTGAGAGAGGTAATGGTATAGAGGAGCGGTCTTGCCTTGTTGTTTGAACTGATCCACGAGGAAGTCAATCATATCCCCATTCGTTGCATGAACGGTTACCATACCTCCATGTTGTTTAACTTCCTGCATCAATCCTACCATCTGTTTGTCATCAATCATCAGTGCGCCTTTATAGGCCATAAACATTTTAAAAGAAGTGATTCCTTTTTTTTCTATCAGTTCTGCAATTTCTTTTCGAGTATTTTCATTGAAGTCGGTTACAGCCATATGAAAGCTATAATCACCTAATGTATTTCCTGTAGCTCTGCTGCTCCATTCGTTGAATGCTTCATTCAGTGAATGACCTTGTTTCTGCAAAATAAAATCAATGACCGTGGTGGTGCCACCGTGCAATGCGGCGCGCGTACCGGTTTCGTAGTTGTCGCTACTGAAAGTTCCCATGAAAGGCATTTCAAGGTGTACGTGCGGATCGATAGCTCCGGGGAACGCGATGCGTCCTGTGGCATCAATGATTTGATCAGCTTGTACGTTCAGTGATTTCCCGATAGCCGTTATTTGTTCACCCTCTATGAAGATATCACCTGTGAAATTTTCCGAGGCGCCAACAATATGTGCATTTTTAATGAGTACTGTCATGTTTCATTCATTCTTTGGTTGATAAATTTACTACACCTGCAGTTGAATTCCTCATGAACAGATAATAGATTATTCCGCTCACCAAAAAACCTGCAAACCATGCGTAGTGATACACATCAGATAACCACTGCGGGAATACACCGGGTTCAACCCATTGTATCTGCAAAAGAAATCCGGGCACATTGGGAAGTACACCGGCGAGTAAAGCCATGAGGCCGGTGATGTTGTATCCGTTTTTATAATAGTATCTGCCACGGTGTTGATATAACTCCTGTACAACAAGATATTTTTTTCTTATGAAGTAATAATCGGCAATCATGATGCCACCTACCGGACCTAACAGGCTCGAGTATGCGATAAGCCAGGTGAAAATGTATCCATTCGGGTCTGCAATGAGTTTCCAGGGAAATATCAACACACCAATGATTCCTGTGATGTAACCGCCGATGCGGAAATTAATTTTTTGAGGTGCGAGGTTGGCAAAATCGTTTGCCGGGCTCACCATATTAGCAGCGATGTTGGTAGCGAGGGTGGAGATGGCCACCGCAATCATGGCTGCACTCACCAGTAACTTGTGTTCAAATTTACCGGCCAGTACTACCGGATCCCAGATGGTTTCACCATAAATGATGAAAGTGGCGGAAGTTACCACCACGCCAATAAAGGCAAACAGCGTCATGGAAGGAGGTAACCCGATGATTTGTCCGTTTATCTGTGCCTGCTGGCTTTTCGCATAACGGGTAAAGTCGGGTATGTTGAGTGATAATGTTGCCCAGAAGCCTACCATTCCTGTTAAGGCGGGAAAGAAATAAGCCCAGAATGCTGCTCCGGATAGTTTAGCGGGTTGCGAGAGGATGGGGCCTAATCCGTTGGCAGCCGATATGGCCCAAAACAAGAGGGCGAGTGCGGCGAAGGGCAAGAAGAATGCTTTGAATACCAGCAATTTTTTTATGCTGTCTACACCCTTATAAATAACCAGCATATTGAGTAACCAGAAAATAAAAAAACAAATGGCCGGCCCGGTTTCAAGACTGGTCCATGCGGGGAAAATGGCCTGCATATCAGCGAGTGCCGGAATCCAGAGTTTCATCATTTGGTAGAGGGCGTAACCTCCAATCCATGTTTGAATGCCAAACCATCCGCATGCCACAATTGCCCGGAGCATTGCGGGAATATTTGCGCCAAGGGTTCCAAAACTGGCACGGGCAAAAACAGGAAAGGGGATGCCATATTTTGCACCGGCATGTCCGTTTAATATCATTGGAATCAACACAATCGTATTCCCAAGAAAAATCGTCAGGATAGCTTGCCACCAGTTCATGCCGCCTTCAATCAGTGAGCTGGCCAGCATGTACGTGGGGATACATAAACTCATACTAATCCACAGGGCTGCATAATTCCATGTATTCCAGGAGCGCTGTCCTGGTTCAATGGGAGCAAGATCTTCATTATACAATGTTGTATCTGCGCCAGCTGGTATTTGGGTTTTATCTTTCAAATAATGGGTTTAAATATTGCAGTGAACTGAAATCAGCATGTAAATAACGATTAGGCCTATACGAAAAAATTAAGATCGTTCTACTGGCAATGTGCATCTGCTATTTTGAGTGCTTCACTAATGATAGCCAGGCCTTCATCAATCTGTTCCTTAGTTACACATAATGGAGGAGCGATGAATACATAACTCCAGCGGACAAACGTGTATAACCCCAATTCTTTCAATTTTGCAGCTACGTTATTCATTACTGCCATTTCATCAGGCTTTGCATTGAATGGAGCAAAGGGTTCTTTGGTTGCCCTGTTCTTTACCAGTTCAATACATCCGAGCAAACCTGTATTTCTGAAATCACCGATGGATGGATGTTGGGCTTTCATTTTTTCTATTTGAGCCTCTACATACGCGCCCATTTCACGGGTGTTTTCAATTAAGCGGTCTTCTTCATAAATTTTAATAGTGGCTAGGGCCGCCGCACAACTCACCGGATGGGCAGAATAGGTGAGGCCAAGGGAGAGTACGGTATCATCAAATTTTGCGGCGATGGTGTCGGAAACCATCAGGCATCCAAATGGAAGGTATCCACAGGTCAATCCTTTTGCCATACAAATCATATCGGGGATAATGCCGTGATTCTGAAACCCGAACCATTGCCCGGTTCTGCCGAAACCACTCATCACTTCATCCATAATCAGGAGGATGTTATGTTTATCGCATAATGCACGAACAGCTTTTAAATAACCGGCCGGATATTTCAAACAGCCGGAGGAACCGGATTCTCCTTCCAGTAAAATGGCTGCGATGTTTCCGGGGCTTTCATATGCGATTACGCGTTCCAGTTGGGCTACAGATTCTTTCAATAAACTTTCATCACCATATTCCCAACGATAGGCATAGGGTAAATCAAAGTGAATAAAATTCGGCGCCTGCTGGGCATCTACGGCAATACGCCGCGGATCGCCGCTGGCCGACATAGCCCCAATGGATGCGCCGTGATATGATTGATAACGGGTAAGTATTTTATGTTTCCCGGTATATAACCTTGCCAGTTTAATGGCATTTTCAATGGAGGTGGCGCCACATAATGTGAAGAAGGCTTTATTCAAATTGCCCGGACAAATCTCTGCCAGTTTTTTCCCTAACTCACCCCGTACTTTAGTTACACAACTGGGTGTAACGTATGCCACTTCCTGCATTTGTTTTATAACGGCATCGGTTACACGCTGATCGCCATGGCCGATGTTTACATTCATCAAACCTGAGGAGAAATCAATTATTTTTTTATCATCAAAATCATACAAATAAACACCTTTAGCGTATTGCACAGCAATCGGAGCAATGCCTTTTTGTTTACTCCAGCTGAAAAGGGTGTAATCGAGATTCTGTTGAACAATCTCATCTGTAAGAGAGCTAACCTGAGGTTCCATATAAGTGGGTTGAATGGGTGCTGACATACTTAATTCATCTTTTGGATTGGTGGTGTAGAAAAATTAACTCATCCAGTTAATACCGGCTTCTGCGTTCCACTTGGTGGTGCTCTTTTTAAGTTTGGTCCAGAATTCAATGGAACTTTTTCCGGTGATATCTCCCACTCCAAACTTGCTTTCATTCCATCCCCCGAAGGAGAAAGGTTCACGCGGTACCGGCACTCCTACATTCACGCCAATCATCCCGGCATTTGCATGGTCAATGATATATCTGGCCATAGCGCCATTTTGTGTAAATACAGAGGCCGCATTTCCATACGGGTTTGCGTTTTCAATGGTGAGTGCTTCATCTACCGTTTGCGCACGCATGATGGAAATAACCGGTCCGAATATTTCTTCTTTTGCAACGCTCATATCCGGCCGAACGAAATCTATAACAGTAGGCCCTACATACGTACCATTTTCTTTTCCTTTCACTATTGCGTTTCTTCCATCTACCAAAACTGTAGCACCTTCTTTTTCCGCTTCGCTGATATATTTTTCAATGCGGTCTTTACTTTCTTTATTAATGACAGCACCCAGGTTTTCACCGGGAACAATCTTACGGGCTTCGGCACAAATTTTTTCGATAATGGCATCTACCTTACCTACAGCAACCATGGCGCTGGCAGCCATACACCGTTGGCCGGCACATCCGCTCATGCTCGCCGCAACATTTTGTGCGGTCATATCCGGAATGGCATCCGGCAGCACCATAAGGTGGTTTTTAGCCCCGCCGAGGGCAAGGCATCGTTTAAAATTAGAAGTAGCGCGTTGATACACCAGTTTGGCAATTTTGGTAGATCCTACAAAAGACACCGCTTCAATTGCAGGATGGTCACAAATGGCTTCAACAATTTCAGCATCGCCATGAACGATGTTGAGCACGCCATCCGGCAGTCCCGCTTCTTTGAGTAACTGCGCCAACCTCATGGAACTCAGCGGAACTTTTTCTGAAGGTTTCATGATCATGCAATTGCCTAGGGCGATGGCGTTCGGGATGGTCCAGTTGGGCACCATACTGGGAAAATTGAAAGGTACGATGGAAGCCACCACACCCAACGGAACATGCTCTGTACGGCATTCTACTCCACGGCTCACTTCCAGAATTTCACCGGTAACCAATTGAGGCAGGGAGCAGGCGAATTCCGTCAGTTCAATCGACTTTTCAATTTCTGCAACCGATTCACTGTATGTTTTTCCATTTTCTTCCGAGCATAACTCAGCCAGTTCTTTCAGGTTTTTCTCCAATAAAGTTTTGTACCGGAAAAACACCTGTACACGTTCTTTGATAGGTGTTTTGCTCCAGGCAGGAAAAGCAGCTTTGGCGGCCAGCACGGCATCGTTTAAATCTTTGGAAGTGGATAAGGTAACAACAGATAAAAGATTCCCATCCAGCGGAGAAATAACGTCTAAAGTGCGTTGGCTTGCCGAGGGCGTATACGACCCGTTGATAAAGTTATGAGTGGCTTTGTATTTCATAATGACTGTAAAAATTGCAGAATTTAATATTGAAAACTAAAAATAATGTATTCATACTAAATATTTATATACATTTTATATTATTATGCAGAAAATTTGACTTTATCATTCTATGAATCAGTCGCACCACACGCTGGATGAGTTGGACTTCGCCATCTTATCCTGTTTACAGCACGACGGCCGGATGTCGTTTACGGTCATTGCCGAGAAATTAAAAGTATCCATAGGTACGGTTCGCACGCGTTTCAACAAAATGATAGATGACGGAACTGTGAACATCATTGGACGGGTGAATCCGGAAAAAGTGGGGTTCAGATCCTATGCACACATTGCGGTATATGTGCGGCCGGCTACCTTAAAAGAAAAAGTGGCTCAGAAGATTGCACGGTTTAAGGAAGTAAGTTTTTTAGCCATGACTTCAGGAGACTATGATTTGGAAGTAGATGTAATGTGCCGCGATAATGAACACCTGGTGCAGTTTGTGAACGATCTCTCCAAGATTGAAGGAGTATATCAAACCAAAACCACTATTTATTTCAAGGTGTATAAATATGCACAGCCTGATTTGAATTTATTGAAATGATACAATCCACTTGTAAAACATCTGTCGTTTTTTGTTTGTTTTATTTGAACAGTATGATTTGATTTATTGTAATCAAAAAGTCTTCATTATTTAAATAAAAATGATCTCATGTTTATGGGATAGTTTTCAGTCTGTACACTTCCATTTCTGTTTGATTTTTTAATGACAGAATCCAAGGTGCATCACCATATTAATGGTTAATGGATTTAAAACAGCCCCAAAATTGGAATTTAAAGCGGACCGGAGGATACTAACTGTATGTTTGATTGATCAATCAAACATAGAACCCGCAAGCGTCAAAATATATCATCAATTTACACAAATAAAAAAGCCCCAAAAATTTGGAGCTTGATGCGGACCGGACGGCCCCGATATTCATCGGGGGAACCCATCCCAACCTATGGTTGGGATGACAGGGCGGTCATCGGAAAGTGTTGACAATATTATTATTCGAAAGAATGAGCGCTTCAATTTGTGCTCGATTATATTTTTTAATGGTA
>ENA-UOUJ01000633-UOUJ01000633.1-activated-sludge-metagenome-genome-assembly--contig:-NODE-633-length-21915-cov-4.686505_pt1 | contig 21915 bp, 21 predicted proteins | sample MGYA00249839_ERZ747224 | MGnify/ENA primary metagenome ERZ747224 (study PRJEB28782, sample SAMN03220277) | activated sludge metagenome | biome: wastewater; feature: sewage sludge; material...
GAGTCAGGGCAGGATGCCCTGATCGAGCGAGGAGCGATCCCCGGCCGGCAGGGCGCGGCGTCCCTCCGAAGCCAGGCAGTGAAGGCCTTTCTCCAACCACGGGTGGTGCTCCCCAAGTTGGGGAGAAGGGATCTTCTCCTCGCCGTCCGAATGCTGACGTCACGCCGGGCGATGACGCCGCGTTCCCTGCTGATACGGGATCAGGCCCGAACCAGTCCCCGAGCCCCCGTTTCGACGAGCCCACTGGCGATCCGTACCGTCGTCCCGCATGCCGCCGGTCGCAGGTCAGGGCGCTTCGACCCGGATCGATGGATCGTTGAACCGCGAATAGGTGATCACCGTCGTCGCCGGCTTGCCCTGCAGCTCACTGTCGACCTCGATGCGCAACGGATAGCCGTCCGCGTCGATCCACGTCGTGACCGGCTTCAGCGCCTGGTCGGTGTAGCGGGTGAGGTACTTCCGGGCGTCCTTGCCGTCGACGCTGTCGCTGCCCAGCGATTCGACCTGCATCGAATCTGCGTACTGTCCGAGCCTGTTCGGGTCGCGCCACTGCTCGGTCGTGCCGGGCGGAACCTGCATCTGCATGCTGCGGCCCTGCATCGTCATGTGCATGGTGTCGCCGATGATGACCTGCGTGACCAGCGGCATCACCATGCGATAGCGGTCCGGCGCGACGTAGTCGACCTCCATCGCGAAGTCCTGCGCGCCGTCGCTGGTGACGATGCGCGCGTGGTAGCTGCCGGCCGCCAGCAGGCGCTTGCCCGCGGCCATGACCTCGTCGCTGGCGCTGGCCAGGGGGTTGAGGCGGGTCGCGGCGCTTTCGACCGCGGCCACCGCGGCCGGGGCGGGTGCCTCGGCTGCGTCGCCCTGCGGCTGGCAGGCGGCCAGCGCGAGCGCGCAGGCGAGCAGGGACGGCGGCAGGAAGGATGGATGGCGCATGGCGTGCTCCGGCACGGGAGGGATATCCGTACATACGGGATCCGGCGCCGCAAGGTGTCATGCCGCGCCCGCCGGCGAGGGGGCATAATCGGCCCATGGACCGATACGAACGCATCCTCTCCCTGCACCGCATCCTCAAGACCTCGCGCTACCCGGTCACGGTCGCGCGCCTGCAGGAGGAGCTGGAGTGCTCGCGCGCCACGGTCTACCGCGACCTGGCCTTCCTGCGCGATGCGCTGATGGCGCCAGTGGTCGGCGACGGCGAGGCCGGCTTCCGCTACGACGCCGACGAGGGCGGGCGCTTCGAGCTGCCCGGGCTGTGGCTCAACTCCGACGAACTGCACGCGCTGCTCGCCGCGCAGCAGCTGCTCTCGCGCAGCGGCGGCGGGGTGCTGTCGAGCGCGCTGGCACCGCTGCAGGCGCGCATCGACAAGCTGCTCGACGAACATTCGGCCGGCAAGCGCTGGCCGGTCGAGCGCGTGCGCGTGATCCCGCACCGCGGCCGGCGCATGGACGAGCACGCCTTCCGTACCGTGTGTTCGGCGGTGCTGCAGCGCAAGCAGCTGGCCTTCGACTACCGCGCCCGTTCGACCGACGAGAAGACCCGGCGCACGGTGTCGCCGCAGCGCATCACCCACTATCGCGACAACTGGTACCTCGACGCCTGGGACCACGAGCGCGAGGCCCTGCGCAGCTTCTCGGTCGACCGCATCGGCGCCGCGCGCACGCTCGAGGCAGACGCGCGCGACATCGACGAGAAGCAGCTCGACGAACACCTTGCCGGCAGCTACGGCATCTTCTCCGGCCCGCCCAAGGGCATGGCCACGATCGTGTTCAGCGCCAAGGCCGCACGCTGGGTCGCCGACGAGCACTGGCACTCGCAGCAGCAGGGCCGGCTGCTGGCCGACGGCCGCTACGAGCTGAAGCTGCCCTACAGCGCCTCGCGCGAGCTGCTGATGGACGTGCTGCACTACGGCGCCGACGCCGAGATCGTCGAGCCGGCCGCGCTGCGCGAGCAGGCGAAATCGCTGCTGCAGCTGGCGCTGTCGAACTACGAGCGCTGATGTCCGCGGCCTCGCCTGCAGCCGGTGTGACCGTGGCGGCGGAACCCGAACGCATCGCCCTGGTGCTCGGCGCCGGCGGCGCGCGCGGGCTGGCGCAGATCGGCGTGATCGAGGTGCTGGAGGAGCGCGGCCTGCGCATCGAGGCGGTGTCGGGGTCGTCCAGTGGCGCGCTGGTGGGCGGGATCTATGCCGCCGGCCGGCTGCGCGCGTTCGACGAACGCCTGCGCGCGATGTCGCGCCGGGATTTCCTGCGCCTGCTCGACCCCGGCTGGCGCCGCTCCGGCCTGCTGCGCGGCACGCGCCTGGTCGAGGCGATGCGCGAGGTGGTCGGCAACCCGCTGATCGAAGCGCTGCCGGTGCCGTTCACCGCGGTCGCGGTCGACCTGGAGCGCCAGCGCGAGGTGTGGATCCGCGAAGGCCGGCTGTGGGACGCGCTGCGCGCCTCGTTCGCGATCCCGGGCCTGTTCACACCGCACCGGATCAACGGTCGCGCCCTGGTCGACGGCGGCCTGCTGTCGCCGCTGCCGATCGCGGCGACGCGGCTGTCGGACGCGCACCGGCTGGTGGCGGTCGACATGCACGGCTGGCCGCGGCGGCCGCCGGGCGAACCGGCGCGGACATAGGCGGGCGACGCCGGCGAGGCGCCGTCGCTGGCCGGGCGCTTCGGCGACTGGCTCGAGCGCGCGGTCGCCGGCGGCGGCCCCGATGCGCAGGGAGACGCATTGCGCATGGGCCTGCCCGAGATCATGTCGCGATCGCTGGAGACCATGCAGGCGCAGATCTCGCGCGTGCAGCTGGCGCTGGATCCGCCCGAACTGCTGATCCGCATCCCGCGCGACGTCTGCCACTTCTACGAGTTCTGGCGCGCGGCCGAACTCATCGACGTCGGCCGCGCGATTGCGACCAAGGCGCTGGACGCGGCCGGTTACTGATCCCCGCACTGGAATGCCGCAGGAGCGCCCCATGGGCGCGACCACAATGGCAACCGTGACGCAGGAATGACGAACTTGTTTGCCGTCCCGCGCGTGTCGCCGCGTTCATTCCGGTCGCATCGTCCAGTGTTTCGCGGCGCGGTCGCGGGCATGGCCCGCTCCTACGACCGTGGTGCTGATCGCGAACGCCACGTCTTGGCTTAAAATGCACGGGATGACCCGCTCCACGGCCCTGTTCCGTCGCATGGCGTGGCTCGCCCTCGCGGCGGCGCTGCTGGCGACCGCGATGCCGACCGTCAGCCGCGCGCTGTCGGTGCTGCTGCCGCAGTCGGTGCCGGTGTGGATGGAGATGTGCACCACGGCCGGCACCCAGCTGGTCGACGTCTCCCCGTTCCTCGGCGAACAATCGCCGCCGCAACCGCAAACCGGCGCGGTCGACGCCTGCGACTACTGCGTGCTGGCCACGCCGCTGCCGCTGGTGCTGGCGCTGCTCGCGGTCTGCCTGCTGGCCCCGGCCTCGCGCCTGCCGCGGCTGCGCGCCACCGTTCCCCTGCTGCGATCGCCGCGCAACCTGCGCGGCCTGGGATCGCAGGCACCACCGCTCGCGCTCTGAAACCACAAGCCAACCCGTTTCGCGCGGCCGCGTGCCGCGCCCTTGTGCTTTGGAGCCCACATGTCGATCCCTCCACGTGCGACGCTGCGTGCGTCGCGCCTGTGCATGGCCATCGCGGCCGTGTCGATCCTCTCTGCCCCCGCCGCGGTCGCGGCGGCGGATGAATCCACCCTCCCCGAACCGGAAACGCTCGACCCGGTCGTCGTCATCGCCCAGGCGCCGGTGTCGCCGCTGACCTGGGTCACCGACCCGACCCTGCCGCGCCAGCCGGTGCCGGCCAGCGACGGCGCCGACTACCTCAAGACCATTCCCGGCTTCACCGCCGTGCGCAACGGCGGCAGCAACGGCGATCCGGTGCTGCGCGGCATGTTCGGTTCGCGCCTGAACCTGGTCACCAACGAAGGCGCCATGCCCGGCGCCTGCCCCTCGCGCATGGACAACCCGCTGTCCTACGTCTCGCCCGACACCTTCGACCGGCTGGTCGTGGTGAAGGGGCCGCAGACGGTGCTGTGGGGGCCGGGCGCGTCCGCGGGCACGGTGCGCTTCGAGCGCGAGGTCGAACGCTTCGATGCGCCCGGCGCACGCGTCAGCGGCAGCCTGCTCTTCGGCGCGTTCGGCCGCAACGACCAGGTCGCGAACCTGGAGGCCGGTGCGCCGTCGGGCTACGTCCGCGTCAACGGCAACCGTTCCGAATCCGACGACTACGACGACGGCGACGGCAATCCCGTGCCCTCGTCGTGGAAGAAGTGGAACGTCGACGTCGCCCTCGGCTGGACCCCGGACGACGACACCCTGCTCGAACTGTCCGCCGGCAGCGGCGACGGCGAGGCGCGCTACGCCGGGCGCGGCATGGATGGCGCGCAGTTCAAGCGCGAGGGCTACGTGCTGCGCTTCGAGAAGACCGGCCTGCCGGGCGCGCTGGCGTCGCTGCAGGCGAGCGCGTTCCACAACCGCGCCGACCACGTGATGGACAACTACACGCTGCGCGATCCGAACCCGATGGGCCCGATGCCGATGCCGATAGCGTCGAACGTCGAGCGGCGCACCTACGGCGGCCGCGCCGCGCTGGACTGGCAGTGGTCGCAATGGGCGCTGACGGCGGGCGCCGATACCCAGGACAGCCGCCATCGCGGACGCAACGCGATGGGGCGCGGCGCCTATCGCGCGCGGCCGTGGACGACCGACGCCGAGTTCGACAACCTCGGCGCCTTCGCCGAGCTGACGCGCACGCTGGCATCGGGCGGGCAGTGGATCGCCGGCGCGCGCGTCGATCGCGCGGAAGTCACCGACCTGCGCACCACCGCGGGGATGATGGGCATGCCCAATCCCACCGCCGGCGTCACCCGCAGGGAAACGCTGCCGGCGGGCTTCGTGCGCATCGAGCAGACGCTGCCGGACACCGCGCTGACCTGGTACGCCGGCGTCGGCCACACCCGGCGCATGCCCGACTACTGGGAGCTGTTCTCGGCCAACATGGGGCCGATGGGCGCCGCCAACGCCTTCGCCGGCATTGCGCCCGAGCGCACCACCCAGCTCGACGTCGGCGCGCAGTTCCGCGGCAGGCGCGTCGATGCCTGGCTGTCCGCCTACGCCGGGCGCGTCGATGACTACATCCTGTTCACCTACCGCACGGGCGGGATGATGGGCACGATGTCCTCGGTGGCGAACGTGGACGCGCGCATCCGCGGCGGCGAGGCCGGGATCGAGTTCCGACCGGACCAACGCTGGACCCTGGGCGGCACCCTGGCCTACGCATGGGGAGAGAACCGCAGCAGCGGCGAGGCCCTGCCGCAAATGCCGCCGCTGGATGCGAAGCTCAGCGCGACCTGGGACGACCGCCGCTGGAGCTTCGGCGTGCTGCTGCGCGCGGTGGCGTCGCAGGATCGCGTCTCCCCGGAGCAGGGCAATGTCGTCGGCCGCGACCTCGGGCCGAGCGCGGGCTTCGCCACGCTGGCGATCAACGGTGGCTACCGCTTCAGCGAGCGCCTGCGCCTGAGCGCCGGCATCGACAACCTGTTCGACCGCAGCTACAGCGAACACCTCAACCTGGCCGGCAGCGCCGACTTCGGCTTTCCGGCCGATCCGGTGCGCATCCACGAGCCCGGACGCACGCTGTGGCTGCGGCTGAACCTGGTCAACTGAGGAGGATGGACATGACGACGACCTTCGACCCGCGCGTCGCCTTCCTCGTGCCGGTCGCCCTCTGGGCGATCGGCTGGGGACTGGCGCTGGGGCTGGCGTGGCTGCGTTCGCGACCGACGCGCCTGCGTCCGCTTTCGCTGCTCGACGATGCCGCCCGGCGGCGCCCACGGGAGGATGTGCCATGAACAGGATCGGACATGCGCTGGTGCTGGTGCTGCTGGCGGCGCTGTCCGCCTGCGGCGGCGGCGGGCACGGGCACGGCGATGCCGCCCTGCAGGTGAGCGGCGCCTGGTCGCGCGCGGTGTCGGCGAACGCACCGGTGGCGGCAGGCTATCTGCTGATCGCGAATCCGGGACCGGCCGAGGTGCGGCTGGTCGCGGTGCGCAGCGACGCCGCCGAACGCGTCGAGATCCACGAGATGCGCCACGAGGACGGCGTGATGCGGATGCGCGAGCTGGCCGATGGCCTGGCCGTGCCGGCGGGCGGGAGCGTCGAGCTCAAGCCCGGCGGCTACCACCTGATGTTCATCGGCCCGCGCGCCGGCGCCTTCGAGCCCGGCCAGCGGATCGATGCGACCCTGGTGCTGGACGACGGCCGCGAACTGGCCGTCGCCTTCGAGGTGACGGAGATGTCCGCGTCGGGGGTGCCGGGATCGCATCCGCATTAGGGCAACGCTGATCAAGCCGCCTTTGCTCGTCACCCCGCGAAGGCGGGGACCCAGCGTCTTTGGTCTTCAACGCAGGAGCGGGCGATGCCCGCGACCCGCACAACCCGGGCGCCGTCGCTCGCCGGTCGCGCCCATGGGGCGCTCCTACACCATCCCGTACTCTTGATCACGGATTGGTATAGCGACAGAGCTGTCTCTCCATCGGATCCTGCGGACGAGGTCGCAGGCCGTGAGACGGCGGCCGCGGACGCTGTGCGCCACGACAGGAGCGACCGCCATGACCCGATGCCCGCCATCCCGCAGTCCCGACCCGACCCCGTCACTGCGCCACGTGGAAGCGCTGCTGCTGGGCGCGCTGTTCCTGGGCGCCATCGCCATGCTGTCGCTGCCGGCCGCACGCGGCACCAGCGCCGCCCTGGGCTGGATGCCGCTGTGGCTGCTCGGCCTACCGGCGGCCAGCCTGGTGACCGCGCGGCTGCTGGCCTGGTCGCGCCGCGGCTTCGCGTCAGTCCCGCCGACAACGGTGCGCCGACGCCGTCCCGCTGCGGTCACCGCCACGCGGCGTCGCACCGCCGCACCACGTCGCGGATCGCGCCTGCTGGCCGCGATCGTGCTGCGCTGAGCCACCGCCTTTCGGGTGGGCCCAGGGACGGGCCTGTCCGGAAACCAGCGCGCGGCCTGCCGGCTGCAATCTTGCGGTCATTCCCGCGAAAGCGGGAATCCAGTGGCTTCAAGCTTGCAAGTCAATGGCAAAGACACTGGATGACCAGACGTTCGTCTGTTGAAGAGCGATTCCCGCTTTCGCGGGAATGACGAGACTGTAGACACTATGAGTCGAGAATGCCCTGGCCGATCACCCGAGGCGGCTCGCCACCCACGATCACCACGTCGGCCGGTCGCCGTGCGAACAGGCCGACGCTGACCACGCCCGGGATCTGGTTGAGCTCGCGCTCCAGCCCGACCGGATCGACGATGCGCAGGTGGTGCACATCGAGCACGACGTTGCCGTTGTCGGTGACCACGCCCTCGCGCCACACCGGCTGGCCGCCGGTCTTCGCCAGGATCTGGCGCGCCACCAGGCTGCGCGCCATCGGGATCACCTCGACCGGCAGCGGGAAGCGGCCGAGCACGTCGACCTGCTTGGCCGGGTCGATGATGCAGACGAACTTCGCGCTGGCCTCGGCGATGATCTTCTCGCGGGTCAGCGCCGCGCCGCCGCCCTTGATCAGGCGCCGGTGCGGGTCGCACTCGTCGGCGCCGTCGACGTACAGCAGCAGCGGGCCGGCGGCGTTGAGGTCGAGCACCTCGATGCCGTGCTGTTTCAGCCGCGCCGTGCTCTGCTCCGAGCTCGACACCGCGCCGGCGATGCGATCCTTGATCCGCGCCAGCGCGTCGATGAAGTACGCCACCGTCGAACCGGTGCCGACGCCGACAACGGTGCCATCTTCGACGAATTCGATGGCCTTTTCGCCGGCCAGGCGCTTTGCTTCGGACATGGGGTTGGGGATTCTGGGTAAGGGATTGGTGATTCGTGATTCAGGGCTGCGCGCCAGGAGCCGAACTGTCATCCCGACCCTGGACTTGATCCGGGGGAGGGATCTGCTTTTCGCACTTACGCGATCTGAAAGCAGATCCCTCCCTGCGGTCGGGATGACAGCGTAGGGCTCACTCCAGCCCCACCAGCAGTTTCCACTGCGCCGCCGTCACCGGCAGCACCGACAGGCGCGAGCCCTTGCGGATCAGGGCGAAGTCTTCGCCCAGCGCGTCGGCGTGGCCGCGGATCTCGTCGAGCGGAATCGCGCGCGCCAGCTTGCGCACGAACTTCACGTCGACTAGGTCCCAGCGCGGCTGCTCGCGCGTCGCCTTCTCGTCGAAATACTTCGATTTCTTCTGGAACTGGGTCGGGTCCGGATACGCGGTGGTCGCGACCTCGGCGATGCCGTAGATGCCCGGCACCTCGGTGTTGGAGTGGTAGAACAGCACGCCGTCGCCGACCTGCATCTGGCGCATGAAGTTGCGCGCCTGGTAGTTGCGCACGCCGGTCCAGGGTTCGCTGCCGACGCGCTGCAGGTCGTCGATCGAGAAGTCGGTCGGCTCGGACTTCATCAGCCAATGGCGCTTGCGGGGGCTCATGGGCTCACCAGGAGGGTCTCGGATTCGGTGCAGACCGCGTCCAGCGGGATGTCCCAGGGCCGGGGCGCGATCGCCTCGGCCTGCTGCAGCGCGAACGCGGCGCCGACCAGGTGCGGCGGAGCGGGCTGCGACGTGCGGAAGGCGAAGCTGCGATCGTACCAGCCGCCGCCCATGCCCAGCCGCTGCCCGCGCGCGTCGAACGCGACCAGCGGCGCCACGACCAGGTCGAGCTGGTCGGGACGCAGCAGGTCGGCTTCGGAAACATCGGGTTCGGGGATGCCGTAGCGGTTGTCGGCCAGCGCCATGCCCGGCGCCCACGGCGCGAAGCGCAGGGTGTCGTCGGCGTTCAGCACCGGCAGGCAGTAGCGCAGGGTGCGAGGCAGGCGCAGTTGCCAGGCGTGCAGGGGAATCTCGCCGTCCATCGCCCAGTAGCCGGCGACGAAGCCGGACCGCGGCGCGAACGGCAGCGCCAGCAGGCGTTCGGCCAGCGCCTCGGCCGCGGCGATCCGCGCCGGCGCGGGCAGGGCGCGCCGACGCGCGCGCATCGCCTGGCGCAGGGCGCGGCGTTCGTCGCTCATCGTGGATCCGGTACGGGAGACATGCGCGCCATTGTGACCGCTCGCGCGCACCGACCGGTAGCGTTCGCCGCGCGGCAGCCGCAGGCGCGCGCGCGTCGACGAGGAAGGAATACGTCCTCCGCCATTGCCGATGCCTGCGAAACGACCTTGAACCTGGGGTTCAAGTGGGTAGCGACTGGTTTCCATCGGGCTTCCCGCTGCAAGGCGGACCTGCACTCCCGGATTCCGCGTCGCCCCCGTGGTCGTCATTAAGGGACAAGGCGAATGTTGCGCATGCCGTCGAACACGGCAGAGGACGCGAATCCAGTATAGCCGCCGGGCGCACCCTGCCAAGCCCGTTCGTCGGCGCTGCACGGGCCGCCGTTCATGGCGCGTGTGCGCAGCGTCAGCGCGCGTCGATCAGGCCGTCGAGCTTGCGCTGCAGGTCGCCGAGCATGCCCGCGATCTCGCGGTCGCGCTGTCCGTTTTCCTCGCGCAGCTGCTGCAGTTCGTGGGCGAGGTTGAGCGCGGTGAGCACGGCGACGCGATCCACCGCGGCCATGCGGTTGCTGCCGCGCACCTCGCGCATGCGCACGTCGAGCAGCTTGGCCGCGGCGAGCAGGCTGTCGCGTTCGTCCGGCGCGACGCCGACCGTGTACTCGCGGTCGAGCACGCTCACGTTGACCGCTTCGCTGCTGCCGCTCATGGGCGCGTGCTCATGTGTGCTGCTCCAGTGACTTGAGCCTTGCGATCATCGCTTCCACCCGCGAGCGTGCCTGCTCGTTCTTGGCCAGCAGCTGGGAACGCTCGCCGGCGATCTGCTCGTGCTGCTGGCGCAGCGAACGGTTCTCGTCGGCCAGCTTCTGGGTGCGCTCGACCAGCGCGTCGATGCGCGCGGTCAGGGCGCGGAGCTGCTCGATCACGTCGGGTCGGTCCATGACGGCACGATAGGCAGCCGGCCGGGGCCGGTCAAGGCGCGGCCAGCGACGGCGCCGCGGCCGCGACCGGAGGCGGCCGCCAGTTGCGGATGAAGGCCAGGCAGGCGTGGGCCTCCAGCGGCGGCGACAGCCAGAAGCCCTGCACCTCGTCGCAGCGATGGCCGCGCAGGAAGCGGACCTGGCCCTCGGTCTCCACGCCTTCTGCGACCACGTTCAGGCCCAGCGAATGGGCCATGGTGATCACCGTGCTGGTGATCGCGGCGTCTTCCGGGTCGTGGGTGAGGTCGCCGATGAAGGCCTTGTCGATCTTGATCGTGGTGATCGGCAGGCGCTTGAGGTAGGCCAGCGACGAGTAGCCGGTGCCGAAGTCGTCGATCGCCAGCGACACGCCCAGCTCGCGGAAGGCCTGCAGCTTGCTGGCGGTGTGCTCGGCGTTGGCCATCAGCACGCTTTCGGTCAGCTCCAGCTCCAGCGCGCTCGGCGGCAGGTCGATGTCGGCGAGCACGCGGCTGACCACCTCGGGGAAATCGCCGCGCAGCAGCTGCAGCACCGAGACGTTGACCGACACGGTCAGCTCGGTCAGGCCGTGCTGGCGCCAGCGCTGCAGGGTCAGGCAGGCCTCGCGCAGCACCCATTCGCCAATCTCGAGGATCAGGCCGCTTTCCTCGGCCATCGGGATGAAGTCGGTCGGCGGGATCTCGCCGTGCTCATCGCTGTGCCAGCGCAGCAGCGCCTCGACCCCGGTGATCCGGCCTTCGCCCAGCGCCAGCCGCGGCTGGAACACCAGGCGCAGCTCGCCGCGGTCGAGCACCTTGCGCAGCGCACCGGAGATGGTCGCGCGCTGGCGCACCACCACGTCCATCGCGTCGTCGTAGCGCATGAACGTGCGGCGGCCGGCGGCCTTGGCCTGGTACATCGCGGTGTCGGCCTGCTTGAGCAGCTCGGTCGGCACGTGCGCGTGGTCGGGGTAGAGGCTGATGCCGATCGACGGCGAGATCGCGATCTCGCGGCGGTCGTCGAGCAGCAGCGGTGCCTCGAAGGCCATGATGATCTCGCGCGCGACCTTGTCCGCGTCCTCCGCCGTCTCGAGGTTCTCCAGCACCACCGTGAACTCGTCGCCGCCCAGCCGCGCCACGGTGTGGTGCATGCCCACCGTCTGCTGCAGCCGCGCCGCGGCCGCGCGCAGGATGCGGTCGCCGGCGGCGTGGCCGAGCGAATCGTTGACGTCCTTGAAGCGGTCCAGGTCGAGGAACAGCACCGCGATCTGGGTGTCCTCGCGGTGCGCGCGCACGATCGCGCGCGACAGGCGCTCGGACAGCAGCGAACGGTTGGGCAGGTTGGTCAGGGTGTCGAAGTTGGCCAGGTAGCGCAGTTCCTGCTCGGCGCGCTTTTGCTGGGTGATGTCGCTGAGCACGGTGACGAACAGGATCAGCTCGCCGTTCTTGTCGTAGACCATGCTCGACTCGATCAGGCACAGGAACTCCTCGCCGTCCTTGCGCCGCTGCCAGATCTCGCCGGTCCAGCGTCCCTTGCGCCGGATCTGTTCGCGGATGTGCTGGTAGAAGGCGGCGTCGTGCTGCAGGCTGTCGAGGACGCTGGCGTTGCGGCCGATGACGTCGCTCTCGTCGTAGCCGGTCATGCGCAGGAAGGCGGGGTTGACCGAGATGAAGTCGAAGTTGCGGTCGATCACCGCGACCGCCTCGTTCATGCTGCGCAGCACTTCGCCGGAGATGCGCAGCTCGCGATCGGCCGCGCGGGTGTCGGTGATGTTGAGCGCGGTGCCGGCGATGCGGGTGATGTGGCCGGCGGCGTCGCGCTCGACCGCGCGGCCGCGCGCGCGCATCCACACCCAGCCACCGCGGTCCTTGGCGATGCGCAGTTCGGCGAGGAAAGTGTCGCTGCGGCCGGCGAGATAGTCGGCGACGCGCTGGCGCACCATCGCCTGGTCCTCGGGATGGATCAGGTCGGTGGCGGGGTTGAGGTCCTCGGCCATCCTGCCGGAGGGCGCGTGGCGGGACTCGGGCGCCAGCCGATGCAGCATGCCGCTGCCGACCTCGTAGTCCCAGTAGCGCTCGCCGGTGGCCCACAGCGCGAGCTGGAGCCGCTCCTCGCGGTCGCGGACGCGATCGGTGTAGGCGCGCTCGCTCTGGCGACGGCGCAGGATCAGGACGACCAGGGCAATGGCCAGCAGCGCCGCGGCGGTGGCGGCGGCGAACAGGTGGAGATGCCCCGGATTGGTCAGCACTCGGAAGGCCCCTGCATGCACCGGGCGAGACAAACCCGAGTGTAGGCGCGCACGCCGGCCGACAACAAGCGACCGGGGTCGAAAAGGTGGCGCGGGCCATGCGTCGGCGAATGGCCATGCGCCGGCGCGGCCGACGTTCCAGGGCATGCCAATCACGTTGACAGGCCCTAAACTGTGGGCATCGGTCGGGAGGAAGCGCGTGCGGGACACCATGCCGTCGCTGCAGGAAGTCGAATCGGCCAGCCGGGAACGGCAGCTGGGCGTGGACGCGAGCGAGCTGCACGGCAGCCTGTGTGGCTGGTTCGCCGGCGGCGGCGCCGACGGCCCCGACTGGCTCGCCCGGGTGCTGGCCGACGAGGCGCTGGGTCCGGTCGCGTCCGGCGACGTGCTCGACCGGCTGCGCGCGGCGTCCCTGGCCCAGCTGGAGGATCGCGATTTCGGCTTCGAGCTGCTGTTGCCGGACGCGGACGCCCCGCTGTTCGAGCGCAGCGGCGCCTTGTTCGACTGGTGCCGCGGCTTCGTCGGCGCCTTTGGCCTTGCCGCCGGGGAGAAGCCGCCGCTGTCGGAAGAAGGTGCCGAGGCCCTGGCCGACCTGGTCCGCCTCGCCGGTGCTGCGCCCGAGGAAGGCGGCGACGACGAGGACGAGGCCGCGCTGGCCGAGATCGAGGAGTTCGTCCGGGTCGCGGTGCTGCTGCTGCACGGCGACTGCGCCCTGGGGCCGCGCCACCGCGGTCGCCTGAACTGATGGCCACGGCCACCGGCATCCCGGCGCAGGGTTACGCCCGCCGCCGCCGGCAGCTGATGCGCATGGCCGGCGACGACGCGATCCTGGTGCTGCCGGCCGCGCCGGAGCGCATCCGCAGCCGCGACACCCACTACCCGTACCGGCAGGATTCGGACCTGTGGTACCTCACCGGCTTCCCCGAGCCCGAAGCGGTGCTGGTGCTGGTGCCCGGCCGCCGCCACGGCGAGGCCCTGCTGTTCTGCCGCGAGCGCGATCCCGAGCGCGAGGGCTGGGACGGTCCGCGCGCCGGCCCCGAGGGCGCGGTCGAGGCCTTCGGCATGGACGACGCCTATCCGATCGACGACCTCGACGAGATCCTGCCCGGCCTGCTCGAAGGCCGCAGCCGCGTCTACTACCACTTCGGCCGCGACACCGAGTTCGACCTCAAGCTGATCGGCTGGCTCAACCGCGTGCGCGCCCAGGTGCGGCTCGGCGCGCAGCCGCCGCACGAGTTCCTCGAACTGGGCCACCTGCTCGACGAGATGCGCCTGTTCAAGTCGCGCGACGAGCTGAAGCTGATGAAACGCGCGGCGAAGATCAGCGTGGAGGCGCACGAGGCGGCGATGCGCACGGCGCGCCCGGGCATCCACGAGTACGAGCTGCAGGCCGAACTGGAGCGCGTGTTCCGCGCCGCCGATGCGGAAGCCGCCTACAGCAGCATCGTCGGCGCCGGCGGCAACGCCTGCGTGCTGCACTACCGGGCCAATGCCGCGCAGTCGCGCGACGGCGACCTGGTGCTGATCGACGCCGGCGCCGAGTACCGCGGCTACGCCGCCGACATCACCCGCACCTTCCCGGTCAACGGCCGCTTCACTCCCGCGCAGCGTGTGCTGCACGACCTCGTCGGCGCCGCCCAGGCCGCAGCCCTGGCGCAGGCGCGGCCGGGCGTGCCCTACGAGGCCGGCCACAACGCCGCGGTCGAAACGCTGACCGAAGGCCTGCTCAAGCTCGGCCTGCTCAAGGGCAAGCTCGGGAAGAACATCGCCGATGGCGCGTACAAGCGCTACTACCGGCACAAGACCGGGCACTGGCTCGGCCTCGACGTGCACGACGTCGGCGACTACCGCATCGACGGCGAATCACGCCTGCTCGAGCCGGGCATGGCCTTCACCATCGAACCGGGCCTCTACATCCCCCCTGACGACACCACGGTGGCCGCGAAGTGGCGCGGCATCGGCATCCGCACCGAGGACGACGTGGTCATCACCAAGGAAGGCCACGAGGTGCTGACCGAAGGCCTCGCGCGCAGCGCCGACGAGATCGAGGCGTTCATGGCAGCGCGGTAGAGGGGAAAACAGGGGTCAGAGTGGACTTTTCCGCGTAGTGGCTCAGCCATCCGCAGATCCCGGGGAAAAGTCCACTCTGACCCCTGTTTTCCCTTCAGCCAGCCAGCAACGCCCGCAGCGCATCGTAGTCGTCCGCCATCACGTCCGCATGCGCCGGTCGCGCGAGACATTCCGCCAACGCCGGCGGCGGTTCGACCACGTACCCGACCAGTGGCTCGACCACGCTCTCGAACTTCGCCGGGTGCGCGGTGGCGACCACGCCCCAGTCGCGCGTGTCGCCGGCGGCGCGCAGGTCCTGCAGCAGCTTGAGCGCGGTCGCGGTGTGCGGGCAGGGCACGTAGCCGTGGCGCGCGGGCGCGTCGCGGATGACCTCGCGGATGGTGGCGTCGTCCACCGATTTGGCGACGAAGGCCGCGCGCAGGGCGTCGTCGCTGGCGTGCCAGTGGCGCAGGCGCTCGAAGTTGCTCGGTGCGCCGACGTCCATCGCGTTGGCGAGCGTGGCGCGCGTCGGCTGCGCGGCGTAGTCGCTGCCGGCGAAGTAGCGCGGCAGGGTGTCGTTGGCGTTGCAGGCGAGGCGGATCTCGCCGACCGGCGCACCCATCGCGCGCGCGACGAAGGCGGCGCTGGCGTTGCCGAGGTTGCCGGTCGGCACGATGAAGTTCAGCGGCTGTCCGTGCGTGGCGTGGAAGTACGCCGCGGCGTGGGCGTAGTAGGCCGCCTGCGGCAGCAGCCGGCCGAGGCTGATGCTGTTGGCCGAACCCAGCGGCACCCGGGCGCGCAGCGCCTCGTCCGACAGCGCCTGCTTGGCCAGGCGCTGGCAGTCGTCGAAGCTGCCGGCGACGCGGTAGGCGGCGACGTTGTCGCCCCAGCAGCCGAGTCCGTGCGCCTGCCGTGGCGAGACCTTGCCGTCCGGATACAGGATCACGACGCGGAAGCCCGGCCGGCGATGGAAGGCGGAGGCCACCGCGGCACCGGTGTCGCCGGAGGTGGCGACGAGGATCGTGGTCGGCGGTGCTGTCGGATCACGCAGGCCCTCGAGCGCGCGCGCGAGGAAGCGGGCGGCGTAGTCCTTGAACGCGGCGGTGGGGCCGTGGAACAGCTCCAGCACGTGGTCGCCGGCGCCGGCCAGCGGCCGCAGCGGCGCATCGAAGGAGAAGGCGTCGGCGCAGAGTGCGTCGAGCCGGTCGCGCAGCGACGAGGCATCGAAGTAGGGCGCCAGCGTGCGCGTGGCGGTGGCCGCCAGCGTCGGCGCGGGCGCGGAGAAGTCCACCGCCGGAAAATACTCCGGCACGTACAGCCCGCCGTCGGGCGCGAGGCCGGCGACGAGGGCGACGTCGATGGGGGTGGGCGGGACCTGGCCGCGGGTGCTGGTGAATTGCATGGATCGGGTGCCTGGATGAAAACCGGGGTCAGAGTCCACTTTTCCCGGATTGTTGACGATGCGGATCGATCCCGGGGGAAAGTGGACTCTGACCCCGGCTTTCACGCGGTGGCGATCACCTCGGCGCGCGGCGCGTTGACCGGGCTGACGTAGGCGCGCGCGTCGAAGCCGGCGTCGACGAAGGCCTGGCGCATCGCCGGCGCGGCGCGCTCGGCCGCGGCCCTGGAATCGAACCAGGCGAACGCGCTCGGGCCGCCGCCGGAGATGCTGGCGCCAAGCGCGCCGTGGTCCAGCGCCGCACTCTTGACCTGCACGAAGCCGGGGATCAGCGGCGCGCGCCGCGGCTCCACCAGCACGTCGTGCAGGCCGTCGCGGATCAGCGTCGCGTCGCCGCGCTGCAGGCCGAGCAGGAACTGCGCCAGGTGCGCGGTCTGTTCCACCAGCGCATGCAGTGGATACGGCTCGGCCAGCACCGCGCGCGAGCGGCGCGTCTCCAGCACCTGGTCCGGGTGCACGACCACCGCGTGCAGCCAGTCCGGTGCGTCCAGACGCAGCGCGCGGGTCGCCGTCGCCAGTGCCACGCCGCCGAGCAGCATCGGCGCGACGTTGTCGCCGTGGCGGCTGCCGCTGGACAGCGACTCGCCCTCGAGCGCGAAGTCGTACAGCGCCTCGCGCGCCAGCGGCGCATCGAGCAGCGCGTTCGCCGCCACCAGCGCGGCCACGCAGGACGCGGCCGAACCGCCGAGGCCCGAGCCCAGCGGGATGCCTTTCTCCAGTTCCAGTGCGAAGCCGAACGGCAGCGACAGCCGCTCGCGCAGCGCGATCAGCGCGCCGCCGGCGGTGTTGCGCGCGGCCTCCAGCGGCAGCGTGTCGACGCCGGCGATGGCGCCGCGGATGGCGTCGATGCGCACCACCGGCTCGTCGATCCGGCGCACCGTCGCGACATCGCGCGGCCCGACGATGGCGTGCCCGAGCAGGTCGAAGCCGACGCCGATGTTGCCGACGCTGGCCGGGGAGAACGCGGTCGCCGATGCGGTCATGCGCGTGCGCCGATGCCGCTGCTGAGCGAATGCGCGATCGCGAGCACGTCGCCGAACACGCCGGCGGCGGTCACCTGCGGTCCCGCGCCCGGTCCCTGCACCACCAGCGGATTGCTGGCGTAGCGCGCGGTGGTGAACTGCACGAGGTTGTCGGTCAGGCGCGTGTGGCGGCAGGCATGTTCGGCCGGCAGGGCGACCACGCCCACGCGCGCACCGTTTTCTTGAGAGAGGTGCGCGATGTGGCGCAGGCCAAGGCCCTTCGCCCTTGCATCGTCGAGACGTGCCTGCATCGGCACATCGAGTTCCTCCAGCCGCGACAGGAACTCGTCGCGCGACACCGCCTGCAGGTGTTCCGGCACCAGGCTCTCGATCTGCACGTCGTCCAGCGACAGCTCGCGCCCGGCCTCGCGCGCCAGGATCACCAGCTTGCGCGCGACGTCGAGCCCGGACAGGTCGTCGCGCGGGTCCGGTTCGGTGTAGCCCAGCTCGCGCGCCTCGCGCACCAGCGCCGAGAACGGGCGAGTGCCGTCGAAGCTGTTGAACAGCCAGGCCAGCGTGCCCGAGAGCATGCCGTCGATCGCGACCAGTTCGTCGCCGGTGTCGACCAGGTTGCGCAGGGTCTGGATCACCGGCAGGCCGGCGCCGACCGTGGCCTCGTACAGGAAACGTCCGCCACCGGCGCGCTGCGCCTCGCGGATCGCGGCGTAGCGCTCCCAGTCGCCGCTGCCGGCGTGCTTGCTCGGCGTGACGATGTGGATGCCGGCCGCGATCCACGCCGGGTAGTGCCTGGCGATCGCCTCGCTGCCGCTGCAGTCGACGATCAGCGCGTGCGGCAAATGCTCGGCGCGGACGTGGGCGGCGAAGGCGTCGGCGTCGAAGGCCGGCGTGCTCATGTCGGTCAGGCGCGAGACCGCCTCGTCGGGGTGGATCGCGAAGTGGTCCAGCGCCATGTAGCCGCTGTTGGCGATGGCGCGCAGGCGCAGGTCGACCTGCGAGCTGGCGCGCAGCTTCGGCATCACCGCCGCCATCTGCGACAGCAGCGCGCGTCCGACCTGGCCGGGACCGATCAGGCCGATCGACACCGTCTGCGGCGACAGCCAGAACGCCGAGTGCGCCGCGCGCAGCGCGCGGGTGGCATCGGCGTCGGCGATCGCGACCGAGATGTTGCGTTCGCTGGCGCCCTGCGCGATCGCGCGGATGTTGACCCGCGCCTGCGCCAGCGACGCGAACAGGCGCGCGGCGACGCCGGGGATGCCGACCATGCCGTCGCCGACCGCGGCGAGGATGGCGATGTCGGAAGTGAGGTTGACGCCCTGGGTCTGGGTGTCGGCGATGGCGTCGGCGAACGCGGCCTCGACCGCGGCGCGCGCGCGTTCGGCTTGGCCGGCGCGCACCACGCAGCAGATCGAGTGTTCGGACGAGCCCTGCGAGATCATCACCACCGACACCCCGGCGCGGTGCAGCGCCGCGAACAGCTTCTCGGCCGCGCCCGGCACGCCGACCATGCTGTTGCCCACCAGCTCCAGCACCGCCATGTCGCGGACGATGGTCAGGCCCTTCACCGGCGACAGCTCGGCGTCGCCTTCGGGGTTCTCGGCGAGGATCCAGGTGCCCCGCGCCGAGGGATTGAGCGTGTTGCGGATGCACAGCGGGATGCCGCGCGACTGTACCGGCGCCATGGTCTGCGGGTGCAGCACCTTGGCGCCGAAGTAGGCCAGTTCGCAGGCCTCGGCGTAGGACATCGTCGGCAGCACGGTCGCGTCGGGCACGAGGCGCGGGTCGGCCGAGAGCACGCCGTCGACGTCGGTCCAGATCAGCAGTTCGTCGGCATCGAACAGGTTGGCGAAGATCGCCGCCGAATAGTCGCTGCCGTTGCGGCCGAGCGTGGTGCTGCGGCCGTCGCGGTCGCGGGCGATGAAGCCGGTGACCACGACCCCTGCCGGGCGATGGCGCGCGCGCCAGTCGGCGAACTTCGCGCGTGAAGCCTCCCAGTCGACGCCCACGCCCATCTCGCCCGGGTGCACCACCAGCGCCTCGCGCGCGTCGAGCCGCTGCCAGCCGCCGGCCTCGCCGCCGAGCGCGGCCTGCACCAGGCGCGAGGACGCCAGCTCGCCCAGGCCGTGCACCTGGGCGACGATCGGGGCGGTGTCGCCGGTGGCCGCGGCCAGCGCCAGCAGGTCGTCGCGCAGGCCGTCGAAGTCGCGCGACACCGCGTCGCGCAGGCCGTGGCGACCGTCGCCGTCGATGGCGTCGGCGGTGAGCAGGTGGCGCTCGCGCAGCACCGACCAGTCCGCGCTCCAGTCCTGCCCGGACGCGGCCTGCTCGGCCATCGCCACCAGCGCGTTGGTGGTGCCGGCCATGGCCGAGACCACGACTGCGCGCACGCCGGCGCCGTCGTCGACCAGCGGCGCGAGCGCCTGGATGCGCGCGGCATCGGCGACGCTGCTGCCGCCGAACTTGTGCACGCGGGTGGTGGGGGCAGCCGACTTCAGCGCCGCGAGCGTGGCCGAGGCGGCGGAGGCGACGGCATCGCCGAGGATCTGGGAAGGCGCGGACGACATGCTGGGGAAGCTCCGGTTGGGCTCCGCGTCCGGTCGAGGTGGAAGCCGTGCGGCCCGCACCCGGATCGGGTGCGGAGCGGCGTGTTCGATCAGTCCTGCACGCGCGCCCGCACCCAGGTCCCAATGGTACCGGTGGTGGTAATGATCGTCGCAACTGCAACCGACTGCGTGCGCGACGCGTCGGTGCGGGATGCGAAAATGGCGTGGGCGTGCGGCATGGGACGCCATGAATACCGGACGATGATGCAGTGCGTCAAGCGTCGGCAAGGGTTGCATCCGGAACTATCATTCCGCTGCGGGCGCAAAGGCGCGGGAGAACGAGTCGATGGCGGAAAAACGCGGACCGGGCCGGCTGCGCCTGCGGGTGATCTTCGACCCGGACCTGGTGCTCGGGCCGGGCAAGGCCGACCTGCTCGACGGCATCCGCGACACCGGCTCGATCTCCGCCGCCGGGCGGCGCATGAAGATGAGCTACAAGCGCGCCTGGGACCTGATCGACGCGATGAACCGCAGTTTCCGCGAGCCGGTGGTGGAGACCAGCAAGGGCGGCAGCGGCGGCGGCGGCGCCAGCCTCACGCCACTGGGCGCCGAAGTGCTCGCCCTGTACCGCAGGATCGAGGCGCGCAGCGCCGAAGCGGTCGCGGACGAGATGGCGACCCTGCACAAGCGGCTGCGCCCGGCATGACCGCCGTTCGGGCCGTGCCCGACGGCCTTTTCCGGGCGTTGCCGGCTGCGGACACGCCACGGCGCCGGCTCTGTGCCGGTCGGGCTGTGACGACCCGTTGATTTCGGCCTATGCTCGACCCCGCGAGCGAGGGCCGCGCGTCCGGCCAGCCAGCCACGGGGGGCGCAGTGAAGCCGACCGACATCCGCAATCCCGACACCTTCCACCGGGTCGTCGATTGCCAGTGGGCCTGTCCGGCGCATACGCCGGTGCCCGAGTACATCCGCCTGATCGCCGCCGGCCGCCACGCCGACGCCTACATGGTCAACTGGGTGAGCAATGTCTTCCCGGGGATCCTCGGTCGCACCTGCGACCGGCCCTGCGAACCGGCCTGCCGCCGCGGCCGGGTCGAGGAGAACAACGGCCCGGCCTCGATGCGCGACAAGCCCGAGCCGGTGGCGATCTGCCGGCTCAAGCGCGTCGCCGCCGACCACAAGGGCGACGTCAGCGCGCGCATGCCGAAACCACCGGCGCAGCGCAACGGCCGCCGCATCGCCTGCGTCGGTGCGGGGCCTTCTTCGCTCACCGTGGCCCGTGACCTCGCGCCACTGGGCTATCAGGTCACGGTGTTCGAGGCGGATCCCAAGGCCGGCGGCTTCATGCGCACCCAGGTGCCGCGCTTCCGCCTGCCCGAGGAAGTGATCGACGAGGAGACCGGCTACATCCTCGACATGGGCGTGGAGTTCGTCGGTGGCCGCCGCATCGAGTCGATGAAGGACCTGCTGGCCGAAGGCCATGACGCGGTCTTCGTCGGCAGCGGCGCGCCGCGCGGGCGCGACCTCGACCTGCCGGGTCGCAAGCGCTGCGCGGCCAGCATCCACGTCGGCCTCGACTGGCTGGCGAACGTCTACTTCGGCCACGTCACCCGCGTCGGCCGCCGCGTGCTGGTGCTCGGCGGCGGCAATACCGCGATGGACTGCTGCCGCTCGGCGCGTCGCCTCGGCGGCGAGGACGTGAAGGTCGTCGTGCGCTCGGGCTTCGACGAGATGAAGGCCAGCCCCTGGGAGAAGGAGGACGCGATGCACGAGGGCATCCCGATCCTCGACTTCCGCGTGCCCAAGGCCTTCGAACATGCCAGCGGCCGGCTCACCGGGATGCGCTTCGAGCGCGTGCGCGCGGAGTACGACGACAGCGGTCGCCGCAAGCTGGTACCGACCGGCGAGCCCGACGAAGTGATCCCCTGTGACGAGGTGCTGATCGCGGTCGGCCAGGAGAACGCCTTCCCCTGGATCGAGCGCGACCTCGGCATCGAGTTCGACCAGTGGGGCATGCCGGTGGTGGACGAAGTGACCCACCAGTCGAGCCTGCCGCACGTGCTGTTCGGCGGCGACGCGGCCTTCGGGCCGAAGAACATCATCTGGGCCGTCGCCCATGGCCACGCCGCGGCGATCTCGATCGACCGACTGCTGGAGGGCGAAGACACGCATGACCGCCCCGCACCGGGCGTCACCCTGGAGTCCCAGAAGATGGGCATCCACGAATGGCGCTACGACAACGCGGTCTCGCACGACGAGCGCTTCGCGGTGCCGTGGTCGGAGGCGGCGAAGAAGCTCGACAGCATGCACGTCGAGGTCGAGCTGGGCTTCGACGCCGCGACCGCGTGGAAGGAGACCCAGCGCTGCCTCAACTGCGACGTGCAGACGGTGTTCACCGGCGAGAAGTGCATCGAGTGCGATGCCTGTGTCGACATCTGCCCGACCGACTGCATCAGCTTCACCGCCAACGGCGACGAGGCCGAGCTGCGCACGCGCCTGACCGCGCCGGCGCTGAACACCGAGCAGCCGCTGTACGTCTCGGAGCCGCTGAAGACGACGCGGGTGATGGTCAAGGACGAGGACGTCTGCCTGCACTGCAGCCTGTGCGCCGAGCGCTGCCCGACCGGCGCCTGGGACATGCAGAAGTTCCTGCT